>Ga0210377_10003024_pt1 | contig 14513 bp, 10 predicted proteins | sample PLM4_65_b1redo_FD_155480 | JGI IMG/M metagenome (GOLD analysis project Ga0210377, IMG submission 155480) | Groundwater sediment microbial communities from an aquifer in East River, Colorado, USA - PLM4_65_b1 redo | ecosystem: Environmental > Terrestrial > Soil > Riparian zone | place: USA: East...
GGGAATGTCTTACCATGCTACCTGCCGATGGGAAAATGATGAAGCCCATGACGGGCGTTATACCTCTGGAAGGGGTGGCGGACGGAGCGGCACAGGTGATGACTGAATAAGAGATGTCGTTGTTGAGCCGTACAAAAGAAAGCTGTCCAGAATGCGGTCAAGTTGATCGAGGCTCGGGAGATAAACCTTGATGATGAAGCAGTCTTCTCCTGTAACGCGATGGCATTCCACAACTTCGGGAATCTGTTGAGCCAACTCTGCGATCCTGGGCAGTTGACCAGGATTGGGTCGAATACGAATATAAGCTGCAATTAACAGCCCCAACGCTGCAGGATTGATCTTAAGGTGATAACCGAGGATGACCTCAGTCTCCTCCAACCTCCGAACGCGCTCAGTTATAGCGGGCGATGAGAATCCGACTCGACGACCCAACTCGGTCATGGTTAAGCGGGGATTCTGCTGTAATTCGGTTAATATCCGCAAGTTGACCACATCTTTTAGTGTATCCGATGGGGTGTAGGTCAACAAAGGTTTTTTGTTTTGGATTTTAAGCATTTTGACTCTCTTTCCTTAATGTTGCCCTGTATTTTATTCGATTTACAGTATACCATGTGGTTCATACAACAAAAGGAAGAGAGAAGATCAATGATGCAAGTTCGACAACCGGGCGTGGTGGATCGTGTCCCACCTCACATGTTCTTTCTGGTAAGCGCCATATTCCATTATTTAGGACCTGCCTTTGCTGTGCTCTTATTTGCACAGGTGACCGTACTCGGCGTGACCTGGTTGCGCATTGCCAGCGCCGCTATTGTCTTTGTTGTCTGGCGTCGGCCCTGGCGGATTGTTGCAACACAGTCATGGGCACAGAGATGTAATTTGCTTGCATTCGGCGCTGTTCTTGGCTTGATGAATGCTTGTTTCTATCAGGCAATCTCCCGTTTACCCCTGAGTACGGTCGGCGCTATCGAGTTTATCGGACCCGTCCTACTGGCAGCTGTTGGCCTGCGAACGAAGCGAAATATCGCCGCACTTATCTTTGCGGCAGTTGGGGGATGGGTTTTAACGGATGTAAGATTGGTTGGCGAACCACTTGGTTATCTGTTCGCTTTTGCCAACTGCGCGCTCTTTATGTTATATGTCGTGTTGGGACATCGGATCGCACAAAATGGCGGCACAACAGGGATAGATCGTCTCGGCTTGGCCATGCTGATCGCCATGCTAACAATCAGCCCATTGGGTTTCACGAGTGCACTGCCAGCCTTTCGACAGCCAGGTTTGTTATTGGCAGGTATAGGTGTTGGAATTTGCTCATCGGTAATTCCTTACGTCTGTGATCAATTGGCGATGGCGCGGCTATCCCGTGCGACGTTCGCGCTCCTTTTGGCACTGCTCCCCGCATCGGCGGTCGTGATCGGTATTATCGTCCTCCACCAGATACCAACCGTCGCGGAGGTAGTCGGTATTCTACTCGTGGCAACCGGAGTTGCGCTACATAAGGAACGTGATGTTCTTCCAGTGAAAAAATCAGAATTGCGGATAAACGGATCGTAATATCGGTTATTCAATCTCATATCTCTGGTCTTCACGCGAAAATGGATGATTGGATCATGGAAAATATGAACATACTGAATCGGTACACTGCTGGTAATAATATGCGATCGCTTTCCAATGAAGAAAAGCGGATCGGGAAAACGGTCTTTGAACGATCCTTTGAAATAAAAAAGGATGAAAAAGTTCTAATTGTAGCGGACCCTGGAAAGCAGGAGGAGGCATTCGTCTTTTTTGAGCTGGCAAAACGCTACACCTCGAATCTGTCCTGCATCATCTTCGATGGCATGACAGAAAATGCACAGGAGCCTCCGGAAGAAATTCTTGAGGCGATGAAAACCTCTGATATCGCCATTCTAACCACCACGTATTCCCTCTCACATACGCAAGCGCGCAGAACCGCATCAACTGCAGGTACCCGGATCGCGAGTCTCCCAAACATAACTCTTGAAATGATGAAACGCATTCTCGTTACAGATCCACGGGCAATGCGAGCTGATTCTGAAAAAATCGCAACACTTCTCACTGCCGGCAACGATGTAATCATTACCAGCCCAGAAGGAAGTAACATCTCATTCTCGATAAAGGGGCGCGTCGGTATCCCTGACACTGGAATCCTCGACCAACCAGGTGAGTTTGGAAACCTGCCGGCCGGGGAGGCATTTATCGCTCCGGTTGAAGGAACCGCCAATGGCGTTCTCATCGTGGACGGGGCCATAGCAGACATAGAACTTGATGTCCCGGTAAAGATCATAGTGAAGGCAGGAATTGCCGAATCCATCGAAGGGGGAAAAGCAGCGCGAGAGCTTGAAACGCGAATGGATATTGCGGGAGAAAATGCACGCGTTCTTTGCGAGTTGGGTATCGGCACAAATCCGGCAGCACGGCTCTCTTCCAATGTCCTGGAGGCAGAAAAAGTATATGGAACCTGCCACGTGGCTTTCGGCAACAATAGCACCTTTGGTGGGACGAATTTTGTTCTTTTTCATACCGACTGTGTCGTTGAAGCTCCTACCGCCACTATCGATGATCGGGTGGTAGTGTACAACAAAGCAATATTATGAGAGTCTTTCTACACCCGAATTACCAAAGTTGGTTACGCGTATCCTTATAAGAGGATCGTTGATATGGTGTATGTTCGCTCGTTGTACTTCCCCGACCCAGAGGGGAATTTGTTGGCATTTGTCTGTTACGATGCAAGCGTGGGATAGGAGAAACGCTGGTATAACTCAAAGGGCTCATGAGGACATAAAAAGGCAAATGTAGTCATCACTGTGCAACATAATCACAAAACCTAAAACCTCTTCCTTTTCTACTCCCATGGCAAGGGCGTATAATTCTGGACGCACACAAATATACAGAATTAATGTCTCATCGTTGGACGTTGTGCATGTAAGCACTTTGCATTTCGAATCACGGAGGACCTTATGACTGCTCAATCATTCCAATGCCCTTCCTGTGGCGCACCCTTGATGCCGGAGGGAAATGCTTCCGTTATTCGCTGTCCACATTGTCATATGTCGGTAATTGTGCCGGAAGAGTTGCGGCAAGGTTCAGATAAGGGACAGTGGATCACTGTTCTGTTTGATAGTTTCACAACAAATGACAATAACTGGCTGATTGGGACCCAGCCGAACGAATATTTCGAACTGTTAAACCGCAAGATCGCAGACGGGCGCTATCGTTGGGAGGCAGAAACAAGCAAACCCAATAGTATTTCGCCAGTGTGGTTGACAAGCTATCAGGTCTCAGATTTTCAGCTGATCGTCAATGGGAAACAGATGATGGGGAACGGAACAGGCAGTGGTTGGGGAGCAATCTTCCGAATTCAAGACAACCAGAACTATTATTCGTTTCGTATGACAGACAGCCAGTCTTTTGCGGTTTCCGCGAAAAAAAACGGACAATGGACGAATCTCGTCGATTGGACTAAATCAGACACGATCAAACCGAATGGGGTCAACCAGTTGGAAGTCCTGGCATGGGGAATTCACTTTACCTTTACAATCAATGGACAGGTCGTGAGTGAAATTGACAATGATACTTTCAGCCAGGGACTGGTTGGGTTGATGATTGAGGGATACGCGCTTAGGGAAAAGATCATATTCGATTTTATAGATGTCACCCTGCGTGAGCCACGCAGGGATGCTTAGAGTTAAAAGAAGCAACGAATCCCCTCTCCTTTTGCAGAAGAATTAAGGCGCCGTACTGACTGCCCCATAGGGCCTATCGAACAGAAAGATTCCTTGAAATTCATAATCACAATCTTTGTATTGACGTGTCTATTTGGCTGTAATCCACTATCCGCCAATGATTCAGTTACCATTCTCTTTTACTTTGCATCGCGCAGCTCCTCTCCTAATGAGAAAATGCGCCTCGAGAGTCTGGGGTTGAAAGTAAATGCGACCTCACACGAGTACCCGAACAACATGAAGATGTAGGGTAAAAGTTGTTCGGGCACGAGTGGTTGCATGTTCGCTCGCTATACTTCCACGATCCAGATGGGAATTTGTTGGAGTTTGTCTGTTACGATGAGAGTGTGCGATAAGTCGTGGACGCACAGGGATATATCACCAGCCCGTGGATTGGGCGATTTGGTTTATTCATAACGTCTCTTTTCGTTCTCTTGCATTATTTAGGCGTTCCAATAATTTTGCCGGCTTTACCCCAGGCGCATGTTTCTGTTTTGCAAATCTTTCCGGCATGAAAACCTCTTTAGAATAATTCTTTTGTTTCCGATTAAGCTTTGCAAGTTCTTCATAATGCCAGGGCGCAACACCCAAGCCGATGGACAGAAACAGGCATCAGCTTGGAAAGAGGCAGGTCTTGCATCTACCAAATTTTCCAAATACCTAATCTCCAACCCTTCGACTTCGCTCAGGACAAGTCTCTAGTCGCTCCTATTTAACAATCCCCAAAGTGTGCTCTCCAGATTTAAAGCTTCCCCTTGATTGTAGGTCAATTCATATTTGGAATTCCCTAATTTCTTTTTGGATTGTTTTAATACATACTCGAATGCGGCCTTGTCTGGTTCAAGGAATTCGAGATTTTTTTCCAGTCTGTCCCTCTCCGCCAGGGCGCATAAGCTGACAGCCTGCTTTACATCCTTCCCGGCAAGGAAGCATTGTGCCATGCCGATCAGACAAGCCAGTTGTCCCCCGCGATCCTCCAGATTGGTATATCCCAACAGGCTTTCACGCATTAGCACGCGTGCACGCACCAGGTTTCCAGCATGGATGGCAGCATAGCCCATCATGCGCAGGGGAAGCGGCTGTTGGGTTTCATCTCCGGCAGATTGAAAGATGCTCAGTGCTTCCTCCGCATAGTGGTCCGACTCTTCGAATTGTCCTTGAAGGTGGGTCAGGACTGCCAGGTTCACAAGAGCGTTGCCGCTAAGGAACTTATCGCCTACGCCATGGGAGGCTTTAAGAGATTTCTCAAAATTCATCTGTGCTTCGACATAGTTTTCCTTTTTCAATAGGATTTCGCCAAGGGTACCCAAGCCCGCCGCGCTTGCCCACGGATCGGAAAGCTTTTTGGCGAGAGCAAGCCCTTCCAATACGGTTGCTTGTGCATGGTCAAGCTCTCCCTGGCGAAGAAGAATGATGCTAAGTAGAAGCAGGGATATATCCTGCGCTGCTTCATAGGGGATCGCGATGCAGACATCGATACCTTCCGTCAATGATTTTTCTGCGGCAGTCAAATTATGCAATGCAAGATAAATATCTCCCTGAACGTATAACGCCCAGGCAAGCAAAGGCATATTATTGATCTTCCTGCACAGCGCCACCGATTCATCCACCAGACTCACTGCTGAATCAAACTCCCCTCGATGCAAGTGAAGGTCGGCTGTGCGAAAAAGTAATTTGGCCACAACGTTTTGGTCCCCAAGTTCGCGGGCTTTTTGCAGAAACAACTTGCTCCGCTCCAATCCTTCTACAAAATGACTGTGCAGGTACCAAAATAAGCCCAGGCTGGCTGCCAATCGGGTGCCGGTTTGCAGATCGGCTCCTTCTTTCAGGGACCAATCCAGGGCGGCACGCATGTTATTATGTTCGGCTTCACAACGATTAAGCCAGTGCGTTTGATTTTCACCTTCGATCTCAATCTCGAATTGCTCAGCGATCTGACAGAAATATGCCAGGTGACGATTCTGGACGGTCACCTCCTCTCCCATCTGTTTCAACTTTTCACGGGAGAATTCGTGAATGGTCTCAAGAAAGTTGAAGCGCGTCTCCTCGCCTTGCGATTCTGTGAAAAGCAGGGACTTATCTGTCAGCTGGATCAGCAGGTCAAACACTTCATCACTGCGCAATGCTGACTCCTGCGTGTCCGCTTCCACATCTGCACACACGGCTCGCGCGGTTTCGACTGTACGCCCGCCTGAAAAGACCGACAGACGCCGGAGTAAGGTCTGTTCCTTTTCAGAGAGAAGGTTGTAACTCCATTCAATGGCACCGCGCAGGGTTTGCTTTGTAGGTTGATCTTCACTGTTGTTGCGTGCGAGCCAGTCGAAGCGATGTTCGAATTCCTTGAGCATTATTTGCGGGGAAAGTGTTTTGATGCGCGCTGCCGCCAGTTCGATGGCCAGCGGGAGACCATCCAGCCTGCGACAGATCTCGATCACGGCGTTCGTATTTTGAGGCGTAAGTTGAAAGCCTGGTTGGGCGGCAGAGGCGCGCTCCACGAACAAGCGGATGGCGGCAAACCCCAACAGATCTTGAACCATCTCATTATGTCGTTCGATAGCTGGTTCCTGAGGCAAAGCGAGGGGTGGAACAGTAAATTGATTCTCCCCGGGGATATGAAGCGGAATCCGGCTCGTCATCAACAATTTGACATGGAGTGTGTTGCTCAAAAGCTGGTAGACCTGTGGCGCGGCATCCATTAATTGCTCAAAGTTATCGAGCACCAGCAGGATATTTTTCTGCCTTAACGCCTGTGCCATGCGCGTCATCAAAGGCATATCTGGAATTTCATTGATCCCCAGGGATTGGGCAATAGTGGGAAGAAATCCATTTGCATCCGTGATGGGTGCCAGGTCGATGAACTTTAATCCGTGTGCGAACATGCCTGCCGCTTCGGTAGCGACTTGAACAGAGAGGCGGGTCTTGCCTACGCCGGGAGGTCCGATCAAGGTAATGAGGCGCACCTCACGCTGGGAAAGGGATTGTACAAGCGATGCCACTTCATTTTGACGGCCAAGCAATGGAGTAAGGCTGACAGGGAATACGCCCAGGAGGAGCTCAGAGTCCGTTGAAACAGAATCCGCCGTCGGTTCGGAGAGAGCCGTAGCACTTCCTGATGGAGTGACGGTTCTTTCTCCGCCGAGGTTTGCCAACTCCAGCAAGCGCTGAGTCCAGGATGGTTCCTTTTCCAGCCCCAGCGCCGGGACGAACCGCGACATGAGCACAGCCGAGTCAGGGATATGTTCATTGTTCTCGATGCGACTCATGTAGCTATAGTGATAGCCGACATGCAATGCCAGTTCCCGCTGCGAAAGCTCGGCGCGTTTTCGAAGATAACGCAACAGCTCGCCGAAATTTGGAAAGGATGCCGGGGTGATCGCTGAAACTGCGTTACTCATATGAAAATTGTACTCGGCAAAACCCAAAAAGCAATATATTCCCGTTCCCTCTCGGGTTTGGGACGAAAATACTCAACAAAATACTCAACAAATGACAACATTTTCGAAGCCGGAAACCCTATACTGCAAACATTCGAGCGGCTGACCGTTGGAAGCTGCAAACCAAATTATGAAAAGAAAGGTAAGGAAAGGTAAGAAATGAACAAGCAGTATAGAAATAAGTATTCGAGAAAGGAAGTTGGTATGGTACAAAAAATCTTTGCCGTCATGATCGTGTTGACCCTGGCATTTACAGGATGGGGTGGGAGCCTTGGTACAGCCAAAGCTGCGCAATGCTCCGCTGCGAATGGACAACTCTTCATTGATACAGGGCAATATGAAAAGGCGATCAAAGAGTTTACGTGTGTGATCGATGCCCAGCCAGACGAGGTTGAAGGCTATCGCGGCCGCATCGAGGCGAAACTTCTTCTCGGGCACTACTCAGATGCAATGCGAGATTTCACTCTTATCACTGTCTTGATTCTGCCTGAGCACCCTGATGTTGTAAGCACCATCCTGGCGGGTTACTCTGCCCGGCTGGCAGTTGATCCGAACAACGTCGCCGCGCTCACCGGCAAGAGTTTCATGCATTGGATTGACTACGACTACCCGTCAACGATTCATACGCTCAACCAACTTATCCAGGTTCAGCCTGCCAGCGTCTATGGCAACCTGTTTCTCGGTTCGAGCCGCCTCCTCAAGGGAATAGCCACAGCCAAGGGTATCAAGAACCTCGATTTCGCCCTTGACCACGCGCCAAATAGCCCCGACGTTCACTTTATTGTTGCCGACGCCTACACCTACGGATTGTCAGATCCGCAGCGGGCATTCGCTGAAGCGACCCTGGCGCTGAACGGAGGGCTCAACACTCCACGTGTCCATGCGATCCTGGCCAGCTCGTACCTTGCGTTTGGCGATATGACCTCTGCAGCGGAGCATATCAAGATGCATATTGACATGGTGACGACCGAGTTCGTTACAACGAATACGATGGATCCTGACACCACGGACACCCTGGAGCTCGTGCCAGGTCGGACGTATACCATCCCGGTCCCTGCGATCGTCGGAGAAACGATCTCGATCACAACCAGTAGCGGCGATTACTGGGATACCATCCTCGTCCTCCTCGATCCTGACGGAACGCCAGTGGCCGGCGCCGACGACAGCTGGTTCTACTTCGCTGAACTCGATTGGGTTGCCGAGGAGACTGGAACCTATCTATTGCAAGTCACATTTTTCGAATGTATCAACACCGGCGAAGTGGTGGTGACACGCGACTGACCAAAGTAGAACTTTCAAATCAAGTCAAAGGTGACAGTCGCTTTAGAAGTGACTGTCACCTCTATTTACCAATTCCCATAATTTATTTGAATTCAACGGGAATTCCAAAATCTCAAAATCCACATCGCGCGAAGCGAGCGCGTCTTCCAAGGCCTGCGCAAACAGCGGACCGACAGGAAACGCGCCCGCCTCGTCCGCGCATGGTTGACTCGCGGGTAAAAAATCTGTATAGTTACAATGTCCGGCGATGGGCTGCTTTGCTGTTTACACACAACTCGAACCACCTTTGGGTGCTTTCCACCAAGAAAGCTCAATCGTGGAGCGTCAGGTCAGGATCGAAAAAATTTATTACAAGGAGCAAACCATGAATCACAGACTTCATCTCACAGTATCAGTTGTCCTATTATTGGTTATGATTTTGATGCCTGTCGCCGGTGCGAGCGCGGGTCCTTCCAATGATGGGGAGGTGTCATTCGCAGATTACGAACTGATCGGCACGATTAATTTCCCCACCAGCTACATGTTTGCCGGTACGCAGATGGGTGGACTCTCCAGCATAACCTATGACACGAGCCGGGATGTCTTCTACGCGATTTCAGACGATCAGAGCGTTATCAATCCGGCGCGTTACTACACCCTGAGCATCGACCTGTCCGATGGTCAGCTCGACCCGGGTGACATCACCTTCCTGGATGTGACGACACTGCTCGACGAATCAGGCCAGCCCTATGCGCCTGCATCGTTCGACCCGGAGGGGTTGGTGCTGGCGCGGCCGGGAATCCTGTTCCACTCCTCGGAAGGGATTGCCACCCGCGGGATCAACCCCTTTGTCAATCGCTACAATCTTGACGGGGAGTTTACCAAAGCCGCGCCTGTGCCGGCCAAGTTCCTGCCCACAGCCACGCAGGGTGTGCGCCAAAATTATGGGTTTGAAAGCCTCAATGTGACCCCCGACCGGCGTTTCCTCTACACGGCATCGGAAGGGGCGCTGGTGCAGGACGGTCCGGCGGCGAACATCGGCGTTTCGAGCAACGCCCGCATTTTACAGTACGACTTGAACAAACTCCGCCCCGGGAGTGAATATGTCTACGTGGTCGAACCGGTGGTGGATGTGCCCGTCCCGCCGACCCAATTCCGGGTCAACGGGCTGGTTGAACTACTGCCGCTGGATAACGCAGGTACGATGCTGGCACTGGAGCGATCGTTCTCGGTGGGGGTGGGCAACACAGTGCGCCTGTATCAAATTCAAACGCAGGGAGCCACAGATGTCTCGGGCAATTTTGCCCTGCCCGCATTGTTCGTGCCGGTAAGCAAGGAACTCATCCTCGATGTGCAGGATGATCTTGGCATCGTGCCCGACAATCTCGAAGGTATGGCATTCGGACCTGCGCTGCCGGATGGGCGACTGCCGCTTATCCTGGTGAGCGACAATAACTTCGACCCGGCGGCTGTCACGCAATTTATCGTCCTGGCGGTGACGCTGGAGTAGGAAGGTAGTTGCTCATGGATGGTGTATCGTAACAAATGCTGGGGTATCTCGCGTAGCGATATGACAAATCTGGAGAGACCTCCCGATATGGACTTGTGGTTGAAAACCCCGGGAAGAATAGAAGGAGGTCTTTTTCCATCCCTATTTATTACAAAATTGCCGTACATAGTTCCTGTAATAATTTGTGGACACGAAGGGAAATATAGTCATACCTGTGGAACATAATCACGAAGCACCCTCAAAGGAGAAGTAATGATTAAATCAAATCGCCGGGTCAAAGGATTAGGGGAAGTGTCCATCCGCGTCACGGACCTGGACGCGATGCATAAGTTTTACGAAGAAGTGGTTGGACTCGAAGTGGCTGCCCGCAGGGGGCTATGCCAGGCGGGACGAGAGTTTCGTGTTCTTCAAAGTCGCAGAAGGCCATGGCGGTCATACACAGAATCGAGGTCTTGGGGCTATGGGTGCTTTGATTTTTCATAACACATCCTTGAAAACAGTGGATACAACACTTGATAATGATGAGAACTATAGATTCAAATAGAAAGGATCTCAATAGATTGCGTGGTCTTCTAGGAAGAGCTATTGGCATATTTACAAGGGTTTCCGCGCCACATGAATCGTAACGATGCCTAACGAGAGCCGCTCAAAGGAAATATCTTCAAAACCGATTGACGCCAATTCACCCACCAGTGTTTCTGCCGTTGGAAATTTTTCAATGCCTCTGAGCAGATATTCATATGCGGACGTATCTCCATTCATCGCTATCCAGCCAATGATGGGCATGCACAATCTCATATAGCCTAGATACAGGTTTTGCAACCGGGGCAGAAAAATATGCGATGCCTCAAGTATTACCAACCGGCCACCTGGACGGAGAACGCGCATTGCCTCATGCATCACTTCCTCACGGTCGCATATTTTCAATCCCAGTGATATGGAGTACAGATCGATGCTTGAATCCTGGATCTCAGGCATGGCATGCGCATCGAGTACCAAATACTCAACCCGGCCAGTTGCAGCGATCAGGCGTTTTCGAGCCATTGCAAGCATTTGAGGACTTATGTCAGATGCGACAATGATCTGGTCTGCCTTTAATTCTCTTTGCCGTAAGACGCGCAGAATGATATCGCCTGTACCGGTCGCGCAATCAAGCATTCGCGTCCACCGCTCCCTTGCAATGACCCTGGCGACTCTTCTCTTCCACAATCGATGAATGCCAAGACTAAAAAGGTCACAGAGTAGATCGTAGCGAGTTGCAATGCGTCCGAACACATCATCATGATCGGTGTAAAACGAGGCTGCGTTCTTTGGTTGAGTCTTTTGTTCAATATCCATCGTACAAACTCATCAGGTTGAAAAGAGCCGATGGACAGACACAATCCCTTGCGTGCATCAATCATCGGCTTAGAAGTGAGCGAGACACTTCATCCAATTACTACTTGCCACTTACCATCTCCCATAATCTCAAAATCCACATTGTGCAAATCATCCTCAAGTGCTTGATATCGAATGAAGTGGAGGCGGCCGCTATGCCGCCTCCACTTCATATGGAACCATGAAAGGTAACTACTGGTCGACCCAATACGCAGCCGAGCCGAGCATCGTCCACTCACGCTCTGGATCTGCCCGATAGAGTGGGTTCATGGCGAAGATCGTCAGTCGCGCCGTGCCGGAGGTGTTGGTCCCATGAGCAATGACAGCCGACCCCGGTGCCGACGCGGATTGGGCATCAGGTTGCCATAGGCCTGCCAGGAAGTACCCAGCCAATGGCAGCCGCCCATCGACTGTCATCGTCGCGGGAATGGATGTGAACCAGGTCGGCGGGTCCATGATGGCGGTATCCTGTGCAGGAAATGCCCCGACGATTGGACTGTTCGGACCACCCTCGTTGTTCCAGCTGACGATGCCACTGCGACCGTTCCCTGTACGGCTGGCTGCGGTAAGGTTGGTGACAAGTGCGGCAGAGCTCAGGAAGTTGGCACCGTTTGCGAGGGCACCGATGTACCCACCGCCCCCGGCAAAGAACGCCTGGAGCCGCGCGCGCGCAGTCGCCTGGTTCGTTGCGGCGGGCCAGGCAGCGGTGTTGAAGACAAGGTCGTAGCCTTCCAGTGGATTAGCCGCCGTGGGATTATTGAGCTGGCCCGCACTGGCGGTTGAGATCGGGTCGGCTTTGAATCCTAAATTACGCAGCGACCAGACATCCTGGTTCACAGCACCTGTAAGCACTGCAATCCGCGGAATACGATCGATCGGTTCCATTGTTGGCAGGTCAACTGAATACGATCTCATGAACCAGACATCGTTCGTTCGACCGATGTTCGCCAGGGCAACCTTCGTCGCCGGGTCGGCTGGGAAGATCGCGCTCCCGGCCGGTAAGATTTCGCCACTCGGGCTGGTGAAGGATGTCATCGCCAACTGTGCCTGCGTTCCACCCGCAAGAAGTGCGTTGAGCGTTCTGACTGCCGTTGGCGAGTCGATCGCAAGAACATAAGCATCGGCGACTCCTGGCTCAACACCGCCCAGTAAGTGACTGGACTTTGTAACCCGGTTCGTGATCGGGGAGAAATCCGCATCACGCGGGATGACGAGCGTGTCTGCACCCCACAGATAGCCGTGGCTCCAGGCTCCGGGTGGAGCATAGAGTTGCCCGATGAGCCCGGAGATGTTGGTGCCGATGCTGAGTGCTGTATCCGCGAGCCCGCGATGAGCCTGGGTCATCCACACCACGTAAGAGCCTTTGTCGAACGTGGTGCCTCCGTATGTAAATTCCTGCTTCATCTCGTCAACCTGAATGCCATTGGTCAGGAGCCAGTCGACCAGCCGGTTGGCTTCCGGGTCGCTGCGTTGCCCGGTCCCGAGCGGGATGACATAGGCTGTAGGATATTCACGCATCCAGAATCCGTCGGTCTCATAGGGTGCTTCGCAGCACTCTGGTCTGGGTGCATTCGTGACACCCCGTCGATATGTCTCGAGTTCGTCCCAAAGCAGGTCGTGACGATTATCGAGGTCGAAGAGGAGAGTCGACCAGGCGACAGTGTACTGGGCGATCTTTGCTCCTAGTCGGCCACGTGGGTGGGTGGTGCTACCGGGAACGCCGCAGCCTGTTCCGGTGGAGTTGCACATTTCAACCGTCGAGCCGTTCAACCCAACCAGTTGCGAATACATCGGTGTATAGAAGGGACCCCAGTCATCCCAACCCTCGGCCTGGTCAGGTCCGGGGGGAAGACCGTTGGCGCAGAGTCCGCTTGCCGGCGGGGGAGAACCGTTCGCACACCAATCAAGAATCGGTCGTGTGACGGCAAGCCCAATCGCGTTCATCGCCGCTTCATTTGCATCGATGCGGCTTGCGTTCCATTTCAGCCACAGGTCATAGTCAATGCTCGGGTTGTGCGGCTTGGTCGTTGATTCGATCAGGGTCGGTGTAACGTACCCATGCATGTCGAGCATGTCTGGTGGCAGCCACTCCTGCATGATCGAGACTGCAGCCTTGGTCTCGGATTGCGACTGGGTTAGGAAGTCCCGGTTCAGATCGAAGTTGTTGCCGTTCGTGCGGGCATTGGCGATACGCCCGTCCGGGTTGTGAACGACATTCCAAAGCAGGACCACGTGATCCAGGATGGCGTCAACTTCAGGATCCGTGCCGTATGGTGTTGTCGCCAACCGTTCGACAAGCTCAAACATCGCATCCACACCTTCTGACTCGTTGCCATGGATTCCCGATTGGATGAAGATCGGGATCTTCACATCATCGCCTGCCCGATCAAGCATGTCTTGAGCCCGTTCCGGCTCTGTCAGAGCGATCTTGCGGATGTTTTGCCAGGTCTGGAAGTCCTTCCGCTGCTGGGGCGTGTCGAGCGCATTGATCGTGACCAGATACATGTCTCGACCAAGTGCCGATTGGCCGAGGACTTTCACTTCCATGCGCCCGCTGCTTTGAGCCTGTATTTCAGCAAGGGTGCAGCCGATGGCATACCATGGAATGTGAGGGAAACTGCCGACCGGATGGCTGGGGTCACTTCCGTCTGGCAAAGCTCCAGTTCCATCGGGAATCGTTGTACCGCACCAGGGCGGCGCTACCGCAGCACTGCTGGTCGTGGGCGCGGCAAATGCTCCGATGGGTGAAATCAACATCGAAGTGATCAGCAGGACCGAAAACAAACGAAGCAGAGTCAGTTGAGACGCTCTGCTTCGCCGAAGAAACTTAATATTAAGCATGTTTATACTCCTCAAGCATGGTTGATACAAATATAGACTTTAGCGAGGGCTAATGAGCAGCCTGTTCTCTTCATAACGTTAAAAAGATTCGCCCATACCACCACCTTTCGTTTTGAATTTACACGCAAAGGTCGAGCACTCGAGCCAGTTCAGTTTTCGGATGGAACCTGGAATATTCGATTATTTTAATCCTCCAAATAACCAATGTCAATAATCGGTGTGCGCATTCATGCGATGTCAGTTCTCTTTTCAATAGCCATCTCCACACCTTCTGGTTCTCCATTGGTCATAAAACTGAAACATCCCGATCAGGTTTTGGCAACGTACCTGCTCATATGTTCAATGCTATAT
>Ga0210377_10003025_pt1 | contig 14505 bp, 19 predicted proteins | sample PLM4_65_b1redo_FD_155480 | JGI IMG/M metagenome (GOLD analysis project Ga0210377, IMG submission 155480) | Groundwater sediment microbial communities from an aquifer in East River, Colorado, USA - PLM4_65_b1 redo | ecosystem: Environmental > Terrestrial > Soil > Riparian zone | place: USA: East...
GAACAGGCAACGCAGGTCGCAAAACGTGTCAGCGAGACCATGGCATCCCTTCGGATGGAAGACCGTGAACAACAAACCATCCCCATCCCAACTGTCAGCCAGGGAATCGCGGTCTTCCCGAACGAAGCGGATGAAATCTATCGCCTCATCGACCTGGCAGACCGTCGCCTTTACGTTGCAAAAGAACGCGGGCGCAACCAGATCGAACCCGATACCAGTCACTGGCAATAAACAAAGACGGAACAAAAAAATTTGGCAGGCTTATTGCCTGCTCAATTTTTCAACTCAGCGCTTCACGAAATCCTGAAACCGTTCTCTCAACCCCCGCATCATCCACCCAATAATGCGTTACCAAACGGAAGCGTCGCGCATTTTCCGCATCCAGAATAACTCCAAACTTTTTCATTCGCTCGACGATCTGACCGGAATCGATCTTTATATTATCTGATAAATTCAAATAAACCATATTTGTGGATGGAGAACCCGCGTCCACAACCAACCCTTTGACCTGTCTCAGACCATCAGCCAGTTTCTTCGCCCGGGCATGGTCCTCTCCGAGCCGCTTCGTCATTTTCTCCAGCGAAATGATTCCCGCCGCGGCGACGATCCCCACCTGCCGCATCCCACCACCCAGCATCTTGCGCAGGTGACGGGCACGCGTAATGAACTTTTGAGTTCCAACCAGCATGGACCCGAGCGGGGAGGCAAGTCCCTTGCTGAGACAGAACATCACCGAATCAGCCGGCTGGACAAGTTCCTTCACAGAAACATTTTGAGCGACAGCCGCATTGAAGATGCGCGCTCCGTCAATATGCAGGGATAAATTATTGTTCCGCGCCAACTCCCCTACTTGACGCGTGTATTCCAGGGTCAAAGGAATGCCGCCGCAAATATTCTGCGTATTCTCCAGACAGAGGAGACGCGTGATGGGGTGATGCACATCGTCCGTCCGAATGGAGGCGAGGATGTCATTCAGCGCAAGTGTTCCGTTGTTTTGATTCGGGATCGGGCAGGGCTGGATCCCACCCAACGCAGACATCCCGCCCGCTTCATTCAAATAAATATGAGACTTCTCCCCGACGATAACCTCATCCCCGCGCTGGCAATGGACAAGCAAGGCAAGCAGATTACCCATCGTACCTGAAGGGACAAATAACGCGGCTTCCTTGCCAAGCATCTCCGCCGCCAGTGATTCGAGCCGATTGACTGTCGGGTCATCGCGATAGACGTCATCGCCTACTTCGGCTTCCGCCATGGCTTCACGCATTTCGGGTGTGGGCTTTGTGACGGTATCAGAACGAAGGTCTACAAGTTCCATCTTCCACTCCTTATTGAATATTTTCTTTTTCGATCAATACATTGGATTGCATATCCAAAACGACAAAAGAAGGCAATCCAAATTCATTCCAAAGAGAGAAATCAGAAATCCCGATATGTCGAGACACAAACAAGGAAATCACTGTGCCATGCGCTACAACAACAATTGTTTTATTAGGCGATTGACTCAAAATCGAATGGATGGCTTTACGAAAACGGATATATGCCTGTTTGGCAGTTTCATTTCCAAAAACAAGTACATCCGGTCTGGCGAAGAACTCGCGAACTGTCTCTTGAAACTTGTCACTTGAAAGATATCCCACATTGTTTCGATCATGCTCATGCAAACCTTCAAATTCATTTGCCGCCAAACCCAATTCTCCGGCAAGGATTTCAGCCGTCTCCCTGGCTTTTGGCTCTACGCTTGAGACGACTTGATCGGGCCGATACTTCGCCAACCTCTCGGCCAGATTCTTACAACGCAATCGCCCCTCTGCTGAAAGTTTCCATTCACTGGCAGGGACATTCTCCACGATCTCAGGCAGGGAATGTTTGACGAGGATGAGAGTCTGCATTTCAAACCCTAGCGCAACGCAGTCAATACGCGGACCAATTCCTCAGGTAATTCTGCTTCAAACAAACTGGGTTGTTTTTCGTTCGGCAGTGTGATCTTCAATTTTGCGGCGTGCAAAAAGTGACGATGAATTTCCACAGTGGGAATCCTTCTCCCGTAGACCGGATCACCCACAATGGGACAACCCAGGAACGCACAATGCAAACGGATCTGGTGCGTGCGCCCTGTCAAAGGATGGAACTCCAGAAAAGTATGCTTGCCGAAACTTTCAAGGGTCTTGTATTCCGAGATCGCCTCCCGTCCTTTGCTCGGTGAAACGATCGCCATCTTTTTGCGGTGTTTCGGGTCGCGCCCGATATAGGCTTCGACACGACCGGCCGGCGTTGGTGGCTTGCCATCGACGAGGGCAAGATATGTCTTTTCCACTTTTCGCAAACGGAACTGATCCTGCAGCCAACGATGAGCGCGTTCATTCTTCGCCATCAGGATCAAGCCGGATGTTTCTTTATCAAGTCTATGGACAACCCCGGGTCGTTCCTCTCCGCCAATGCCTTCGATGTCCGGTTCATAGCCCAACACAGCGTTGACGAGAGTCCCGGAAGAATGACCCGCGGCGGGATGCACTACCATCCCTGCCGGTTTGTTGACCACGATCAGGTCGTCATTCTCGAAGATCACATCCAGCGGGATCTCCTCAGCAATAAGAGTGGTCGGCACAGGTGGCGGGATTCGAACTATCACCTGGGATCCATTCTCCAGGGTTTGGCCAGCCTTTTTCGCCGGGAGACCGTTCACATCCACACAGCCGTTTTCGATCAAGCCCTGTATTCGTGAACGCGAAAACTCCTGCAACAACCCGACCAGATATTTATCGAGCCGCTCAGGAGTTTGTTTATCAAAATTGAAGTTCATTACGCGATCACTCACCAGGTACGTCACTTGCTGGCTGAGTTTCAGCCTGATTCTTTTTTTCCTTCATCGCGGCGCGTTCCTGCAGATACACGCCGATCAATAAAATAACGGTACCGACCGAAATACTCGAGTCGGCAACATTGAACACAGGGAAGGTTCCCACCGAGATAAAATCCGTCACACGTCCATCTTGCGTTAAACGGTCAATGAGATTTCCAAGCGCTCCCGCAAGTTGCATGCTCATCGCAATGCGAAGCGTCCAATCTTTTTTCTCCACCTGGGGAAAATAGTAGAGGATCGCACCAATGACAATGAAAGCCAGCACGGTGAAGACCATACTCGCACCCTGGAACATGCCAAAAGCCGCGCCAGTGTTATGCCAGTTCACAATGCGGGCATAAGGGCTGAGCCAGTCCAGAGACTCGGGCAACCAACTCGCAGTCGACGGGATATTCGAACGCACCAACCATTTTGTCCATTGATCCAAAGCCACGATCACCCCCGCAATCGCAAACATCAATCCATACTTCTCAACAAACTTTTTCAATTTTCACCTCGAAAACAAAATCGCACCATTCTACCATCACTCGGTAATAAACATACGCGGCACACGGGCGCTGATGTCGGTCAACACCTCGTATTCGTTCGTACCCATCCAATCGGCGAGATCCTCGGCAATGATCCGTTCACCCTTTGCCTCGCCCAGCAACACGACCTCATCCCCCACCCTGGCTTCGTCGTCCCCCAGATCGACCATGAACTGATCCATACAGATACGTCCCACTTGCGGATATTTCTTCCCATTGACAAGCACCTGTGCATGATTCGTCATCCGGCGGAAATAACCATCCGCGTACCCGCATGGGATGGTGACGATCCTCGTCTCAGCCTCAGCCTGCCACAACGACCCATAGCTGACCGAACGCCCGGGTTTGGTCCGCTTCGAATATGCCACACGCGACTTCCACTTGAGCGCAGGAGCGATCTCCACTGAACGCGCCACCCCACGCGGACACACTCCATAGAACATGATGCCCGGTCTCACCATGTCGAAATAACTTTCAGGGAATTGCAACACCGCGCCTGAGTTCGCCATGTGCCGCAAAAGCGGATGCGGCTCGCTGATCTTTTCGTAAATACTCAACACCTCTTGAAACCGCTCCAACTGCAATTGCGCATGGACCAGATCGGGCTCTTCCGAATTTGCGAGATGAGTGTAGATGCCTTCGATCTCAATATTCTTGAGCCGCAGGGAATGTTCGATGAACGGCCTAGCTTCGTATTCGTGCACACCGACGCGTTCCATGCCGGTATCAATTTTCAGGTGAGTCTTGATCCGTTTTCCCGTCAAACGGGAAGTCTCCTCAGCGGCATCCAGCAGTTCAATGGATGAGCCTGTCAATGTCAGGTCATACACTGCAAAGTGTGGCACCTGGGAAGGCAACGTTCCACCCGCCACGAGGATCGGCTTTTTGATCCCAAACTCCCGCAATTGGATGCCTTCCTCAAGTATAGCCACTCCGAAATAATCCACATAAGGTTCAAGATATGGTGCAACGCCGTCCACACCGTGACCATAGGCGTTTGCCTTGACCATCGGCATCACCTTCGCCGGTGCAACGTGCACACGAATGGCTTCGATGTTCTTTTTGAGTTGCGTCAGATTGACTTCAAGATATGTAGGCCGGAGAGAGACTGTCATACCCCCATTGTACGTTGAAACCCGCCGATTCTCAAATCGTTCAGCGGTCCCGCCTCCAGTGGTATTCCACGTCAGGCTCGCTTTCGGGTGCAGGACTCATACCAAACTTCTCGGCAACAAACCCATTTTTCTCATAGAATGTCCGCGCGTTGACGTTAACCTGGAGTGTGTAGAGCCACAAATGCTCGGGCGATCTTTCTCTCGCAAAGGAAAGCAGCATCTCGCCGATCCCGCGCCGCCAATGATCGGGATGTACATATAACTGGTCGATAAACTCCCTATTCATTGCCATCAGCGCAACAGGGCGATCATCCGAAATCACAACCCAGACCTGATTTTCCTTCAACACGTGATCGCGGAAGTAATCCTGATCCTCAAAAAAGAAATGACCTTTTTCGAGTTGAAATTCTGGCAGTGACTTCTCGCGCGAAACCCGCCACAAGATCGTTACAGCATCAAAATCACCTGCGTGGTATTCCCGAATGCTATAGTTATTGGACATGATTCTTTCAATTTAAACTGTCGATTGGAAAGTGAGGAATTTGCTTCATCTCCACCTCGCAAGGACCTGAATGATACAAAAAAATTGAGCCAAATGGTTGGCACCGCCCATTTGACTCAAAGCTAATACGAATTGATGGCTTAGAAATCGCGTCTGCGTTCGCGGTCACCGCCACCGCCCGGTCTGCGGTTGCCGCCACTGCGGAAACCACCACCAGCTGGGCGCTCCTCGCGTGGGCGGGCGAGATTCACAGTAAGCGGACGTCCACTGAAATCCTTGCCATGGAACATCGTAATGGCATTCTGCGCCTCGTCTGCTGACGACATCTCAACGAAGCCGAAGCCTTTTGAGCGACCGCTTGCGCGGTCCTTGATCACCTGCGCGGATTTCACCGTGCCTGCCTTCGCGAACAGATCCTGAAGATCTGCGTCGCCTGTGGTGAAAGGCAAATTACCGACATAGAGTTTCGCTTCCATAGAATTTCTCTTCTCCTGAGTGTGGGCCATGCAAGTGAAGCATCTCGCACGGCAAGACGGATCAATTGTGCATGACTACAGGGATCACAGACACCCAGGTGCCAAGAAGCAAAGATTCCCTCTGATTGCCGGACCGCCATTCTTCATGCAACGTACATTTCGATTGTAGCACAAACTGGATTTATGGACTACAAACTCGGCAGCCAAAAACGAAGCCAATTCCCGTTCTCGCGCAGGGAAAACTGGATCCCCGCCTGGAGTTGGTCCAACGCTGATGCCTTGTCTCCGCCAAGCGCCGCGGCGATGTGTCCGTTCTCGATTCGACCGAAAATACGCGTGCGGAAGATCTGGATCCACGAAAGGATCTGCCCATAGCGTTCCGCGTTCATCGTGATGATGGGCCATACACGGCGGGACGGTCCGCGCAGAAGCAACCAGCGCAGGTTCTGTAACGCATCGAAATCAAGGCTCGCCACCGATTCGAGATCATCGATCAGCAAAAGCACGGATTGACGTGTGTTTTTATTTACATGTGCCCATGAGGCTAGTGAAAGTAGAAAATCCTGTGCACTGGTGTGATGAGATGAGAAGATGCCAACGCGATGATGAGTCGCTTCCATAGGTTCCCATTCATCCATGTGACTGGTGATCACCCCGAATTGCACATCATCTGGTTTATGGGTTTGTGTAAGTGCGTGTGCAATGGTTTGCAGGAATCCTGTTTTGCCTGAGCCAGCGTCACCAGCCACCAACATTGGACCCGGAAGTGGATCGTGCAAGTTCAATAACACCGGCAATCCGTCGGATGCAACACCAAGGAACAAGGCTTCACGCGGGAGCGGTCCGAGTTCGGTGAGGACTCCGCTCAGGGTCGGCGTGGCAGGCACCGGCGTGGGGCGTGTCGACGATGTCTCCATCTTAAGTTCAGCCAATGCTTCCAACGCAAGAGAAAATTGACGATTTGATGTGGACATGCGTCCTCCTTTTATAGAATATATGTTCTATTTTACTCCCGCCTATTCATCGGACGTCAAGAGGCGCTCGTCTTAAATTTTCATGACAAAATATTTTTATCGATCATCCACGCATGGAGTTCAAAGACAAGGCGATTCACTTTGACCATGGGGTCGGTACTGATCAACTCATGCGCTTCCTCGAATGAACTGGCACGCAAGACTCCCATGCCGCGCACTTCCCCACTCTCAGCGAAGGCATCCATGAATGGACCTGTGACAACGAGTTTGCCGATCTCTGCCAGACGACGATAATTTGCCAGGTGTGCCTCCTGCAACGCGTCGATCTCCGGCGTTGAATCGGGACTCCACGTAGGCCCTTTCTTGAGGATGAAAACATAACGAATCGTCATATTGGGAAAGTTTTCATTCACATCCTTCCAGGCTTGTATATCATCGTATGTCATAGATCCTCCTTAAAATCGATGAGGCAGTCACTGCACTTTGACTATCTCTTCATAACAGGCTAACGCCACACAGCCAACTGGTACATAGAACCAAAATCCATTTCAGCCTCCATTGATAAAGTTGAATGGCGCACACCAAATTTATAAATATTGTAACAGAATATTTGTTCTAGTACAAACATGACAAATAAAAAAAGAACAGGCTCCCCAAAAGCCTGTTCTTTGTAATAAAAGAGTCTACTGTCAACTCTTAATGAACATGGGTTATTTTTTCCCTTTTCCATGCTCATCGCCGGATTGCCCGTTATCTTTTTCCTTGTCACTTGCCTTGTCAGATACGATCGAGCCAAGGTTCGATGAATTTTTCGGTCCATGATCAAGCACAGCTTTACGCAACTGCCCCCAATTCTTAACAGCGACACCCTCCGGCAGGGTCAAGCCGCTGTAATCACCACTCTGCTTGGCGTACAAAATATCCGCGCATAGTTCGCCTGTACCGTCCAGTTTCAATGCCATGAAACAAGCCTGGGCGATCTCGCCAAAACCAAAACCAGCTTCATGAAGGGCTTGCACGTCATCATAACTGGTTCCCAAATCACCACAGAAAAAACTGGCCAGAATTTTTGAAATAGGCTGACTGGCATCTTCCGGCATCACACAGGGATCTTCCAAAAGCATCGATTCATCGATGGAAACTTCCTGTCCTTCTGTTGCAATGATCGTTACAGTTCCATCTTCTTCAACGATGGCAAGATCGTTCGCCACGGCATCATCGACACTCAGCCGGATGGTCTGAGTTCCCCCACCTGTCAGGTTGACCACGCATACAACGATGGTCTCCCCTGTAAAACTATCCGTCGCCGTCTCACAGCTTTGGATCGTGCCATCAATGGTGGTTATCTGTGCCGGAGAGGACGCCCCCACCGACATAACAGGAATTACCACCATCACGAGCAGAAGAACCAACCCCACGATGCCTTTTGTTTTGAACATAGTACTCCTCCATTGAAACATAGATGTAGGATCTAATCCAAGAAACCAGCTTGGAAGGTCCATAGTTTCGTTCTCATATACTACGACGATAGGCAAGAACTTACGTTACGGGCAATACATGAAAAAAGGTTACACTTTTTTCAAACGAGTCGTACAGACAGAAAATCCCATTCCTCAGAATGGGATTTTGGAGTATCTTTCTAAACTCAGGTTAGATTTTTCCGGCTACATAATCCAGTACATCGATTTTTGTGAGAATGCCAACAGGGCGGCTATTCTCAACCACGATCAAGGCGTAGCCCGCGGTCAGAGAGGGCATCGCCTCGTCAAGCGAAGTCTCCGGCGGGAAGACTGCGCCTGCGTTTTGGACAAGCGAGTCGATGGTTTCATCCTGGCTGTGTTCGTGTTTTTCGATCATATGATTGAGCAGGTCCACTTCCTCGATGAGACCCACAAGCGATCCGTCCGCGCCGACGACGGGCATCTGCGAGACCGCATTCTGGTGCATCATCGTCACAACCTTGCGGATCGAGTCGCCGAGGGTTGCCGTGAATAATATCTTGTTCGGTTTGGCGATCAACAGGTCGCCCAGGCTCATCTCGCCAAATTCCATCGAAAGGAATCCAAACTCACGCATCCACTTGTCATCGTAGAATTTCGAAAGATAGCGCGAACCGGAATCGGGGAAAATCACCACTGGCAAACGGTCACTGGATAACTTTCGGCAATATTTGATCGCACCCGCCATCGCGGAACCAGACGAGCCGCCTGCAAAAATACCTTCCTGTTTCACCAATTGCCGCGCCCACAAAAACGACTCCTTGTCGCCCGCACGTTCGATCCAATCTACTACGCTCAAGTCGGTGGCGGAGGGCAAAAAGTCTTCGCCGATTCCCTCAACCTTATATGTCTTCGGATACGCGCCGTCGGGAATCTTGCCACCACTCTGCCAGATCTCCGTCAGGATCGAGCCTTCGATATCCACACCTACGATCTTGATCTCCGGATTCTTCGACTTGAGATAGCGACCAACTCCGGAGATCGTCCCACCGGTCCCCATGCCCATGATGACATCGGTCACGCGTCCATCGGTCTGCTCCCACAACTCCGGACCTGTAGTCAGCTCATGCGTTTTCGGATTGTCAGGATTGTGATATTGGTTTGCCAAAATTGCGTTGGGCGTCTCGCGTGCAAATTTCTTCGCCACCTCATAATAGGAACGTGGATCCTCCGGCGCCACCGCAGTGGGAGTGATGACCACTTTTGCCCCATACGCGCGTAACAATAAAATCTTTTCGTTGCTCATCTTATCCGGCATGATGAAGATGGTCTTGTATCCCTTCAACGCCGCGGCGATGGCGAGACCTACCCCTGTGTTCCCACTGGTTGCTTCTACAATCGTCCCACCTGGTTTGATTTCTCCCCGCTTTTCAGCCTGCTCAATAATAAATGCGCCGACCCGGTCTTTGACCGACCCCCCTGGATTCATGAATTCCAATTTTGCGTACAGTGGAACGGGTAGATCTTTCGCGATCCGTCCCAGCCGCACCAGCGGTGTATTCCCCATTGCTCCAAGAATGCTATCGAAAACTCGTTTTTGCCCAGATACAGTTAAACCCGTCATTCTCTCTCCTTTGGTTGGAATGAGGGTATTTTACCGCACCAATAAAAAAGACCTGCAAGATTTTGAAAATCTCGGAGGTCTGGTTACGTTAGTACAACGGCAAACTCTTATCCACTTCCTCTGCCCAGGCGTTGATTCCGCCTTTGAGGTTCTTCATCTTCTTGAACCCGGCGCTGGAGAGGATTTCGATCGCACGAGCGGAGCGTGAGCCACGTTTGCAGAAGACGATCATCTCGTCGGCAGAATCCAATTCGGACATGCGCTGAGCCACTTCGCCGAGCGGGATGTTCTTTGCGCCTTTGATGGCAGAGATCTGCAATTCGTGAGGCTCACGCACATCGAGCAGGAGCAGGTTCGGGTCACGCGCGAGGCGTTCCTGCATCTCCTGAGCCGTGATGTCCCAGTTCGCGCCGGCTGATGTGTCATCCGCGTGATGACCAGGGACTCCGCAAAATTCTTCGTAGTCGATCAGTTCTTTGATATCGGCGTTCGGTCCGCAGACGCGGCAGTTGGGATTCTTCTTGAGTTTGACGAAATCGAAACTCATATCGAGGGCGTTGTACAAAAGCAGTTTGCCGATGAGCGGCTCACCGATGCCCAGCAAGACCTTGATGGCTTCCGTAGCCTGGAGCGTGCCAACAGTGCCCGGCAACACGCCCAGCACGCCACCTTCCGCGCAGGAAGGGACGAGTCCCGGCGGAGGCGGTTCAGGGAAGAGACAGCGATAGCACGGACCTTCCTTGGCGTAAAAGACGCTCACCTGCCCGTCGAAGCGGAAGATGGAGCCGTAGATGTTCGGCTTGCCAAGAAAAACAGAGACATCGTTGGTGAGATAACGAGTCGGGAAATTATCTGTGCCATCGATGATGACATCATAATCCTTCGCGATGCGCAACGCATTCTCGGAGGTATATGGCTCGTTGTAAACGTCCACTTGAATATCGGGATTCAGATCGGTGAGACGGTCGCGAGCACTTTCCACTTTCAACTTTCCAACGGTGGAGGTGCCATGAATGACCTGTCGCTGCAAATTGGATGAATCAACAGTGTCATAATCCACCAACCCAATTCGACCAATGCCCGCCGCCGCAAGATAGAGCGCAACGGGTGAACCAAGTCCACCGGTTCCAATGACGAGCACGGAGGAGTTCTTGAGTTTGATCTGTCCCTGCAAGCCGACTTCGGGCATGAGCAGGTGACGTGAGTAACGCAAAATTTGTTCGTGTGAAAGTTCTTCAATCATAAAGTACCTTTCTCGCCACGAAGGACACGAAGTGCACAAAGGAAGAGCTTTTAAAACCTTTGTGTCCGTTGTGTCCTTCGTGTTAAGAGATTTTTCCTCCCGCAATGGACGGGATCAACATGATCTTATCGCCGTCCTTGATGGGCGTATCCACGCCTTGCAGGTCTTTGATGTTATTTTCGCCGACGAATAAGTTCACAAATGGACGTAACTCGCCTCCCTCGTTGAATAGGTGCGGTTTGATGGCTGGGAACTGTGCCGTCAGGTCGCTCAATGCTTCAGAGATTTTTGCGCCGCTGACGGACACTTCGCTTTTGCCGCTGGTATACGTGCGCAAGGGTGTTGGGATTCTTAAAGTTGACATGGATTCTATTTTCTCTCTCGTTTGATTTCTTATTTACCACAAAGGCAACAAAGGATCACAAAGGAAAACCTAAAAACCTTTGTACGCCTCACCTGCACTCCCCGGCACTTGCGCCCGGGGCAAGTGTGCGTGCGGTGCAAGTGTCGTGACCTTTTGTGGTTAAAAAGTTCTATATAAACAATTGTACATCCGCATCGGCGGCATATTCAAGGAAAGTCGCCGCCCCACCGATCTCAGCTTCCTTGATGAAATCCTCCTTCTTGAAGCCGAAGACATCCATTGTCATCTGGCATCCGATCAGGCGTACATCCAACTCAAGACAGGCTTCGCGCAATTCCTCGATGGTGGCAACGCCTTTGTTGTGAAAAGTCTGCTTCATCAAGTTCGTTGCGAGGCTTTCAAACCCCGGGACATTCGCCATCAACAGGTTCGGCATGGCCCAGTTGATATTTTGGAATCCCTCCGGTCCAAAAGGCATCTTCATCGGCATGGCTGGGTTGCCAAGCGGAGACACTAAAGCATTGAGTTCAGGCTTGAGAAGCGTCAACCCATAAAAGGTAAAGAACACACCCACTTCCCAACCCATGGCGCCAGCCGCGCTGGCAAGGATGAATGGCGGATACGCCCAGTCCAGCGTCCCTTTGCTGGAAATGAGGGCGAGTCTCTTTGGGGCATTTGGATTCGATTTAGACATTGTGATTTCTCCTGATAGACCTTACGCCTTCTTCAAAAAGAAAACAAACTTATTGCCCTCCGTGGTGGAAAGCAGCAATTCATTCCCGGTCTGCCTGCTCCATGCGGCGATATCCGGCGGCGAACCGGCATCGGTCGAGATCATCTTTAAGATCTGCCCGGACTGCAACTCTTTGATTGCCTTGCTGGTTTTCACGATTGGCATTGGGCAAAGCAAACCCGAACAATCCAACAACACATCTTCTTTAATTACTTCAACATCATTCATTGTAGATATCTCCTAAGATATTTTGATTTCTTCTTCATCATATTTCGTACGATCTTCCACCAGCCGCCATGAACGGTGATTGACCACCTTGCCGTTGTCTACGCGCGTGATGATGTATGAGAAGTACGGTTGTGCCCATTCGCGGTCATATTCGGATGGGACATTTGGGCAATCGGGATGGGAATGGAAAACCCCGATCAGACTCAGCCCGAGGCTGTCTGCCGTTAATTCGGCTTTGAGATAATCTTCGGGCGTGATCAAGAACCGGTTGTGCCGCGCCGCATCTTCGCGCGCGTTCGACAACGCCACGATTTCCTTCACCTGACCTTCTTCGCCGATCAGGAATCCTGCCCCCTCCTCCGGGTATGCCTTTTGAACGTGCTCATTGATTCTTTCTATTAACTGGTTTGAAATATTCAACATGCTATTTTTCACGGACTCCAAAATCTCCGGATTTTGGAGTCCAACGTCTCCAGACGTTGGACTCCATTACTTTCCTTCCCACAACGATTTATCGCTCAAATATTTATAGCCTGCATCCGGGAAAAGTGTGACAACAATTCCGGCATCCAATTTAGTGGCTACACGTAAAGCAGCGACAGCCGCCGCGCCGGAGGAGATTCCCACGAACAGACCTTCCTCACGCGCCAAACGTTTCACCATCTCGTGCGCCGCCTCCGTGCGGACACCAATGTTTTCGTCGGCAAATGACTCATCATAGATCCCGGGCTTGATGGCGGTGGGCATATGCTTCAACCCCTCCAAGCCATGGAAGGATTCATCCGGCTGGAACGCAACGATCTTCACTTGCGGAAGTTGTTCTTTGAGATAACGCCCCGTCCCCATCAATGTACCGGATGTGCCAAGACCTGCCACAAAGTGAGTAATCTGTTCGTTGGTCTGGCAAAGGACTTCCGGTCCTGTGGATTTGTAATGTGCCTGCCAATTTGCCGGGTTGTTGTATTGATTGGCGTACCAATACAGATCAGGATGTTCTGCAACAAGTTGACGAGCCATCAATATCGCGCCATCTGAACCTTCTAGTGGATCAGTGAGGATCAACTCTGCGCCGAGCGCGCGCAGGATGGAAATCCGTTCAGGGCTGGCGCTGGCGGGTAAAGCCAGGGTGACGGGAACATCCAATGCCGCGCCATAGGTCGCGTAGGAAATTCCCATATTGCCGGAAGTGGAATCGAGCAGACGCTTGCCATTTCCGAGATCGCCATTTGCCAGCGCGGTCCGGATAATATTAATCGCAGGTCGATCCTTGACAGAACCACCCGGGTTGAACCATTCCGCTTTGGCAAAAACTTTTACACGCGGAGACAGGTCCCGGCTGAGCCGGCGAAGCGGGAGAAGCGGCGTATTCCCCACGTAGGAGGATAGATCCGCCACCGAGTCCATTTCCGGTTGAATTAATTTGTAGTTGAGTAAGGTCATGTTTTCCCTTTAAAACAAAAGCAGCCAACAGATAAATAAAAAGACGGCGAACAAACGCCACACATTGCAAAAATCTGCAAGCGGGGGTCGTCCAACCGTCTGATCCGTTGACTGCGGAAGTTTCTCTCAGGCGGTGGCTACGAGCCCCGCCGTCTACACAAGCAATAGTTGAATGTTTTCATAGGTTATTGATTAGATGTCCGCTATTTTACAGTTCTTACCAGAATTGTCAAGTTAATTATCCCCCAGCAGCAGACGCCATCAGGATCACCTTGTCTTCATCCTTCAGAGGTGTATCCAGCCCGTTCAAATCGCGGATGTGGGTGCCGTTCACAAAAACATTGAAGTGCCTGCGAAGATTGCCCTCCGCATCGACGAGATGGAACTTCACCGCAGGATGCGCTTCGATGACATTCCTGATCATCTCAGCGACGGTCGCGCCAGGAACAAAGAATTCGCCCTGGTCATTCACATAATATTTCATCACGTTGGGAAAACGGACATTTGCCATACCCACATTTTACTCCGGGATAATTGCTTTTGGATGAAATATCCTTATAATGAATGCAATCAAGGAGGCAGTCATGGCACAATACAAGGTGGTCGCAGGAACGTTTCACGTAAAAGGTTTTCAACCCGATGGAGATTCGATCCGCTTCCAGGCGAACAACCCGGCGAACTGGGATTTTTTCAACTGGAAAATTGAAGCAGACAAAGCCAGCAAAAAGAAACAACTGCGCGTGGAATCGATCGACGCGATGGAGACCCATTATGAGGGATATCACCAACCGCGTCCGTTTGCCCTCTCGGCGCTCGAATCTCTTCTGGAAATGCTGGGGATCAATACGGTCACCTACAGCCTGAGCCTGACCCAGATCGTGGATGCGGATGATGGCAAAGCCGGATTTATCGCATCTGCCACAGTGGACAACTTCGGACGCCCCGTGAGCTATGTCTTTCCAAAATCGGCGAAACTC
>Ga0210377_10003027_pt1 | contig 14500 bp, 12 predicted proteins | sample PLM4_65_b1redo_FD_155480 | JGI IMG/M metagenome (GOLD analysis project Ga0210377, IMG submission 155480) | Groundwater sediment microbial communities from an aquifer in East River, Colorado, USA - PLM4_65_b1 redo | ecosystem: Environmental > Terrestrial > Soil > Riparian zone | place: USA: East...
GTAGTGCTCTTTTTTCTTTCATCCAGCGGTAAGAAAGCGCCGTTTCTTCCGCCCGACAATATTCACAATGCTATAACGACACGGGAGGTTTGTGTAGCTTGCCATGCACCAGGCAAACAGGCTCCGTTGAAAGCGAACCATCCCCCGAAAGAACAATGCCTCATTTGCCACAAGGTCAAAATAAGTTGATCTTTTATAAGACCAGGATTTGAGAAAATTTTCCTGTACTCAACGATTTCTGAATAGGTCTGATGGTACACAGTACATCTTGAATTTATCGCATGAATTTAGCTCGTTCGAGTCCTGCATGGGGAGCCGTGAAAGACTCGATCTGTCATTTCATTTAACCAGCTATCAAGTTTATGCATTGCATGTTTCAATCAGTAGTCGATAATAGTCGCTATTTCTTCAAAGCTCACAGTTGTAGGTGAAGTCTATCCTCTGCATTTCAAATACGAGGTGCGTATGAAACTCTCCTGGTTCTCCTTTTATAGTCTTGTCCTATCCCTCTGGGTTGGCGGAATCACGATATTCACCTTCATCGTTACCCCGGTGATCTTCAAGTCCTACCCGAGGGACCAGGCAGGCGAGATCGTCGGAAGGCTTTTCCCCGGATATTTTCTGTACAACCTTGTCCTTGCCGCCCTGGTCCTCGTTCTGTTCTTTATCGTGGCGAATGACCAGTCAAAACTCGCATACCGGCTCTCGCTGGTGTGCGCAGTAACAGCACTGCTTGTCAACCTGTTCATCGTGTTCAAGCTCCATCCCGACGCGGTCAGGATAAAACAGCAGGTAACGTCTTTCGAGCGCGAATCGCCCGATTCGCCAGCGAGAAAACAGTTCAGGAAGCTGCACGGTGTCAGCGCGGTCCTGAACCTGGTCCTGCTCGCGGAAGGGATTGCGCTGCTGGTTGCCGGGCCGCTGGTCAGGAAATGACAATGCATCGCGGTTGGTTAAAATCACGTTATCGCATAATGTTTTCTGCAATTTTTTCTTGACTTTTATGGCCGAATAATAGATATTACCACTCTCCAAGTGGTTGGAACCGGGCGGATAGCTCAGCTGGGAGAGCACAGCCCTTACAAGGCTGGGGTCACAGGTTCGATCCCTGTTCCGCCTACCATTAGATCGAAATACAGTTTTGAATATTTTGTTCCTAGTCTCAACGACGAACTCACAACGCAGCACTCACAACTCATTCTTGGGGTGGTAGTTCAGCTGGTTAGAACGCCGGCCTGTCACGTCGGAGGTCACGGGTTCGATCCCCGTCCGCCCCGCCATTTATTTTGAACACTATGAGCTGATAACACACAAAAGCCGGGGCATGCTGCCTCGGCTTTTGTGTGTCTGAACTATCACCGGGAATCTTTATTTATTTTTTGATCTTCCCCAGCTGCTTCGCCAGGCGCTCGGTCTCGTCCAGCAGGTTCTCCACTTCATCCAACCCCTTATCCCAGAACCGCTTGTCCGAAATATCGATCCCGAGCCTGCTAAAGATGTTCTTCGGCGAGTCAGAGAGTCCTGCAGAGAGAAATTCTTTTACCTGTACGATGAACGCCGGGTCCCGCTTCACCGAATTCTGGAGCGATTTGGAAATGAGCAGACCGCTCGCGTAGGAATAGACATAGAAGAAATACCGGATGTGATTCCAGTAGACCCACCAGTTCTCCGAACCCTCTGACTGCTCAACGGCACTCCCCATGTATGCCGCCATGTGCTTCTGGAACAGTTTGCCGATCTCCTCTTTCGACAGATATCCCTTTGCCCTGAAATCCTTGTGCAATTCCTGCTCGAAGCAATAGCACGCCACTTGCCGGAAGATGGATGAGACATCGTCGTTCAGCTTCTGCATCATGATCGCGAGCCGCAGCTCGTCGTCCGCCGCGTGCAGGACCTCGTCGAGCACGAAGTCTTCCATGAACGTGCTCGCGACCTCGGCAGTCGAGGTCGGAGTGCCGAAGTCCAGGGCGTGCTGCTTCTTTTTAATGAGCTCGTTGTTGATGCCGTGGCCCAGCTCGTGCGCGATGGTCAGCACATCGTGCAGCTTGCCGGTATGGTTCAGGAGGATATAGGTAGGCTGGACCATGAGGTGATGGATGCAGAACGCTCCGCTGTCCTTGCCCTTTTTCGGATAGGCATCGATCTGGCCGTTGTGAACGAACCCGGCAAAGATATCCGCGAACTCCCGGTCAAGTTTGCCCAGCACCCTGTGGACGAGGTCCACGGACTTCGGGTAGGGGTAGCGCCGGGCCATCTTCCCGTATTCCACGTTTCGTTCGTGATAGGCGAGTTTTCTGACCTTCAGCAGCCTTGCCTTGAGCGCGTAATACCGCACCGGGATGGTGAAACGCCTGGATACCGATTCGACCAGGGCATCCACCACTTCGCTCTCGATATCATCGGCAACGTGACGGAGCGTATCAGGCCGGGGCGAGCCGCGGAGCTCGTCGTCGATCTTCTTGTTCGCGAACACGGAATTGATCTCGGCCTCGGCGACCTCGGCGTTCTTCGCCAGAACATCGTTGAACGCCTTTGCCGCACTGTCGCGCACCCGTTTTTTTTTGCTGTTCATCAGCCCGACGATCTCCGAGAAGGGCATGACCTTCCGCTTCCCCTCCTCCGTAAACACTGCGCGTTCTTCCTTCGACAGGAACCCCGCCGTCATCCGTGTCCAGTTCGACGAGGACGTTGCGGACTTGAGGTTAAGGATCTTCTCCTCGGGCTCGCTCAGGTGATAGCGCGACTCGGCAAAGATCCGCCCTAAAAAATGTCGGTATTTGGCCAGATCCTCGTACTCAATAAATCGTTTCTGCAATTCAGGTTTTATCCTGGCGATGCGGAGATAAAAGAACTGGCTCTCGTTCTCGAGCTTTTTGCTGAACTCATCGATCTTGTTGAACCGGGCCTTCAGCCTCGGATCGTTCTGGTCCTGGTGGATCCTGAGCCAGAAATAGTAACCTTCGTTACCGTCGGTATAATACTGTCGCTTCCAGAATTCATACTGGTCCAGCGCCTGCCGCAGGATGGCCGGGTCTTCGAGATAATCAGTGCGGTCCTTCCAGGCGTTGATGAACTCATAGCTCTTTTTCTCGACGAGCTTCCGCGATTCCTCGATCCGTGGATCGTTATCGCCCGCGAACAACAGTTTCAGGTTCCAGACAGATCGGCCGACCTTTAATGATATTTTTTTAAAACGAGGCATCCCCGCTCCTTCGTGACGGCTGGTTATATATATGATCAAACAAAGTATACTCGCTCTTACTCATACTGTCCAGTAACTGCCGGGAGCATGTAATTGTTTACATACTGTTTTACCGTCAGGAACTCCGCGTTCTTCAAGGTAAAGAGTTTTTACTATCCGTGTTTGTCCCTTCGTCATACTCAGGACAGTATTCATCTCGGGGTTTTCTACAGCTGAATTCCGCCTTACTAAGACCCCATGTACGTGGCAACTCACCAGTGCCTTACAGTACCTCTTCATCCTCTTTACACCAGGCCGGGTCAACGATGCAGATGAATTTTAGGTCTACGTTTCCGGAATTCGTGATGCACTGCGTCGCCATCGGCGGAATGTATACAGTCGAGCCGCAACGGACGAGCGCGGTCTCGTCCTCGATATGCATGACGCCTTCGCCTTCCAGTATATAGTAGACCTCCGATGTCTTGAGCCGGTGCCGCCATGTAGTATCGCCGGGCTTCACAATAGCGTGTGCCAGGCTGTAACGAAGCGCGAGGTTTTCCTTATCCGGGTGCAGGATTTCACGCAGCGTGCATTTGTCTCCTGCGATGAATTCTTCACAGTCTTTTAATTCACGGATGAACATCGTTAAAAAATCCTCCCGCCACGTAACATCTAACCCGGATGAAGACGGATGAAACCTATGAAAATGCATGATCCTTCGTAGTTCAAGCAGTGAAAATCAGTGTTAATGAAGTTGAATTTTTTCTGCCCATTTTTAATAGAAAATGATTCATTAGTCACTGCCGTTACCATAGCATACCGTAAGGTTTTAATCAAAATAAAGCGGGAGACCGTAGGGAAAAAATCTGACCGGAGTTGATTTCCTATCCAACTTCATATACAATTATATCAACAGGAAAGGGCCGGGGCATGCATCGTGGACAGCACAGGCAAGACAACCGACGAGTTGACAAATAAGACCGAAGCGCTGCCGCTGCAGGAGGATTCGCTGTTCAGGACGCTCTTCCAAAAAGCTGCGATGGGTATGGCAATCGTCGATGCCTCCGGTCGCTTTGTCGAATACAATCCCAGGCTCGGGACAATGCTCGGCTACGACAAACAGGAACTCATCAACAGACATTTCACCGAGTTCACCCACCCTGAAGACCGGCCCTCGGATGCCGCCCAGTACAGGGAACTGCTCGAAAAAATGAGGGGTTCCTACCAGATGGCGATCCGTTGTATCAGAAAGGACGGAGGAATCATCTGGGGACTTCTTGCCGTCTCCCTTATCCGCGACTGGGAGGGCGCGCCTCTTTTTGCAATCCGCATGATCGAGGACATCACGGACCGCAAGCGGGCCGAAGAGGCCATTGTCAAGTCGCGCAATTTTTATCTTTCGCTGATCAACGAGCTGCCGAACCCCATCCGCCGCACCGATGCCGATGGTAAGTGCGATTATTTCAATAAGGCCTGGTTCGCTCACACGGGGAGGACCATGAGCCAGGAGATCGGCGAAGGTTGGGCCCAGAACGTCCATGCCGAAGACAGGGACCGGCTCCTGACGCTCCAGTGCAAATCATTCGGCAAACGACGTCCCTACGTGATGGAATACCGGCTCCGGTACTATAACGGGAAATACCGCTGGGTCGTGGAATTCGGGAGCCCCTTCCACGAAATTGACGGGTCATTCGGCGGATACATCAGTTCTTGCTACGACATACAGGACCGAAAGACCATTGAAAAGACGCTCGAGATCATGTCCACGACCGACGAACTCACCGGCCTCCTCAACCGTCGCGGATTTTTTACCCTCGCCACGCAGCAGGTGAAGCTGGCAAACAGGAACAGTAAAAAGCTCCTCCTCTTCTATATGGACCTCGACGGACTGAAAAAGATCAATGACACGATCGGCCATTCCGAAGGGGACCTGGCGCTGGTCGAAGCCGCGACGGTCCTCAAGGAGATCTTCCGCGACTCAGACATCATCGGCCGGCTGGGAGGGGACGAGTTCGCGGTCCTGCTGTTCGAACCGATGAGCTCCTCCGACGAGCAGGCAATCTTCACCCGCTTGAGCGAGACACTGCGTGAGAGAAATGCACGGCCGGATCGCCTCTATACCCTTGAGCTCAGCACCGGGATAAAATCCTATGATCCGGCACATCCATGTTCCCTTGGCGAACTCATCTCACGGGCGGACACCCTCATGTACAAGGAGAAGAGATCGAAATACCGGGCAAAGTGATCGATATTTCCCATCCATGAACGCGGTCGCATTACAATCCCTCAAAACCTGGTTTCAGAACTACGTGCAATCTTGCTCCCTGTCTGTTCAGGAGGACCAGCGGAACATCGCCATCAAGCAGGAGCACACGCACCAGGTCTGCTTGAACGCCGTGCGGATCGCAGAGGACCTGGGCCTGGATCAGCAGGAGACCCGGCTCGCGGAGGCCATCGCCCTGTTCCATGACGTCGGCAGATTTTCTCAATATCAGCGGTTCAAGACCTTCGACGACAGCATCTCGGTCAATCACGCGGTCCTCGGTGCGAAGCTGCTGGCAGAGCACAACGTGCTCCAGGACCTGACGAAACATGACCAGGACATCATTGTCAGCTCGATAACACTGCACAATATCTTTTCTCTCCCCAATGGGCTCGATAAGAAATCCCTGCTCTTCGCCAGGCTCATCCGCGATGCGGACAAGCTCGATATTCTGCGGGTGGTGATCGAATACTTCGAGCAGGACGAAGGGGACAGGGCGGAGGCGGTCGCGCTCGGGCTGCCTGACCAGCCGGGCTATTCGCAGGCAGTCCTTGCCTGCCTGGCCCGGGGAGAGCTCGCCAGGAAGGAAGCGCTCACGACCCAGAACGATTTCAAGCTGCTGCAGCTGGCCTGGCTCTATGACCTCAATTTCACGTGCTCCCTGCTGATGGTTGAAGAGCGGGGCTACATTCGATCGCTTGCGGAAATGCTGCCCCGGAACGAGGAGATCGCCTGCGCTGTCGAGATCGTAAGCAACTATGTGAGCGGAAAGCTGAAAATACGCTGACGCGGTGTTGCCTGGCCTTTGTTTTCATAATAATTCGCTTTACTCAGCCCCCTATTATTTGGTAATATAAATAAAGAACAGCGGAACGAATCAGCATTCACCGCAGCGCTGAAAGGGCGCACAGAGAAGATGAGAAAGCAGGAAGATAAAGAATGAGAAATAACATTGTTTCCATCGGTGCCGACGAACTCAAGTATGAGATCCGCGAGATCGTTGCCGTTGCCAAGGAATTCGGCAAGCTCGGCGTAGAGATCATCTGGGAGAACATCGGCGATCCGGTGCAGAAGGGGGAAAAGATCCCCGACTGGATAAAGGACATCGTGGTCGCAGCATCGCGTGAGGACGCCACCTACGCCTATTCACCGACCAAGGGTCTTGAGGCGACCCGCGAGTTCCTGGCTCAGCAGGCGAACAAGAACGGCAACATCAGGATCACGAAGGAGGACATCATCTTCTTCAACGGCCTTGGAGACGCGATCAGCAAGATCTACGGCCAGTTGAGAAAGGAATACCGGGTGATCGGGCCGAGCCCGGCCTACAGCACGCACTCCTCGGCAGAGGCGTCGCATGCGGGCTCGGAATACATTTCCTATAACCTGGACCCGAAACATCTGTGGTATCCCGACGTCGAGGACCTCCGGATGAAGGTGAAGTACAACCCCGCGATCTCCGGGATCCTTGTCATCAATCCCGACAACCCCACCGGCGCGGTCTATCCCAAGGAGATCCTGCAGGAGATCGTGGCCATCGCGAAGGAGTACGACCTCTTCATCGTCTGCGACGAGATCTACATCAACATGGCCTATAACGGGAAAAAGGCGGTGCCGCTGGCCGAGGTGATCGGAGATGTGTGCGGCATCTCCATGAAGGGCATCTCGAAGGAGCTGCCGTGGCCCGGTTCGCGGTGCGGCTGGATCGAGGTCTATAACCAGAAGAACGACCAGGTGTTCACGAAGTATGTGAAAAGCATCCTGGACGACAAGATGCTCGAGGTCTGCTCCACCACGCTGCCGCAGACCGTGATCCCGAAGATCCTTGGGGACAAGCGCTTTCCCTCACATGTTGAACAGCGGAACAAGAGGTACGAGAAGCGCGCGAACATTGCCTACGATCTGCTCAAGGACATCAAGGGGATCATCGTGAACAGGACGAACGGCGCTTTCTATATGACCGTGATGTTCGAGGAAGGTGCGCTGAACGGGAAACAGCTCCTACCCATAAAGAACCATGCCGTCAAGGAACTGGTAGAGAAAATAACCAGCAACGTGGCGCTCGACAAGCGGTTCGTTTACTATCTTCTCGCCGCCACCGGCATCTGCGTTGTCCCGCTGACAGGGTTCAACTGCAGCCTCAAGGGCTTCAGGATCACGCTCCTCGAATCAGACGATGCCAAATTTGAGCAGATATTCACGACCGTCCGGGACAAGATCGTCGAGTATTTGGCGAACGCGTAGCATTTCCCCGGCACTATCATCGAGGCAGCTTCTCGAAGAACGGCAGATATTTCCCATACCCCTCTTTCACCAGGTCTTCCCGGGGAATGAACCTGAGCGACGCTGAATTCATGCAGTAACGCAGACCCGTCGGTTTAGGGCCATCATTGAAAACGTGGCCCAAGTGCGAGTCCGCATTCTTGCTCCGGACCTCTGTCCGGACAGAAAACAAACCCCGGTCCTCTTTCTCCACGATATTACCTGGATCGATGGGTTTGGTGAAGCTCGGCCAGCCGGTTCCTGAATCGTATTTATCGATCGAGCTGAACAGAGGTTCGCCGGATACGATATCAACGTAAATGCCGGGTCTTTTGTTGTCATTATACTCATTCTTGAACGGCGGTTCCGTGCCTTCCTGCTGCGTCACCTTGTACTGCAGGGGTGTAAGCTTTTTCTTCAACTCTTCTTGAGATGGCTTCATATAGGTTTTCTCCCTGGCTATCGCTTTTCCCTCTTGCTGATCGCTGCCGGAATAAGCAGGCACACTGACAAGTATCGGCACCAGAAGGAACATGACACCTGCTGCTATTGTCCTTAACATTGCTCTCTCCTTCCTTTCCTTACTATATTATACACCCGGAGAAGAATGGGGGGGACTTTTTATCGGATGAATGTCATCCCGTATTGACATCTCCAAAGTTGTTGCAATGTATTACCGGCATCCGGTACCATATCCCTGCTCTATCAGCGTAATGAACAAGAGGTATAACCCAAGAGCATCCGCATGCAAGTCTTTTCCAACACTATCTGACTCTTCTGCTACATCGGCATGGGCATTGTCGACAAGCTGAACCAGAATTTGACCTCTTCGTGGAATGGCTGGGAATCGAGATCCATCCCGACACGCCGCAGTAGGGAATGCCCCTGTCAACCATGTTCCCGCTGCTCGATGCCCAAAACATGTTTCGTCATCTCCGGGCCACGGCAGCCCCCTACGGCATCATCTTCGCGGACATTGCCCGCATCTCCAACTCCCGCATATCCCTTGAGACCACGGAATTCGTAAAGAGCACGGCAGGCTCGATCAGTTCCACAGCGCATTGTTCCAGGCATATTTTTCACAGGGTATGGACATTGGCAACTTTGAGGTGTTGACGCAGATAGGCCATGATGCGGGTCTTGATCAGGATGCCCTTGCGCAGGCCAACCTAACCGGGAAATACCGGCCAAGGATAGAGAATATGCGGAAAGTGGCGGCCCGCCAGGGCGTGACCGCCGCGGACCTTCATTATTGAGGACCGGGACCGGCTTTATCGGCGCCCAGCCTATTGAGGTGTTCAAAAAGAAGCTAAGGCGATTTTAATACCGGTTTTAACGTGCTGAGTCTTGATCCACGCCACCAATATCCCTGCATTCATTGTTTACTTCAAGCGCGCTTCCTGTATATCCCGCTATACATTATCTCACGATAATTTCAATGCAGACGCTGAGGACGCAGTGTTTTGAAAAGGCTCTGCGAGAAATTTTCTATCCATCATGACAAGTGTTTCCGAAAGGATCGTGGACAATCCACAAAGATTGAACCGGCTACGATAGAGAAAGCCCCCCGGACAAGCCGGAGGGCCCTTGGTGGTTTGCCCGCCGGAATACTACTTCACTCCGGGTGTTGCCGCAGGCATTGTCGAGGTTGACATGGATGCAGGAGTCGTCGGGGTCATAGACGACTGTTCCGCAGGCTTCGGGGCCTCCTGCTTCTGGCATCCAGCAAAAGCAAAAACCGCGGCCACTGCCAGGACTGCTATAATTGCACTGATCTTCTTCACGTTAATTCACCCCCTTTCTTCTCATAAGAGTAAATGCAGTGCGCTTGTCACAATAAGATAAATTGGATGAAAAACGCACTACAGCAATGATGACTTTTTGAATATCGTGGGCCCACAACGGGATCGGCCCTGCCTGTGAACAGGCAGGTCAGGCCCACAGCATCAACACAAAACGGCAGGATTATATTCCTTTTTTTGAAAAAATCAATGAATAAAAATCGCACTGAATAAAAATCGCACGTAAAAAACACTTTTTTCATTGTTCGGAATGGAAACGACATACGACATCAAACAAGTATTGATCGGGAGTTGTCCTCGCAATAGCGATCAGAAATCACAATTGTACCTCTATCCTACCCAACATGGTTTTTCTGTTCTTCATTAAATCCCTTGACAGAAGCTGACAGTATAGGTATATAGTGTCTTTTGAAAACCCTGCCGTTTTTGTATCTGCAGCCTGTGGGCCGTGCGTCTAACGTCCATCAAGCTGCTGTACATTTACTCACATCATGAGGTGGACCGATGACTGCTGAAAAAATGGAATTCAAGACCGAAGTAAAAGAGCTGCTGGATCTGATGATCCACTCCCTCTATTCGCACAAGGAGATCTTCCTGCGGGAGCTGATCTCGAATGCCTCCGATGCCATAGACAAGGCGCGCCACGAATCGCTCACGAACAAGGACGTCCTGGCGAACACGGGCGAATGGAAGATCAAGATCATCGTCGACAAAACAGCCGGCACGCTGACGATCAGCGACAGCGGCGTTGGCATGACCCATGATGAGGTCATTGCGGAGCTCGGTACCATCGCGCATTCGGGCACCAGGGATTTCCTGCGGGCGCTCCAAAGCAAGGCGTTGAAGGACAGGCCCGAGCTCATTGGCCAGTTCGGCGTCGGTTTCTACTCATCCTTCATGGTCGCCGACAAGGTCGTCGTGATCACCCGGAAGGCGACGGAGATGACGAACAAGGCCGTCAAATGGGAATCCACGGCCGACGGGTCGTTCATCATCGATGAAGCGGAAAAGGCGCGGGCCGGTACCGACGTGGTCCTCCATCTCAAGTCCGAGGACAAACAGTACCTGAACGAATGGGAGCTCAGGTCGATCATAAGGAAATACTCCGATTACATCGCGCATCCCGTGGTCATGGACATAGAGCAGGAAAAAGAAGATCCTGCGGACAAAAACAAAAAGATCAAGGTCACCGAAGAAGAGACCATGAATGCCGGCAAAGCCATCTGGCTCAAAGACCAGTCGGAAATAACGGCCGAGGAATACAACGAATTCTACAAACATATATCGCACGATTTCGGCGATCCGGCAAAGGTCATCCACTATCGCGCCGAGGGCACTTCGGAGTTCACTGCGCTGCTCTACATCCCTGCAAAGGCGCCCTACGGGATCCTGTACAAGGACTACAAGATCGGCCCGACCCTCTATGTCAAGCGGGTCCAGATCATGGACCACTGCGAACAGCTCATTCCCGAGTATCTCCGCTTTGTGAAGGGCGTGGTCGACTCCTCTGACCTTCCACTGAACGTATCGCGCGAGCTCCTGCAGTCCAACAAGCATGTCGAGGTCATCAAAAAGAACATCACCAGGAAGGTGCTCGATACCCTCGGGGACATGAAGAAGAATACCTATGACGCCTATGTCACCTTTCATGCGGAATTCGGCAGGGTCCTGAAAGAAGGCATCCACTTCGATTTTTCCCGGAAGGAGCAGATCGCCGACCTGCTGCTGTTCCCTTCCACAAAAACGGAGCCGGGGAAATACACGACCCTTGACGACTACGTGAAGAACATGCCGATCGCGCAGGCAGAGATCTATTACATCACCGGCAGATCTGATGAGAATGTCATGCACTCGCCCTACCTCGAGGCGTTCCGCGAGAAGGGATACGAGGTCCTGATCATGACTGATGATATCGATGACTTCATCATGCTTGATCTTCAGGAGTACAAGGGCAAGAAGATAAAATCGGTCATCAAAGGGGATATCACACTCGACAAGACGGAACAGGCGGACAAGGACCGATCGAAAGAAAAATTCGGGAAGTTGCTCGGCATGATAAAAGAGCAGTTAAAGAACGAAGTAAAAGATGTTCGCCTGTCCGGCAGGCTCAAGGACTCGGCCTGCTGTCTTGTTGCCGATGAAGGCGGGCTTGATGCCCAGATGGAGAAACTGCTTAAGTCCATGGGACAGGAGGTGCCGTCTAACAAAAGGATCCTCGAGATCAACGCGGACCATAAGGTTTTCGAGGCCATGAACAACCTGATCAGCATGGGCGACAAGGACGAGCTCTTAAAAGAATATATCGACCTGCTGTACAACCAGGCGCTGTTGCTCGAAGGCTCGAAACTCAAGGACCCTGCTGAGTTTGCGAAGTCCATAGCAAAGCTTATGTCGGAAAACGTACGGCAGTAACCGCTGCAGCGCCTGGTGCTGCCGACAGGTCATCAGGCACAAAAGACCCAATATGCTAAGCACTGCAGATGTGAGCTGAACTCAGCTCAGCTAGAACTTCAGGTGGGGCCGCAGTTCAAGGAGCAGACCTTCGCAGCGGTTGTCTCGTCTTCGAGAAAATGACACTTTTTGTACTTCTTCCCGCTTCCACACCAGCAGGGCTCATTCCTGCCCGGTTTTACCGCGACAGCGTTTGCTTCTTTGCCCTTCAACAGGCTCGCGACTCGATCAAACAAACCCATACATCCTCCTGCATAAGACTTTTATGAATTGCGTATGGTAACAAATTATCAGCCATTTATCTACTGAATTGTGCTCGGGATCGCTTCGCTTTGCTCGCAACCACTTAAAAAAAGATTTTTTCACTCTCCTGTGAAGTCCCTCCTTCCGCTTCCCCTGGAATATGCTTCCGATGATGGTCCCTTTACCTGATAATCCCTTGCGATTTCAGGACATTTGCAAACCCGAAGTTGTGGTATTATATCTTCATCATCAGACAACGGGAGGATAAGAACATGAGTGCAACCGGTCGGCGCCATGGCACAGCCGCTACATCTTCTTCCTTGCCCCTGTCATACAAGAGATCACGGGTAGCTGCGGGAAAACCGTGTCCTTTTACCCTCGAACCTTGCAAGACTTGTACTTCGAAAAGAGCATCTGACCGATTCATGTGCTCCTATACACTCGAGCGTTGAGCCATTTGATCATGCTTGCCTGCCCACGCAGATGATATGCATCATATCTTCGCCACATAGCAGGGCGTATCTTGTATGCAGAGAAAGGTACACCATGTTGACCTGCCCATTTTGCGATCAAACCTTACAGACAAAGACCCCTCAGGGCTGGATGTGCCGGTGCGGAGAAAATATACCCTTTGGTCTCGAGAACGATGACGAGGAGAACTGCGCAAACTGTTCTGTAGTGAAAATGCCCGAGAAGGAAATAAGCTGGTACCTTCAAAGAACAAAGCCCAGGTTTCAAAACAGCTGCACGTATTCATTTCACTGTTTAAATAGTATTGTTAACGATCTGGTTATGTTTGTCACGTGGTGCTTGCAGACAGGCGTTTGATCCCCCGGTGAGTATAGCGCGGTCTTGCTTGACTTCATCTGCAACGTCTGATATGTTTGGTCTGACGAAAACGACGCTATAGCGAATTGCCAAGGAGATACTCCATGCTGCCCGATGCTACTGTTTTCCTCCGGAATGAAACCCTGAGAACGATCAAGGACCGCCACAGCGTCAGGACCTTCACCAGGGACGACGTGACCGACGAAGAGATCTCGCTCCTGCTGCAAGCGGCAAACGCGGCGCCATCGGCCCACAACCAGCAGGCTTGGCGGTTCATCATCCTCCGTGGCGAGAAGAAACAGGAGCTGGCGCAGCTCGTGACCACTCAATCCGTTGCGTTTCCCCGGCCGGCCGCGGCACTCCTCCGAATGGGAGCGAAGAGCATCCTCTCGGCGCCGGTGGTCATTGCCGTGGCTAACACGGGAGACCTCATCAAACACGGGACCGAGCTCTTCAAGGTGGAAAAGGAAACGGCCCACGATTTCTTCCGGACCATGGAGATCCAGAGCTCGGCCGCCGCGGTCGAGAATATCCTGCTTGCCGCCACCTCTCTCGGCCTCGGAACGGTCTGGCTCGGCGTGCTCTATCTTATCAAGGACGAAGTGCTCCGCTTCCTCGGCGAGCCCGGAGGTGAATTCATGGCCGTGGTCCCCGTAGGCCGTCCCGCCAGGGTAAGCTGCGGACCACAGAAGCAGCCGGTTGAGATGAAGATTCGATCGTTGAGCTGAATAGCGTAGCGTCTCCGGCGCTGATCCGAACATGAAGACTCTCGATATTTTTTTACTCGCTTCCGATGTTGTGCTTTGCTACAATGCATACATTTCTACAGGCTGGACAGTAAGTCTGAACGCAATGTGGAGGTAACTGATGGAATCGGAACAGTCATTTGCAGATGTTATCGAGGATTTGCTCAAAGCAAAAAAAAATGGCGCCCTGTATGTCGCTGTCGTCGAAACCAGCGAAGACCTCATCCGGATGTATTTCAAGGAGGGGCAAATATACCACCTCCGGTATGGAATGGCCCTTGGCAATGACTGTCTGGATATCCTCGAATACTACAATCTCTATAGTGCCACGTTCTTTGAGGGAATAAAAGCACCGGATAAACCCGCCGCGGACCTCCCCTCGACAGATAAGATCATGGCGAGGATCAAGCTCATGAACAAGAAGATCAAAGTAAAATAGCAGATAACGTTGTCGTTTGCGTCAACTTCGTGATCTTGCGCCCGGTAGTCATCAAGGCTGGCTGCTTCTTCGGCACGCACTTCCTCAGCATGGAGCCAGGTGCAACGTGCAATATACTTCAGTACACTTGTGAACCAAGTTCCTTCCTGTGGCTATCCTGCTTCGGAAAAAGGAGAACAGTATGACTGTCGTCCGATTTTTCTTCATGATACTTACATTCCTGACAGGTCTCCTGGGCATTACCACTTTCTCAATCAATGAAGCACAGGGTGTTTTGAAAGCCGATCT
>Ga0210377_10003028_pt1 | contig 14499 bp, 15 predicted proteins | sample PLM4_65_b1redo_FD_155480 | JGI IMG/M metagenome (GOLD analysis project Ga0210377, IMG submission 155480) | Groundwater sediment microbial communities from an aquifer in East River, Colorado, USA - PLM4_65_b1 redo | ecosystem: Environmental > Terrestrial > Soil > Riparian zone | place: USA: East...
CCTCCTCGATGGCGTCCGGCGTAAACGAGAGATCCACGCCCTCGGTGGCGAGCATCGCGATGTATTGGCGGATCAAGGCGTTTTTGGGCTCGGTCAGGATCCGGACAAAGTCATCCTTGGTGAGCGGCTCGAGCTCGACGCGGAGCGGGAACCGGCCCTGCAGTTCGGGGATCAGATCAGACGGTTTGCTGATGTGGAACGCGCCCGCCGCGATGAAGAGGATGTGATCGGTCTTCACCGGGCCGTGCTTGGTGTTGACGGTCGATCCCTCGACAATCGGCAGCAAGTCGCGCTGCACGCCCTCGCGCGACACGTCGGGGCCCAACCCCCGCTCGCGCCCGGCGATCTTGTCGATTTCGTCCAGGAAGATGATGCCGTCGTGTTCGGCGCGGCGCGTGGCCTCGCGAACCACGTCATCCATATCGATCAACTTCTGCGCCTCTTCCTGGATGAGGATCTGACGAGCCTCGGCCACGCTCATCCGCCTCGGCTTCTTCTTCGTCGGGAAGATATTCCCCAGCATCTCGCGCAGGTTGCCCTCCATGTCCTCCATGCCGACGTTGGAGATGATCCCCACCGGCAATGCCGGAGGTCGTTCCTTCACCTCGATCTCAACCGTCCGTTCGTCGAGCCGTCCGTCCCTGAGCTGCTGGCGGAGCTTCTCACGGGTCTGATCGTACGAATCCGAGAACGACGGCCCCGCGGCCTGGTCCCGTCCCGCGTCGTAAATCCCGGTCGGAGGGCGAAGCGCGGGCGGGGGCAGGAGCAAATCGAGCAACCGCTCCTCGGCCTGCTTGAGGGCGCGGTCCTGGACGCGCTCGGTCGACTCCGCCTTGACCATCGTGATCGCCAGCTCGAGCAGATCCCGAATCATCGATTCCACGTCGCGCCCGACGTACCCCACCTCGGTGAATTTGGAGGCCTCGACTTTCAAGAACGGCGCCCGCGCGAGCTTCCCCAAACGGCGCGAGATCTCGGTCTTGCCGACCCCGGTGGGCCCCATCATGATGATGTTCTTCGGCAGCACCTCGTCCCGGAGGTCGGGGGCGAGCCTCCGGCGGCGCCAGCGGTTGCGCAACGCGATCGCCACCATCCGCTTGGCGGCCTGTTGCCCCACCACGTAGCGATCCAGCGCCTGGACGATCTGGCGGGGAGCCAAATCGTCCAGGGCCGGGGGATTGGAGTCATGCGATGAGTCGGTCATGGCGCCCGGGTCACCCTTTCAACGTTTCGATCACGATCGTGTCGTTCGTGTAGATGTCGATGCCCGATGCGATCTTCATCGCGCGCTGGACGATCGTTTCGGCGTCCAAGCCGGGCTGGCCCAACAACGCGCGAGCCGCCGCAAGAGCGTACGGTCCACCCGACCCAATCGCCAAGATGCCGTCCTCGGGCTCGATCACGTCGCCGGTCCCCGAAATCATGAGCGAGCTCGTCTGATCGGCCACCGCCAGCAACGCTTCGAGGCGCCGCAGCACGCGGTCGGTCCGCCAATCCTTGGCCAGCTCTACCGCCGCGCGGCTCAAGTTACCGCGGTATTCCGACAGCTTCGCCTCGAATTTATCGAAGAGCGCCAGCGCATCGGCCGTGGACCCCGCAAACCCGGCCAGCACGCGGTCGTTGGACATCCGCCGCAACTTGCGCGCGTTGGACTTCATCACCGTCGTGCCCATCGTCACCTGGCCGTCGCACCCCATCGCGACTTGGCGATCCAGCCGGACCGAGAGCACCGTGGTCGAGCGGATTCGGATCGTCATCGCGGGCGCCTTCCCGGGCGAACCGCCGCCTTCGCCCGCGGATGGGCGTCGTCGTACACTTTCATGATCCGGTCGACGGTCAGGTGCGTGTACCGCTGGGTCGTCGCAAGCGATGCGTGACCCAGCATCTCCTGGATCGACCGCAGGTCGGCCCCGCCCTCGAGCAGGTGCGTCGCGAAGCTGTGCCGCAGCGTGTGCGGGCTCGCCTCGGGCGCCCCGATGGCCACCGCGCCGGCCTTGACGATCCGGGCGATCGTCCGGCTGGACAATCGCAACCCCGTGAGACCGGCAAACAACGCCCCCGTGCGGGCGCCTGACCCATCCGCCGCTCGATACGCGCGTAACGCCCCGAGCGCGCGCGAGCCGATCGGCACGATCCGCTCCTTGCGTCCCTTGCCCAAGAGCCGCACCATGCCCGCGTCCCAGTCCACGTCGCCGATATTCAGCGCGGTCAACTCCGCGAGCCGCGCGCCGGTGGAGTAGAACGTTTCGAGGATGGCGCGATCGCGCAGACCCCGTGCGTCATCCCCGCGCCGCGATTCGACCAGCGCTTGCGCCGCATCCACCGAGAGCACCCGCGGCAACGGCTTGTCCTGCTTGGGCGTCGCCACGGCGGCCGCGGGATTGGCCGCGACGAACCCGTCGCGCCACAGATACCGGTACAGCGTTCGCACCGCCGCGAGCTTCCGCGCGATCGTCGACTTCTTGTCCCCCCGCTGCTTCAAGCACGCGAGAAATCCCCGGATCTCCAGATGCCCGGCCGCCAGAACGGCCGCCGACGCGGCGCGCGGATTTTCAGCCGCCGGAACGGTGGCATCGAAAGCCCTCCGGGGGTCGGCCAGGTACGCCGCGAATTGCCGCAGGTCCGACCGGTAGGCCCGCAGCGTTTCCGGGGAGACTCCGCGCTCGACCGCGAGCGCGTTTAGCACAAGACCGATTGGGTCTTCCACCGGTCGAGGTCGCTCAGGGCGCGATCGACGATCTTCTGCCGTCGGATCTCGCGCTGAACGATGCGGGTCGGGAGGGGAGGGAACAGGCCCAGGTTAACGTTCATCGGCTGAAACGTCCGCGGATCGCTGGTGGTCAGGTACGTGATCAGCGTCCCCAACGTCGTCGTGGACGGCGGAATGAGCAGCGGTTTGTGCTGGATGAGCCGCGCCGCGTTCATCCCGGCCAGCAATCCCATGCCCGCCGACTCGGTGTACCCTTCCACCCCGACGATCTGGCCCGCGAAGAAGATGCGCGAATCCTGGCGGAACTGCAATGTCTCGCGCAGCAACAGCGGCGCGTTGATGAAGGTATTCCGGTGCAGACTGCCCAGCCGGAGGAACTCGGTCCGCTCCAGCCCCGGAATCATCCGAAAGACGCGCTTCTGCTCGGGCCACTTCAGTTTCGTTTGAAAGCCGACCATGTTGTACGCCTGGCCGTGATGATCCTCGGGACGCAATTGAACGACGGCGTACGGCCGCGCCCCGGTCCGCGGATCGACCAAACCCACCGGCTTCATCGGCCCGAAGAGCAGGGTCTGCCGCCCGCGATCGGCCTGCACCTCGATCGGCATGCAGCCCTCGAAGTACGGCGTCTTCTCGAACTCGCGCACCGGCACTTTTTCCGCGGCGATCAGCGCGTCGTAGAACGCGTCGTACTCCGCCCGCGACATCGGACAGTTCAGGTAATCCGCCCCGCCCTTGTTGTAGCGAGACGCGCCGAACGCGATCGAGCGGTCGATCGTTTCGCCATCCACGATCGGCGAGATCGCGTCGAAGAAGTACAGCCGCTCCGCGCGCGTGAGGGTCTTGAGCGCGTCGGCCAAGGCGTCCGACGTGAGCGGGCCGGTGGCCACGATCACGGGACCGCTCTCGGGGATGGTCGGCATTTCCTCGCGGATGACCGTGATGTTCGGGTGCGTGGAGATTTCCTTGGTGATCCGCGCGGCGAACTCCACGCGATCCACCGCGAGCGCCGCACCCGCCGGGACGGTGCAGGTGTCGGCCACGCGCACGATGAGCGAGCCCAGCCGGCGCATCTCCTCTTTGAGAATGCCCGCCGCGTTGGTAATGTCGACGGAACCCAGCGAGTTCGAGCAGACCAGCTCCGCGAGCTGATCGGTCTTGTGCGCCGCGGTGGGCCGCTGCGGCCGCATCTCATACAGCGCGACCCTGACGCCGCGCTCGGCCGCCTGCCACGCCGCTTCGCACCCGGCCAAGCCTCCGCCGAGGACAGTCAATTCCGGAACCTGGGCCACGATATCTCTCGTAATGATCGGTCAGAAGTGATTAAAGTACGCCATTTTAGGGAACGCCCCGGGCCGAAGTCAAGGCGCGGGATTTCACGAGGAGGACGTGCGTTTTATTTTCCTCCACCCTATGTTACGATGCGCGTCGTGGACACTTCCTGGCTCATTGTCTTGGTGCTTTTCGTGCTCGTGGTTGGAATGGGTCTCTTTCTGCTTCGCCGCCGCTCCGATCCGTCCGCCGCCCTCCTTCCGCAACAGATTGAGGCGCTCAGCCGTCAGGTCGGCGAGTCGGCGGGGGTGACCAAGCTGCTCCACGACCGCCTGGGCCAGGTCACGCAGGAGGTCAACGGCCAGCTCGGCTCGATCACCACCCAGGTCAATGGCCAGCTCGGCATGATCACCACCCAGGTCAACGAGCAGCTTGCGACGATCGGCAAGCAGGTCCAGGAGGCGACGGGCCAGATGGGCACACGGCTCGACAACGCCGCGCGCGTGGTGGGCGAGGTGCGGCAGAACCTGGGTGAATTGACCAAGGCCACCGAGCGCGTGTTCGACGTGGGGAAGGACATCGCGAGCCTTCAGGAGATCTTGCGCGCGCCCAAGCTCCGCGGCGTCCTCGGGGAGTTGTTCCTCGGCGATCTGTTGACCCAGATCCTCCCGCCCACGCACTTCACGCTGCAGCACAAGTTCAAAAGCGGCGAGGCGGTGGACGCGGCGATCCGCTTGGGCCAGGGCATCGTGCCGGTGGACAGCAAATTCCCGCTGGAGAATTTCCGCCGGGTGCTCGCCAGCGCGAACGAGGACGAACGCAAGGCCCAGAAGAAGAAATTCAGCGCCGACGTGAAGAAACACATCGACGCGATCGCGAGCAAGTACATCCTCCCCGACGAAGGCACGTTCGACTTCGCCCTCATGTACATCCCGGCGGAGAACGTCTACTACGAGGTCATCCTCAAGGACGACGCCTTCGGCGAGGAGAAGGGCTTGTGCGCGTACGCGCTCGCCCAGCGCGTGATCCCGGTGTCGCCGAACAGCTTTTACGCGTACCTCCAGGCGATCGTGCTGGGGCTCAAGGGGTTGCGGATCGAGAAGAACGCCCTCGAGATAATCCAACACCTCAAACGCCTCGAGGGCGACTTTCAGCGCTTTCGCGACGATTTCGACGTCCTGGGCAAACACCTCGGCAACACCCGGGGCAAGTACGAGGACGCGGCCAAGCGGCTGGATCGGTTCGGCGAGAAATTGCTAAGCGTCGAGGAGATGGCCGGGGCGCCGATCGAGCCGCCCGCTCAGCGCCCGCTGTTGTAACAAGGGGCGAGGCGTGCCTCGCCCCTACACGTCCTGGACCGAACGCGGGGGCAGCTCGTCTTCGGAGGGGATCACAAAAATGAGGACGACGTAGAGCAGGATCACGATGCCGAATGAGAACAGCGCGGCCAGAATCCAGATGATCCGCACGAGGGTGGGATCGATACCGAGATACGCCGCCATCCCGCCGCAGATGCCGGCGAGCTTGCGCTCCCGCACCGATCGATATAATCGGGCGGCTCTCGAGATCCGCCGGTTCAAGAACGACCCGCAGAAGCGGCACTTGATCGCGTCGTCTTGGATCTCCTCCGCGCAGTACGGACAGCGCTTCATGACCACACAGTACCAAAGGCCCGACGCAGATTGCCAGCGTTGAAATGATGACCCCCTCGACTCACGACGTCTGGACAGCGTTCAGTGCGGGTCTGTTGCGCTTCATTCGCAAGCGGGTGGCGAACGAGCACGATGCGGAGGACGTCCTTCAAGATGTCTTCGTGAAGATCCACCAGCGCATCGATCAACTCCAAGACGCCGAGAAACTTCCGGCGTGGGTGTTCCAGATCGCGCGCCGCGCGGTCATCGATTATTATCGCGCTCGCTCAAGCACCCCGGAACAGGCGGAAGTTCCCGACGAGCTGGCTGAGCGTCGCGCGCCCGAACCGGTCAGCGCGGAGGTCGCCGACTGTCTGACGCCGATGATCGAGCGTTTGCCGGAACCGTACCGGCAGGCCGTGGTCATGACCGAACTGGAGGGGCGTACACAACGCGAATTGGCCGACAGCTTGGGGCTCTCCGTATCGGGGGCCAAGTCGCGGGTCCAGCGGGGACGCGAGCACCTCAAGACCATGCTCTTGGACTGCTGTCATTTCGAGTTCGACCGGCGCGGCCGCGTGATCGACTACGAGCCCCGAATCGCGACCTGCCGCGCCTGCGGCGAGAACCCGCCCGCACCGTAACCTGCGTCCCTACTCTTACCAGGTTTTTTGCCGCCAAGCGTCGGAAGGATGCCTCGCGGTCCAGCGCCTGCTGCCCGTGACGCCGCATAATTGACTAGAAGCCTGTCCGAGTAATCGACCGGTTGAGCCTGTTCAGGGATGGCCAGATGCAAGGCGGAAGGAGACCTTGCGCGCGGAGCGTACTGGGTCGTACGTGAGCACGCAAGACCGACTGACAACGCAGCAGATGGCCATTCATGGACAGGCTAGGGCTTAGGCCGTGGCCGATCCGCCCGCCGGGCTTTCGCGTGTTGGTAAAGGTTGATGGCCGCGGCCCCGATCCCGGTCACGAGCAGCGCCAGACCCGCGTTGATGACGCGCGGATTCGCCTCACCCAGCCCGTAGATCGCGAGCAGGAACCCGGCGGCGAACAGCAGCTTCCCGATCAGCCGCATTCCCATCACGGCGCGCGCCTCTCGCGCTCGTGGCGGTGCGAGCCTCGGAACATCTCGATCGTGATCCCCACGAATCCCCCGATCGCGCTGCCCGTGCCGGCCATGAGCGGGACCACGTCCATGCCGCCGGCGCGCCAGCCGATGAGCCCGCCCAGCACCGTTCCCACCAGCACGCTGATGAAGAACCGGTGCGCTTGGAGTCGCCCGACGCCGGCCCCCAGGAGGGCTCCCAGGACGGCGCCGCCCACCACGACCCCCCAGTGATCCAGGTACAGGCCGATCAGCACCCCGGTGGTCGCAAAGATGGCGACGCCCACCATCATGTGCCGCATGATCGGTGGCCGGACGCCCTGGGCAAGGTCGGATACCATGGCCGGAGTCTATCCGAACCGCCGTCCGCTTCCAAGCGCTTTTTCGGCGCCTTCACCCCGGCTGATAAGAACTACGCGATTGCTTGCCTTTCGCGCGGCCGCTCGGTAGTGTTGACGGATGGTCGGGCACTCGCCATCCCATCGAGAACGCGGCGTGACGTCGAGACGCGCATCCCCAATCGTCCTGGCGCTGCTGACGATCGTCCTCACCGCCTGCGGGGCGGTCGAAGGCGTCATCGGCCCCCGGGCCTCGGCGGACACGGTCGCCCTCGTCCGCCAGTACCTTCGCGCCGATGACCAAGACGCCGAACGACTGCTACCACAATTGACGGGGCGAAGCGCGAAAGAACTAGAAGCGGCGTTGCGCCGGGTGTTCGATGAACCTCCCTCCCGACGCGTTCCGACCGGAATGCTCCCCGACCAGCCCATCCGCGTGGGCGACGCGGACTTTCGCTACGCCCTCTACGTGCCGCCCTCCTACACGCCCGCCAAGCTCTATCCCCTGATCATCTGCCTGCACGGGGCCGGATTCGGCGGGGATGCGTATCTCGATCGGTGGCAGCCGAGGTTACGGGAGGCCTACATTTTGGCGTGCCCGACCATCGAGGGCGGAGCGTGGTGGAGCAAGGACGCGGAGGCGCTGGTGTTGGCCGTCCTCGCCGAGGTGTCCCGCAGCTATCGCATCGAGCCGGACCGGGTGTTCCTATCCGGGATGTCCAACGGGGGCACCGGCACGTTTCTGATCGGGCTCAACCACGCCGACCGCTTCGCCGCGCTGATTCCGATGGCCTCGGCCCTTCCCCGCGGCCTCTACCCGCTGCTCGAGAACGCGCGCTTCACGCGCTTCTACATCATCCACGGCTCGCGCGACCAGGTGATGCCGGTGCGGTACAGCCGGGAACTGATCTCCTACCTTGAGGAACACGGCTTTCAGGCCGAGTACCGCGAGCACGACAGGGAACACCCCGTGGCGGGCGGCCACTTTTTCCCCGAGGAAGAATTGCCCGCCTTGGTCGAGTGGCTTGCGGTCCGGCACCGCACGCCGCCGCCTCGTCAGGTCACCATCGTCCGGGATCGGGATCACCTCGACCGACTCTACTGGGTGCGGATCGACGACACGCGCGACACGGCGTCGTTTTGGGCATCGGAACACGATCCCGAGGAAAGCCGGCGCCTGGAGGGAGGGGCGTTCGCCCGGCTCACCGCGGCCATCGACGGTCAGATGATTACGGTGACGACCGACCGGGTCACGCGGTACAGCCTGCTGTTGAATCGGAAGGTGATCGATCTCGACCAGCCGATCCGCGTCGTGACCAATGGGACCACGAGTTTCGAGGGCCGCGTCACGCTCGACGCCGCCACGCTGCTCCACGAAGCGCGCCGCAGACCGGACCCCATCTGGCTCGTGCCGGCCATCATCGAGATCGCCGTTCCATCCGACTCACCGCCGCCTCCCGCCCAGTAACCCTCCCAACACCCCTCGTCACATTTCGCGGCCCAGGTGGCTGCCGATCGCGCGCGCCCCACTCTTAAGCACTCCTTTCTGGCCCGGGGAACATGCGGGCGAAGCGTAACAAAATCCGGCGAAGGGGTGACCTCCAGACCGAGACGATCGGCCTTGGTTTATGGCATACTGCTGCCTTGTCCGGAAGGAGGAGCCCCCGTGGCAAGACACACCATCTCAACCGGAAGCCCCTGGGAACCCATCGTCGGGTATTCGCGCGCCGTCCGCGTGGGCTCGCAGATCTTTGTCTCCGGCACAACGGCGACCGGCGCTGACGGCAAGATTGTCGGCGCGGGTGATCCGTACGCGCAGACGAAACAAGCGCTCAAGAATATCGAATCGGCGCTTGCCAAGGCCGGTTCGAGCCTGAACGATGTCGTGCGGACGCGAATCTACGTGACCAACATCGACGACTGGGAGCACATCGGCAAGGCCCACGGCGAGGTGTTTCACGACATCCGGCCGGCCACCAGCATGGTGGAGGTCAAACGGCTGATCGCGCCCGAGATGCTGGTGGAAATCGAGGCGGACGCGGTCGTCGAGGCGAACGACGAGGTCTCGTGACGCACGGCGAATTTCTGGTTCACGTCGGTTCGACCAACGTGGTGAAGGTCGAGGCGGTTCAGAGCGCGTTCGATGAATCGGGGCTCTTCGCGAACCCGCGCTACGCGTCGATCGAGGTCTCCTCCGACGTGTCCGCGCAGCCCACATCCCTCGATGAGACGATCCGCGGCGCGATCAACCGCGCGCGCAACGCGTTCCGAGGCTGTGTGCTGAGCGTGGGGCTGGAGGATGGATTGATCTGCGTGCCGTACACCCAGAGCGGCTACATGAACGTCTGCGCGTGTGCGATCTTCGACGGCGGGCGCGACTACATCGGACTGTCGTCGGCCTTCGAGTACCCCCAGAAAGTCATTCGTCTCGTGATCGAGGAGGGGCTCGACATCACCCGCGCGTTCCTTCGAGCCGGGTTAAGCGACAACCCGACGCTCGGCGCGGCCGAAGGCGCGATCGGCATTCTGACCAAGGGGCGATTGACGCGGAAAGACTACGCGAAACAGGCGGTCACGATGGCGTTGATCCACCTGCGCGATCCCCTCACGCTCCCCGCCCTCCAGGCCGGACAGAAACCGCGATGAAGGATCAACGACCATGACGGCCCTGCCTCGGCTCATTCCCCGCACCGTGCTCTTCGGCAATCCCACGAAAACCAGCCCGCTGATTTCGCCGGATGGCACCCAACTGGCGTACCTCGCGCCGGTGGACAACGTGCTGAACGTGTGGGTGGGCGACCTCGATGGAGCGAACGCCCGGCCGGTCACGCACGACCGCGACCGAGGGATCCGGCTGTACTTCTGGGCCGCCGATGGCCGGCACCTCCTGTATCTCCAGGACGTGGGTGGCGACGAGAATTGGCGGCTGCACGCCGTGAACCTCGATGCGATGACCGTCCGCGACCTCACACCGTTCCCGGAGGTCCAGGTGCAGATCGTCGATCGCGACAAGCACTTCCCGAACGAACTCCTCATCGCGATGAACAAGGTGGACCCGCGCGTCCACGACGTCTATCACCTCGACCTCCCGTCGGGGACGATGCGCCTGGTGGCCAAGAACCGAGGCGACATCGCCGCGTGGGTCACCGATGCCGCGTTCCGCGTGCGCGGGGCGACCGCCGCGACGCCGGACGGCGGGTTCGAACTCCTGGTGCGGGAGACCGAGGCCGGCGAGTGGACGCCGATTCTCAAGTGGGATCCCGACGACAGCCTGAACAGCCAACCGGTGGGCTTTTCCCGCAGTGGTTCGTCGCTCTACCTTGAGGACTCGCGCAATGCGGACACCAGCCGGCTGGTCGAACTGGATCTTGCAACGGGCAATCTGAAGGTGTTGGCCGACGATCCACGCTACGACGTCGGCGGCGTTCTGATTCACCCTGACACCTACGAGATCCAGGCGGTGGCGTTCGACCGCGCGCGGACCGAATGGACCGTGTTGGATGACGCCATTCGCGAGGACTTCGCGCGGATCGCGCAGTTGCACCACGGCGACTTCTCGATCATCAGCCGAGACCACGCCGACCGGACGTGGGTGGTGGCGTTCACCGCCGACGATGGGCCCGCGGCATTCTACGCGTACGACCGATCGACCCGGCAGGGACGGCTGCTCTTCTATAGCAAACCCGATCTCAGGGCGTACACCCTCGCACCGATGGAACCGATCGCGCTGACCTCGCGGGACGGCTTGACCTTGCATGGCTACCTGACGCTTCCGCCGGGGCTGGGGCGCGCGCATCTTCCCCTGGTCGTGAACGTCCACGGCGGTCCACACGCGCGCGACACGTGGGGCTTCGACCCCGAAGCGCAATGGTTCGCCAACCGCGGCTACGCGTGCCTGCAGATCAATTTCCGGGGCTCCACCGGCTATGGCAAGCGCTTTCTCAACGCCGGGGACAAGGAGTGGGGCGGCAAGATGCACGATGACCTCGTCGACGCCGTCCGCTGGGCCATCGATCAGGGCGTCGCCGACCCCAAAAAGGTCGCGATCTACGGCGCGTCGTACGGCGGGTACGCGGCGCTGGTCGGCGCCACGTTCACGCCGGAGCTGTTCTGCTGCGCGGTGGACGTCGTCGGCCCCAGCAACCTGATCACGATGATCGAGACGATCCCGCCCTATTGGTCCACGTTCATCGCGGTCGAGCACCGGAGGGTCGGCAACCCCGAGACCGAAGCCGAGTTTTTGAGGAGCCGGTCTCCGCTGTTCCGAGTGGATCGGATCAAGAGTCCGATCCTGATCGCCCACGGCGCCAACGACCCACGGGTGAAGCAGGCGGAGTCCGAGCAGATCGTCGAGGCGATGAAACGCAACGGAATCCCGTATGAGTACCTCCTCTTCCCCGACGAAGGCCACGGCTTCGCCAAACCCGAAAATCGCCTGAGATTCTACGCCGCGGCCGAACGCTTCCTCGCGCGGCATTTGGGTGGGCGCGACGAGCCTGAGGGACCGCCCACGGCCAATTCGGCAGGGCGATGATGGGAAGACGGCGGCCCGCGTCTCCGGTGATGCTGGTGCACGGCGGGTGCGGCGCGTCCCGCCCGACCGCCCGCCATCTCGCCACCATCCGGCAAGCGCTCGATGCGGGATACGCCGTGATGGACGCGGGAGGCTCGTCCGTCGATGCGGTCGAACACGCGGTGGCCGCGTTGGAAACCAGCGGACGGTTCAATGCGGGGAAAGGCGCCAAGCGCCAGATGGATGGCGTCGCGCGCATGGATGCCTCGCTGATGGATGGCCGCGATCTGGCGGCCGGCGCCGTCGCGGCAATCGAAGGGATCCTGACGCCGATCCGTGTCGCGCGGTGCGTGATGGAGCGTACCCCGCACGTGTTGCTGGTCGGAGAATCGGCGGGCCACCTGGCGCGCATTCACCAGGTGGCCGGGCTCCCGGCCGTCGGCGCGCCGGGGCGCCGACCGATCGCCGCGCGCGTCTGGCGGGACGCGTACCGCCGGGTCGTTGAGACCGGAACCGTCGGGGCCGTGGCCCGAGACCGCGACGGGCACGTGGCGGCGGCCACCTCCACCGGCGGCATCCACCGCATGCTCCCCGGCCGCGTCGGCGACAGCCCGCTTATCGGAGCAGGGACCTACGCGGACGACGGCTCGGGCGCGGTCTCGCTGACCGGAACGGGCGAGACGATCATCCGAATGGGGCTCGCCAAAGAGATCGCGTCAAGCCTTGAACGCGGGCTGTCGCCCAGGGCGGCGGGAACGCGCGCCCTCCTGAGGATGCGACGGCGGATCGGCGGCGAGGCGGGAGCGATCGTGCTGTCCTCGTCCGGCGGCTACGCCCTGCTTCACACCACCCCCTATATGGCGTCGGGATACCGAGTCGGGCAAACCGCTCGGGTGTCATCCCGCTTTCAGCGAGTCCGGGAGGCCTAATGGATATTCGGATTTACTACGAAGACACCGACTGCGGCGGCGTCGTTTACTACGCCAACTTCCTGAAGTACTTCGAGCGCGCCAGGACCGAGCACCTTCGCGAACGCGGCATCGAGGTGGCGACCTACGCCGCCGTCGGCCTGCTGTTCGTCGTCGCGCACGTCGAGGTCGACTACCGTACTCCGGCTCGATACGACGATGTCTTGCAGATCGAGACCGAGGTCGTCGATTTCACCCGGACCAGCTTGACCTTTGCCCACGCCATGTACCGGCACGGAGACGAGCGCACGATCGTCGAAGGCTGGGTTCGGCTCGTCTGCGTGGACGAACGGGGAAAGCCGCACCGGCTGCCTGAAGAACTGGTGCAGATCATCACCAAGAACGCCTAGGAGCCTGTCCAGGATAACCATCTGCTGCGTTGCTTCGCGATCCGGAGGGAAATCGGTTTTCAGCCGCTCCCTCGGAGCGGTGCGGATTCTCGGTCGCTCAGCAATCCTCACGTACGCCACAGTACGCTCCGGTTGCTTCGCTTCCTGCGGCCTTGCATCTGGTTATCCTGGACAGGCTCCCAACGGTTGCTGACCACCCTAAAATTCGAAATACAGCCCCACGCTCTCGTAGCGTTCGTGGTCCCTGCCCAAGATCCGTTGCAACGCCCGCCCGTGGTAGACGTCGAGCGCCACGCGCAGACGTCGCGATGAACCGGGACGACTCATGCGTACGCCCGCCTGCAGATTGGCGTTGAGGGCCCAATTGGCTTCGGCCCACGACTGGAGGTCCACCGCCACATACCATTGGCGGTGGAGACGGCCGAGGGGCTGCGGCGTCGACACCAGCTCCGCGCCGACCTGGCCGGATCCGCGCGGGCCTTTCGGCGTCACATGGACCCCGTAGCTCCCCCCGGCGTAGACCCGGACCGCATCGGTCGCGTCGAACGAGACGAGGCTCCGGATAAAGTCCCGTCGGTAGAGGAACGCCCGATCGAAAAAATTGGCGCCGCCGAAAACGATCCGGCGCTGGACCTCGCTCTCACCCAAATGGGAGCTGAGGTGGCCAAACCCCACGCGCAGACCAACCGGCCCTTGATGGAGATCGAAGGGGAAGAAGATCGCGTAATCGGCGGTGTTGACATCCAGAAATCCCACGGAATTCACATCTCGATTGAAGCGGGTGTACACCGACGCCTGGAGGCCGAATTGCACCGATCGGATGTTCCCTGCTCGAACCAGCCCGAACGTGTCGCCGAACGCGACCTCGCCACGAGCCCGTCCGCTGCCGTGCATATAGCGCATCAGGTATTGGGCTTCCCGGGGATCAGCCAACAACGGCCGAAACGCCGACTCGCCGGGGAGGAAATCGACTTGCGCTGACAACGCCGGTGGTGCCTGCGCCGCACCCAGAACCGCCGCGAGCGCGGCGGAACAGAGAACGCGGGCGAGGCCCGCCCGCCTCACGTGATCGCCGAAGGAGGCTGGGATTGGTCCATGCAATCGTCGAGCGGGTGGTCAGCGATGAACACGGCCATCCGACGCGGCCCACTGGCTGGATTGAAGCTCCCCGCAACAAGCTGCAGGGAACGCGACTTGTGCGTCGCGCAGCAATCTTCGAAGTGCAAGGAAGTAAGGAAGCACGGTTTCCATTTTGCTCGCTTACCCCGCAGCAAGCTGCGATGAATGCGCTCGCAATGCACTTTCGTCACTCCCGGCACCCCTGGCCACGAAAAACCCGCTGGATGTAGCACGCGGCGCCGCGGCGTGTCAAGCGGCACCCACGCCCCTCATTGACAGCAGGGAAGCCCCCTCTATACTTGATCGCCGAACGACTTTTCGGTTGACAGCGCCTCCCGAAACCCGCTATTTTGAAGGCCTATCTTAAGGAGAACCTATGAGGTTGGTCCGTCTGATGACAATGCTGCTGGGAGCCTCGGTTGGTCTTGTCGCCTGTGCCTCGGCCCCCCCTCCCCGTCAGCACGCGCACGTCGCCCCGGCCCCAGCCATC
>Ga0210377_10003029_pt1 | contig 14497 bp, 10 predicted proteins | sample PLM4_65_b1redo_FD_155480 | JGI IMG/M metagenome (GOLD analysis project Ga0210377, IMG submission 155480) | Groundwater sediment microbial communities from an aquifer in East River, Colorado, USA - PLM4_65_b1 redo | ecosystem: Environmental > Terrestrial > Soil > Riparian zone | place: USA: East...
GCAGATGATCTTTCTTGGGTATATGGCCAACACAATAATAAAGAATACCCCGCCTGTCGGCCTCTTCGGGTCATTTATCGTTGAAAAGAGCGGAGAACACAAGGACAAGCTTAATCTCAAGATAAAAGGCATCGCACCCTTTGTGGACATGGGAAGGCTTTTTAGTCTTGAGAAGGGGATACAGGAGACATCTACCATAGAGAGAATAAATGCTCTCAGGGACAAGCACACGATAGTGAAGGAATACGCCGATGAGTTTGAAGACGCCTTTGAATTCCTGATGCTCCTGAGGATCCGGCATCAGTACGAACAGATAGAGGAAGGAAAGGAGCCTGACAATTTCATTAATCCCGGTAAACTGAACAATCTGGAAAGAAGGAAGATCAAAGAGGCGTTCAGCCTCATATCAAGATTGCAGGACATAATCATAGAAAGGTATAGGCCGCTTATCTGGTGAAGAGATGAAAGGGCTATTGAACATTATAAGAAAAGGTCTATTGCATTACGATAAAAAGATGCTCATGGAGAAAGCGGAATATGTTGTTGTGGACACCGAACTGACTGGACTGAACGGAAAGAAAGATTCGATAGTCTCGATCGGCGCTTTAAGGATGACCGGGGGGAGAATAGACCTCAGCGATACCTTCTACAGGCTGCTGAACCCGGAAACCCGCCTTACGGCCGAGAGCGTCATAATCCATGAGATTACACCCGCCGAGGTCGTTGAGAAGCCTGATATCAGAACAGGGCTTACTGAGTTCCTCAGTTTCTGCGGCGATGGCATCATCGTGGGTTTCTGTGTGAATATTGACATGGAGTTCCTGAACAGGGAGGCAAGAAGGGTCCTCGGACACACAATACAGAACCCGGTTCTTGATATACTCCCGATTTTTGAATGGGTGAGGAGCAACAGGACGGCACGGGTCGGGGAGGAGATAACAGTGCCCGTTCATTATAAATTGTACGACATAGCAAAGCATTACGGTATTAAGGTCAACGGCGCCCATAACGCGCTGATCGACGCCTTTATTACCGCGCAGATATTTCAACGGTTTATTCCTATACTTCTTGAGGCTGGGATCAGGAGTGTGGGCGATGTCTCAAGGCTTTCGACCAAACTAAGAGGAGGTGATAGATTTTCCGTAACCCGCGGAATGAGCAATTTTTGAAGCAGGTGCTTTAAACTCTGGCTAAGACATATTAACCGAAGGAGGTAGGGAGAATGAGCAGTAAGAAAACAGCATATGAAATCCTCGAGGACGAGGAGTTCAAAGCATTGTCCGGGCAGAAAAACACGATATCGATTATATTGACGATATTGGAGCTTGTCCTTTATTTCGGGTTTATCGGCCTCATCGCCTTCAACAAACCGTTCCTGGCACAGAAACTGAACGAAGGGGGTGCAACGACTATAGGGATACCTATAGCTGTCGGCACTATTCTTGGTTCATGGGTGCTTACCGGCATCTACATCTTCTGGGCGAACAATAAGTACGATGAACAAGTCAAAAACGTCAAAGACAGAATAGGAGGATAACGATGCCACAAGCAGCACAGACTATGATAGGACAGTCGAACCCGACTGCGATTATGTTTTTTGTTGCCTTTGTTATCAGCACTCTTGCCATAACCTGGTGGGCGGCAAAAAGGACAAGGACTACGAAGGATTTCTATGCCGCGGGAAGAAGCATAACCGGTTTCCAGAACGGTCTTGCCCTTGCCGGCGACTATATGAGCGCCGCTTCCTTTCTTGGCATAGCCGGCCTTGTTTCGACAAAGGGATATGACGGTCTCATTTATTCGGTGGGATGGCTGGTTGGATGGCCGATCATCATGTTCCTCATCTCCGAACCATTAAGAAACCTCGGTAAATACACCTTTGCCGACGTTGTCGCATATCGTCTGAACCAGAGGCCGATAAGAGCAGCAGCAGCAGCTGGTTCTCTCGTGGTCGTTCTGACATACCTCATAGCACAGATGGTGGGGGCCGGAACGCTCATCAAGTTGATGTTCGGTCTGCCTTTCGAGCTGGCTATAGTTGTTACTGGTTCTCTGATGATCATGTACGTTCTCTTCGGCGGTATGATCGCCACTACCTGGGTTCAGATAATCAAGGCAGGGCTGCTCCTGGGCGGAGCTACGATCCTTGTTCTCATGACATTGAATAAATTCGATTTCAGCTATGCCAATCTCTTCAGCCAGGCATCTACAGCAACGCCACTCGGGCAGAAGTTTCTTGAACCTGGCGGGTTGGTGACAAGTCCAATCGATGCCTTCTCCCTTGGCCTCGCCCTCATGTTCGGTACGGCAGGCCTTCCCCACATACTTATGAGGTTCTACACAGTTCCTGATGCAAAGGCAGCGAGGAAGTCTGTTTTCTATGCAACCGGGTTTATCGGATATTTCTATATCCTGACTGTCACAATCGGTTTCGGCGCGGCAGTTCTCGTAGGACAGAAGGTCATTATTGGTATTGACAAGGGCGGCAACATGGCGGGACCTCTTCTTGCGGAGGCGCTCGGCGGGAACCTCTTCCTTGGGTTCCTGTCGGCAGTCGCGTTCGCTACGATACTCGCGGTTGTTTCCGGTCTCACACTCGCAGGAGCGTCTGCTTTTTCGCATGACCTCTTTGTCGGCGTTATCAGACACGGAAAGGCATCTGAGAAGGAAGAGGTGAAGGTTGCAAAGATCGCCACGGTGGGGCTTGGTATCACCGCGATACTCCTCGGCATCCTCTTCAAGGGTCAGAACGTTGCGTTTCTCGTCGGTCTTACCTTTGCTATCGCAGCCAGCGCGAACTTCCCGGCGCTCCTTATGTCGATTATGTGGAAGAAATTTACAACAGCGGGCGCAGTATCGAGCATCTATACCGGCCTTGCTGTTGCGACGATTCTCCTTATCCTGAGCCCTACGGTCTGGGTAGACATTGTCCACAAGACGGAAAAGGAGGCTGTAGAGGCAAAGGTAAAGGCTCTTGACGCCAATTTCAATAACACAGTCGACGCGCTTGCCAAGTATAAAGCTATTGCCGGCAGCAAGGAAGCGATCGATAAGGCATCAGCCGGAGAACAAACCGCACTGGACGCAAAAAAGAAAGAGTTGACCGATTCGGTAAAGGACGAGAAAGAGCGCGGAAATCAGATCAAGGCCGCTGAGGCGAAGACCGCAAAGACGGTGGAGGTGCTTCAGAGTCTTGCGATAATCGACACTGCTGCTGCCGAAAAGAGGATAACTGACGAGAAGCAAAAGTACGAGGCAGAGAAGAAGGAAGCAAGCTCGGCGATGCCGAAGCCGATCTTCCCTCTCAAAAACCCCGGTATATACTCTTTGGCGGCTGCTTTTTTAATGGGTATTTTCGTTTCGCTTATGTCTCCGGATAAAGTAGCAGAGGGAAAGTTTGCCGCACAGAAACTGAGAGAATATATTGGTATAGGTGCGGAAGATTAGTCCTTATCAAGTATTTAGTGCCAGTATTAAGTGTCAGTGTTTAGTGTCAGTGCGGTGATTTCCTTGCTGACACTATTCGCTGACACAGTTACTGATTTTCAGCTACTATTATTGAAGTCTCATACTACAAAGGAGGAGTATAAGGAATGTCACAGAAGAACATCGAAGTCTTAATGGCGGAAAACAGGACATTCCCGCCGTCAAAGGAATTCAGCGCAAAAGCTCATATCAAAAGCATCGAGGAATATGAAGCTATATATAAGAGGTCTGTTGAGGACACGGAAGGGTTCTGGGCAGAAATGGCGGAAAAGAACCTCACCTGGTACAAGAAATGGGACAAGGTACTTGAATACGATTTTGTGAAACCGGAGATCAAATGGTTCCAGGGTGGAAAAATCAACGCCTCATATAACTGTCTTGACAGGCATATCAACACCGCCACGAGAAACAAGGCGGCGATCATATGGGAGGCGGACGACGGAACCTACAAGACTTACACCTATCAGCAATTGTATTACGAGGTGAACAAGTTTGCTAACGTTCTGAAAAAGCATGGAGTAACGAAGGGCGACAGGGTGACGATCTATCTGCCGATGATACCGGAGCTTGCGATCTCGATGCTCGCGTGCGCAAGGATCGGAGCGATCCATTGCATTGTCTTCGGGGGGTTCAGCGCGCAAGCACTCAAGGACAGGATACAGGACTGCAAGGCAAAGCTTGTGGTGACCGCGGACAAGGGGGTCAGGGGTGGAAGGTTTGTTCCCCTGAAGACGAACAATGACGAGGCCATACAGGAGTGTCCTACTGTCGAAAAAGTGCTTGTTGTAAAGCGCGGAGACGGGGCCGTTGATATGGAACCAAAGAGGGACCTGTGGTGGCACGACGAGATGAACGCGCCTGATATTGCAAACTACTGTGAGCCTGAGCAGATGGATGCAGAGGATCCTCTTTTCATTCTCTACACATCTGGTTCAACCGGCAAACCCAAAGGTGTTCTTCATACAACCGCCGGGTATATGCTTTATACCAACCTGACATTCAGATGGATCTTTGATTACCATGAGGAGGACATACACTTCTGTACTGCTGATATTGGGTGGGTGACAGGACACAGCTACATCGTTTACGGACCGCTGAGCAATGGCGCTACAAGCCTGATGTTTGAAGGTATCCCTACTTATCCTGATGCAGGGCGGTTCTGGTCGATTGTAGACAAGCATAAGGTCAATATTTTTTATACAGCGCCTACAGCGATAAGGGCTCTGATGAGGGAAGGGGAGACCTTTGTAAACAAGCATGATCTCTCATCACTCAGGGTCCTCGGGACCGTTGGAGAACCGATCAATCCCGAAGCATGGATGTGGTATCACATTAACGTAGGGAAAGAAAAGCTCCCGATCGTGGATACCTGGTGGCAGACAGAAACTGGAGGTATTCTCATAACACCTCTGCCCGGGGCCATGACATTAAAACCAGGATCTGCAAACAGACCTTTCCCTGGAGTTGTGCCAAGGGTCCTGAAGGAGGACGGGTCGCCAGCCGGAGCCAACGAAGGCGGATATCTTGTTATCGAAAAGCCGTGGCCAGGCATGCTGAGAGGTACATATGGAGATCCCGAAAATAAGCGGATAAAAGAGGTATATTTCGCCAGGTTTATCGGAAAGTACCTGACAGGTGACGGTGCAAGGGTGGACGAAGACGGCGATTACTGGCTTATGGGCAGAATAGATGACGTCATCAATATATCGGGACACAGGCTCGGGACCGCTGAAGTGGAATCCGCACTTGTCAGTCATGAGGCTGTTGCAGAAGCTGCTGTTGTCGGCTTTCCCCACGAGATAAAAGGTGAGGGCATCTATGTTTATGTGACGCTCAAGGATGGCCAGAAGCCTACTGATGAACTTAAGAAGATACTTATCGGTCATGTGAGGACGGTCATCGGCCCTATTGCGACACCTGACAAACTCCAGTTTGCACCGGGTCTGCCGAAGACCAGAAGCGGCAAGATCATGCGGAGGATTCTCAGGAAGATCGCATGGGGTCAGGTTGAGGAACTGGGAGACACGTCAACACTTGCAGACCCTTCAGTGGTTGATAACCTCGTAAAAGAAAGATTATAAAAAGAGGTTGCAAAGAGCGATTAGTGACAATAAGCGCTATAGGGACGGGTCACGCCGTCCCTATTTTTTAATATGGAGATAACGATGGATAAATTTCTATTGGACAAGAGTGAGGCTGTTTTGGTAATCGTGGACATCCAGAATAGGCTGGCAGCAGTAATGTCTGACAGACAAAAGGTGATTGACAACTGTCTCCACCTGATCGAGGTCTCGAAATTACTTAATATTCCCATTCTACTGAACGAACAGTATCCAAAGGGTCTGGGGCCAACAGTCAGCGAGATCCGGGAGGCCCTCCTGCCCTATCATCCATTGGAGAAGGTCACCTTCAGTTGTTGCAGAGGCGGTTCCTTTCTGTCCAGCCTCTCTTCCACAGGAAGAAAAAAGGTCATACTGGCTGGCATGGAGACCCATGTATGTGTGCTCCAGACCTGTCTAGACCTCCTACGAGGTGGCTATGCGGTCCATGCTGTTCAGGACGCGATCTGCTCCAGAACAGTTGAGACCTTCAGGGCAGGGATTGAGTTCATGAGGGATGCGGGAGCAGTAATTACATGTACAGAAACCGTGTTGTTTCAACTACTTGAAAAGGCAGGGACAGATGAATTCAAGATGATTTCAAAGAGGATAAAATAGGCTGCAATAGTCTTTTCTCCAGCTTTTCTGAGAGCGCTCTTCATGAAGCCTGGACTCTACTTGTACTGGTTCTTTTTGACCAGCATCTGCACTGCTGTTCCGGCATCCCGTTTCAACCAGAACATGCAAAAGATTGCTGATGCGATTACAATGAGAGAAAGCGCCTTTTCGCCCCTTTTGATCATCATGACAGCGCCAATAATAAGAAAGACCATGAAACCGGATGGTATTATGATTCGCGAAAAAATTTCCCGCAGCGCGGACAGATTTCTGAAGCAGGACTTTGCTTCATCGAGATTGCCCAGCCGTTCAGAGAGCATTCCCTTGTAAAACCATATCATATTATTTTTTTTGTCCATCCCGCTTACCTTGTCAAAATACGCCATCGCCCGTAGCGGATCGACTTCTTGAAGCTGCATCGCCAGACGAAACCAGAGTGTGAAACAATTGCCCGCTTTTTCGTAATATTTACCGGCTTCAACAGTTCTGCCTGTCTCCTCAAGGATTACACCCTTCAGAAACCATGCACGATGAAAATTCGGTTGGGAAACAAGTAAGTCATCCAGTAGTTTTTCGGCGCTGACATATTCCTTTTGCTCGTAATGCATCAAGATATTCTCCAGCAGCTTTCCGACAGCCTCCATCTATTTCCCCCTCAGGATTCTTCATATACTTTCAATAACATGAAATCATTTTCGCGACCGACGAATACGTATTCTCATATCGCCATGGAGATATACCGGATCAGAAATGATCCGGCAGTGTAAAATCAATTCTGCAAAACAGCATGTTTTTAAAACTTAAACCAGCTCTTCTTGACTTTGAGTTCACTGAATAGAGCCATCATATCTCTAAGGATACTACGTATCTCTTTCTGCTCCCTTCTCATTTCCTTCATATTCTTATCTTCGCCGGCGTCAGTGTTTTCTTTAACTGCATGCAAGCCGTCTTTGATTTTAAGCATATCTGTTCTGAGAGAAGCTACGGTGTCTTTTAGATCTAATATTAAGGCATTTAATTTTGTAACATCAGCGGCAATCATTTTCATTTTTTCGTCAGATACTGCCGGAGGCTCTTTGGCATCACTGACTTCTATTGCTGCTTGCTGGTAAACATCTTTTTTGATTACATATTCAGTTTTCAATCGAGGCTCCTCACTAAACCCGATCTTATTGTCATCGAAGGTTTCTTTCAGTCCCTCTTCTAATTCATATTCTGGTTCAACAAGTTCCTCTATTTCTGCTTCGAGTGCATAACTGACAGGTTCAACTATCTCAGTTTCAGCGTCAAGACGTAAGGATTCTATTTGCGGTTTTTGAACTTCGGCAATGACATTCTCCTGTTCTGCATCCTCTTTCAGGGGAACCGGCTGTATCTCGATCTTATGCTTTCTGGCTATCTCCTTAAGAACCAGCCTGGTAATAAGCTGGAAAGTATCTTCTACACCTTTTCCATTAATTGCCTCTGCTTCTATGATTTTATAGGTATTATGCTGATTGATGTCAGCATTGAGTTCATCAACGGTCAGAATGTTTTTCAGATCTCTTTTATTATATTGCAGAACCACAGGGATTTCATCGGGATTTATATTATTAGAAATGAGATTTTCTTTCATATTTTCAAGACTCTCGATATTTTGATCTCTCATGTCCCGCTGTGAATCAGCAACAAAAACGACCGCATCGGCACCTTTAAGAACGACCTTTCTGGTCGCATTATATCGGACCTGTCCCGGTACGGTATAAAGTTGAAACCGTATTGAAAATTCTTTGATTTTCCCTAATTCAATAGGAAGGAAGTCAAAAAAGAGAGTTCTGTCTGATTCTGTGGAAAGAGAAAGTAGCTTGCCCTTATTCTCGGAGCGGAGAGCCGAGTGGAGATACTGAATATTCGTTGTCTTACCACTTAACCCGGGGCCATAGTAAACAATCTTAAGGGTTATCTCTTTCGTCGCGTAGTTGAACAGTGCCATGGCTTATACTATAGCATAAACGCCATTTCTTGTTTGATATTTAACCCTGTACATAGCCTCATCCGCAAGCCTCAAGAGCTCTTCTTTAGATTTTGCGCTTTCTGGATAGGACGCTACGCCGAAACTTGCAGTCAGCTTGAGAGAATAGCCATCTTTTTTGAGGAATACATTATGCTCCATTGTTTTTCTGATCCTTTCAGCTATTTGAATAGCATTGTTAGGAGGCGTCTGGGGCAAAACAATGACAAATTCATCTCCACCATATCTCGCCACAATATCGACGGTTCTGAGGCATTTAATGAGAAGCTGCCCCATTTCAACCAGAAGTTTGCTTCCCACGATATGCCCATAATTGTCATTTATTGTCTTAAAATGATCGACATCCATAAATATTAAAGACAGTGAGGTGTGGTGCCTGTTCGCCCTATTTATTTCGATCTCCAATGTCCTGTTCAGATATCTCGTATTAAATAATTTTGTCAGGTCATCGGTTATGGAAAGTTCTTCCATTTTCTGATAGAGCGATGCCCTCTCTATCGCGATTGCTGCATGGTCTACAATTCTTAGTATGAGATTAAGATCATCCTTTGTAAAAGGTTCATTCGTAGTTTTATTCACTATTTCAAGGACTCCAAGTATGTTGCCTTTACTCTTTATCGGGACGCACATGATCGTTTTGGCTTTTAAAGTTATTTGTCTGTCTATTTTTGAGGAGAACCTCGGATCAGTAGAGACATCCGGGATAACCACCGGTATGAGTTCCTGTGCAACCCATCCGGCAATTCCTTCACCTATTTTCAGTCTGATTTTTTTGACTTTTTTCTTATTCTCTTTTTTGCCGGATGTTTTTTCAAAAACAAGGTCTCCGGTTTCCTCATCAATAAGAAGAAAAGACCACGCTTCGGCCTTTATTAATTTTTTAGCTTTTTTCATTATGGTAGAGAGAATATTATTCAAATCGAGCGTTGAAGTTATCGTTTTACTTACTTCTTCAAAAAAATTCAGCTCCTGTTTTAAATTATCGAGATCGTTTTTCAATGATCTGTTTTCATTCAAGATTTCCTTTTCCTTTAGCGCCTTCTTGATAAGAAAATCCAGCTCTTTTGAAGAGGGGTTGACAGCAGGATAGGAGAGGGGGTTTTTTATCCAATCAGTGAATCCCTTAAAAGTCAGCTCGCCCGAAAAAACAATTTTTGGTATTCCTTTGAACGTATCGGTAAATGACTTAAATGAAGGCTCTTTTGCCTGATTTTTATTGATGAGAATCAAGTCCGGTTTGTTTTCAGGCCTGAAGACAATGTTGTTTATTGTTTTGAACCTGTCTAACACTGCGCCCTTTGAAACAAGGTATTCTGCGTGCTCTTTTGTCAGAAAATCAGGTCCAACAGAAAATATTCTAATCATTGATGCCACAGCATTTTTTATATTTTTTCCCGCTGCCGCACGGGCAGGGGTCATTACGGCCTGTCTTCTTCCCTTTTGTCAGCGGTTGCGTTGATAAGCCATCTCCTCTGTTATAATTCAGGTTCGTTCTTCTTGTTCGTGTTATCTCAGCTTCCTGAGTCCTCTGAACCTGGATCTTGAAAAGCCGTGTAATTATTTCAAAAGAAATTCTCCCGGACATTTCAGAGAAGATATCGAACGCCTCTTTTTTATATTCTACAAGAGGATCTCTTTGCCCGTAACCTCTAAGGCCGATTCCTTCTTTCAAATGATCCATAGCAAGAAGATGATCTTTCCACTGCGAGTCAACAACCTGGAGCACCATCATTTTCTCCAGGTACCGCATCATCTCCTTGCCTACTTCACTCTCCTTTGTCTCGTAAGCTTTTCTGACTCCTGAGAAAACTGTATCTTTAAATACTGAAAAATCAGCAGGAACCTCGTCTATTGAAACCGAAAAAGTACCGTAGAGAGAATCTTTTAATCCCTTCATGTCCCACTCCTCGCTGTTTTGATGCTCGGGACAATGAACGGAAATAATCTCCTCGACAAGCTCATCTATCATGAGCAAGATTTTATCTTTAATATTCTCGCCTTGCAGTATCTCTTTTCTGTAGGCATAGATCTCTCGTCTTTGCTTGTTCATGACATCGTCATACTCCAGAAGATGCTTTCTGATGTCAAAGTTCTGCGACTCAACACGTTTCTGGGCATTTTCAATGGCACGAGACACCATACTGTTCTCTATTGGCACATCATCGTCCATGCCAAGTTTTCCCATCAAACCGGAAATGCGATCAGATCCGAATATCCTCATCAAATCATCCTCTAAAGAGAGATAAAAGCGGGAAGAACCGGGGTCTCCCTGCCTGCCAGTACGCCCCCTTAACTGATTGTCGATTCTTCGGGATTCATGTCTTTCAGTGCCTATTATATGAAGCCCTCCCAACGTCACTACTTTTTCTTTATCAATGCCACATTGTTTTTCAGCTTCTCTGAGTGCGTTGGACAAATCTTCGTCTGTATATTCTGTTTTGTCCTTCAGCAGATCCATTGCAATAGCTGCCGGATTTCCACCCAGTATAATGTCAGTTCCTCTCCCGGCCATATTCGTTGCAATAGTAACTGAATTGATTCTTCCTGCCTGGACAATTATTTCAGCTTCCTTTTCATGATATTTTGCGTTCAAAACAGAATGCTTGATACCTCTCTTCCTCAACATGCTACTGAGATGTTCGGATTTCTCGATAGAAATTGTCCCCACAAGGACAGGCCGTCCCTGTGCATTGCTTTCCTCGATGTCATGGATGACCGCATTGAACTTGCCTTTCTCCGTCTTGTAAATCATATCAGGGAAGTCATGCCGTATCATCTGTTTATTCGTGGGAATGACGAGAACATCAAGATTATATATTTTGGCGAATTCCTCTGCCTCCGTCGCCGCAGTACCGGTCATGCCCGCCAGCTTATTGTACATCCTGAAATAGTTCTGAAAAGTTATTGTAGCGAGTGTCTGATTCTCACTGGCTATTTTCACTCCCTCTTTTGCCTCAACAGCCTGATGGAGGCCATCAGACCAGCGTCTGCCCGGCATAAGTCTTCCGGTGAATTCATCGACTATTAGCACTTCTCCGTCTTTAACAACATAATCTACATCACGTTTAAACAACGTATAGGCCTTGAGCCCTTGCAGTATATGATGAACCAGATCAATATTTGCCGGATCATAAAGGTTCCCTGCGTCGAGCAGCTTTTCAGCCTTAATATTCCCTTCCTCTGTTAAAATCACCGTGCGGGCTTTTTCGTCTATTGTATAGTCAATTTCTTTTTGAAGTTTGGGGATAATTTTATTGATCTTGTAATACTTGTCAGTTGACTCCTCTGACGGTCCCGATATGATTAATGGGGTACGAGCCTCATCTATAAGTATACTGTCTACTTCATCCACAATAGCATAATTCAATTCTCGCTGAACAAATTGAGAAATCTCATATTTCATATTGTCCCTGAGGTAATCAAAACCAAATTCATTGTTGGTCCCATACGTAACATCCGAATTGTAGGACCATTGTCTCTGTTCGTCAGTAAGACCATGCACGATAACACCAACGCTCAGACCGAGAAAGTTATAGACTTTACCCATCCATTGTGAGTCTCGTTTCGCTAGGTAGTCGTTTACGGTAACGACATGAACGCCTTTTCCTTCAAGGGCATTTAAATAGACAGGAAGGGTAGCAACAAGGGTCTTTCCTTCACCTGTCTTCATTTCGGCTATTATACCCTCATGCAGAATAATCCCACCGAGAAGCTGTACATCAAAATGTCTCATTTTCAGTATCCGCTTCGAAGCCTCTCTGACTACAGCAAAGGCCTCCGGCAGAATATCGTCGAGCGTTTCGCCGGCAGAAAGACGGCTCTTGAATTCGGGGGTTTTATCCTTCAGTTGTCCATCAGAAAGCACTGAAATAGCAGGCTCTAAAGAATTTATTTGTTCGACAACAGGCATGATCCTGTTGATTTCTCGTTCATTCTTTGTACCTATGATTTTTTTCAAAAAACCGAGCATTGTTAATATTAGATTATGTATGATTATTATTGCAAGAAATCAATCCTGAACTTGTTGTTTTTAATAATAATTTGATGAAGAAGACCTATTAATGTTACATTTACAAATGTCAAAAAATGTATATATTTACACATTCGGATGTCAGATGAACATACACGATTCAGAGAAGATGATCGGCTTGCTCTCTGAAAGCGGTTATTCAGCGATAGCAAATCCAGAAAATGCGGACCTTATTATATTCAACACCTGTGCCATCAGGGCAAAAGCAGAGCAAAAATTTTATAGCCAGCTGGGCAGGGTGAAGATTTTAAAGAGAAAAAATAAAAATCTAAAAATTGCGGTTGCGGGATGTGTGGCACAGGATGCCAGGGAGAGAATATTTCAAAAAGCTCCTTTTGTAGATTATATTTTCGGACCTCAAAATATCCATAAAATTAATGACTTACTTTCAAAAAACCAGGATATCGCAACCGAAGAAAACCGTGACATTGCATTTGAAGAATTCACTGCGAGAAGGCAAAGCAATATTAAGGCATGGGTCTCAATAATGTATGGATGTAATAATTTTTGCAGTTATTGTATTGTCCCCTATACGCGGGGCAGAGAAATATCACGGCCTAGCAGCAGCATTATATCTGAGATAAAAGACCTTGCTCGTCAGGGGTATCAGGAAGTGACTCTCTTGGGACAGAATGTTAACTCTTACCGGAGCGATATCGGGTTTGTTGACCTATTGAAACAAATTGATGCTTTTGCTATAAACAGAATCCGTTTTGTTACATCCCACCCGAGAGATTTCTCTGTTGATTTAATACATGCTCTCTCAAAACTACAGAGCCTGTGCGGGCATATTCATCTCCCGCTTCAGTCCGGGTCTGACTCTATTTTAAAGTCAATGAACAGGGGATATACCTATAAAGAGTATATCAAAGGGATTGAACTCCTGAGAAATAGGATGCCCAATATTGCCATAACGACCGATATCATCGTAGGTTTTCCCGGTGAGACCGATGAAGATTATCTTTACACGGTAAAAGCCCTGAAGGAAATCGAATTTGATGGGATTTTTGCCTTTAAGTATTCGAAGAGAAAAGGGACGAAAGCCTTTGAAATGTCCGGACAAATTACGGACCATATAAAATCTGAACGGCTTACATATATTCTCTCACTTCAGGAAGAAATTACCTACAAAAAAAATAAAGAGCTTGAGGAATCTGTTCAGGAAGTGCTTATTGAAGGACCTTCACAAACAGATACCCTCATGCTTTCAGGAAGGACAAGGTCAAACAAGATTGTAACAATCCCCAATTCTTCTGAAGTAACCGGATCGCTTATCCCTGTCAGGATACTTAAGGCTCGTCGTCATTCATTAGATGGAATAAATGCCGCCTTAGAAACTGCATTAACCTCGGAATAATGAAAGTCGCTGTTTTAACATTAGGTTGCAGAGTAAATCAATCAGAAAGTTCTGTAATTGAAGGATCACTTCAGGAAAATGGTATTACCATAGTTGATTTAAAGGAAACTCCTGATGTGTGTATTGTAAATACCTGCACGGTAACAGCCAAAAGCGATTATAATTCCAGGCAGTTAATCAGAAAAGCCGCGAAGACAGGCGCAAAAGTGATTGTTACCGGGTGCTATGCCCAGCTAAAAAAAAATGAGATCGGCGACATTCCCGGTGTAATTGAGCTGGTTGACAATACGAGAAAGTACGAGATAGTAAATCTCATAACGGGAAAAGAAAATGATCTTGTGTTTTCTCATTTCAGCCGTTCGAGACCTCACTTGAAGGTTCAAGACGGTTGCAACTTCAGATGTTCATATTGCTCTGTACCACTGGCCAGGGGCAGATCTCAAAGCATCCCATTGCATGAAGCCCTTAAGAGAGTACAATCGATCGAGGCAGCTGGATACAATGAAATAGTAATCACCGGTGTTCATCTGGGAAGCTATGGAACGGATCTTGCTCATAAGACATCTTTAAAGCATTTCATCAAGCATATCTTGAGATTCTCTCATATAAAAAGGATAAGATTGAGTTCGCTTGAAATCAACGAATTGGACGATGAGCTTATAGAACTCTTCCAAGATATCAGACTCTGCAGCCACATTCATCTTCCTCTTCAAAGCGGTTGCGATACAATTCTTCAATTAATGAGACGTAATTACACGTCATCTGAATTTTCCGCAAAGCTTCATAAATTATTTTCGAAAGTCGACAATATCTCTGTTGGTTCAGATATTATTGTTGGATTCCCTGGAGAAGGGGGTGAAGAGTTTATGGACACATATAACCTTCTTAATTCCTTT
>Ga0210377_10003030_pt1 | contig 14495 bp, 15 predicted proteins | sample PLM4_65_b1redo_FD_155480 | JGI IMG/M metagenome (GOLD analysis project Ga0210377, IMG submission 155480) | Groundwater sediment microbial communities from an aquifer in East River, Colorado, USA - PLM4_65_b1 redo | ecosystem: Environmental > Terrestrial > Soil > Riparian zone | place: USA: East...
CGTGACTGCGCCACGCAAAACGTCACCGGGAAGCGGTGCAGTGATCGCCACGGGAGGGGCATCCTGTGCGGCGATCAGAAGCAAAACAAGGGGCAAAAAGAGGCGAAGTTTCATCAGCCGAACAAGCAAGTTTAACATGAAGCGAAACAAAGGTCAAATTTGAGGTGTCAGTCAATTGAAATGCTTTGCCATTCTCCTGAATTTTGAAGATATGGTACACTCTGACAGACTTCATTCAGGAGATCCAATATGACAAGAAATCGCGCTGACCAGATGGTGGACCGATTGCGCAACATGCAAGCCGCCGCGCCCGATATCGAGGCGTCGGCTGTCGTTTCTGTAGACGGGTTAATTATGGCTTCTGCCCTGCAACAAGGCGTGGAAGAAGATCGTGTTTCGGCAATGTCTGCCGCAATGTTAAGCCTTGGCGAGCGCATTTCGAACGAATTGGGACGCGCCGGACTTGAGCAGGTGTACATCAAGGGCGACAAGGGCTCTATTGTGCTGACATCCATTGGGGAAGAAGCGGTTCTGACCGCCATGGCACGTCAGGACGCCAAATTGGGCATGATTTTCCTTGAGATGCGGCGAGCCGCCGAAGATCTCGTTAAATTGGTCGGATGAGAACGAAGAATAACCTTCAACTTTCACAGTACGCAATCCCCGATGGGGAGGGCTTCACCGCCCTCCCCATCACATTTAATCCCATCATTGCGAGGAGGAGCAGGGCGACGACGAAGCAATCTCACACATGGTACGAGATTGCTCACTTGCACCTGGCGCAAGTGCAGGTGTCGTCGCAACAAACGCTCCTCGCAACGACGACAACACGAGGTAAACATGACTACAAAATATTTATTTTATACTGGCGGCGTTGTTTCATCGGTAGGTAAAGGTGTGACTGCCGCAGCAACCGGACTCCTGCTCAAGGAGCGCGGCTTCAAGGTGGCTGTGCAGAAACTGGACCCCTACATCAATGTCGATCCCGGCACGATGAGCCCCTACCAGCATGGGGAGGTGTACGTGCTTGATGACGGTGCAGAAACGGACCTGGACCTGGGTCACTACGAAAGATTCATAGACATCCGCCTCAGCCGCTCCAGCAACTTCACCAGTGGACAGGTCTACGCGGAGATCATAGGCAAGGAACGCCGCGGTGATTTCCTGGGTGGGACGATCCAGGTGATCCCGCACATCACCAACGAGATCAAACGCCGGGTGGCGGGAATCGCAAAAGAGACGCAGGCAGACGTGGTTATCGTGGAGATCGGCGGGACGGTGGGCGATATCGAGTCCCAGCCATTTCTGGAAGCGTTGAGACAACTCCGCAATGAGGTGGGACGCGAGAACGTATTCTTCATCCATGTGACGTGGCTGCCGTACATTGGCGCGACGGGAGAGATCAAGACCAAACCCACGCAACATTCCGTGGCGGCGCTGCGCTCGATCGGTATCTCACCGAACATGATCATCGCCCGTTCGGACTATCCCATCGACAAGGAATTGTGCGACAAGATCGCCCTGTTCTGCGATGTGGAGAAACAAGCAGTCATACCGATGGTCACGAGCGATGTGCTGTATGAAGTCCCGTTGCTGTTGGAACGCGCTGGCGTCGGCGAATATCTCGTCGAAAAGCTGCATATGAAAGCCACGCGCCAACCTGATATAAAACCGTGGGAAAAGCTGGTGGAGCGCGTCCGCAAGGAAAAGCCCACCGTTAAAGTAGCGCTGGTCGGGAAGTACGTCGAATTACAGGATGCCTATATGTCGGTGCGTGAGGCACTCAAACATGCCGCCCTTGCCAACGATGTGGAAGTGGAGATCGGCTGGGTGCACTCGGCGGACCTTGAAAAGGATAAAGGCTGGGATGTCATCCAAAACTCGGACGCGGTCCTTGTCCCCGGGGGGTTTGGGTCACGCGGCATCGAAGGAAAAATATTGGCAGCGCGCTATGCGCGCGAGAAGAAAGTTCCCTATCTTGGCTTGTGTCTGGGAATGCAAACCATGTGCATTGATTTTGCGCGCGGCGTACTGAACCATGAAGATGCCAACTCGTCGGAGTTCGACCGGAGCACGGAATACCCCATCATTGACCTGATGATCGACCAACGTGCCATCACCGATATGGGCGGCACGATGCGGCTGGGATTGTATCCCTGTGAATTACAGAAGGGCTCGAAAGCCGCCGCGGCATATGGCGAGGAAAAGGTGGATGAGCGTCACCGCCACCGCTTCGAATTCAACAACGCCTATAAAAAGGATTTTGAAAAAGCAGGCATGGTGTTTTCAGGCATGTCACCCGATGGAAAGCTGGTTGAGATCGCCGAGATCAAAGACCATCCCTTTATGATGGGCAGTCAATTCCACCCCGAGTTTTTGTCGCGCCCGATGAGGCCGCATCCGTTATTCTCCGGCTTTATTAAAGCGGCGAAAGCCAGGAATGGAAAAAAGTGGATAGATGTAGAAAGTGGAAAGTGATCGATAGATAGCAATTAGTGGTCAGTAGAAGCAAAAACCTCTGAGGGTTGAAATCTCAGAGGTTTTATTTATTTTCATTCGCCATACAAATTGTGGTGGACCTGGTTAATCCACCTCAAAGTTTTCCTACTTCGATTTCCGTTTCTTGGACTGGCTCTTCTTTGCTGGAGCCTTCCTTGCACCAACTTTGACCGGCGCAGGAGTAACTTCCGCCGGGACCGGAGCCAATTCCGATGCCTTATACGGATCGCGCAAATTGACCGGTCTGACCGCCACTCCGCGGCGTGCCATCCGTAAATTGAGCATCTCCACGAGTACGGAGAATCCCATCGCAAAGTAGATATATCCCTTCGGGATGTGCCCACCGAATCCCTCAAAAACCAATGTGAAGCCGATCAACAACAGGAAACTCAGAGCCAGCATTTTGATGGTGGGATGGCGCTCGACGAAGTTACCCAGAGGACCGGAGGTAAACACCATCACGACAGCGGCAATGACAACTGCTGCGATCATGATCTCTAACCTGTCCACCATTCCGACGGCCGTGATGACTGAATCGAGCGAGAAGACAATATCCAACAGCATGATCTGAATAACCACATTCCAAAACGCGGCAGTGACTTTGGCAGAAGCGTGCCCTTCGGCACCTTCCAATTTTTGATGGATCTCAATTGTGCTTTTCCATAGCAGGAAGAGGCCTCCTGCCAGCAAGATCAGGTTGCGACCAGAGAAACTCAGATTTAATATGGTAAATAGCGGCTCTTCCAAACCAATGAGCCACCGTAGGGAAAATAAAAGCAAAAGGCGTGTAATAACTGCCGCCAAAATCCCCGTTGTTCGAGCGCGCTGTTGTTGATGTTCCGGCAGTTTCCCCGCCAGGATCGAAATAAAGATCACATTATCCACGCCCAGAACAAGCTCAAGTACTACAAGTGTCAGAAATGCGATCCAGGTTTCAGGTTGTGCAAGCCATTCCATGTTTATTCTCCTCGAAGTTATTAACGCGGCAAAGTATAACCGAATCCCGCGTCCAATCAAAGGCTCGACCTGCTATAATCCGCTCAAGTAAAATGGCAGCGAATCAACTCACCACCCTCTCCCAATCGTCCCTTCAGGATTACGTGGACTGCGCACGCCGCTTCCAACTGCGCTATCTCGAGAAACTTTCCTATCCCGCCATCGAGTCCGAGCCTGCGCTGGAAAACGAGAAGCATCTTCAGGAGGGCGAATATTTTCACCGGCTGGCGCAGCAATATTTGATCGGCATCCCACAGGAACAGGTCGCAAAACTTGCCAACACGCCCAACCTGCAAAGATGGTGGGAGAATTTTCTTACGCATCGAGACCTCCGAGTTCTTAAAGAACTCGGAGGTCTATACCCGGAAGCGACCCTCTCCGCGCCGCTGAGAAGTTTCCGCCTGCTTGCGAAATACGATCTCATCGCGGTCAACAACGGCAAAGTCATCATCTACGATTGGAAAACATATCGTAAACGACCGCACAATGAGTGGCTCTCCGCGCGGATGCAGATGCGTGTCTATCGCGCTCTGCTCGTCCATGCCGGGGCGCATCTCAATGACGGCAAAGCCTTCGAGCCTGAACAGATCGAGATGATCTACTGGTTTTCGGACTTCCCCACTGAACCCGCGCGATTTCCGTACACGTCCGCACAATACAAGCGGGACTGGGACACACTCCTCAAACTTGCGGATGAAATAAAAAACGCCTCTTCCTTCCCGCTTACGGATGACCGTCAAAAGTGCGTTTTCTGCCCTTACAGGTCCTACTGCGAGCGCGGCGTCCGCGCAGGGGATGTGGACCAGGCGGACCCGCAAGGGGAGATGGAAGCGGAGGAGTTGTTCGATGTCAACTTCGAGCAGATCGGCGAGATCGCGTTTTAATCGTGGAACAAATTGACAATTTGTCTACGGAATAATCACGCCCAAATGATTCGCCACCGGTCTCTCGCGACCAGGGATGTAATTATCAATGGGCGAATTCAAAATGACCGGTTTGCCATCCTCTCCTTCGATCACCATCGTGGATGACCCACCGCCATCGAGATTCATCCCCTCATATACACCATATTCGATCAGCAGATCAGCCAACTCAACAAACGTCGCGCCGACGCTATAGAACGGCTGGCGTCCATCCACGACAACAAGGATCAAGTGACGCCCTCTCCTGTCGATGCCGATCGCTGTGCGCGGGTCGAGTTCCTCGTCACCCAGTCCTGTCACGGATTCACCTTTAATAACAAGCATACGGTCACCGGATATGGCGTTATATACTTTTTCTGGTTCAACATTGAACGTCAAATCGTTTTGACGTCCGATATAGAGAGTCGGTTCCAGACCAATAACTTCGAGGCTGTCCAAAGAATAGACCTTGCCGCGTGAAGCTGTGTAGCCCAACGGCGTGACCGGGTCACCGGTATGTGGATAATAATCCAATGGACTGCGCGACCACCACGGTACGAATCCATCTGCATTGATCGCGATCTGCACCTCGAAATCGGACAGGAACTCAGTGGTCGTCCGTGCCGCCAATGGCATGTCGCCTTTCGCATCCGGCGGCGTGACGAGGAATTTAAGCCCCTCCGCCCTTGTATCGATCACCAGGATATGTGCGATCATGGGGTGCGGAAGATATCGCACCACGCGATGGTAGATCACACCTTCAAATAATTCTTCCTTTGTCGATGTTGGAGCTAAGGGACGTCCGTCGTTGTAAAAGAGAAACGTCACTATACAAATGAATATTACGATCAATATTCTGGAGAGAGTCCTTCTCTGCGATGTAGATTTCATGATTGGAATTCTAACTTGAAACAAGTTTTATCGAGTTAATAAAAAATAAGGGCAGATAATAATCTACCCTTATAGGTCCCAACCATTCAATACCCTCGCTTGATCAAGCCACAATCTCTTGCTCCGCCTGTCTCATCGTCTTGAAGGATTCGATGGCAACCTCCAGCATGGACCTGTCAGGTTCGCGCGTGGTCAGGGATTGCAGAGCCAGATTCGGCTTGATGAGGAAGCGCACGATGGGCGAACCCAGATGGTTTGCCGTCCAGCGGATATACTCCAACGCGATCCCCGCGATGACAGGGATCAACAACACGCGGCTGACGAGTCGCCAGACGAAACTCATATCACCCAGCAGGCTGTGGACGAGGATCGCAAGCAACACGAACGTCAGTATAAATGCCGTGCCGCAGCGCGCATGTTCAATGGGGAATTTGGCGACATTTTCGGGGGTAAGTTCCACCCCGGCTTCGTAGGCGTTGATGGTCTTATGCTCCGCGCCGTGATAGCCAAAAAGACGTTTGACATCGGGCATGAACCCGATCGCCCAGATATAACCGACGAGCAGGACCAAACGCATCAAGCCTTCCAGGAGGTTGTGCGCCAGATTTTGCCAGCCCAGGGAATGTTCCGCCCACCCACCAACACTGGCAGGGAGCAGGACGAACAAGCCGATCCCGATCGCCAGGGAAATGCCGAGGGTGAGATATAACTGTGGACCCTCGAGCTTTTCGTCTTCGCCTGTTTGCGTATTGGCTGAAAGGGTCAAGGCACGCATGCCCAAGCCGAGCGCATCCCACAGCAAAATGACCCCGCGCAGGAACGGAATCTTTGTGATCTTCGAGCGATAGACCGCCGCCAGATTTTCCTTGTGTACGGCGATACTGCCATCCGGTGCGCGCATGGCGATGGCAAATGCCTTTTGTCCGCGCATCATCACGCCCTCGATGACTGCCTGTCCGCCGTATGAAATGATCTTATCTTCCATAAATAAATTAAATTCCTGTAGGGATAACCCTTGCGGTTATCTCAATCTATTCAGGACAGGGGCAACCCCTGTCCCTACGCGAGGTTGTAAAAGAAATGGATGAAGGCGTCAATGCCTTTGTGCCAGGTCGGCAGATGCATGTGTTCGTTCGGGGAATGGACGTTGTCACTCGGCAAACCCATACCCACCAGAACAGATTCAACACCACAGATCTGCTGCAACATCGCCACCGCGCCAATGGAGCCGCCTTCACGGCGATAGAACGGGCGCACACCCCAGGCAGATACCATCGCGTCGTTCATGGCTTTAACGCCGGGGTTGTTGAGGTCGGCGATCGCGAATGGGCTGCCGGTCAGTTTTTTGACTTCCCATTTCACGGTCTTCGGCGCGTTCTGTTCCATAAAACGGACCATTTGCTCTTCCACTTCATCTGATGTTTGATCAGGAACAAGGCGGCACGAAATTTTCGCCATCGCTTTGGCAGGGAGGACCGTTTTCGAGCCGGGACCAGTCCAACCGGAGAGCAGACCGTTGACCTCCAGCGTGGGACGTGCACCCGTCCGTTCGGCGGAGATGTAGCCCTCTTCGCCCCATAACGCAGGGACACCTGTCTCCTCCAAATAATGGGCATCGTCATTCGGCAGGCGGGCAAAGTCAGCACGCTCCTGATCGCTGATCGGGCGGACTCTGTCATAAAAGCCGGGTAAAGTGATGCGGCCTTTTTCATCGTGCATCTTGGTGATGAGTTCCGCCAACGCCTGCGCGGGGTTATGTACCGCGCCGCCGTACAGACCAGAGTGTAAGTCCGCTTTGGGACCGGAGACGTGGATCTCGAAATAGGCAAGTCCACGCAGACCATACGTGATGGTGGGCATATCCACGCCCATCATGCCCGCATCGGGATTCAACGAAACATCGGCCTTGAACATCTCTGCATGTTTGGTGAGGAAGGCGGCGAGATTCTTCGAACCGATCTCCTCCTCCCCCTCCAACAGGAATTTGACGTTGACGGGCAGTTCATCGTTCTTCATGATGGATTCGAGTGCGTCGAAGGTTGCGAGCACCTGTCCCTTCATATCGGAGGAGCCGCGCGCAAACAGCAGGTCACCGCGTACTTGCGGCTCATAGGGACCCGTCTCCCACAGTTCGAGCGGATCGGCAGGCTGGACATCGTAATGTCCATAGACCAGCACGGTCTTTGCGCCGGGCTTTTTCATGTAGTCGCCATAAACGACAGGATGCCCGCCATCCGTGGGCATGATCTGCACATTTTCGATGCCGAGCTTCTTGAGGTGGTTTGCCATCCATTCGGCAGCGCGTTGGACCTCACTGTTGTACTCCGCATCGGTTGAAATGGACGGGATCCTGAGCACCTCGATCAATTCGTTCAGAAAACGTTCGCGATTCTGGTGGGCGTAGTCGAGTGCTTTTTGAAGATTGCTCATTGTTCCTCTTTTTGAGAAATTATGGTTGGGCAGGTGGAGTATCCGTCTGTTCCAGGGCGCGGCGGGTTAACAGGTACCATCCGGTGAATGTCGACAGGCGATCGCTGGGTTCATACAACAACGAGGCAACCTGTGCGCCCTGTACCTGCACATCCACGCCGTAGGAGGAGACGGGAACATACAACGGCAACGCAGGCAGTTCCTTGGCAAAAACCACCTGGAAGTTGCGATAGAGTCGTGTGCGTAACGTGTAATCCGCGGTAACGCGCGCCTGTTCGAGATATTCACTCGCTGCACGGTTATCCCATTGTGAGTAGTTCTGTCCGCCCGTGGCTTCGGCTTGGTGCCAGAAGGGATACGGATCAGGGTCCGGGGTGCGGGAAAACTTTATATCAACGAGAGCAGACTGAAAGGCGCGCGAGTTGAGCGAATCCAGCACGAGACGTTCATACGGTGCGGGTTGCAAATCCACGCGGACGCCGATCGCCGCCCATTCCGCCTGGATGGTCTGCGCGATCTTTGTGTGGGTTTCATCGTCCGGATGGATCATCGTAAAGACGAGAGGAACACCATCCTTGGCACGCACATCGCCGCCCTCGGCAGGGATGACATAGCCCTCGGCTTTGAGGAGCGCTATTGCAGCATCGGGGTTGTATTCAAAACGTTCCGTGCCATCGTAATACGCCCATGAGCCCGGCAGGATGGGTCCATTGGAAACGACCGCCTGTCCCTGCAAAATGCTGTTGACAATATAGGTGCGGTTCAACCCAAGCATAAGCGCCCGCCGCACTTTCGCGTCTTGCAAAAATGCCACTTCGGGGCTGTTCAAATTGAACAACACAAAACTCATCTGCGGCATCTGGGTGGTATAGAACGAAAGGTTGGGTTCCTCCAGGGCGGCAGTCAACACATCTGACGTGATCTTGCTTACCGAGAGCACTTCACCCTGTTTATAGGCGTCAAAGGCATCAGCAGAGGTCGGATAATAGCGAAACACCACCTGTTCGATGTACGGAGGGTTTCCGTAATAATTCGTGGAGAGGGTCAGCACGACACCTGTGATCTGTCCGTTGTTGTCAATGATCAGGTGGTCGAATTTATACGGACCGGAACCAACCGGCTTGATATTGAATTCAGCATTGGGGATCTGTTCAGGTGGAGTGGATTCGAGCAAATGCTTCGGCAGGATCCCGAATGTCAAATAATCCATGAAAGGGACCCATGGTTCGATAAGCGTGAATTTGACCGTCTTGTCGTTCAGCTTTTCAACCGTGATCGTGCCCCACATATCCTTTACATCCTGCGGATAGAACGAGCCTGCGCTCTTTATCAACTCAATCGTGAAGATGACATCATCACTGGTGACCGGTACACCGTCATGCCAAACCGCGTTAGGTTTAAGTTCGAAGTTATAGACCGTGCCATCAGGAGTAACCCCCCATGAGGAGGCAAGGTCTGCTTGAGGAAGGCCGCGCTGATCAAAACGGACAAGCCCGCTAAAAAGCAGGCGGTCTATATCGCGATCAGCAGGGTTATTCCAATCCAACAATGGGTTAAGTCGTCCCATTGAGCCAACCAGCCCTTCGGTGTACACCCCTCCCTGTTCGGGCTGTGGCAGGATCGCGCCACCAAGTGTTGTCGGCGATTGCTGGCTAAGCAACAAGACCGCGACAATGACCAGTGTGACGAGGACGACCAGTATCTGCCAGCGTAATTGTTTCATATACAAAAAGAAAGGCTCGCTTTTCACCCCCGCGCAGACAAGCCGCGAGGTGCAAACGGCCTTTCAGATTTGATCCTTTTGATCAGACTATGAGAAGAAGCGTTATGACCAGGGCAAAGAAAACAACGCTTAGGACGATCGTGACCCAAAACAAGGTGCGTTCGATGCCGCGGCGGGCGGTGAACACACTTCCCGCGTCGGCGCCTGACAGCCCGCCCAGACCTGCACCTTTGCTTTGCAGGATCACGCTCAGGATGAGCAGGACCGAGATTATAATCAGCGCGATATTCAGATAATTTATCATTTACAACATGCCTCCTTTTAAGCGGGAACATTATACCTGCTAGGGAGAAGAACCGTCAAATTGAGACTTTAAGTTATTCTCAGGTTCATTTCTCCATATCTTATCATCCCCTTCAGGGGACTGTGGCAACATAACGAGGAATATGCACGAGATCATCGTCAACCTGCACATGCACACACGCTACTCGGATGGAAGCGGGTCCCACAAGGATATCGCCAATGCCGCCATCAAAACGGGATTGGATGCCGTCATCGTGACCGACCACAACATTCTGGTGCAAGGCGTGGAAGGATACTACCGCGTCGGACCCAGCCGCGTCCTGCTCCTGGTTGGACAGGAAGTCCACGACCAGGACAGGGTCCCGCAAAAGAACCATCTGTTGGTGTTCAACGCCAACAGGGATCTTTCCAACCTTGCCGACGATCCCCAGACACTCATCAATGGTGTCGCCGAAGCAGAGGGCATCTGCTTTATCGCCCATCCCAAAGACCCTGAAGCGCGTGCCTTTCACGAAGACGACATCTCATGGGAAGCCTGGGATGTGCAGGGCTTCACCGGCATTGAACTCTGGAATGGATTGAGCGAACTCAAAACGGTTATCCCAACCAAACTTCATGGCTTATTCTATGCTCTCTTTCCACAATTCATCGGTCACCATCCTATTCCTGAGACCGTTCAACGCTGGGATACTTTGATGGAGAAAGGCAACCGCGTTGTTGCATTGGGCGGCTCGGATGCCCACGCCATGCACATGAGCATGGGACCTGTACGTCGCATCATCTTCCCCTACGAATTCCACTTTAAAACGGTCAACACTCATATTTTTGTTCCAGAACCTTTGACCAGTGACGTCACTTCGGACAAAAAGATGATCTATGACGCGATCACAAAAGGGAATTGTTTCATCGGCTACGACCTCCCCGCCCCCACGCGAGGATTCCGCTTCAAGGCGAGGGGACTGGAACATTCCGTTATCATGGGCGATGAGCTTCCCGCCAAAGGCGGCGTGACCTTGCAAGTGCACACACCTCTGAAGGCAAATATCCACTTGCTCAAGGATGGAAAAGTCATTGCTACATGGTTGAACGGGCAGGACATCACCTACACCGCCACCGAGCGAGGCGTGTATCGCGTGGAAGCCTTCCGAAACTACCTCGGCAAAAAACGCGGCTGGATCTACAGCAACCCGATCTACATCAGGTGATTTTTACCGCGAAGATGCGAAGAACACGAAGGCAAAATCAAAAGACCTTTAGCGCGAATTTATAAAAATTTATTCGCGAAAATTCGCGTAATTCGTGGCGCAAAGGTTTTCAATAACTTATCGGCATCATCAAAATAAAAACTCTGAGTCTCTGTGACTTAACCTCCCCTTGTGGGACAGTGACAGAAAATCATGTCATCATTCCTATATCAACGCATCGTTATCATCGGCACAACCAGTTCGGGCAAGTCCACCCTGGCTGAGGAACTCGCCAAACGCTTCGACCTCCATTTTGTGGACCTGGACGCGCTCCATTGGGAGCCCAACTGGCAGGAGGCGCCGCTGGAAGTTTTCCGTGCCCGCGTGGTGGAAGCGACAAAATCCGGGTGTTGGGTTGTTGCAGGGAACTATAGCTCCGTCCGCGACCTGCTCTGGTCCCGGGCGGAAGTTGTCATCTGGCTGGACTATTCCCTGCCGTTGATCTTCGGTCGTTTATGGAGTCGCACCTGGCGGCGCTGGTGGCATCAGGAATTGCTCTGGGGCACCAATCGCGAAAACATGTGGAACCATCTGAAACTTTGGTCCGATGAGTCACTCTTCAAATGGCTATTCAAAACATATTGGCGCAGGAAACGCGAATTTCCTGAGTTGCTGGCTCAACCAGAATACAAACACTTACAATTGATCCGTTTCAAGACTCCAAAAGAAACAGACAAGTGGCTGGCAGAGTTTTTAGAAACCGAGTCATAGAAAATACTTTAGAACCGGAGAATGCATCTCAATGTCAAACAGTTCTCCACCACCATCTCGAAGCATCGACTTTCGAGTCATCATCGAAACACCTCTTCGCCAGTTCGTTCTCTGGCTGGCGATGGTCCTGCTTGTGACATGGGCAGGCTACCCCGGAGTTGTATGCGTGACACCGATGGCATGGCTGATCGCGTTACGAGTCGGGAATATCAGTGTGGCGCGCTCCAAAAGCGACTCATCCACGCGAAGATTGATCGAGGCTGCACTCGCTGGTGCGTTGCTCGGCCTCCTACAAGGGATCTTGTTCACGGTTATCGTCCCACTGATGGGTCCGATAAAAGCTGACGAATGGGACAACACGATCATCCTCACATTACTCATGGTTATCATGGGCATCTTTGCCGGTGCAGGACTTTCATTTTTCACCGCATATTTGAGCGAACGACGAAGAGTCAATTAATATGTTGTTTCTAAACGATCCGATCCGCACCCCGCTGGAACAGACTGTCTCTGAATATATCGGTCAGAAATGGACGATACAAGAATTCAAGGATTTGAATGATCTCTCATCCCATCCTTCCGCCCTTCTTTCAAACGGTTTCTATTCCATATTCGCCAAATTCAGCAACGCCGCGACCTGTGGCGTGTGTACGGATATCTCGCCGCTGTCGAGGTGGAGGGAGCGGCATATTTGGGAAAATTACTTGATGCTGTACGGAAATATTAACAGTTTGGAGCAAAGAAACAATGAACATCCAATTCAAAAAACTAACCAACCCTACGATTGAGATCGCCGAATATTTAAGCAAATGGGAAAACGACCCCGCCCTCATTCCGTTGATCCGTCCCAACCCGAACAAGGAAGCGTTGCTGCGCAGGGAACCTGTGACCGTATCGAATCTAGTGCAACGACTGGAACATACTCAGATGTATCTCATCTACCTGGACGGTCAGTTGATCGGTGAAATGAATTATCAGGTGAATCCCGGTCACTTATTCAAAAAAGAATCGGGCACGGCGTGGATCGGCATTGAGATTGGCGAGGAGATCGGCAGGGGCAAGGGTATCGGCCTTCTGGCTCTCCAATATCGGGAGGAAGAGATCAAAAAGCAGGGGCTAAAACGAATTGAACTGGGCGTGTTTGAATTCAACACCAACGCCATCAAACTTTATCAAAAACTGGGATACAAAGAGATCGTCCGCATCGAAGGCTTTACCTTCTGGCAGGACAAAATGTGGCAGGATATTCGGATGGAGAAGTATATTTAGTGGTGATATAACAGCTTTATCCGCTCACATATTGATAAATCCATAAAATCACATCATCATCTCCTCAACCCGATCACCAGCCGCGTCAAGCCCAGCGCGGCTAAAACGATCAATCCCACTGCCACCTCAAACGCCAGTTTATTGATATGAATATAGATGCTCAATATCGCCAGCCCAACCCCTAACACAGCCACAATGCCTACGCGCTCAAGATGGCGGCGCTCGGTGCCCTGGATATCATCTGTTGGCGCGGCGTAACTCAACCTGCGCGCAAAATCGGACAGGTCCCAGCCGAACAAGCCACCCAACGCGCTGAGGATCATCCACACCGAGGAAAATTCCCTCCATACACCGTATGCCGCGGCAGCGACCGTGAGGAGCATCGCCACCGAAGCGAACCAATGCCATCGCTGCCAGTGCGCGGCAATCCAAAGGATTCCCAACAGGATGAACCAGCGCACAGGATCGGTGAAATCCGCTTGCATGTATCCGACCACAAGCGAACCAGTTCCCAGAATGATGCTCAACACCATAGCAACGATTGTCATAAAACTCCAAAACCTAAACCACAAAGTGTCACAAAGTAACACAAAGGTTTTAATCCTTCGTGACCCTTTGTCCCCTTCGTGGTTAAAAAATTACCTTCCCACCGCCCTCAACCACGCGGGCGGACGACTCAACTTGCGCTTCACCACCAGATCGAACGACTCACTCACATCCCAATCCAACACCTGGATACCGGCATGTTGCACTCTCTGCAACAACAACGTACGCTCCATGCGGATCACACGCCCAGCCAGCTCCATGTTCTTCGTCTTCGGCAAATACGATAACTCGAACTTCACCGGGTTCGGGCTGACGACCATCACCTGATAACCCTGCGCACGCAACTGCACCAGCGCTGTCAGGTCATCTTCTATCAAGGGTGAGACCAGAATGATCTGCGATTCAGATGGGAATAAACGCGTCGGCAAATGCTCCAGATCTGAGAACACTTGGCTGCCGCCGGGCTGCGCGTGAGCCAGCGCGTGCAGGATCCGCTCGCGTTGCACCTTCCCATAACCGGGCAAAGTCCAGCGCAGGAATGAGGCATATACCAAAAGTCCCACGCGATTGCCCTGCGTCAACAACGCGTCCGCCAATGCGGCAGCGGCTTGTACCGAATGTTCGAATAACGAATGTCCGTGCGGGAATTGATTCGTGCGCAGACGCCCATCGAGCACGATGCCCACATCCGCCACACGCTCTTGTTGGAACTCATTCGAGAACAACATTTCTTCGTGATGCGCGCTCGCCCGCCAATTGATGGCACGCGAGGGATCACCGGGCTGATACTCACGCACGCCGAAGAACTCGGTCCCAGTACCACCCACGCGCGCAGGGATCGAACCCGCATAGGTTCGTGTCCGGCGCGGACGGATGGCAACGTGACGGAGACGCGTCACCGGCGGGAAGATGAACAACTGTCCCTTCGCCTCCACCCGGAACTTTTGCGGGGTCGCCGCTAAATGATCGCTGACCGTCGCT
>Ga0210377_10003031_pt1 | contig 14493 bp, 14 predicted proteins | sample PLM4_65_b1redo_FD_155480 | JGI IMG/M metagenome (GOLD analysis project Ga0210377, IMG submission 155480) | Groundwater sediment microbial communities from an aquifer in East River, Colorado, USA - PLM4_65_b1 redo | ecosystem: Environmental > Terrestrial > Soil > Riparian zone | place: USA: East...
CATCCGGCGCGAACATTGGATAAAATTTCTCCCCCACTGCAACCGTCATCGATCTTGAAGTTAAAATTTCCTCCAGACACCGGGCCATCAAAAGTTTACTTTCCAAGTCTACCCTGGGACCCACTAAATCTCCCAAATAAATAACACCCGCGTTATCGTCCAGTTCCAGCGAGGAACTATCTTTGAGGGAAAAGTGCTCAAAAGGAATTAGAACTAAAGTCTTTGCAGATTTTAAAAAATTTTGCTTGCGATAAAATGTAAAATCGGCGTAGGAATTTTCATTCTTGATAAATCCTTGACAAAAAATTACATACTCCGGGAAACCACTTGGCTGAAAATCTTTTTTATTTATTATGCTAAATCTTGCAGTGTTTGAAATATGTAAAACCCGCAGATTCCATTTTTTTTCATCACTACAGATTATGTTTACAAAGCAATTTTTAGAAAGAAGATTCTCTAAAATATTGACTGCCAAAAAGTTTGCGTCAGCGAATATGTGCACCAATGGTTTATTTCCGGAGCTAACGTTCATGTCGCTAATCATATTACCGCAGTGATACAAAATTTCAATTCTCAGGAAAAATGTCCGGCTACGGGAAATTTAAAAACCTGGACGTGAAATTTTCACAGTTAAGCATTTTTGTCCAACTCCAGATTAACCAAGAAGTCTGCAATTTTATTTTTATTCCGCGGAACACTAATAAACAGAATTTTATTAGAAAGATTTTTGAGTAAATCTTTTACCTCAGAAAAAAGACCTGCTAACTTTTGATCTTTGACTTTATACTCGCCGTTTATTTGTTTTACGACAAGTTCCGAGTCCATATAAAATTCTATGGGGCCGAGGGAACCTGCAACCAATTCTTTATTATCAGAAATCCATTTCAGTGCTTCTATTACACCTGTATACTCGGCGACATTATTTGTAACCCGGCCAAGATGTTTACTACTTTTCTGTAATATGGTTGCGCCCTTTTCAATAACATATGCAGAAGCCCCGGGACCGGGATTGCCTCTTGCTCCCCCATCTGAGTGAATAACAATTTTATCCCCATTCATTTAGATAGTTTACCATTCCGCTTCGGAATGGCCAAGATAGCTTACCATTCCGAACATTAGAGCGAGAAGAAGCATATTTTGTTGAAGCGTAAGCCAATAATGATCAAATACTCCCGTAATTAAAATAAAAAGAAATATAGGAAAATGTTTTGTTCTTATTCCCTTGTAAAATGCTAAAAATAAAATGACAAATCCTGCAAGTCCGGTCTCACTAAACGCCAGAAGAAAAATATTATGAACGGGTTGAAGAAGCCAGGGTCCGGACACTAAACCCCCATAATGTGGAACCATTGCAGTAAAATTACCGAGACCACCCCCTATTAAGAATTTTTGTTTAATTATTTTTCCGGAAATGATAGAAAGATTAATTCTCTCCGTGGTTGGACTCCCCAAATCTTTGGTATAAACAAGAATCCTGTCCCCAACAACCGGAAGGGCCAGACTAAATGCAACTAATCCAAAAAAGATCGGTATTTTAAAATTGGATATTGTTTTGAGTTTTTTATTTACCAAAATAAACGGAAGGACGATGATGAGTGAAACAATTCCGGACAAAGAAAACGTTAATGTTAAACAAGCAATGATAATCAAAAATCCAACAATATGAATAGGCTTTCTTTTAAAATAATTGGCCATTAATAAAAACAAAAGTGAAGCGCCAAGATATCCCGAGAGCGAGTTGGGATGCGAAAAAACTGAATATGCCCGTAAAAATTCATGTCCGTTAATTTGCGTTAAGGCAACTGCCGGAGTAGAAATATCAAAACTTCGCTCTCCGAACAAGTAAAACGCTCCTCCAATTGTTCTACCAATAAAGAACTGAGATATTCCAATAACACTCACAAACACCAAAGAATAAAAAAGGGTGTTATATATTTGATCTTTATTTGTTTCGGACATTTTAAAACGTAGGTACAGAGCTAGCCCTACCAGTTCCAATACTTTAAGCCATTTAAAAATTGCGGTTGTGGGAGATGAGGCAAAAACTACATTAACCAGGATAAATACGAAAGTTACCAAAATCTGCAACTTATATTTACTAATAAATGTCCAAAGACGTAATTTTTCCTGAACTGCATAGGCTAAAAGCAGAAATAGGATTATTAAGTCGGTTAAATAAACTGCGGGTGCCAGATAATCCACTCTTATTCCGAAAACAAAAGATGACGGCGGCCAAAAATGGTAGGCAAGTTGGGTCGGGAGAAGAAAAACAAGAAGTGGAATTAGCAACTTTTTAAGCCGGTTTAATGACAAGGTATCTTTCTTCACCTTCCCCTACCGACTCTGTGACTATGTCCTTATCTTCGGAAAGCGCCATATGCACAACCCTTCTTTGCCAGGCCTTTAAATTATATAGGCTCTGGGGTTCACCTGTTTCCTTGGCGCGCGCTGCTGTAGAAATAGCAAGATTAGTTAAATAATCTTCTTCTTTTTGCCTATAATCGCCAACATTGACAACTACCCTATACCACTCCCCAGTTGCCTGTTTAAACATAAGCCCCAGTATCGTCTGCAAACTTCCGAGGGTCTCACCCTTCTTTCCGATAAGAAGCCCCGTTTCGTCTCCAGCATCAAGATCAACTATAAAAACCTCATTTTTCTCATCATAACTGGCAGAGACTTTTGCACCGGTACTCATCAAATCAATAAGTTCTTTGGCTAACTTTTCCAATATTTCAACTTTTTTCTTCATAATACTAATTCCTGGCGAGCCTTGATTTTACAATATTAATCCAGGGCGTCAAGCCACCCCACCCGGAAACGCTCACTTGCTGCCAAACATTGACGATTGAAAATACCAACCAGTAAAGAGCCAGACCCGAAGGAAACGTAAGACCAAAGAAAAGAGTCATTAGGGGAAGCGTATAAGTCATCGATTGCTGCATAGCAACCTGAACATCGTCCCCTTCGGATTTAGTTTTGGCGGCGACCTTTTTCTCTGCCGCTATATAAGGAGAAGTTATTTTTACAGATAAAAACTGAGCAATTGTAGCCAAAAGTAGAAAAATGCCGGGAATTGGAAAAGGTATGCCCGGAATTGAAAATGTATCCGGCTTACTAATATTCAAATACAAAAAATGGGTATTTAGGGTTTGGCCTTCCGAAAGCCTAAGAGCCGGATAGAGTAGCGTGTTGATTTTACCTGTTGCATTGCCGTCAGCTGAAAGAACGGTTGTAAAAACATTAAAAAGCGCAATTAAAACCGCGAATTGAAGTACGTAGGGGAGACATCCTCCCATGGGGTTAATCTTATACTGCTTATATAAATCTGCTTGAGCCTGGGAAAGCTTTAATTTATCATTGGCAAATTTTTTCTTTAGTTTTGACAGTTGAGGCTCAAGATCCTTCATTTTCTTCATGGACTCCATATATGGCTTAGTTAGCGGGCGGAGGGCAAAAATTAAGGATAAACTAAAAAGAAGAATTGCTATACCAAGGTTTCCGCCAAATACTTTATAAAAAAGAATAAGACCGTTTGCCAACGGCTGAGTTAGTAAAAGAGTAAAAATATTCATTTATTTTGAGGGGACCGGATCAAAGCCCGAACCGCCGAATGGATGACATCTAAAAAAACGTTTGGCGCCTAAAAGGATTCCTTTGGACACCCCGAATTTTTCGACAGCCTCAATTGTATACTCGGAACAGGTTGGTGTAAACCTGCAAGCCTTTCCAAAACTATTTTCCAGGATGGGAGATACGTCTTTTTTATAACTTTTAAGTATATTAATTAATAGGTTTTTCACTTGATGATTTCGCTTTCACGCACAGATAACCTCACTTGTCTAATAATTTCTTCCGCAGGAATTCTGATTATTGTGGTCTTTGCTAAAAAAACTACATCAAGCCCATCTTTGATTTCATTAGTCATAAGTCGGACAGTCTCACTCAAGTGCCTCTTAATAGTGTTCCTGTCCACTGCATCCTTTGCAACTTTGGTTGAAACTATAAATCCAAAGCGGCTGGGAAGGGTGTCGCCGCGATCAAAATAAGCTATGCCAAAATCCTTTGATTGAAAAGTTTTGCCTTTTTCCTGGACTCTACGAAAATCCTTACTCCCGGTAAGCCTGAATTTTTTTGCGAGCATGAAGTTAAACCGTAAGACGCTTCCGACCTTTTAGTCTTCTCCTTTTCAAAACACTTCTGCCTTTTAATGACTGCATCCGTTTGCGGAAACCATGGACTCTGCGACGCTTGGTTTTGCTGGGCTGATATGTGCGCTTTGTAGACATGAGTATATTGTAAATTGTTAATTGTTAATTGACAATCGTTAGATTGATGCACTCTAATTGCCGAAATGCCTATTGACTCATTGTGGATAACTCGGTAAACAATACAAAGTACCGAGTACATAGTACCAAGCAAAACTGCTCCTTTTCCCCTAAGTACTCTGTACTACGTACTACCGCGCAGCGCGGCCAAGAAAGCTTATGAACTTAGATCTCAAATCTACATGGAAAGATGCTCTGGAAATTGTTAAGGTTTCAGTTTCTCCAGCAATATTTTCTACATGGTTTTCGAAAACGCATATTTCAAGCTTAAACGAGGTGGGGGAGAGGGTAATTGTCGAAATCGGATGCCCAACCTCATATGCCAAAAACACAATAGAATCAAGGTATTTTGGCTTAATACAGGACTGCCTGAACAAAGTAATAGGTAAAAATTGTGACGTTACTTTTACCGTAAAGGAGAATCTGGACAAAACTGAATCAAACAAAGAAGTGGTTGCACCCTTGTTCGAAGATAAAAAAGACAATAAAGAGTTTACCGAAGTGTTGCGCCGGTCCCGTATCAAAGTAAGTTTCACTTTTGAAAATTTCGCAGTCTCCGGGTCAAACCAAATGGCGCATGCCGCAGCTCTGGCTGTTTCGGAAAGCTTGGGTACAGCATATAACCCCCTTTTTATCTGGGGTGGGGTGGGAGTAGGCAAAACCCATCTTATGCAAGCTGTGGGGTACTCTACTTTACTTCGCGATCAAAATACTTTGGTTCTATCCTGTACGGCGGAGGATTTTACAAACGATATAATCGACGGAATCCGCAATAAGTCTACTCAAGAAGTTAGGAAAAAATATAGAAAACTAAATCTACTCATGGTTGACGATATCCAATTTATTGGCGGGAAAGAAACGGCACAGGAGGAGTTTTTCCATACCTTTAATGCAGTTACCTCGGCCGGGGGACAGGTAATAATGACCGCCGATAAGCCTCCTTCGGAAATTTTTAAACTTGAAGACCGATTAAGAAGCCGGTTTGAGGCGGGTTTGATAGTAGATGTGGCTCCTCCCGACTTTGAGCTTAAATGCGCTATTGTCCAAATTAAGTCGGTAGAACGCAAAATCCCGCTTGAAATGGATCAGGTGCATTTGATAGCAGCCAACACCGAGGGAGCCAGAAACATTGAAGGTGTACTAATCAAAATAATGAATGAGGTTCATCTTAAAAAATTGCCCATTACCACGGAACTTGTTGAAGGAGCTTTGAGCCACACTGAGGAAACAAACGGAAAGGTGATAAGAAGCACCCCGGAACAGACCATCGACGCGGTTTGTAAATATTATCAAATAGGTAAAAGGTTAATTTTGGGGGAAACCCGTGCGCGTCAAATCGCGCGCCCCAGACAAATGCTAATGTACCTACTTCGTACCCAGCTCGGAATCGCCTTTGAGGAAGTTGGAAGACTTGTGGGAGGTAGGGACCATTCAACTGTTATGCATGCTGTGAATAAAATTACACAACTGGCCACAACCGATGTGCACATTCGTGAGGATATGTTGAAGATAAAAAATATACTATGAGGATAAAAAACCGTACTTATACACTTATCAACAACTGGGCATTTTTTATCCACAAAGATATAAACAATTCAGGGAGGCCAGTATCAACACTAATATTATCCGAAATTTATACTCATTTGAAGAATTTTATCAACTTATCAACCGTCCCTACTACTAGTACTACTATATTAAATATGATAATAACAAAGAGATGAAGATCGAAGTTTTGCAAGAAAATCTGGTAAAAGCAGTTACTTCAGCTGCAAGGTTTGCAAGTGCGAGAGCACAGCTTCCGATACTCTCAAATATAATGCTTTCGGTAAAGGGAGCAAAAGTGTTTATATCTTCAACAAACTTAGAAATATCTATTTCAACTCAAGTCGGGGCAAAAGTTACCGAGGATGGGGAAATTTGTATTCCCTCAAGAGTAATATCCGAGCTCGTTGGTAATCTGCCCAAGGAAACCATAAGACTGGAATCTGAAAAAGAGCAATTAAAGATTTCCGCTTCGGGTCTTTCCTCAAATCTCCTGGGAATGAATTCAGTAGATTTTCCGAAGGTTCCAAACTCGATAAATAAAGAAAATTCAGTTGTCTTACCTAAGGAAGATTTAAGTAAAGCGCTAAGTCAGGTTGTCTTTGCTGCTTCTACCGATGAGACACGGCCAGTACTGACCGGAGTACTTTTTATTTGGGGCAAGGGGGAATTAACTTTGGTTGCAACTGACGGCTTTAGGCTTTCTCAGAAGAAAATAAAAGTTGCAGGGGCCAAAGAAGGAGTTCGAATCATTTTGCCAAAACTTATTCTCTCCGAAATTCCAAGAACGGAGGAGTCTAATGAAATCCTAATTAATGTCCAGGACAAAGAAAAACAGGCAATTTTTGGAATAGGAAATGTAATATTAAGTTCACGCCTTTTAGAAGGGGAATATCCGGATTTTGAAAAAATAATCCCCAAAAGCTCATCTATCCAAGTGAGAATTGATAAGGAGGAACTTTTAAGAGCGGTTAAACTTGCGTCAATTTTTGCCCGGGATGCTGCCAACATCGTCAAGATTCGAATAGAGGAAGATTCTATCAAAGTTCTTGCTGAAAGCGGTCAATCGGGAAGTCAGGAAACCAAAGTTGAAGCTAAGGTTGAAGGAGGGAGGAAGGGTTTTGAAATTGCTTTTAACTTCCGTTTTTTGGAAGAATTTCTACATTCCGCAATTGGTGAAGAAATAAAAATGGAGTTTTCCGGCCCATCTGCTCCGGGAGTATTTACGGATACCTCGGATTCGTCTTATTTTCACCTCATAATGCCGGTTAAGGTTCAAGGCTAAGGTTGATAATCAATTATATAGTATTCAATAGGCTCTCTTAATCCAATACTTTTAAGGTCTTCGATCGCTTTTTGGATAAGAAGCACTTTTTGACCTTCTTGAACAAAAAGTTTAAAACGGATTCTGAATGAGTTTTTCTCAAAATCATAGACAATCCTGTATTCATTTTTTTCAATTGGCAGGCTTTGATACCATGGATAGTTGGTCAGAAAGCTTTTATATTTCTCATCAAAAGCCAGATCGGCTTCTGTTTGTTTTGACCCCTCCTCAACAATTTGTTGTTCGGTAAAGGGAAAGGTTGTGAAGCTCATTTTATATATTTCCTTTTCTTTATGGTAGATGAAAATTTCATATTTTGTGTTGGTTTTTAATTCTGTTTCTGGCGATATTCTAATTTTGTTCCCTTGGTAGGCAATTTTAACTTTTTCGTCAGGTAGTATTTTTACCTTTAGAGCATCACCATCTTCTTGAGCAATATTTCTATTAAGACTAATGACGATCTCGCCCTTTATATCTACAAAGACAGCATTGTTTTCTGGTACAGAGGATATAAAAACAAGGCTCGGGAGTTTTTGCTTATTTACCAGAAATAACCAAACAGACGCGACTATCGAAATAATAATTATAATTGTGATTAAAATTCTTTTATTCATGGATTTCCTATATGGGCAACTTCGATTCCAGGCAGATCCTGTAGACCGCTGGTTCCGAAAGGAATAAAATCATCTTTTGTTGCCGCGTTTGATTGAACAAACGCCACTCCGTCCTGATTTACTGCATATATTACACCGACATGATCCAATCTGTTTAACGAATTTGCTACGTCAAAAAACACAACAGCGCCGGGCTTGACATTTGAGGGAGTTGCTTGTGTTTTGTCAATTATTTTCCCCCTACGTTCAAAATCCGCATACATATCAGGAGTATATATATTGGCTCCAATTTTAGACCCATTTTCGGTATAGGCCTTTATAGGCAACCACGTACACCAAAACAGATTTTGAACTCCCGATCTGGATGGGTTTGGATTTGTTTTGAATAAGCTATAGTCAAATAGTTCTGGATAACCCGGAGGGTATGTCAAAATATCATTTGGAAAATCTGGGTGAGGGGGATTTCCTGGAGATCTATTCCAGAAGCACCAGAAGCCTTGATATAAATCGTAAGTGATCTTCCAGGCTCTATTTGCGATTGGAGACGAAGAGCCTGGCCCGGCAACTCCTATTGGCCCTTTTTCGTCGGAACAAACAACGGGAACACCGATGCCCGTAAAGGCGGATTCTGGTGGCCTTGGGGGTACAACATAGGCGCCGGAGTTGATAATAAAAAGAATAAAGGCTACAACAACGGGGAAGACAAGAAGGGTAATTAGGATTGGTTTCCCGACAGAAGCCAGAGCTACAGCCCCGAGTACTCTGGAAAACTCTCCGACACCTCTTCCGAAAGAAGCTCTTCCGGCTGGGGTTGAGTTCCAGAGTTTTAGCCCCCCAAAAGTTACCCCTCCGGCTCCAAGTCCTGCTCCAAGTCCAAAAGGCAAAGCAACAAGACCTGTCATTAGTACTGCAGGAGCAAGTTCAGTTAATTTATTTTCCCTTAAGAATGTCTGAATTTTGGAAATAAGCTTTCCCGCGAATTTCCCCACAGCAGCTCCGATTGCGGCAAAAAGGGGGACTGTCACAATTGCTGCCGGACCACCCGCAACACCAACAGTGGCTCCGGCTCCGGCTCCGGCTGCCGCGGCTCCCGCCCCTCCCAAAAACGCTTCACTGGCCATTATGCCGCCTGTTTCCGCAACCATCGTTGCGGTCGCTGCCGTTTGGACAGAGGAGGCAACCGCCGTTACTCCAAAGCCTGTACCCGTAAGTTCGCCGAGCCACCCAAAGGTGGGGCCAAGGCCGGTTGACATGGCAAGTCTTCCGAAAGAGTTTGTTGCTACCCAATCAACAGGGGTTCCCATCCCGAAAGATGAGAGTGAAGCCTGGACAAGTTTGCTGCTGTAAACTTTGGCAAGTGCGCTATTTGCTGGAAGTTTTGCAATTTGGGAATCAAGCCAGATACTTGCTTTTGAATAAAGCTGTGATCTAATTTCAGCCTCCCCGAACCCTTTTAAATCCAAGAAAGACCTTTGACGACCGAAAGTCTCAATACTTTGCCTTGGAATTTCCCCTAAATCGAATTCTGTAAAACCCTCTTTTGGGGTGGTTGAAAATTCTACCTTATACTTATAGCCGTCGAAAACTTCAGCAGTGAATTTGCCGGAAAAGCCGTTTCTGGCGATTATTTTACCAAGTTCTGTTGCAGAGCGTTTTTGGGTATAGAGAGCATCTGTCAAACCTTTTAATTTATCCGCGAGGGCTTTATCAGGAATTACTTGGTCAATAATTTCATGGTTTCTGGCCAGCGAAGTAATAACTGCTGTTTGAGTAGATCCCTGCAGATTTTCGGTAATACTCAGGGACGCCTGTTTTATATCGGCATCCAAATATTCTTTCGGGATTTCTTTTCCGACCCGACTCCTTAAGATTCTTTCAACTTGCCTGGCTGTTTCGGGTCCATTTGCTTGGGCCTGTTCCTCAAGAACGTTAACTTCCTGTGTCGCCTCCGCTTTAACCCTTTCTACCTTTACGAAAAGTTTTTTATCAAGCTTGGATTCCACCTCCCTGGCACGGGCTATCTTTGCATCATAAATTTCCTGCTGTTTTTTAATAGCGGTCTCAACTACTTGTTTATTTTCAATCTGAGTTTTTTTGATTTCTGCAGATCTTTTTTCAGCTTCGACTTGCAACCCTTTCAGATTTTGAGGAACGGTGCGTGCGAGTTCCTGGTCAGAAAGCTGGTGAAGCTCAATAATTTTATTGATGGCAAATGCCAGGTCGTCTTTTGCTCCGGTGAATTCTATGATCTCCTCAATAAACTGGCCCCGGGTTATCTTGGCTCCGCCGTAAACAAAAGGTTTTATGGGAGTAATGAAGCCTTCGAAATTGCTATTGAAAAACTTTGGATAAAAGTGCTTTAACCCCTGGTAATATTTTTCAACAGCCGCCTTATATGTTTTGATATTTTCATCCATTGGTGTTTACTTTTACTACTTCCTGCGGCCTGGTCGTTATTAATTTATTTTCCTCTTCCGAGGCAACAACGCGGATCGGAGCGTGATGGGGGCCGGCAAAAAATATTCCCTCTCCGACATTTGCAGCAAGGAGTAATTGTTTTTCCCCCTGGCTTAAGTAAAAAATTTCTCCGATTCTATCGATCGCGGCGGGGGATTGTTTCAAAAGAACTTGCAAAGCCGAATTTGTGACAATGGCTTTGCCAATGTCCAGGCCCAGAAAATCCTCAACGTCTTGAGTAATAGTGGTCAAGCCCAGGAAGTATTTACGCGCCCTTTTAACAACACTCCAAAGGAATTGTGCGGTATCGGGGTATCTCATCATATGCCAGGCCTCATCAACGATTAGGATGCGTTTCTTCATATCTTTCTTGACCCGGGTCCAGATGTAATCAAGAATAATGAACATGGCAATGGGCCTAAGAGCGTCCTGCAAATCTTTGACGGAAAAAACCGTAAAAGGATTTGTGATGTTAATGTTGGTTTGCTTATCAAATATTCCAACAAAGCTTCCCCGGACAAATTTTTCGATTCTGGCCGCAAGGTCCAAAGCGTCGGGAACCTCCATCCCGATTAATGTTTTATAAAGATCTTCCATGAGAGGAGGCTCTTTACCCTGCGTATCCGGGTCCATGGTTATTCCCTTGGCGCGGTAAGTCATGACAAGCGCCCGGTCCAAGAGGGCCTCTTGGGTAGGCGTAACTGCGCCCATAATAACTTTCATTAAAGAGTGGAGCGAGAGAATTTTAAGCCCGAGCTGATTTTCCCCCTCTTCCCGGATCTGTGCCAGATCAAAAGGATTAATTTTGGCAGGAGCATTAAAAGAAAAATCGATATATTCACCCCCGACAGCTTGAGCCAGGGGTTTATATTCGGCTTCCGGGTCAATAATAATAGCTTCCGTTCCGGTCATTAGGGATCTTAAGGCTTCGAGCTTCACAAAGTAAGATTTTCCGGCACCCGATGTCGCAAAAATGACCATGTTGCTGTTTTCCAAAGAGAAGCGGTCAAAAATAATAAATGATTCGTTTTGGGAATTAATCCCGTATAAAACTCCGCGGTCGCTTGATAACTCTGTCGAAGTCAAGGGGAAAGTTGTGGCCACACTTGTTGTATCCATATTTCTCGTGATGCTTAGGCGGTCCATTCCAAAAGGCGCTGTAGAGAGAAACCCTTCCTCCATATCAAGCATGGCATGTTTACTGACAACAAGAAGCGCTCCGAGCTGGGACTCAATTTGGCGGGTAATATGATTAAGTTCCTCAACCGAGTTGGCGGGGATCGTGATATAGAAGGAGAACTCGTAAAATCTTTCGATTCCTTTGACAAGCTGTTCCTGAAGGCTCTTGGCGTCTTCGAGCTTGGCTTGAGTCGATGGGTCCACAATTTTTCCGCGTTCAATGTCGGTAGACAGTTCCGCCTCCATTTCGGCGATTTTCCGCCTAAGATCATCAAGTACGCTTTTTCCGTCAACAGGGTAAACATAGAATGAAATATCAAGGCTTGAGTCAAAATTTACGACAGGCTCAAGCCACCCCGGCGCCACAAACCGGGGATAACCTCCGATAAATATGGTCCGGAAGTAGACGTTATTAATTTTTATATAGTCAAAATCTTCCTCAATTGATTGGGGGGAAATGGCGTCAATAAGACTCATTCCCTGGGCGATTGCCAAGTTGGGACTAATCACGTTAGGCTTGGGACTCGCTTCCGGATTTAGCCCCGGGGTTTGATTTGTTTGTGCTATCGGTTTCATTTGTGTTCAAGAATTACTTCAGGCTCCTTTTTAACCGCCGGGGGTTCGGGATTATAGATCGCGTAATATAAGTCAATAAGGTCGGGAGTCAAAAGCTGCTTAAATTTAATTCCAAGACGCCCGGCTTGACGGATTAAGTGGTCGCGTCTTGGATAAAGCGTGATTTTGGCTTTCTTAATTACATATGACTTGGGAAAGGGGAGCGGCCCTCCGCGTCTTGTAATTGAAGCTACCGATTTACCAACTCCAAGTTCTAGCGGGCTTAAATATAAAACAACAAAAAATCGTTTACCAAGAACATTTTTCTTTTTAACCGATTCGGAAATAAACCCGCGGTACTCAGCCATGAGTCGCGTTAGAAGGGGATGAGTTATTTTTTTGGCCTGTTCATCCAAGAAAGATAAGTAAGAGCTGATATCTTTTCTTTGGGTTCTGACAACAATTTGCACGGAAAACGAAAGGGAATTGATCATGGCTGCATAAGCGGCAATAACAGCAGCCTGTTCCTTTTCACTTAAAAGGCCAAAGTTCAAAGAAGTTGATTCCATAACAAGTGCCGCTCCGCCGTCTTTATAGATAACAACGTCGTTAGTTATGTCTGCTATCGGCAGATGCTTTTGGGTGGTTGAAGCAATCGGTTTATCAGGCAAACTTAAAAAAGGAATCTTGGGAATGAATATCATGGTTGAATAGCTGAATTGTTAAATGATTGATTGACTTCTTGAACAGGAATTGCTTCTTGACTAATTTTTCTTCCCTGGACTAGGATTGGCGGGATCAAAGATCCCGTTGCTCAAACCCGACCGTGTCAAATTGATAACCTTCTTTATCGGTTATGATGTCATATCTTCCCGGGTCAAGTGCCGTAACGGTTATAAAATGCCCAACCTTGTTGCTTCTGATTGCTCTTATGGGGCGCCCAGCAGAATCTTTGATTTCCATTATCGCTCCCTCAATGATTTTTCTATCCTGGTCAACTACCTGACCCACAACTACATTTGGAATTGTCGGGGGATTGGGAGGAGCTGCGTCCACTGAAAACATGGCCTGTTTGGTTGAAATAATTTCATTTCCGGCAACAATGGGAGCGACTTGATTTGTTGTGATCTGCGCACTACCGGTAGCTGGTGCCAGAGGTTTTTCCTCAACCACCATATGCGGGGCTCCCACAGGAGTAACTTTTACCGGCATAGATTGAGGAATATTCAATTCCTGTTTTACGGGGGCCGGTACGGGAACGGGTGCGGCTGGAGCTATTGATTGAGCGGGCCCGGAAAGAAGTCCCGTAAGCGTTGCCAAAAATCCTCTTTCTGCTTCTTCAAGTTTGCCTAGAGCTCCACCCTTTTGCGCGGTTCCGCTTAGATACTCTTTTAGAGCAGCTTCTTGCTGCGGAGAAGTTGCAACTTGAGGTTGATCCGTACCTTCATCCTGGAAAAACTTAGGCAATACCTCACCCTTTTGCCAGAAAAACATTGTGGGGGTATAGATTGCCTTAAAGAATGCAAAAATCCAGCGTTCCAAGGGGCGCTCTTCAAGCGGGAGGAAGGCCAGGGCAATTCCTAAAATTACAGAAACAATTGCGAAAGGCCATTTGATGATAGCCAGGAGAGGAGCGGAATAAAAAATAAATCCGGCCAGGATTCCTCCTGCAAGTTGGAAGAATTGTTTAAGGGTCATATCCCCAACCAATTTAAATTGGTATGAAGAAACGTTTTGCGGTATTGGATGTTGTTCCATCTGCGCTCAAAGCGCAGTACAGAGTACTAAGTACAGAGTACTAAGTAACTAAGACTGCTGACCTCCTTTCATCTTTTTCATAAGACCTGAAATCATTCTGCAAACTTCATCATTTCTTTCAATAAAATTGTTAATTACTTTTGAATCAAAATCACCTAATTCAAGTGCTATTTCCAGCCAATATTCTGTTTCAAAAGCGGAACCCCGTGCGATTCCCACAAATTGCCTAAAGCTCCCGCTATAGTTTCGGCCGAAACCTTCTGCGATATTTGCTCCGATAGAACTAACAGCCCTAAAAAGCTGGCTGAATAGAAACTCTTTGGCTCTCGGCAACTTGTATTTTGAGAAGTATCTAATAATATCTATCGTTAGAAGTTTTGCTTTTTGATAGACAACCAAATCTTTATATGATGACACAACGGCAGGTTTATCCATTTGATTCTATGTACTAAGTGCCCTGTACTGTGTACTAAGAGGTACTTCGTACTATTCCCAGCTTATGCCGTGAAGTGTTTGTTTCAAGGGGCACCATGTTTCACAATGAAGATTGTCTTTGTTTGAGTTATTTGTAACTAAGTACTACATACTCTGTACTGTGTACTAATCCGTACTCTGTACTATTTTAAGTCCAAGAAGAACCCCTTTTCACAAGATAGAAGTTAGGAAGGAGGAGTTAGAAATTAGTACAATAAAGAGATGACACTAATTTCGTACAAGGATTTACTTGTATATCAAA
>Ga0210377_10003032_pt1 | contig 14492 bp, 14 predicted proteins | sample PLM4_65_b1redo_FD_155480 | JGI IMG/M metagenome (GOLD analysis project Ga0210377, IMG submission 155480) | Groundwater sediment microbial communities from an aquifer in East River, Colorado, USA - PLM4_65_b1 redo | ecosystem: Environmental > Terrestrial > Soil > Riparian zone | place: USA: East...
TTGGAGGCTCTTGCCAACGAGAGCTTGCGGGCGAACGGGGAGCCGGTTCGCGCCGATGAAGCCTCTGCTACTTCTTGAACGGCGACGGCTTCTTCGCGTAGCCCGTCGGGATCGCGAAGACGGAGTCGGGGATTGGTCCCTTCTTGACCTCGGTCGCCTCGGACAGGGTCTTCTGCTTCGCGACGCCCATGTCCACGTCCATCTCGAGCGTGAGCGGGAATCCCTCGATCTTCCTCATCTCCTCGAACATCTTCATGTACCGCTTCCCCATCGGACCCATCGAGGCGAACGAGAACTTGCGCCCCTCGTAGTACTGGGGCGGCGGCTTCAACCCCTTCGCCGCGCAGAACTCGAACACGAACGACGGGCCCATGGACATCGTGTAGTCGTCACAGTCGTAGCCGGCGACCTTGCGCGAGGTCTTGCCCTTCTCGACCTTGACGTCGTCGGGACCGCCGAACATCGCGTCGAACATCGGGTTGCCCTTCATGTCCTTCTCGAGGCGGTCGAAGTAGGAGGCCATCTCCTCGACCGTCGTTTCCCAGTACTCCTTCTTCTTGTGGTCCACGAAGGCGTACCGTCCGGTCTTGAACTCGATGATCGCGTCGTTCTGTCCGTCGGTCGTCCGCGATTTCGTCGAGGACATGTACTGCGTGGACGTCCCGGTCCGGTCGCCCATGCTCGTCTTCGAGATCACTGTCAGGTCCTGGGCTTCGAGCGTCAGCGCGAACGCGGCCGCGAACGAAAAGGCGAGGGTCCGGCGTCGGAGTCGGGTCATGGAAGGAACCTCCTTGTTTAAAAAACGGAGCGAGGTTATCACCGGGCCGGGGGCGATTCCTCGCCCGGAGGCTCGCAGAGAGACAGTTTCCCGGCCGCCACGTCTTTCAACTCCGACACTTTCCCCGACGGCCAGCGGATCGTGACGCGGTCCGCGCGGTTTCGGTCTCCTAGGGTCTCCCAGCCCGAAGAAGAGCGTCTTCGAGCCGGACGAGAGGAACGAGTACCCGGCGGAGACCTGCGCGCGCGTCAAGCCGCCCGCCTCGACGGTGACGACGGCACCGAGCGCATCCCGAGTCGTGCGGTAGAGGGTCTTCGCGGTCGACAGGCCCTGAAGGGTGATCGCGGCGAGCGTCGGGAGCGGAAGCTTGCGCGCCGCGCACCCTGACAAAAGAAGAGAGTACGCGAGCGCGCAGAGGAGACGCCGGCGGTTCTTCATTTCGAAAATATAATGCGAGCCCCGTGCCGCCAGATCTCGCGGAGCGATTGCGCGACCGCATCCGGCGCGAGGGGCCCATCTCGTTCGCCGACTTCATGGAGGCGGCGCTCTACGATCCGGACGCCGGTTACTACTCGCGCGGCGCCCCCATCGGGGAGGGGGGCGATTTCGTCACCTCGCCGTCGGTCTCGCCGGCCTTCGCCGCGACGCTCGCGCGGCGGTTCGCGCGCGACGCCGATGCTCTCGACGGCCCTCTCGATTTCGTCGAGGTGGGCGCGGGGGATGGAAGGTTCCTCGCGGACTTCCGGGCGGCGCTCAAAAGCGGCCATCCGGCCGTCGCCGGCCGGACGCGGCTGACCGCGGTCGAGCGCGGTCGCGCCGCCCGGGAGAAGCTCTCCGCACTTGCCGTGCGCGTGCTGGCGAACGTCGAGGAGTTGCCGGAGCGATCCGTCGTCGGCTGGATCTTCGCGAACGAGCTCTACGACGCCCTTCCCGTGGCGCGGGTTCGCGGGGCGGCGTCCGGACTGGACGAGCTCCGGGTGGGAACCGACGGCGACCGCTTCGTCTGGGTCGCCGAGCCGGCTCCGGCTCCCTGGCTCGACCGGCTGGCCCGCTCCGGCGTCACGCTCGAGCCCGGCCAGGTTGCCGAGGTCCGACTGCTCGCGGCCGAGCTCCACCGCCGGCTGGCGCGCGCCCTGACGCGCGGCCGACTCGTCGTCTTCGACTACGGCCACCGCGTGCGCACTCTCTTTCATCCTCTCGCCCGACCGGGCGGAACGCTCGCGGCGCATCGGGGCGGACGCCGCGGCGGAGATCCTCTCGACCGCCCGGGCGAACAGGACCTGACCGCGCACGTCGACTGGGACGAGCTGGTGTCGGCGGGCGAGGCGGAAGGACTCGAGAGCGAGGGGCCGATTCGCCAGGGTCGATTCCTGACGGAAGCGGGACTCTTCGACTTCGCGCGGGAGGAAGCGCAGAAGTGGCGCGCATATCGTCTCGTCGATCCGGCGGGAATGGGAGACGAGATTTCCGTGCTCGTTCAGTCGCGCGGAATCTGATCGTCCGGTTTGATTCGTCCGGACCGTCCGATACAATGCCGGCCCGGTGTCGGATTACCTTCCCATCCTGATCCTCGCCCTTCTCGCCGCGGCCCTGCCGCTGGCGACGATCGTGCTCGCGCGCGCCCTGCAGAAGCGCGAACCGAACGCCGCGAAGCTCGAGCCCTACGAGTGCGGCATCGAGGCGACGACGTTCGCCCACGACACCCGATTTTCGGTGCGCTACTTCCTGATCGCGGTCCTGTTCGTGGTCTTCGACGTCGAGACGATCTTTCTCTTCCCGTGGGCGGTGATGTTCAGCCGCCTGGGCCTCTTCGGGCTCGTCGAGATGCTCGTGTTCCTCGTCATTCTCGTGGTCGGTTACTTCTACGTCTGGAAGCGCAAGGCGCTCGACTGGGCCTAGGCGAGGACTGATGGGGGGGATCGTCGATCGCTTCGAGGACAACATCCTGACGACTTCGGTGGACTCGGTGATCAACTGGGCCCGCCGCTCCTCCATCTGGCCGATGCAGTTCGGCCTGGCGTGCTGCGCGATCGAGATGATGGCGGTCATGGACTCGCGGCACGACCTGTCGCGCTTCGGGGCGGAGGTCTTCCGAGGGACTCCCCGTCAGTCGGACCTGATGATCGTCGCCGGCACCGTCGTCGAAAAGATGGCCCCGATCGTCAAGCGGCTCTACGATCAGATGCCCGAGCCCAAGTGGGTCCTCGCGATGGGCTCCTGCGCAACCTGCGGCGGGCCGTATCGAACCTATGCCGTCACGCAGGGCGTCGACCGGATCGTGCCCGTCGACGTGTACGTGCCGGGCTGCCCGCCCCGCCCCGAGGCGCTCATCTACGGGATCATGGCGCTCCAGAAGAAGATCGACCGGATGAAAGTGGTCCGGAAGGCCTCGTAGGAGTCGCGGTGGCCGACGAGACCACGCCCCCGCCGGAGGCCGCGCCAGCTCCGGCGCCGGCCGCCGCTGCCGCGCCCAAGCCCCCGCCGCCGAAGAGGATCGAGGCGACCGACGCCGGTTCCCACCCGTGGGTGGAGTCGGTCCGCCGGGCGATCCCCGACGCGGTCCTTTCCGCGAAGGAGTTCGCCCGCCAGGTCACGGTCGTCGTCGATCGCGGGAAGGTCGCGCAGGTGGCCCGGCACCTGAAAGACGCGGAGGATTTCCGCTACTGCGTCGACGTCACCGCGGTCGACTGGCGCGACCGCCAGCCGCGCTTCGACGTCGTCTACCACTTCTACTCGTTTTCGAAGAACGACCGCATTCGCGTCAAGTGCGGGGTCGGCGACGGCGAAGAGGTTCCCTCGATCTCGGAGGTCTTCCTCGCGGCGAACTGGCCGGAGCGCGAGACCTTCGACATGTTCGGGATCCGTTTCGCCGGCCACCCGGACCTGCGCCGGATCCTGACGTGGGACGGATTCCACGGGTATCCGCTCCGCAAGGACTTCCCGGTCGAAGGGATCGACACCGGAGCCGCGGTCTACCCGGAAGAGTGGCCCGAGGGGGGCGGTCCTTCGCCGGACGATCCGAACCGGAAGGCGGTGTCGTGAGCGACGAGAAGCCGCTGACCGGGGCGGAGAAGGGCCAGGCAACGGCGACCGCCGGCGACCTCGCCGCGGCGGCGCTCGCGGCGGCGGAATCCATCCCGATCTCGCCCGATCCACCGACCCTCTTCGAGGTCCAGGAGATGGAGCTCAACTTCGGGCCGCAGCATCCCTCGACGCACGGCGTCCTGCGCCTCGTCATCCGCGTCGACGGCGAGAAGATCCTCGAGACCAAGCCGGACATCGGCTATCTCCACCGGGGCACCGAGAAGCTCTTCGAGACCGAGACGTACCCGATGGGGATCCCGCACACCGACCGGCTGGACTACGTCGCGGCGGCGACCAACAACCACGCCTACTGCCTGACGATCGAGAAGCTCCTCGCCGTCGAGATCCCGCGCCGGGCCCAGTTGATCCGCGTCATCTTGGACGAGCTCCAGCGGCTCTCTTCCCACCTCGTCTGGCTCGGGACCTCAGGCCTCGACCTCGGCGCGGTGACGCCGTTCTGGTACGCCTTCCGGGAGCGGGAGCAGATCCTCGACTTCTTCGAGGAGTACTGCGGAGCGCGCCTGACCCTGAACTGCATGCGGATCGGCGGGCTGCCGTTCGACCTCACCGCCGGCTGGGTCGAGCGCCTCATGGAGTTCATCGACGATCTCCCGTCACGGATCGACGACTACGAGCAGATGCTGACCGACAACCGGATCTGGAAGAAGCGCACCGTCGGAATCGGCGTCATCTCCGGCGAGGAGTGCATCGAGTGGGGGGTCACCGGTCCGGTCCTGCGCGGGTCCGGCGTGGAGTGGGACCTCCGGCGCGCCCAGCCCTACGAGTGCTACGACGAGCTCGACTTCGCGATCCCGACCCGGGTCAACGGCGACACGTACGACCGCTACATCGTCCGGGTCCAGGAGATGCGACAGAGCGTCCGGATCTTGAAGCAGTGCATCGACCGGCTCGAGCCCGGCGAGATCCGGGGGAAGGTTCCGCGCGTCATCAAGCCGGTCGCCGAAGAGGTCTACGCCTCGATCGAGTCGCCGAAGGGGGAGCTCGGCTTCTACTGCGTGTCGAACGGCTCGAACCGGCCCTACCGGATGCACGTCCGGCCTCCGTCCTTCATCAACCTCCAGGTGCTGCCGCGGCTCGCGAAGGGGCACCTGGTCTCGGACCTCGTGGCTCTGATCGGGACGATCGACATCGTGCTCGGGGAGGTGGACCGGTGAAAGTCCTGACCCCGACCGTCCTGACCTACGTGAAGGTCGTCCTCTTCGTGGCCGTCGTTCCCGCGATCATCGGTTTCGTGATCGTGCTCGCGGAGCGGCGGCTCATGGGCTTCATGCAGGCGAGGCTGGGGCCCAACCGGGTCGGACCGAAGGGCCTGCTCCAGGGGGTCGCGGACCTGCTCAAGCTCGTGACCAAGGAAGACATCACCCCCGCGCACGCCGAGAAGGCGGTGTACTTTCTCGCGCCGGTCCTGGCGGTCATCCCCGCGCTGACGGCGCTCGCGGTGATCCCGTTCGGTCCCGCGATCCGCATCGGCAAGGTCTCGACGCCGCTGTGGGTGGCCGACGTGAACATCGGGCTCCTCTTCCTGCTCGCGATCACCTCGATCGGCGTCTACGGAATCATCCTGGGCGGCTGGGCGTCGAACAACAAGTACTCGCTGCTCGGCGGGCTTCGTTCCGCCGCCCAGCTCATCTCGTACGAGGTCCCCATGGGCCTCGCGCTCGTGTCGGTCCTCCTCATGACCCGATCGCTCTCGATGGTCGAGATCGTGGAGCGGCAGCAGCGGCTGCACCTCTGGTTCGTCTTCCCCGGGCTCGTCGCTTTCTTCCTCTACTTCGTCTCGGGGGTGGCCGAGACGAACCGGAATCCCTTCGACCTGCCGGAGGCGGAGTCGGAGCTCGTGTCGGGCTTCAACACCGAGTACTCGGGCGTCAAGTTCGCCTTCTTCTTCCTCGGCGAGTACGCCGCGATGATCGTGATCTCCTGCGTCGCCGTCACGGTCTTCTTCGGCGGCTGGCTGCCGCCGTTCCCGCACGTCGCGGCGCTCAAGTTCCTCCGGATCGTGCCGCCGTTCGGCTGGTTCCTCATCAAAACCGGGTTCTTTCTCTTCTGCTACATCTGGTTCCGATCGACGTTCCCGCGGTACCGGTTCGATCAGCTCATGGCTCTCGGCTGGAAGTGGATGATCCCCATGGCACTGGCAAACATCGTCGTCGTCGCGGTCGCGATCCTCGCCACCCCCGGCCGGAGCAACGGCCTCTTCGTCCTCTCGTATATCTTCGGTGGCCTGTTCGTGCTGATGTTCCTTCTGGCGAAGCTTCGCCAGAAGCTCACCCGCCGCGAACGGCTCGCGGCCATCCCGGCGTCGGCTTCGGAGTAAGGACGATGGCGCTCAAGAAGTGGCTGGACAAGCTGACGCTGCTCGACCTGTTCGACGGTCTCGGCGTCACGGGGCGGCACCTCTTCAAGAAGAAGGTGACGATCCAGTATCCCGAGCAGAAGAAGCTGCCCTCCGACCGCTTCCGGGGGATGTTCCGGCTCGACGAGGAACGTTGCATCAAGTGCACTCTGTGCGCGATCGAGTGCCCGATCAACATCATCTACATCGACTGGCACAACGAGAAGAATCCGGCGGGCAAGTCCGTGAAGGTGCTCGACCGGTTCGACGTCGATCTGAAGAGGTGCATGTTCTGTCAGCTCTGCGAGGAGGCATGCCCGACCAACCCCAAGTCGATCTGGCTGACCACCAAGACCTACGAAATGGCGGCCTACGACCGGAACGACTCGCTCTACCTCGACATCCGCAAGCTGACCGACTGGAGAGCGGCGGAGAACGTCAAGCCGTTCACGGTCGTCGAGCAGGGATGAAGTGACCGGGGCGGAAACCGTCCCCGGCGCCCTCCTGAGCGGGGGAGCCGGCTGGGCGTTCGTGGTTTTCGCGGTCCTGGCGCTCGCGATGGCCGTCGCCGTCGTCGTGGCCCGGAACCCGATCCACTCCGCGCTCTTCCTGCTCTCCTCGTTTCTTCTCGTGGCCTGCATCTTCATCCTTCAGCAGGCGGAGTTCGTCGGCGCGGTGCAGATCCTCGTCTACGCCGGCGGGATCATGGTCCTCTTCCTCTTCGTCATCATGCTCGTCCATCAGCGCGGAGTGCAGGAGCGGCTCACGTTCCAGCACCAGTGGGACGTCGCGCTCCTCTTCCTGCTCGTCTTCCTCGTGCCGTTTCTGTACGTCCTGTGGACCGAGCGCTTCCCGGAGCTCCCGCAGAATCTGGACGCGTTTCGGACGGTTCGCGGGAAGATCGCCGGCAACACGCAGGCGGTCGCGTGGGCCCTCTACCGCGACTACCTCCTGCCGTTCGAGGTTGCATCGGTGTTCCTGCTCGTGGCGATGATCGGGGCGGTCGTGCTCGGGAAACGGTCGGCGGAGAAGGTGGACTGATGCACTTCTTTTGTCATTCCGAGGCCCGTCAGGGCCGAGGAATCTCCGAGATCCCTCGCGGAGCCTGTCCCGAGCCCCCCTCTGCCATTAGAGGAGCACTTGAGATCCCTCGCTGCGCTCGGGATGACACCGGGGGGCGAGGGGCTCGGGATGACAGGGGGGGACAGTGACGATCACCATCAACCACTACCTGGTCGTGTCGTTCCTGCTCTTCTCGATCGGGCTTCTCGGCGTGCTCGTGCGGAGGAACATCCTGACGGTCCTCATGTCCGTCGAGCTCATGCTGAACGCCGTGAACCTGAACCTGATCGCCTTTTCGCGGCGGCTTTCGGACCTGACCGGGCAGGTGTTTTCGATCTTCGTGATCACCATCGCCGCGGGCGAGGCCGCGGTCGGCCTCGCGCTGACGATTTCCCTCTTCCGCCAGCGCCGCACGCTGAACGTCGAAGAGGCGAGCTCGATGCGGGGATAAGAGCGAGGAGGGCTTGAAAGATCTTCTCTGGCTCGTGCCGCTCTTTCCGCTGGCGGGGTTCCTCGTCAACGGGCTCGTGTACCTCTTCTCCCGCCGGACGGCCGCCGAATCGAGCCTGGCGGCCGGGCACCCGCAAGCACACGGCCACACCGAGACGGGGCCGAAGTGGAAGACGCTCCACACGGTCGTCGGGACGGGCAGCGTCGCGCTCTCCTGCCTCGTCGCGTTCGGCGCAATCTTCGATATCGGTGTCCGCTCGCTGTCGGAGGGCGCCCACCACGTCTTGACGCTATGGCGCTGGATCCCGCTGGGCTTGAATCAGTCGACCGGGCAGGTTCCGGGGCCGCTCGCGGAGTGGGTCGTCGACGTGGCGCTGCGGCTCGACTCGCTGTCCGCCCTGATGCTCGCCTTCGTGACCTTCGTCGGGTTCCTCATCCACGTCTACTCCGTCGGATACATGGGGCACGACTCCGGGTACGGACGCTACTTCGCGTACCTGAACCTCTTCATGTTCTCCATGCTGACGCTCGTTCTCGCCGCGAACTTTCTCCTGATGTTCGTCGGGTGGGAGGGAGTGGGCCTCTGTTCGTATCTCCTGATCGGCTACGACTACCACAAGAAGTTCGCGGCCGACGCCGGCAAGAAGGCCTTCGTCGTGAACCGGATCGGCGACTTCGGGTTCATCCTCGGGATCTTCGGGGTCTTCGCGCTCTTCGGCACTCTCGACTTCGGAAAGGTCTTCGCGGTCGCCGCCTCCAACCCGGCGGCCTACGCCCCGTACATGACGCTCGTCTGCCTCTGTCTCTTCCTGGGCGCAGTCGGCAAGTCGGCCCAGTTCCCGCTCTACGTCTGGCTTCCCGACGCGATGGCGGGACCGACCCCGGTCTCCGCGCTGATCCACGCCGCGACGATGGTGACGGCGGGCGTGTACATGGTCGCGCGCTGCAACGTGCTGTTCCGCCTGTCGCCCGACGCACTGCTCGTCGTGGCCGTCGTGGGGGGGTTTACGGCGCTGTTCGCGGCGACGATCGGGCTCGTCCAGAACGACATCAAGAAGGTCCTCGCGTACTCCACGGTCTCCCAGCTCGGCTACATGTTCCTCGCGTGCGGAGTCGGGGCGTTCGTGGCCGGAATGTTCCACGTCGTGACCCACGCGTTCTTCAAGGCGTGCCTCTTCCTCGGCTCCGGATCGGTGATCCATGCGCTCGGCGGGGAGCAGGACCTGCGCCGGATGGGAGGCCTCTCCCGGAAGATCCCGATCACTTACGTGACGTTTCTCGTCGCGACCTTCGCGATCGCGGGAGTGCCGCTCTTAGCCGGGTTCTTCTCGAAGGACGCCATTCTGGCGGCCGTCTTCGAGTCGCACTTTCCTCGGGCGCCGTGGCTGCCGAAGCTGCTGTGGACCGCGGCGCTCTTCACGGCGGGTTTGACGGCGTTCTACATGTTCCGGCTCGTCTCGCTCGCCTTCTACGGGAAGTTTCGCGGCACCCCCGAGCAGGAAGCCCACATCCAGGAGTCTCCCCGGTCCATGACCCTGCCGCTCGTCGTCCTGGCGCTCCTCTCGGTGGTCGGCGGCTGGATCGGAATTCCGATCCTGCGCGGGGGAGACCGCATCGGCGAGTTTCTGGCGCCGGTGATCCCGGCTCTGGCCGGGGCGCATCCGACGGAGCACGCAGCGCCAGTCACCCTCGAGTTGGCCCTGATGGCGGCGTCCGTAGCCTTCGCGACGATCGGCCTCTTACTCGCCTACCTCTGGTACGCGAAGGGGGAGGGGCGGGTCCCGGCGCGGCTCGCGGAGCGATTCCCGGGGCTCTACCGCGCGCTGGCAAACAAGTACTTCGTGGACGAGGCGTACGACGCCGTCCTCGTCGAGGGGCTCGGTAAGGGTGGCGGACGCTTCCTCTGGGAGGTGGACGCGACGGTCGTGGACCTGATTCCCAACGGCGCCGCGGCCGCGACGCGCGGCGCGTCCTCCCTGTCGCACCTCTTCGACAAGTACGTCGTCGATGGCGCGGTCAACGGGGTGGCCAGCTCGCTCCAGGGCGGATTCCGGCTCCTCCGGCGGGCGCAGACCGGCCAAGTCCAGAACTACGCGCTCGTCATGGGAGGTGGGCTCTTCTGCATCGTGGCGGTGTATCTGATTTTCCGATGAGCAATGAGCAATGAGCAGTGAGCAGCTGAACAGTGAACCGTAGCGAGAGGGACTGAATGGAGCTGATGGGCATCTCGATCCCGATTCTCTCGATCGTCACGTACATCCCGCTCGTCGGGGCGCTCGCGATCGTCTTCCTCTTTCCAAAAGAGAGGACGGGGGCGATCAAGACGGTCGCGACGATCGTCGCTCTCGTCGACCTCCTCGTCTCCCTGCCGCTCTGGTTTCTCTTCGAACGGGGGCGCGAGGGCTACCAGTTCGTCGAGAAGGTGTCGTGGATCCCGTCTCTCGGCGCCGACTACCAGTTCGGCATCGACGGGATCTCACTCCTCCTGGTCCTCCTGACGACGCTCATGGGCGTCATCGCGGTCGCCTGCTCCTACACCGCGATCTCGGAACGGCAGAAGGAGTACTACGTCCTGCTTCTTCTCCTGCAGACGTTCATGATCGGGACCTTCTGCGCGCTCGACCTCTTCCTCTTCTACGTCTTCTGGGAGGTCATGCTCGTCCCGATGTACTTCCTGATCGGCGTGTGGGGGAGCGACCGGCGCCTCTACGCCGCGATCAAGTTCTTTCTCTACACGCTCGCGGGATCGGTGCTGATGCTGCTCGGCATCATCGCGCTGTACTTCTACAACACCACCGGCTTCCTCGGTTACAAGGGGCTCGGCCAGCCGCCGACCTTCTCGATCGAGAAGCTCACCGCCGTCGCCGCCGGAATGCCGGCGGAGCTCCAGATCTGGCTCTTCTTCGCCTTCTTCTTCGGCTTCGCGATCAAGGTCCCGATGTTCCCGTTCCACACGTGGCTTCCGGACGCGCACACCGAGGCGCCGACGGCCGGCTCCGTCATCCTGGCGGCCGTCCTCCTGAAAATGGGGACGTACGGCTTCGTCCGGTTTTCACTTCCGATGTTCCCGGAGGCGATCAATACGCCGTGGGTCCGCGGGGTCGTCGTTGCGCTCTCGATCATCGGAATCGTGTACGGCGCGATGGTGACCCTCGTCCAGAAGGACATGAAGAGGCTGATCGCCTACTCCTCCGTCTCGCACCTGGGCTTCGTGATGCTCGGCGTGTTTGCGCTCAACATGGCGGGCCTCCAGGGCGGCATTCTCCAGATGATCAACCACGGGATCTCGACGGGCGCGCTCTTCCTGCTCGTCGGAATGGCTTACGAGAGAAGGCACACCCGGATGATCTCGGAGTACGGCGGGCTCGCCCGCCAGATGCCGATCTACGCGACGTACTTCCTCGTCATGGCCCTCTCGTCGATGGGGCTGCCGCTCTTGAACGGCTTCATCGGCGAGTTCGCGATCCTTCAGGGGGCCTTCGCGGTCAGCTTCTGGTGGGCGTTCTTCGCCGCGATCGGGATCGTGCTCGGCGCCGCCTATCTGCTCTGGCTGTACCAGCGGGTTTTCTTCGGCGAGATCACGAATCCGGCGAACGCGAACCTGGCCGACCTGACCGGGCGGGAGCAGCTGACCCTCGTCCCGCTCGTCGTGCTGGCGCTCTGGATTGGCATCTACCCCCGGCCGATGTTCGAGGTCCTGCGGCTGCCCGCGGAAAAGATCGTCGCCGCGGTCGGAGGGAAGACCGTCCCGAGCCCGGCGCTCACGCGAAAGTCGGCGGCGGAGGAGGGTGAGAGCACGCTCTCCCGGGACGCTCCTTGAAGGTCGCGGCGTCCGACTGGTTCCTGCTGTCGCCCGAGCTCTTCCTCACGGCGGCGGGTCTTCTCATCCTCTCGATTGCCGTCTTCGTCGAGAAGGCGAAGGAGGAGTTCCTCGGGTTCCTCACTCTGATCGCGACGGTGATCACCATCGGCCTCGTCGCGTTGCTTTCCGGATACCACGGCCGCGGCGCGCCGATCCTCGCGGGGATGTTCGTGCTGGACAACTTCGCGATCTTCTTCAAGCTCCTCATGCTGATCTCGATCGCCCTGACCGTCCTCGCGTCCATCCAGTTCGTGGGCCGCGCGCCCTATCCCGCCGGGGAGTACTACGCGCTCCTGCTCTTCGCCGGCGTGGGCATGCTCTTCATGGTGTCCGGGAACAACCTCGTGTCGATCTACGTCGCGCTGGAGCTCATGGCGCTCTCCTCCTACATCCTCGCCGGCTACTTCAAGGGGGAGATCAAGAGCACCGAGGCCGCTTTGAAGTACTTCGTGCTGGGGGCCTTCTCTTCCGGCGTCCTTCTCTACGGCATCTCGCTGGTGTACGGAATCGGGGGCCGGATGGGTCTGCCGGAGCTCGCGAAGCTCTTCGAGACGCAGGAGAAGTCGAACCTGCTCATCGTGGGGATCCTGTTCATCCTGGCCGGCCTGCTCTTCAAGATCGCCGCAGTCCCGTTCCACGTCTGGACGCCCGATGTCTACGAGGGATCGCCGACTCCCGTGACGGCTTTCTTCTCGGTCGGACCGAAGCTCGCCGCGTACGCGATCCTCGCGCGGATCTTCTACGTCGCCTTCGCGAAATTCCACTCCGACTGGGGCCTCATCGTCGCGCTCGTTTCCGCGGCGACGATGGTGTTGGGAAACGTCGCCGCTCTCCTCCAGACGAACGTCAAGCGAATGCTCGCCTACTCGTCGATCGCGCACGCAGGGTACGCGTTGATGGGCGTTCTGGGATTCCGCACGGAGTTCGGCCTCTGGGGAATCCTCGTCTACCTGCTCGCCTACACCTTCATGAACTTCGGAGTCTTCGCCCTCGTCGTCTTCCTCGAGACCAAGGGCTACGCGGCGGAGGCCGTGTCGGACTTCAACGGGCTCGCGCGGCGCAACATGACGGCGGCGGTCGTGATGCTCGTCTTCCTGCTCTCGCTGGCGGGGATCCCGCCGACCGCGGGCTTCATCGGGAAGTACTACCTCTTCACGTCGGCGATGAAGGCGGGCTATGCCTGGCTGGCAGTGCTCGCGGTCCTCATGTCGGCGGTCTCGCTCTTCTACTACTTCCGGATCGCGGCCGCGATGTTCTTCGCGGAAGGGGAGGGCGTGCCGCTCAAGAGCTCCTACGCCCTGACCGCAGCGGTCCTGATCTGCGCGGCCGCGACGGTCCTCGTCGGGGTGGTGCCGCAGCCCTTCGTCGAGATGCTGCGGGCGTGCGTGATCCAGGCTCCGTAGCGAGTCAGCGCGGAAAGCCGAATTCGGGTCAGGCCGGAAAGGCTGAATTCCGTGATTCCGCGTTGACCGTCAACGGCGTCGCCCGGGCCTCGGCCGCAGGCGTCATTTTCCCTCTCTCCATCGTCGCGGGCTACCTTCTCGGCAAGTGGCTGGGAGGGGCGCTACGCGTCGGGCCCTGGCCGGCGTTCGCCGGCGCGGCGCTGGGGGCCGTGGCCGGCTTCTGGAACCTCTATCGCCTCCTTCGCGGACTCGAGGACGGCGGAGGGCTCCCGTGACCGGGGTGGAAGACGGGACTCTTCGCCGCATCCGCACGCGGTCGGTCGGCATCGCCGCTGTCGGAACAGTCGCAGCTCTCTTCTTCGGGTGGCGCGCGGCGGTCTCCTTGACAATCGCCGCGGCCGTCGTTATTTTCAGCTTTCTCGTTCTCGAGAAGCTGACCGAGCGTCTCGTTCCCCCGCAGGAAAAGAAAGGGATTCGAGCTGTGCTCCCCCTCCTGCTGGTCACGGCCGCCGGAGCGGCCGCTCTCGGGATCGCCCTCCTTCGCTGGAGGGGTTTCGAGCCGGTAGCCGGCATGGCCGGACTGTCGGTCGTAGTCCTGGCGATAGGGGCGGAGCTTCTGAGGAAAGAAAAGGGGCGGAGCGGGTGAGCGAGCATCATTCGATCCTCTACGGACCGGTCAACCGGGTGCTGCTCGCGCTCTTCGGTCCTCCTCCCGTCGAAAAGATGTCTCCGGGCGCCGCCGCCTTCTGGTTTCCGGATGGTCGGGCCGCCTGGATCCCGGATCACGCCCTCATGGCACTCCTGGTCCTCGCAATCTTCGCGATCTTCCTGCCGCTCGCCGCCCGCCGGTACGACAAAGCGAGGCCCGGCCGGGTCCAGAACTTCCTCGAGATGATCGTCGCCGGCGTCCGTTCGCTCGTCTCCGACGTCATCGGGCACGGCGCGGAGAAGAGGTACGCCAATGTGATCGGCGGCTTCGCGCTCTTCATCTTCGTCGCCAACCTCTTCGGACTGTTCTTCTTCCTGCAGCCTCCCACGGGAACCCTTTCCACGACGGTCGCCCTGGCCGTTCTCTCTTTCCTGTACTTCAACTTCCAGGGGATCAAGGAGCACGGCTTTTTCGGCTACCTGAAGCACTTCATGGGGCCGGTCCTCTGGCTCGCGCCGCTCTTTTTCGTCATCGAGATCATCGGCAACTTCGCCCGGATCCTGTCGCTGTCACTTCGCCTCTTCATGAACATCTACGGCGAGCACACGGCCACCGGGATCTTCGCGGGTCTCGTCCCCATCGTCGTGCCCTGGCCGCTCATGGCGCTCGGCCTCTTCACGGCGGTCCTCCAGGCGTTCATTTTCGCGACTCTGTCGTCGGTCTACATCAGCCTCGCAACGGCCCACGAGGAGCACTGAGCTTCCGGCGGCCCAAGAAGACAAGGAGAGATTCGAGATGCTGAACAAAAGATTCGTCCTACTTATCCTCGCGCTGGCGTTTCTGGCCCT
>Ga0210377_10003033_pt1 | contig 14488 bp, 10 predicted proteins | sample PLM4_65_b1redo_FD_155480 | JGI IMG/M metagenome (GOLD analysis project Ga0210377, IMG submission 155480) | Groundwater sediment microbial communities from an aquifer in East River, Colorado, USA - PLM4_65_b1 redo | ecosystem: Environmental > Terrestrial > Soil > Riparian zone | place: USA: East...
CGGTCGAGCAGCTCGTCGCGGATGCCGTCGACCTCGGCGTCGTCGCGGCAGCTCGCGAGGCGCTTGTAGAGCACCAGGCGCTGGTTCACCGAGGCGACGTAGGCCTCGGGCAGCCGCGCGGGGATCGGGAGCCGGATCTCCGGATCGACGTCGGCGGTGATCGCCTTCCCGCGCAGCTCCTCGATCGTCTGCTCGAGCATCTCCATGTAGGTCTCGTAGCCGACCGCCGCGAGGTTCCCCGATTGCTCGGCGCCGAGCAGGTTGCCGGCGCCGCGGATCTCGAGATCCATGTTGGCGAGGCGGAAGCCGCTGCCGAGCTCGGAGAGATCCTGGATCGCCTCGAGCCGGCGCTGCGCGTCGCGCGTCAGGCCTTCTTGGCCGGGGATCAGCAGGTAGGCGTAGGCGCGCTGCGTGCTGCGGCCGACGCGGCCGCGGAGCTGGTAGAGCTGCGCGAGGCCGAGAGCGTCTGCCCGGTGGATCAGGATGGTGTTCGCGCGCGGCACGTCGAGGCCGCTCTCGATGATGGTCGTGCACAACAGCACGTCGGCCTCGCCGTGCAGGAACGCGAACATCTTCTTCTCGAGCTCGCGCTCCGGCATCTGGCCATGGGCCACGACGATCCTGGCTTCGGGCACCGTCTTGCGCAGCCAGTCCCCGAACGAGCCGATCGTCTGCACGCGATTGTGGACGAAGAAGACCTGCCCGCCGCGGCGCAGCTCGCGCAGGATGGCCTCGCGGATCAACGCATCCGAGAAGTTGCACACCTGCGTGCGGATCGCGAGGCGGTCCGCCGGAGGCGTGTCGATCACGGAGAGATCGCGCAGCCCCGCGAAGGCGAGCTGGAGCGTGCGCGGAATCGGCGTCGCGGTGAGCGTCAACACGTCGACGGTCTTCTTGATCTGCTTGAGCCGCTCCTTGTGCGCGACGCCGAAGCGGTGCTCTTCGTCGACGACGAGCAGGCCCAGATTGCGGAAGACGACAGCTTTCTGGAGCAGCCGGTGCGTGCCGATCACGATGTCGACGGCGCCCGACGCGAGCCCCTCGCGCGTTGCCTGCGCCTGCTTCAGCGTGGAGAAGCGTGACAGCGACTCGATGCGCACGGGATGGCCCTCGAAGCGCTTGCGGAACGTCTCCTCGTGCTGCTGACACAAGATGGTCGTCGGCACCAGCACGGCGACCTGGCAGCCGTCCATCACGACGCGGAACGCGGCGCGCACGGCAATCTCCGTCTTGCCGTAGCCGACGTCGCCGCAGACGATCCGGTCCATGGGTTTGGCGCGCTGGAGATCGCCGAGCACGTCCTCGATCGCCGCCAGCTGGTCGGGCGTCTCCTCCCAGGGGAAGGTCGCCTCGAACTCCTCCAGGCTGCGATCGCGCGGCGAGAAGGCGTGCCCGAGCTCGAGCTCGCGCGCCGCGTGCACGGAGATCAGCTGCTGCGCCATGTCGCGCAGCGACTTCCGGACCGAGCGCTTCGCCTTCTCCCAGGTGTCGCCGCCGAGCTTGTCCAGACGCGGCGCATAGCCGTCCGAGCCGGCGTAGCGCTGAACGAGGTTCAGGCGATGGACGGGTACGAAGAGTCGGGAGCTCTCGGCGTACTCGAGGCGCAGGAACTCCCCGGCGACGTCGCGCAGCTCGAGCTCGACGAGCCCCCGGTAGACGCCGATGCCGTGCTCGGCGTGCACCAGGTAGTCGCCCGGCGCGAGCTGGGCGAGCGCGTCCAGTGCCGCGCCATCGGGCCAACGCACGCTGCGGCGCCGCTGTTTCTCGCGCGGTCCGAAGATCTCCTCCTCGCTGACGACGGCCAGTTTTTCGAGCGGCAGCGCGAAGCCCTCGGAGAGCGGCGCCACGCGCACCTCGACGCGGCCGGGCGCCGACCAGCGCCACGCCGGCCGCGGCTCGGTCGCGACGCGCGTCTCGATCCCGTATTCCGCGAGCAGCGTGCGCAGGCGCTCGGCGTGGGAAAGGGAGCTCGCCGACAACACGACGCGATAGCGTTGCTTCCGCCACTCGCCGAGCGCCTGCGCGAGCGGTACGAGCGCGCGCTCGTGCGTTCGCGCGCGCAGCAGCTCGCGCTGCAGGTCGTCGTGGCCGAAGCTGCGCAGCGCGTAGCGCTCCGCGGAGGGCGACGCATCGACGACGTCGAGGCGCTCGAGCGTCACCGGGCGGCGCGCCTGGATCGCACGCTCGAGGGCGTCAGGCGCGAGCGAAAGCTCCTCCGGCGCCGACACCAGGCGCCCGGCAGCGCGTGCGACGTCGTAGTTCTCGAGCGCTTCGAGCGCGTGGCGCAGCAGGCGGTCGCGTCCGGGTACGGGGTCGTCGATCACGATCAGGGTGTCGTCGGGCAGGTAATCGAGCACGCTCTCCAGCGCGGGCTGTAGCAGTGGCGCGAGTGCCTCGGCGCCGGGCGGTACAAAGCCCCGCAGCAGCGCGTCGACGAGCTCATCGACCGCGCGCGCCGGGATGCGCTGCGCGGCGGCCAGCTCGCGCAGCAGCGGCGTGCGCTCGATCACGAGGGAGCGATCGAGCAGGATCTCGCGCGGGGGCGGGGCGACGGCGGCCGGAAGCGGTTGCTGCGAGCGCTGACTCGCGGCGTCGAACTCGCGGATCGATTCCACCTCGTTGCCGAGCAGCTCGACGCGCAGCGGGCGCGAGCGCTGCGGTGGGAACAGATCCAGCACGCCGCCGCGCACGGCCAGCTCGCCGCGCTCCTCGACGATCGGCATGCGCGTGTAGCCCGCGGCGGTGAGCGTCTGCACCAGCGCGTCGCGATCGATCGTCTGCCCCACCTCGAGGTGGACGCAGCGCGCGCGCAGCGCCTCGCGCGCGGGCACGCGCACCGCGAGCGCGCTCCAGCTCGCGACCACGACCGGGGCCGGCTCGGCCATCGGCGCCCCGGCGCGAGCGCTCGCGAGCCAGCGGTAGAGCACGTCCATGCGCTGCGCGACCAGGAACGGCTGCGGCGAGAAGCGTTCATAGGGATGCGTATCGTGGCGGGGAAAGCCGCGCACGCGGCCGCCTTCCAGCGGCTCGCCAAGCGTGGCGCGCAGATCGTCGAGGAAGGCGTCGGCCGCCTTCGCCGCAGGCACGAGCACGAGCACGGGGCGGTCCCCGTGCGCGCGCACGAGCGCCGCCGTCACCACGGCCCGCGCGGCCCCGCGCAAGCCGCAGAGGCGCACCGGACGCGAGCGCTGCATCACGCGCGCGACGACGGCTTCGAGATCCTGCAACGCTTCGCGAGCTTCGATCGGCGCAGCCACGGCGCACTCCCGGACACACGAACGCCTCGGCGCTCCGCCGCGGGGGGGAGCGCGCGAGGCTGCGAGGTCCGTCGCCAGGGTAGCCGAGAAATCCGGTCGAAATGAGCGCGCTCGACTAGAATGGCGCGTCACGCTCTCTCGGAGGACGCCCCGTGCGATGGCTCGAAGGTTCGCTGCTCGCGCTCGCGATGCTCACCGGCGCCGCCTCGGCCGACGACGCGCCAAAGCCGGAGGCGCCCGCCCTGCCCGCGGCCGAGTCGGCTGCGTCCGCGGATTCGGCTGCGCCTGCGCCTTCTGCGCCATCCGTGGACTCGGCGCCGCCGGTGCTGCGGCGGGTGGTGCTGCGGGGCGTCAAGTTCGGGTCGGACACGGCCTACATCGAGCCCGAATCGGCGGGGGTGCTCGAGCTCGTCGCGGAGCATCTGCGCGAGCACCCCGAGCTGCGCGTCCGCATCGAGGGCTACACCGACGCGCAGGCCCCGGAGGCCTACAACCTCGAGCTCTCCCACGAGCGGGCCGAGTCCGTGAAGCGCATCCTGGTCGGCTTCGGGATCGCGCCCACCCGCCTCGACGCGGTCGGCCTGGGGGAAGCCCAGCCCATCGCCTCGAACGACACCGAGGAGGGTCGTTCGCTCAATCGTCGGGTCGAGCTGAAGGTGATCCAGTAGGGTTCGCGCGGCGCAGCGCCGCCGCGCCGAGCAGCCGCAACCCGGCGGGTACGCCCTGCACGAGGTAGCGGCGCGAGAGACGGCGCGGCTCCTGGGCGAGCCGGTGCAGCCACTCGAGGCCGCGCTGCTGCATCCACGGCGGCGCGCGGCGCACCCCGCCCGAGAGAAAGCTGAAGCCGAAGCCCACGCCGAGAAACCAGGCCTGCGGCAGCACGCGGCGCAGCTCGGCGATCAGTCGCTCTTGTTTGGGCTTGGGGAGCCCGAGGCACACCAGATCCGGCCGCGCCTCGCGCACGCCGGCGGCGATCCGGGCGAGCGCGCTCGCATCGCGCTCGAATCCCGGCTCCGGGGACTGGACGCCGCACAGCCGCAGCGCGGGATGGCGATCGCGCAGCACGCGCGCGGCGGCATCGGCGACGCCGGGGGCGCCTCCGAGCAGGTAGACGGAGCGCCCGGCACTGGCGGCCGCCGCGCACAGGTTTTCGAGCAGATCCGAGCCCGCGACCCGCTCCGGCAGCGGCGTGCGTTGCAGGCGGCTCGCCCAGACGAGAGGCATCCCGTCGGCGACCACCAGGCTCGCCTCGCGACACAAACGCAGGTAGTCCGGATCGAGGTCGCACAAGCGCAGATGATCGAGGTTCGCCGTCAGCAGCCAGCCGCCGCGGCCTGCCTCGAGCTCGCGCAGGACGTGCGCGACGCACTCGGCCTGCGTGACGGTGTTCACCCGCAGCGGACCGAGCGTCACCGTGCCCGGCCGTGATGCCGGCGGCCCCGGCCGTGACGCAAGGGAAGACGTGGAGCCCGAGGCGCTCATCGGCGCCGGCCGTTCGCCGACCAGCGATCCTCGCGGCGGCGCAGGAAATCGAGATAGGAGGGCAGCTTCCCGAACCAGTAGCCGGGAAGTTCGAGCCAGGCCGCCGGCGGGAACAGGTCGCGACCGAAGCGAAGCCAGGCGAGCGCGACCGCAGCGGTGGCGAGCGCCGCTGCGAGCGCGAGCAGCGCCGCCGGGGCGCTCGCGCCTCCGAGCAGGGCGAACCCGAACGCAGGCGCCGCCGCAGCGAGCCAGAGCAGTCCCCACAAAGAAAGTGGCGGCACGCAGAGCTCGAGCGCGAGGGCGGCGAGCGCGGGCTCGCGCCGCGCGAAGGCCGCGCGCAGCAGCCCCGGCGCCATCCCAAGGGCGACGGCCAGGTGGCCGTGCTCCCAGCGGCGGCGCTGCGCGAGCGCGTCGGCCGAGCACTCGGGGAGTCTGCCGACGACGCTGACGCCGTCACAGAAAAGCGGCGGAGCGCCCGCCAGCGCGAGCTCGACAGCGAGGGCGAGATCTTCGGCCGTGCCTCCGTGCGCGAGCGTCGCCGCGCGCAGTCGCTCCCAGGGGATCGCCATCCCCGAGCCCGTCAGCAGACAAGGCAGGCCGAGCCGCGCGAGCCCGCGCGGGCGCACCTGGTTGCGCAGTCGGAAGGCGAAGGCCGAGAGGCGCGCGCCGAGCCAGGCATCGCGCGGAGGCTCGAGCGTGTAGGCCGCTTGCACCGGACGGCCGGTCGCGTGCGCGAGCGCGGCGAGCGTCGACACCAGCCCTTCACCCGGCTGCGTGTCGGCGTCGATCACGAGCACCACGCCGGGCGCGTCGGCGTGCGCGAACTGGACGCCGGCCGCGAGCGCGTAGCCCTTGCCGAAATGCTCGGGGTTGCGGCGTTCGAGCACGCAGGCGCCGGCGCGGAGCGCGAGTGCCGCGGTTTCGTCGCGGCAATTGTCGGCGATCACGATCACGCGATCGCCAGGCGCGAGCTGGCGCGTGAGCGCGGCGACGGTCGCCCCAATATGCAGTGCCTCGTCGTGCGCGGGCACGAGGACGTCGATCCGCGGCCGCGGGACGGACGGCACGCGCGCCGCGCGCCGCGGCGGGAGCGCAGCGGCCGCCACCTCGATGCACAGCACGAGCGCCGGAACGAGCAGCGCGCACGCGGCGATCATCAGCAACGCGGCGGCGAGCGCGCTCATGCGTGGCGATCGAGCGCCGGGCGCTGCTCCGACTCAGACAACGAGCGAGCGCTCGCGCGCAGCAGCGCGGCGAGCTTCGCCGCTTCGCGCCGTGCGTCGTGGAGCGCGGCGACGCGCGCGCGCCCGGCGCGCCCCATGCGCGAGAGCTCGGCGGGCGCGAGCCCCAACACCTCGCGCAGCGCCGCGCACAGCGCCTCCGCGGAGCCGGCCGGGATCAGCCAGCCGCTCACGCCGTTCTCGACCAGCTCGGAGTGGCCGGCGATGTCCGTGCACACGACCGGCCGTCCGAGAGCGAGCGCTTCCATCAACACGACTGGGAGTCCCTCCGCGAAGCTCGGCAGCACCAGGGCGCGCGCCGCGACGATATCCCGGCGCACCTCGTCTTCGCTCGCCCAGCCCCGGAACCGGATCACCTCGCGCAGGCCGAGCTCGGCGCAGCGCGCTTCGAGCGCGCTGCGCAGGGGCCCATCGCCGACGAGGCACAGCTCGCAGGCGATGCCCTCGCGCGCGAGCCTCGCGATGGCCTCGAGCAGCAGGGCCTGACCCTTGCGCGGGACGAGCCGGCCGACGCAGACGAGACGCGGTGCGGCCCGTATCTCGCTCGGGGGTGGATCCAGGAACGCGGATCCGACGCCGCAGCGGACGACATGGATGGGCGTTGCGCTCGCGCCGGGCGTGCGGCGCTCGAGCTCGCGGCGGCAGTGCTCGCTCGCCGCCACCACGAAGGCCGCGCCCGCTCGCTTGCGTTCGAGCCCGAGCGGCCTTTCGAACTCCTCGGGGCCGTGCACCACGAAGCTGAAGGGTGGGCCTCCGAGCGCTCGCAGCAGCGCGGCCACCGTGCACGCGTTGGTCCCGAAATGAGCGTGCACGTGCGCGATCTCCCCGGCCTCGCACATCCGCAGCAGCACGCAGGCCTCGGCGAGATAGGCGAGATGGCGAAGCAGCCCGCCATCGCTCTCCCGTGCGAATGCGAACGCGAGCGCGGCGGCGCGCGCGCAGGCGCGAGGCCGCGTCGCAGCCATCGCCGCGAGGCTGGCGAGCAGACCGACGACGCCGCGCGCGAGCAGGTAGCGCGTGCGCCGCGCCTCGTCGCGGTCCGCCGGATCCACGACGGGATCGGGATCGCGCGCGACCGAGACGCGCAGCACCTCCACACCCGCGTGCTCGAGACCGAGGATCTCGCGGCGGATGAAGCTGTGCGTCACGCACGGATAGCGATTCACGAGCACGGCGATCCGCATCAGGACAGCACGAGCCAGGCGAGCCCGGCTCCGGCGGCGAGCCAAAGCAGATCCGCGAGCTCCGCGGCCGGATCGAGCAGGCCGTGCCGCGCGAGCCCGCGCCAGAGCACCGGGAGCCGCACGAGATCGGACACGGCGACGGCGGCGACCGCGCCCGTGAGCCCCACCCAGGCGAATCCCAGCGGGAGTGCCGCGAGCAGCCAGAGTGCGCGCGCCGCCGAAGCGCGCATCTCCGTGCGCGCATCGCCCAGCGCCAGCAGCGCCGCGGCCGCGGGCGGCAGCAGCGCGCTCGTGGCGATCCGGAGCGAGAGCAGCTCGAGCATCCAGCCGGCCGCCTCGTAGCGCGCGTCGTACAGGAGCCCGACGAGCAGCGAGCCGCGCACCAGCGCGGCGCCCGCGACCGGAAGCACCAGCAGCGCGAGCCGGCGGCGCGCGCTGCGATAGGCGGCCGCGAGCAAGCCGGCCGCCGCGGCCTTGCGAAACGCCGGGTGCAGCACCCGCTGGCTGAGTCGTACACCAAGCTGCGCCGCACCCTCGCTCAGGAAGAACGCGACGGTGTAGACGCCGAGCAGATCCGGGGCGATGAGGCGTCCGAGGATCAGCCGGTCGCTCTGGCTCGCGAGGAAGCCGAGCGCGGTCGAGAGGCCGATGAAGCGGCCGATCTGGAACGTGCTGGCGAAGATCTCGCGGCTGAAGCGCAGCCGCTGTGGGAAGCCGCCCGTGAGGACGTGGCTCGCGACCAGGCGTGCGGCCGCGCCGACGACGGGCGCGCCCGCGAGCGCCCAGACCGTCGGATGCAGCCATGCCCACGCGATCATCACCGCGACCGTCACGGCCTGCGTCCCGAGCTCGAGCCCCGAGAGACGGCCGAGACGCAACTCGCGGCCCTGCGCCAGGAGGCGTGTCGAGCCGAGACCGTTGAGCGGCAGCGTGAGACCCGTGCAGGGGATCAGCCATGCGAGGGCCGGCACGTCGTAGAAGCGCGCGACGGGAGCCGCGAGCACGCAGGCTGCGATCCAGAGCAGCGCGCCGCGCACGAGCTGAAGCGTCCAGAGCGCATCGAGAAATTCGGGCTCGTGGCTGCGCTCGCTCTGGACGATGCTCTCGCGGATTCCGATCTCGGAGACGAGCTCGAGGCCCATCAGCAGCGCCCAGACGAGCGCCATCCAGCCGTAGGCTTCGGGGAAGAGCAGACGCGTCACGACGAGGTTCCCGCCGAGTCGCAGGAGCTGCTCACCCGCATAGCCGGCGCCCGTCCACAGGGAGCCGCGCAGTGCGCGAGCCTGGAGCTCGGAGCCTTTCATCCGACGCCCGGTCGAGAGCGGACGGCGCGGCGTGCGGCGAGCGTCGCCGCCGTGGCGATGAAGACGGCCCACCCGAGCGGCCCGTGGCGCATGAAGGCGCTCTCGGGCAGGTTGCTCGTGACGCACCACGCGAGGAACGCGAGCGGCCACAAGGCTCCCGCACCCTGCCCGTCGAGCGCGAGGCGCGCGGCCCTCGCCAGCGCCAGCGCGAACGGCACGCAAAACGCTGCGAGCCCGACGACACCCAACTCGAGCGCGAGATCGAGGAAGCCGTTGTGCGCCGACATCGGATCGAAGTGCAGACTGCGAGCGACGCCTCGGCTCGCCGCTGCAACGTGCCAGAACGCGCCCGCGCCGTGACCGAGCCACGGATGCTCGCCGAGCGGCCCCACGAGCAGCGCCCAGATCTCAGTGCGCCGCGTGAGGGTCACGTCGCGCCCGACCAGGGCGAGCAATCTCGGAGCCATGGCCAACGCGAGCGCAGCGATGGCGGCGAGCGCCATCGCGACGGGGATCGCGGCGCGGATGCGCGCCGGGCGCGCGAGGCGTCGCAGCCCGGCGGCGAGGCCGACCGGAGCCGCAGCGAGGGCGAGGGCCGCTGCGCCTCCCACGGAGCGCGCAGGCACGAGCATCGCCAGCGCGAGCGCAGCTGCGGAGCCGGCCCATGCGCGGGCGAGAGGCTGCGCCAACGCGAGCAGGCCACACGCGAGCACGCCGAGCGCGAGGTAGCCCGCGAGCGCGTTCTTGTGGAAGTAGAGGCCGTTCCAGGCCCCCGGGTGCACTTCGCGCATCACGCCGAGCTCGGGAGCCACGAGCACCGTGAGCGCGCTCCCCGCGGTGATCAGCGCGAGCACGCCAGCAACCAGTCGGTGTTGCTCGGCGGCATCGAAGCGCAGCGCGAGCCAAAGACCGAACGCCGTATAGGCTTCGAGCGACACCGCAGCGCGCAGGCTCTCCTGGGCGTCGAGGGACCAGGCGGGCGAGAGCGCGGCGACGAGCACCGGGAGCAGCACGGGCCAGCCCGCCGCGAGCAGCGGCCGCAGCTCACGGCGATGGCGAGCGAGCAGCAGCAGCGAAAGCCCGAGCAACCCGTGCACGAGGGTGCGGTCCTGCAGCAGCTTGCGAAAGGGACCGTACGCTTCGCCGAGCCACACGAGTACACAGGTGGCGAAGACCCATTCGCCGGGGCGGGCGAAGCGCGCGAGCAGGGGCATGGAACCGGCGATTCTGGGAGCGCGCGCTCCCCGGCGCAACTTGCCCCGCTCGCTCCTCGTCGCGCGGGGAAGATTGCCTCGCTCGGCGCGCAGATCGCCTGGCTGCGCCACGCGCGCAGCGATCCAGGCAGCGCGCTGCCCGCCCCACCCAGACGCAAACGAGCGGCACGCCGCTTGCTCTACTCGCTCGAGGTTCGCGCAAGCAACCAAGGGGGAGGGATCGAAATGCTGCGAAAAATCGTCGGGCTCGCACTGGCGGCGGCCCTGGGTCTCGGATCCGCGGCATGGGCGCAGACGCAGACCGCAGATCCGAAGGCGAGCGCGCTGTCCTGGCAGAAGCAGGCGAACGAAACACGCGCCGCGGTGGCGGGCGTGGCCGAGGAGCTCGAGAAGATCGGCGACCAGGGCAACGTACCGGCCAAGGGCATGATCGACGACGCCAAACATTGGCTCGCGGAGGGCGACAAGAGCAAGGCGCTGGCCGACGAGAAGATGGGCCGGGCCGACTATCAGAAGGCGTCCTACGACTACAACATGGCGTGGCAGCACTACGTGCGCGCCGCGACCTCGGGGCTGAACGCGAAGCGCATGCTCACGGGCGAGTAGACGCGCAGGAGCGCTCGCGTCCGGTGCCGCCGCGGCGGGCCGCGCCCGGCGAGCCGGCTCGCTCCAGGGCGTCGCTCCAGGGCGTCGCTTCAGGGCGCCGTGAGGCGGTCGCGGCCGTCGAAGGCCGGCACGTAGACGGCGTAGGCGACCGCGGGCTCGGGCGACTCGTTGCGAAATGCATGAACGCTGCCGCGCGGGACATAGAGGATCGAGCCCTCTCCCACCGGACGCTCCTCGGCGCCCAGGCGCATGCGCCCGTGGCCGCGCAGCATCACGACCAGCAGGTCGTGATGGTCGTGGCGGTGGGGGATCTCCTGGCCCCGGATGGCGACCAGGTGCTGGCTCGTGCTCGCATCCCGCGCGAGCTCGACGACGCGCAGCTCCTCGCCGGGTGCGAGCGTCACGCGCTCGACCAGCGCCGCGAGCGGAAGGGTGATGCGCCCGTTCGGGAAGAGCGCGTCGAGCACCGGCGGCTGCGCGTCGCCGGCCACGACGCCGCGCACGAACAGGCAGCCCGCCGCGATCAACGCGGCGGCGAACGATCCCAGGCGCAGGGCTCTCATCGGCGGTTTCCTTTCGCGCAGAGCGCTTCGCAGAGCGTGAGCGTGCGGCGAGCGAGCGGCGGCCATGCGAAGCGTGTCTCGAGCGCCGCGCGCGCGCCGCGCCCGAGACGCGCGGCGCGCGCCGGGTCGCTCGCGAGCGCGCCGATCGCATCGGCCAGATCCGCGGGAGTCGCGCCGGGCGCGAGCAGCCAGGCCGAATGGTCGTGCTCGAGCGCATCCGCGACGCGCGCGTGCGCCACGATTGCGCGACCCGCTTCCATGTAGTTGAGCAGCTTGATCGGGAAGCCGCCTGGGATGCGGCGCGGGAGCACGGCAACGGCGGCGCCGAAGGCGAGCGCGCGGCCTGCCTCGGCCGTAGCGAGCCGCAGCACGCGCAGCGGCGCCGGGGCGACCCCCCGCTCGGCGTGGGTGGCCACCACGACGGCCAGCCGCGTGAGCCGGCGGGCCGCTTGCGCGAGATCCGCGAGCTCCTGGTAGGCGTCGAGATTGCCGGAGTAGAGCACGAAGCGTCCCGGCTCGAGTCCGAAGCGCGCGCAGGTGCGCGCGATCTCTGCCGGCTCCGGCGCGACCGCGGCATCACGCCCGGGCGGGATCACGGCGAGCGGCCCGCGCGCCTCGCGTCCGAGTCGTTTCGCCGCTTCGGACGAGAGCGCGAGCACGCCATCGACGCGCGCCGCGAGCGCGCGGTCGAGCCCGCGTCCGATTCGATTGAGCACCGGGCGCAGGGCCGCCGGCGCATAGCTCGCGAGCTCGAGCTCGAGCAACGTGTGCGCGACGTAGAGCACGGGCAATCCCGTCACGGCGCGTGCACACAGGGCGGCCAGCGCGGCCTCGGCGTTGTGCGCGATCGCGACGTCGAATGGGCTCGCGCGCTGCGCCCGCGCGAGCGCCGCCGCGAGCGCGGCGTCCGCGAGGGGCTTGCCGGGGCTCGGGCCGGCGCGCACGCGGCGCGGCGTGAGCGCGCGGGGGATGCGCACGAGCGGAACCTCGGGCGGCGCCGGCCCGCTGCCGCTTCCGTAACAAAAAAGCGTCACCTCGGCGCCCTCCGCGACGAGCGCGCGCGCCTGATCGCGCGCAAACAGCTGCGAGCCCTGCGGCAGCGGAAACGCGAACGCCCCGACGAGCGCGAGCCGCATCAAGCAACGCCGCTCACGACACCGCCCGCAAGGCCGCCGCCGCAAGGCGGCCGCGCAGCGAGGCGGAGCCGAGCGAAGTCGACGAAGCCTGGCCGCGCAGCGAGGCGGAGCCGAGCGAAGTCCACGAAGCCTGGCCGCGCAGCGAGGCGGAGCCGAGCGAAGTCGACGAAGCCTGGCCGCGCAGCGAGGCGGAGCCGAGCGAAGTCGGCGAAGCCTGGCCGCGCAGCGAGGCGGAGCCGAGCGAAGTCGACGGACCTCGGTCGCGCCGTCATTCGAGGTAGCCCAGCCGGCGCAGCCGCTGCGCGACGAGCGCCTCCTCGTCGGGATCGTAGGGGCGCGGAGGGCCGGCGAGCACGCTGCCGTCGAGCGCTCCGTCCCACGGCACGCCGAGCGCGGCGAGCAGCGTCGGCGCGACGTCCTCGAGGCGCGGCCTCGGCTGCGTCGAGAGCCGCGGCGCTCCCTCGCCACTCGCGAGCCAGAGGCCATCCGGTCGGTGCGTGCCGTTCATGCCGCGCCCGCGTCCGCCGCCGAGTTCAAAGCTCTCGAGCGTGCGCAGCGAGCCGGTGTCAGGAGTCTGCCAGGGCGTCGCCACCAGCGAGAGACCGTAGCCCGCGTCGAGCGCGAGCTCGACGACGATGTCGGGCGCGCGCGGGACGCACGGGCCTGCGTAGACCTCCTCGCGCCGGCGCGCTCGCGCCACCACGGGGCCGCCACCCGGGAGCTTCCAGCCGCAGAGCGCGTCGATCACCTCGCTGCGCACGCGCTCGTAATCGGCCGGCTCGACGCAGCCCGCGGCTTCGCGTCCGCGCAGGTTGATCCAAACGCCCGGCTGCGTGTTCGTCTCCTCCGAGAAGGCGCGCGTTCGACGCCAGTCGAAGCCGCCGAAGCGCGCCGCGCTCTCGAGCCGCGCGGCGGCGCCGCGTGCGCGGCGGAAGACCTGCTCCGCGAGCCAGGGTGGCAGCACGCGCAGCCCGAGATCGCGCGCGCGGCGCGCGAGCGCATCAGGTGACGCGCCGCCGGTCGCGCGCCGCCGGAGCAGCCCGCACTCCGCGAGCCGACGGTTCAGATGCACCACGCGCTGCGAGGCGCCGCCGCTCCCGTGGTCCGACACCACGGTACACAGCGCGTCCTCGCCGTAGGCGGCTCGCAGCTCGCCGCAGGCGGCGTCGAGCGCCTCGTAGACGGCCGTCACGGCGCCGCGCCGCGTCGCGCTCGCAGAGGCATCGTGGCGCGGCGAGCCGGGATCGTGATCGCGCCAGTAGTGGTGTGCGACAGTGTCGCTTTCGGAGAAGATGATGCAGGCGAGCGAGGGCCGCGCGCCACCCGCCGCCGCGCGCAGCTGCGCCAGCGCCTCGAGCGCGAAATCGCGCTTGCGCGCGATGCGCTCTAGCAAGAACGTGATGGCGCGTTCGTGCCAGCCTTCGCCAAGCGCCGCCTCGTCGAGGTCCGGCCGCATCCACGCACCGGTGCGCGCGGCGACGGCGCGATACAAGGCGGGATCGCTTGCGGAGCGCTCGTGCGTCCCCGTCGAGACGGGCGCGTCGAAGCCCGCGACGAGCAGGCCGGCCAGCGGCTCGGGCGGGTAGCTGGCGGGCATGCCGAGCGCGAGCACGCGGCGACCGGCGCGGCTCGCGCGCGCAAAAATCGAAGCGCCGCAGCGATCGCTCGCGTTCGTGAAGCGCAGGCGGTACTCGCCGGGCAGCTTCTGGGTGAAATCGAACAGCCCGTGGCGCCCCGGCCCGAGGCCCGTCGCGAAGCTCGACCAGGCGGGAAAGCTCATGGGCGGCACGCTGCTCGCGAGCCGCGCCGCGACGCCTCGCGCTCGCCACGCGGCGAGGTGCGGGAGCCGCCCGGCTTCGATGAGGGGATCGATCACGTCCCAGCTCGCGCCGTCGAGTCCGAGCACGAGCACGTCGGTCCCCGCCGGCAAGCGCGCGCTACTCCAGGTGCTCGATCACCGTCGCGGTGAACGCGTCCAGATTCGCCGGACCGCCGAGGTCCGCCGTGCGGCGTGTCGGATCGGCGAGCGCTGCGTGCACGCCTCGCTCGATCGCTTTCGCCGCGTCCGCCTCGCCCACGTGTTGAAGCAGCATCGCCGTCGAGAGCAGCATCGCCGAGGGGTTCGCGACGCGCTTGCCCGCGATGTCCGGCGCGCTCCCGTGCACCGCCTCGAAGATCGCGCAGCCTTCTCCGACATTGCTGCCCGGCACCACGCCGAGCCCCCCGACGAGGCCCGCGCACAGGTCGGAGAGAATGTCGCCATACAGGTTCTCGAGCAGCAGCACGTCGAACTGCGTGGGATCGCGGACCAGCTGCATGGCGCAGTTGTCGATGATGATCTCGCGGTACTCGATGCCGCGGTGATCGCGCGCGATGCGGCGCGCGCACTCGAGGAACAGGCCGTCCGAGAGCTTCATGATGTTGGCCTTGTGCACGGCCGCGATGCTCCGGCGCCCCTCTCGCTCCGCGAGCGCGAACGCATACTCCGAGATGCGCAGGCA
>Ga0210377_10003034_pt1 | contig 14487 bp, 13 predicted proteins | sample PLM4_65_b1redo_FD_155480 | JGI IMG/M metagenome (GOLD analysis project Ga0210377, IMG submission 155480) | Groundwater sediment microbial communities from an aquifer in East River, Colorado, USA - PLM4_65_b1 redo | ecosystem: Environmental > Terrestrial > Soil > Riparian zone | place: USA: East...
TCCATAACTACGTCGTTGCGATGGAATACGGGATCAAACGCATGAAGACGCTCCCGGTCAGCCTTCGGCTCATGCGCGAGCTGCACGAGCATCTCATGAAGGGTGTGCGTGGAGACCATGCAACACCTGGTGAATTTCGCAGATCGCAAAACTGGATCGGACCGGCAGGCTGTGCCCTGAATAACGCCACGTATGTACCACCGCCGGTTTCTGAGATGTCCGCATGTCTCGATAACTTTGAAAAGTATATTCACGCCGACGAGACATATCCCCCTCTGGTCCGTATCGGGCTCATCCACTATCAATTTGAGTCCATCCATCCTTTTATCGACGGGAACGGCAGGATCGGGCGTCTTTTGATCTCCATCCTGTTATCAAGCTGGGGCCTTCTGACGCTGCCGCTCTTATATCTCAGCGCATTCTTTGAACGAAACAGGCGGATATATTATGAGCGACTACTCGATGTCAGCCGGCGCGGAGCGTGGAAGGAATGGCTGCTGTTTTTCCTCGAAGGCGTTTCCGAGCAGTCGAGGGACGCAATCGGCAGAGCGAAAAAACTGCAAGAGCTGCAGATGGCCTGGCGTACAAAACTGAAAGAACAAAAGCGCGTGACCGGCTTGGTCCTTGGTATTACCGATGCCTTGTTTGAAAAGCCGGTCATTTCCGCCACAGAGGTTGCCAGGAAATTCAAGGTGAGCCATCAAGGCGCAATGAAGGCGCTCCAGGGGCTTGAAAAGCTCAAGATTTTGAAACTATTGGAAGACAAACAGCGGAATAGAATGTACGTAGCCAAAGATATTCTCAAGATTATGGAATGAAAGCGAAGTTATATACACGGAACGCTATGTAACTATAGGATGGTTAAGTTACATAGCGTGATAATTATGTAACTCGAGTTACATAAGAACCCGTACTATGGAACGCGTAGACGATTCCGGAAACATTCTCGGGTTCACGGTAATGGGAGTAGGCCGCCTGACCAAGGAAAAGCCTCTGATCGCCGATTTGATTCCCGCCTGACGTAATCATCTTCATCTGACGACGACTAACGATCAGCAGGAGGAACAGCCATCGCCGCTTCCCGTTCCCTGAGCTGGCCGCAGGCCGCTGAGATGTCCCTGCCGCGCGACTCCCGCACCAGCGCGGTATAGTGATGGTCAGCAAGGATTTTCTTGAAGCGCTGCACCGCGACGTCATCGGGCCGTTTGAACTCGCTTCCCGGAAAGGGATTAAAGGGGATGAGGTTCACCTTGCACTGTATGCCTCTCAGCAGCTTCACAAGGCGCAGGGCGTCCGCCTCAGAATCGTTCACCTCCCGCAGCATCACGTATTCAAAGGTGATTTTTCTTCTGTCATCGAGGGGAAAGCGCCTGCAGGCAGCGAGCAGTTCTTTTATGGGATAGCGCCTGTTCACGGGCATGATCCTGTTCCTCACCTCATCGGTCGTCGCGTTCAGGGACACGGCAAGATTCACCTTCATTCCCGATCTTCCCAGCCTTTCGATTTCCGGCACAAGCCCATCGGTCGAAAGCGTCACTCTGCGGGGCGAAAACCCCGGTCCTTTATCCGCGGTAATGATTACCAGCGCGTTAAGCACATGGTCGAAGTTTGCGAGGGGCTCTCCCATGCCCATGAGCACGATGTTCGTGATGTGCCTGGATCGTTCACAGGAGGACTCTTTGCCCGCCGCGGCTGGTTCCGCAAGCATTTTTTCCACGGCCAAAACCTGGTCCGCGATCTCGAAGGCTTCGAGATTTCTCCGGAACCCCCCGCTTCCGGTGAGACAGAACCGGCACGCCTGGGCGCAGCCCACCTGAGATGAAATGCAAAGCGTGCTCCGGTCCTCGTCGGGGATCAGGACGCTCTCTATGGTATGGCCGTCTTCAAGCTCAAAAAGGAACTTTCTCGTGCCGTCGGCGGAGCATTCGGTTTTTAGCGTTTGCAGGCGCGAAATATAATAGCGCTCAGCAAGCAGTAAGCGCTCGGTTTTCGCGAGATTCGTCATCTCGTCGAACGACTCCGCATGATGACCGTATATCCACTCGAACACCTGCGCGGCGCGGTATTTTTTGAGACCCATGCCGACGAGCTGTTCCTCAAGTTTGTCGGGTATTAATGCTTTTATATTCTGTCGAATGCTGTTCTTCATAGAAAGAAAGGATCCATAGGCCTTTGGCTCACAAAGGAGCCTGATACTTTCTCCTCACCTTAATCTTCTCCCGCGAGATGCATAACAAGTGCGTAACATTATCACCTTTAATCGACAAAAGCAAGACCGCCAAAATTTGACACCTCGTGGATACACAATCGTATGGTTTCCGGACAGTTCCTCGCTAGCGGGTGAATCCAAAAAAAATAACCCGTTGATTTATAAGTCTTCATAACATAGGAATAACTTTTGCAATCTTTTACCTATACTCAAAAAATCACTTGATTCCCTGTTTCCATACCCAAAAAATTTTATTGAATCGAACGATAGAGGGGTGCCGCCATATGGTTAAAAAGTTCCTTGTTGTGGACGATTCCGCCTCGATGCGGCAGCTGATAACGTTTGCCATGCAAGATGCCGGATACGAGGTTCTGCTCGCGGAAAACGGCAAAAACGCCCTCGATAAGCTGAGCAGCACGAAGGTCGATATGGTGATAACCGACCTCAACATGCCCGACATGGACGGCATCGAACTGATAACGCATCTCCGGGGCATGCCTGATTATAAGTTCGTCCCCATCGTAATGCTGACCACGGAGGCTCAGGAAGAAAAAAAGAGGCAGGGTAAGGCGGCCGGAGCGAGCGGCTGGATCGTGAAGCCCTTTACGCCGGAACAGTTACTCAACGTGGTCAGAAAGTTTCTTAAATGATAAAGCCGAATTGAACCAGGCAATGCCTGTTATTGGCTGTCAATTTTCCGTCACTGTCGTGTTTTTGATCAGCAAACAGACTGATTCACGTGCAACTTATTGATTTATCAATAATTGAATATCGTAATTTATGGTACGCAAGTTGCAAACTCCATTACACATTAGTGGGAAGATATTCTTAAAAGGTATCGATATTTTTCGGCGCTTCACAAAACGGTACGACATCGCGGGTAACAGCACAATAATGAATGTCTCGGCAGCAGTTGTTCAAATTCATTTTTCTGAGAGGATGTCATGAACATTACCTTTCGTGGTCAAAAATCAGGGAAAAAATCAGCGAAGCAAACAGGGAAACAATCAGGGAAACAAGGGAACGTAACATTGGACGGAAATCTTACGGTGGGCCAGGCAGAAGGGCTGCGGATTCTTCTGATCAAAGCCCTCATTGACGCCGAACAGGTGCGCGTGGATTTCGGGACCGTGACTGACGTCGATCTGTCCTGTCTCCAGCTGCTGTGCTCCGCCCACCGCTCCGCGGGCCGCATGAAAAGAAGCATTTCTTTATCCGGCGATTGGCCGGAACTGTTTAAAAAGATCGTGGAAGAGGCCGGTTATTCACGCCTTAGCGGCTGCCATCTGGATGTCAACCACAATTGCCTTTGGGTCAGAGGGTGAGCCATACCCGCCCTGGGCGGTTAACAACTTGAGAGGGGAAGGAAGCATGGAAGATATTATCGGAAAACTCCGGGAAACTTTCAGGGAAGAAGCCTACGAGCTCCTTGCCGAGCTTGAGGCGGGATTGCTCGAACTCGAGCATAACCCCGGCGACATGGAGCAGGTCGGACGGGTGTTCCGCGCCATGCACACGATCAAGGGCTCGGGAGCAACCTGCGAATTCCACAACATAGCCGCCTTCACGCACGAACTCGAAACGACGTTTGATAAGGTCCGCAAGGGGAAAATAGCTGCCACGAAAGAACTTATCGATCTGGCGCTCACGGCCCGCGACCATATTCAGTCCCTGTTCGATGCGTTCTACAAGGGAGGCGCGGCCGACGAGTCGAAAGGCGCCGAAATCACCGCAACCTTGAGGAAGCTGCTCCCCGACTCCGCGGGAAAGGGGCCTGCCGCTTCTGCCCCCCCTGCCGCGAAAAGCAAGCCAGCCAGGGAGGAGCCCGCCAAATACGCGACCTACCGGATCCGCTTCCGTCCGGCGAAGCATATTTTCGCCTCCGGCACGGACCCCGTGCTGCTGCTTCGGGAGCTGCGCCGGCTCGGCGCCTGCCGCGTGCTGGCCCAGACCGAGGCCATCCCCTATCTTGAAGACTATGAAGCAGACGGCTGTTATACTTTCTGGGACGTGATCCTGACAACGAACCGGGGCAGGAACGCAATCGAGGACATATTCATTTTTGCAAAAGATACGAGCGAGCTTACGATCGAGGTCATCGATGAAGAGGGCAGCCTGGATGACGAGGCCTCGTATAAGCGGCTTGGCGAAATTCTCCTCGATCGGGGCGACCTGACGCCGGAGGACCTCCAAAAGGCGCTGCAATCGAAAAAAAAGGTCGGCGAGATGCTCGTGGAGCACGGCATCGTGAGCTGTGACAAAGTGGAGTCGGCCCTGGCAGAGCAGCAGCATGTCCGCGAGATGCGGGAACGCCGGCAGGTCGCGGAACCGACGTCGAGCATCCGGGTGGCCACTGACCGGCTGGACACGCTGGTAAACCTGGTCGGCGAACTGGTGACCGTGCAGGCACGGCTCAGCCAGACCGCGCTCACGCGCGGGGTCCCGGAGTTCCTCTCCATTGCCGAGGAAGTGGAGCGGCTGACCGTGTCGCTCAGGGACAATACCATGAGCATCCGCATGCTGCCGATCGGCACCACCTTCAGCAAGTTCAAGCGCGCCGTGCGCGACCTCTCCGCCGAGCTGGGAAAAGAGATCGAGCTCACGACCGAAGGCGCGGAGACCGAACTGGACAAGACCGTCATCGAGCGGTTGAGCGACCCGCTCGTGCACCTGATCCGGAACAGCATCGACCACGGGATCGAAATGCCGGAAGTGCGCGAGGCCGCGGGCAAGCCGCGGTGCGGCACCATTCACCTCTCCGCCGTCCATTCCGGAGCGCATGTTCTGATCCAGATCAAAGACGACGGCGCCGGCCTCGATACCGGGGCCATCCGCGCCAAGGCCGTTGAAAAGGGCCTGGTCCCCCCCGATGCAACCCCCTCGGACAGAGAGCTTTTTACGCTCATCCTCATGCCGGATTTTTCCACCGCCAAAAACGTAACGAGCATGTCGGGACGCGGGGTGGGCCTCGACGTCGTCAAGAAGGCCATTGATGCGCTGCGCGGGAGCATCGAGATCACGAGCATCAGGGACGCGGGCGTCACTATCACGCTCAAGCTGCCGCTCACCCTCGCCATCATCGACGGGTTCCTGACGAAGATCGGCGCGGAACACTTTATCTTCCCGCTCTCCTCGGTCGAGGAATGCATCGAGCTCAAACGCGATACGGCCAGGTCCAACAACAGGCATCTGGTCAACGTCCGGGGCCACATGGTGCCCTATATCCGGCTCCGCGAGCAGTTCACGATCAACGGGGCCGCGCCCGCGATCGAGCAGATCGTCATCGTGGGAGAGGAAGGCCGCAGGGTCGGCTTTACCGTTGACACCGTGGTCGGACAACACCAGACGGTGCTCAAGTCCCTCGGCAGGTTCTATAAACAGGTGGAGGGCATATCGGGCGCCACCATCCTGGGGGACGGTACGGTGGCCCTGATCCTGGACCTCCCGAAGCTCGTCAGCGCCGCCGAGCAGGAGGAAAACGTCATTGCTAGGGGCCACGGCGCGTCCTTTGAGCAGGCTACGGCGGATGTGCCGTAGCGTCGAACCAGCTCCGGCGAAGTCATCGCAGATCAATAAACGAATTTAAAAATCACAGGGTGTTTAATAAACCGGCAAGGAGAGAAAGAAATGCTCAAGAACATGAAGATAGGCATGCGATTGTCATTGGGGTTCGGTTTTGTTTTGGCTATGTTAATAGGGATCGGCTTGTCCGGGTACTGGGGTGCGAGCTCGATCTCGAATATGACCATCACCATGCTGCAGGGCGATGCAGCGGTGTCGGAGCACGCTGCGCGCGCCAGAGCCAATGTGCTCGGCCTCAGGCGGTATGAAAAAGACATATTCATCAACATTGGGTCAAAGGACAAAGAGGAAGAATACTTTAAGAAGTGGAAAGAGCAGTTCGAACATCTTACCGCCCGGATCAAGGACGCTGAAAAAGCGGCAACGCTCGCGCAGGACAAAGAGTCGATCCTGTCCATGAAGACCGAGCTGGCAAACTACGAATCCGGGTTCATGAAAGTGGTCGGCATGATACAATCCGGCAAGATAACGACAACGCAGGAGGCCAATAACGCGATCAACGAATATAAGGACCAGGTCCATAAAATGGAAAATGCTTCGAAAGACCTGGCAGACGAGGCGAACAAGCGTATGGACGCGCAGGAAGACGTCGTAAAACAGCGCACCAGCCATACGAATATCATCATGCTGACTCTCGCCCTCATCGCGATCGCGCTGAGCGTTATCCTGACCTTCATCATATCGCGCGGCATCACCAAGCCCCTCGAGGAGGCGGTTATGGTGTCGAACAAGCTGGCGGATGGCCACTTGAACATCAACGTGGAGGTGAAGAGCACGGATGAGACGGGCCAACTGCTCACGGCCATGAAAAACATGGTGGAGCGGCTCAGGATGATCGTTGCCGACGTGAAGACCGCTTCGGACAACGTGGCCTCCGGGAGCCAGCAGCTCTCCGCCGGGTCCGAGCAGATGTCCCAGGGCACGACCGAGCAGGCAGCGTCGGCGGAAGAGGCGTCGTCATCGGTCGAGGAGATGAACGCCACGATCAAGCAGAACGCGGACAACGCGCAGCAGACCGAAAAGATCGCATTGAAGTCCGCTGCGGACGCCACCGAGAGCGGCAAGGCCGTATCCCAGACCGTGGGGGCGATGAAAGACATCGCAGGAAAGATCTCGATCATCGAAGAGATCGCGCGCCAGACGAACCTGCTGGCCTTGAACGCCGCGATCGAGGCGGCCCGGGCAGGCGAGCACGGCAAGGGCTTTGCGGTGGTTGCATCGGAAGTGCGAAAGCTCGCCGAGCGGAGCCAGACAGCGGCCGGCGAGATCAGCCAGCTTTCCGCCTCGAGCGTTGAAGTGGCCGAGAAGGCGGGACAGATGCTCGCCAAGCTTGTGCCCGATATCCAGAAGACGGCCGAGCTGGTGCAGGAGATCAGCGCGGCCTCCAAGGAGCAGACCTCGGGAGCGGACCAGATCAACGCCGCGATCCAGCAGTTGAACCAGGTCATCCAGCAGAACGCCGGGGCGGCCGAGGAGATGTCGTCCACGGCCGAGGAGCTGTCGTCCCAGGCCCAGCAGCTCCAGGGCACGATCGCATTCTTCAAGGTCGACGAGCGCGAGGCGCTCATGCACCGCAGGGTGATATCGCAGAGGCCGGCAAATGCCCTTCCGGTCCATGTCGCCCATCTTGCCGCGGGTAAAAAAGCGGCCCCGGCAAAAGTCGCTGTCATGAATAAAGGGATCGCCCTGAACCTGGGAGGCGGGTCCGGTAAAGGGAACGGAGACCACCGGGACGCGGAGTTCGAGAAGTTCTGATGAAATGCGGAATGGCGAATTCGGAATTCGGAATGAGTGAAAAGGCAGGATGAAGCGAAAAACGATATTTTCATTCCGCATTCCGCAATCCGCACGAATTTATAAGAGGAGGCTACCATGAACGCCACAGGAATAATGGAAATGACACAGTACCTGACGTTTAAACTCGAAGATGAGGTCTTCGCGCTCGACATCTCGAAAGTGCGCGAGGTGCTCGATTTCACCGCCATCACCAAGGTGCCGAAGACGCCGGAGTTCATGCGCGGGGTGATCAACCTCCGGGGCAGCGTGGTACCGGTGGTAGATCTCCGTCTGAAATTCGGCATGAGCAGGACCGAGAAGACGGTGAACACCTGCATCATCATCACCGAAGTGACCGTCGATAATGAGACCACGGTCCTCGGGGCGCTCGCCGATTCGGTGCAGGAAGTGATGGACCTCGGACCGGACCATATCGAGCCCGCGCCCAAGATCGGGACCCGGCTCAACACGGAGTTCATCCGGGGCATGGGCAAGCGGGACAACACCTTCGTCATCATCCTGGACATCGACAAGGTCTTCTCGATCGACGAACTGGCCTTGGTGCAGGCAAAGCAGGCGGAAGCGCCGGCGGAGGGCGCGCAGTAGGCCTCGCCGGAAAAGAAGTGTGGACGGAAAGGCTATTAAAGGCCGGTTTCCCAGCAGGGCCTGAGGCCCGCATAACGAGCAATACGAGCCAGGCTATAAGCCGGAACATGTGCAATGCAGTCCACTGGGGGGTGGGGTATGAAATGGGGAGACGTTTCCATCGGAAAGAAGGTCTTGACGGGTATCGGCGTTGTATTGGCGCTTTTATCAACAGCGGGGATCTGGGCGCTTGTCGGTATCGGTACGATCGTCCATGAAGGGATGGTTGTGGCAGACGGGAACAAGCTGAGAGGCGAGCTGCTGCAGCGCGAAGTCGATCATCTGAACTGGGCGCAGGCCGTCAGCAGATACGTATTCAATCCTCAGGCCGCGGAGCTGAAGGTTCAGCTGGACCATACGCAGTGCGGATTCGGAAAGTGGTATTACGGCGAGGGACGGAAAAAAGCGGAAGCCCTGCTGCCGAACTTAAAAGAGCATCTGGAGGCCCTTGAGGAACCGCACCGTAAGCTGCATGAATCGGCGGCCCGGATCCAGCGGCTGCACGCCCAGGGATCGCATGCCGAGGCCCAGACGGTCTACACTTCAGAAACTACGGCGGACCTCGAGAAGGTCCAGGGGCTGCTGCGAAAAACGGTGGACACGGCCAGGGAAAACATCCTGTCTGAAGAGCAGATGCTCACCAATGCCGTGCATACGCGGGTGATCGTCTCCAGCGTCAGCATTGTTGCCATTCTGCTCGGGCTTTTCTTCGGGTTCGCAATTACGAAGTCCATTACGAGACCGCTCAGGAAAAGCGTGGATTTTACGCGTGCCGTCGCGGGCGGCGATCTCAATTATCACCTGGATATCGACCAGAAGGATGAAGTAGGCCAGCTTGCGGGGGCGCTGAACTCCATGGTGACAACGCTGCGTAACGTGGTCGCCGACGTAAGAGACGCGTCCGGCAATGTTGCGGGCGGCAGCCAGGAGCTTACCGCCCGGTCGAACCAGATGTCGCAAGGCGCGACGGAGCAGGCCGCCTCCGCCGAGGAAGCGTCGTCGTCGGTGGAGGAAATGAACTCAACGATAATACAGAACGCGGACAACGCCCAGCAAACTGAAAAGATCGCGCGTAAATCCGCAGAAGACGCGGCAGAGAGCGGCGATGCCGTGGCCGAGACCGTGAGCGCCATGAAGGACATCGCGGGGAAAATATCGATCATCGAGGAGATTGCCCGCCAGACGAACCTGCTGGCCCTGAATGCTGCGATCGAAGCGGCCCGGGCCGGCGAGCACGGGAAGGGCTTTGCCGTCGTGGCCGCGGAAGTGCGGAAGCTCGCCGAGCGGAGCCAGACCGCTGCTGCAGAGATCAGTCAGCTGTCGGGTACGAGCGTGGAAGTGGCCGAGCGTGCCGGAACGATGCTGACGAAACTCGTGCCGGACATCCAAAAAACGGCCGAGCTGGTGCAGGAAATAAGCGCCGCGAGCAAGGAGCAGACCTCCGGAGCGAACCAGATCAACAGTGCAATCCAGGAGCTCAATCAGGTCATCCAGATGAACGCAGGGGCCGCGGAGGAAATGGCCGCGACCTCGGAGGACCTCTCATCGCAGGCCGAGCAGCTCCGAACAACGATCTCGTTCTTTAAGGCGGGAGAAGCGGATGCCTACCGGTCAAAAGCCAGGGTCAAAAGGCTCGAGGCCGGCCCCGCAAATTCATCCGGGGTTGTTCCGCTTCGTGTCCGTTCGGCGGTGAAGCAGATAGGGCAGATCATGTAAGAGGGCGAGGGCCCTGCCCTGTCGGCCCGCCGCATGATAACGCAGCGGAAGGAACCACATGAGGCAGCTCAGCAGGCCGGACCCTTCGCAAAGATTTTATTAAGGCGCATAGTTCACGCGCCTTCCTAAGGCACAGGATGATTGCAATCCATGAAAGACAGCCCGCTTTACAACGACACGGTACGAGCAATGTCCTCCAGAGAGTTCGACCGCCTGAGCGAGTTTATTATCGATCATTGCGGGATTAAAATGCCTCCGGCAAAAAAGATCATGCTGGAGTCGCGGCTCCAGAAAAGGCTCCGAAGTCTCGGGATGGCATCGTTCGGAGAGTATTGCGAGCTCCTGTTCGACTCTCCGGAGGGGAACGGCGAACTCGTGCACATGATCGATGCCGTAACAACGAACAAGACCGATTTTTTCCGCGAGCCCGTTCATTTTCAGTTTCTGACCGAAACCACGCTGCCGGAATTCCTGGCCGAGAGCGCGCTCGGCAACAGAAAAAAGTTCATCGTCTGGAGCGCGGGCTGCTCCTCGGGGGAAGAGCCGTACACGCTGGCGATGGTGCTGAACGAATATGCCCTGCCGCATCCCGATTTCCAGTATTCGATCCTGGCAACGGACATATCAACGAGGGTCCTCGAAAAAGCGCGCTCCGGCATCTACGATCAGCATCTGGTGGAGGGGATCCCTCAATCCTTCAAACAGAAATACTTCCTGCGCAGCAAAGACCGTGAGAAGAGGCTGGTCAGGGTCGTGCCGGAACTCCGGTCCCATATTTCCTTCCAACGGGTGAACCTTATGGACGAGAACCTGGTCCTCCCCGAAAAAGCGGACGCGATATTCTGCCGGAACGTGATCATTTATTTTGAACGGACGACGCAGTACAAACTCTTGAACCGGCTGTGCCAGTGCTTGAAGACGGGCGGATACCTCTTCCTGGGCCACTCGGAGACCGTTCATGGTTTTGACCTTCCCCTCGTACGCATCGCTTCCACGATTTACAGGAAGATGCCGTGACTCGAATAGGAGAAGAGCTGCCGGTGGTCCACCTCAAGGCGGGCGAGATGCACTGTGCCGACCGGCCGACGCTCGTCGTAACGGTCCTCGGCTCCTGCCTGTCGGTCATCCTGTACAATCGCCGTTTGGGGATCGGCGGCATCTGTCATGGCTTGCTGCCGTCGTGCGGCAATCAAAAGACCTGCAGCGGCGACTGCGTGGAAAAGTTCAGGTACGTGGACTGCGCAATCCGTCAGATGGTGAAAATCTTTGACCGCTTCGGCGTCAAACGAAGCGAGATAGAAGTGAAATGCTTCGGCGCCGCCGACATGTTTTCGAGGCCGATCGAAAAGTCCGGCCTTCTTTCGGTCGGCAGGCAGAACAGCGAGACGGCGGATGAGGTCATGAAGAGCGAAGGACTTACGCTGGTCACGCGGGACGTGGGCGGGCTCCAGGGTAGAAAAATATTGTTTTATACCCACACGGGCGAGGTGCTCCTGAAGCGCCTGACGAAATGTCAACACCGCTCAGATCTGACGGAAGCGCCGAGGGTGTAATCGATCCCGGAGCGGTTCCCCAGCGGGTGCGAACGCGAGGTGCAATGGTTACGAAAAAAAGAATACGGGTCCTCATCGTCGATGATTCCGCCGTGGTCCGCCAGACGCTTGAAGCGGTCCTCTCATCCGATCCCGAGATCGAGGTCATGGCCACGGCCTCGGACCCGTTTATCGCCGCGGATAAGATCCTCCGCGAAGTGCCCGACGTGATAACGCTGGATGTGGAAATGCCGCGCATGGACGGGGTCACGTTCCTCCAGAAAATCATGAGTCAGCACCCCATCCCGGTGGTCATCTGCTCCGGCCTCACGGAAAGCGGATCGGAAACCGCCCTCAGGACGCTCGAATACGGGGCCGTTGAGATCATCCTGAAGCCTCGTATCGGGACGAAACAATTCCTGGAAGAGTCGAAGGTGCGCATCTGCGATGCTGTGAAGGCCGCGGCCATGGCGCGTATCTCGCGCATTGTCCCCGAAACGCCGCGCGTTGTGCCGAAACTTTCCGCAGACGTCATCCTGGCGAAGTCCACATCGCATGCAATGGCAAAAACGACCGATACGGTCGTCGTGGTCGGCGCTTCCACGGGCGGTACCGAGGCCCTGAGTGATTTTCTTATGGCCATGCCGCTCGACGCCCCCGGTATCGTGATCGTTCAGCACATGCCGGAGCACTTTACCAGGGCCTTTGCAAGTCGTCTTGACAGTATGTGCCGTATTTCCGTAAAGGAAGCGGAGAATAATGATACAATCATCCGGGGACGGGCGCTCATTGCGCCGGGCAACCACCATATGCTGCTCAAGCGGAGCGGCGCGCGCTACTATGTGGAAATCAAGGACGGCCCGCTGGTTTCCCGCCACCGCCCGTCGGTCGACGTTCTGTTCCGCTCGGCGGCCCGCTATGCGGGCAAAAATTGCATCGGCGTCATCATGACCGGCATGGGCGATGACGGGGCGAAGGGCATGCTCGAAATGAAAGAGGCCGGAGCATACACCATAGCGCAGGATGAAGAGTCATGCGTGGTGTTCGGCATGCCGAAAAAGGCAATTGAACTGGAGGCCGTCGATAGGGTCGTCCATCTCAAGGACATCCCGGCGATAGTGCTGAAGAACGTTTCATGATTTGCAACAAAGAGTTAATTATGAGTATTCCTATTGCACATTACAGTATCGATGAAAAGCTGGTCTTTTCTCGAGGAGGCAAGAGCCATGTCATTATCTTTTAAAACAGCGCCCGATTCGTACGTCAAAACCGAACCCAAGCGGATTCTTATTGTTGACGATGAACCAACCATCCTGCTCACGCTGTCCTACGCGCTGCGGTCAAGCGGCGTTGAGGTCATTACGGCAAGCAGGCTTGAGCCTGCCGAGGAAGCGCTGGCCCGTTACGCATTCGATCTCGTGATCGTGGACATCAGAATGTCCGGAATCCTGGGCATTGAAGGATTGGAGCTCTTGAGCTATATCAAGCGCTACTGGCCGAGGACCGAAGTGATCGTTATGACTGCGCACGGCTCAACCGAGATCAAGCAAGAGGCCTACGGTCGCGGCGCAAGCTACTACTACGAAAAGCCCGTCGATATCACGGAACTGGCAAAGCGGGTGCAAAGCATGGGGATCCCGGTCAAGGGATGAAGGACGCAGTTAAAGAGGAGCGCGTTTTTGAATGCACCTCAGAGTCTCACAACGATCAGCAGGAGGATAAGAAATGCTTAAGAAAGTCTTGGTTATAGATGATTCTGCGCTGATACACCAGATGTACAAGATGGTGCTGATGCGGTACCGGTGCGAGATCATCGACGCGTTGAACGGTCAGGACGGACTGGATAAACTCGAGAAGCATCCCGATGTGAATTTGATCCTCCTTGACATCAACATGCCGGTCTTGAACGGGATCGAGTTCATAAAGAAGGTAAAGGAGCTCGGGAAATACAACGACATACCGATCATCATGGTCAGCACCGAGGGCAAAGAAGAAGATACGATGAGGGGGCTGGCCCTCGGGGCAAAAGGGTATGTAAAGAAGCCTTTTCAGCCAAGCGATCTGCACGCAATCATCGAGAAGATCTATCCCTCGAAATAACGTCAGCGCTGCATTTCCCGATAATTGATATGATGCGCCATTCATCGGAGGCCGTAACGTCATGGGTAAAGAGCTTGTTCAGGAATCGTCGCTCAGCGAACTTCTCGAAGCATTTTATAACCTCGACAAGAGGGGGAGGGAGGGTGTTATTGCAGCGTTCCGCAAGGCATCCGATCCGCTCTCCTATCCTGTACTTGAATCCAGCCTTAAAAATCACGAAAATGACCGCGTGCGGAATGCAGCCATGGAAATCTACGTCGCGCTGGGAGACAGGTCGCTTCCGTTCCTCATTTCCCTTCTCAATGACGCGGACGAGGAAGTGCGGACGTTCAGCAGCGTCATGCTCGGCACGCTGCAGGACCGCGGCGCCGTGCCGTCGCTCATCAAGGCGCTGGCCGATCCGGACATGAATGTGAAGCATGCGGCGGCAGAGGCGCTCGGCAAGATAGGAGATCCGCGGGCGGTAGAGCCCCTCATCGGCGCGCTCGCGACGGATATGTGGCTCCAGTTTCCCGCGGCCATCGCGCTCGGCGACATCGGCGATTCCCGCGCCGTCGGGCCGCTTATCTCGCTTCTCGAAATGCCGGGGGTAAACGTGCCGGCCATTCAGGCCCTCGGGAAGCTCGCCCATCCCTCAGCGCTCGGTCCGCTCAGCAGGCTGCTCGACGAAGAAGAACCCTCTCTTCGCGAATGGTCGCTGGAAGCCGTTGCCGCTATCCTCGCCCGCTGGCCGGACAGTGGGAGTGACCTGCGACTCACCCGGAAAACGACCAACGCGATGATCGAAACGCTCAACTCAAACAGCCTTGAAGCGCGCAGAAACGCCGCTATTACCCTTGGCTGCTGTAAGGTGAAAGAGGCGCTGTCCTTCCTCGTCGAATTGAGCACCGACCGGGACATGGGCGGGGTTGCGCGAAAGGCGCTTGC
>Ga0210377_10003035_pt1 | contig 14487 bp, 6 predicted proteins | sample PLM4_65_b1redo_FD_155480 | JGI IMG/M metagenome (GOLD analysis project Ga0210377, IMG submission 155480) | Groundwater sediment microbial communities from an aquifer in East River, Colorado, USA - PLM4_65_b1 redo | ecosystem: Environmental > Terrestrial > Soil > Riparian zone | place: USA: East...
GGATACGCCCGTGTGGACGGCGGTCGGCGCTCAAGAGAACGAAGCCTTCGGTGACTCGCTCGCGTTCGGCGATTGGAACGCCGACGGCTTCGTCGACGTCGCGATCGGTGCGCCGACCTACCAGGGTGGCTGCAACCCGACGTACGGCGAGAAGGTGGGCCGTGTCTACGTGTGGTACGGCGCCGCCAGCGGCGCGGGCAATCCGTCCGGCTTCGGCGACCCCGGCAGCCCCGCGAATGCCGACGCAATCCTCGGCCCCTCGGGCATCTCGAACGCGCTCTGCTACACGTTCCCGCCCGACGGCTTCGGCGCGGATCTCGCGAGCGGCGATCGGACCGGCGACGGGATCGAGGAGCTCATTCTCGCCGACCCCGGCTACTTCCACGCCGAGTGCTATCCCGACACGACCGCGGGCCGGGGGCGGGTATCGGTGTTCCGAGGCGGCGCGACCGGACTCGTCCAGACCGAGACGATCCTCGGCGAAGAGTGCAGCGTCGCCGAGTGTTCCTCGTCCTGCGGCCACGACACGCTGGCCCGGGCGATGACCGCGGGCGACGTGGACGGCGATGGTCGGGCCGATCTCGTCATGAGCAGGGGCCACCCGAGCGCTGAGGGTGTGCGCGTCATGTATGCGTCCGGCACTACCCAGGATCTCAACGCGGACCCGCCGCTCGACCTCGCATTGCTCGACGTGAACGCCGACGGCCATGCAGATGTCTCGGCGACGGCGACCGAGGATGCGAGGCTGTGGCTGGGTGGAGCGGGTGGGCTCACGCCAACCGCGTGGACCGCATCGTATCCGATCGACTCGACCGGCCGTGCGCGCGTGATTCGCGCCGGGCAGCGCGATGCGGACTGCTACGAGGACCTTGCACTGGTCGCGCCTACGGCGGGCACGGTCCGGGTATTTCGCGGGCAGGCGGGCTCCGCAGGTCTTGCCCTCCAACCCGTCGAGACGATCAAGAAGGCTTGGAGCTCGATCTCACCCGCGGGCGACGTGGGCCGCAGCGGGATCGAGGAGCTGCTCACCGGCGGACCCGCCGAGGCCCGCTACGGCTCGACCGACGCGGGGGGCGCCATCGCGCTCTACCAGGGCGACGTGTCGACGGCGCCGATTCCGGACTGCGACGGGGATGGCTCGGCGCGCAACCTCGACTGCAATGACCGCAACGCCGCAATCGAGCCCGGCAACCCGGAGCTCTGCAATCTGCGCGACGACGACTGCGACAACGCGGTGGACGAGGGTCTCGCCTGCAACTTCGCCGACGCCGATGCCGACGGGGTCTTCGACGACGGCAATCACTCCGGAGTCGTCGGCGACGCGCGCTGCACCGGGGGCGTGACGCAGAACTGCGACGACAATTGCTCGTCCACGGCGAACGCGAACCAGCTGGACGGCGACGCGGACACGCGCGGCGACGCGTGCGACAATTGCCCGACGTTGTCGAACGTCGATCAGGCCGATGGCGACGTCGATGGCGTCGGGAGCATCTGCGACAGCTGCACGACCATCGCGAATGCGCGGATGGCGCCCGGCTACCTCGGCACCAACCCCTGGGCCACGCTCACCGGCGGCCAGCGAGACGACGACCACGACGGCTTCGGGAACATGTGCGACGCCAAGTTCGTCGGGCTCGCGACACAGGCGGTCGGTGCCCTCGACCTCAATCAGTTCCGCGCTTCGAACGGCGAGGACCGCACCCTCGACACCTGCGGAACCGGCAACAACCGGCCGTGCGCCATCTTCGACCTGGACGAGAACACGACGACCGCGAACGCGATCGGCGCGCTCGACTTGAACCGCTTCCGCGCGGTCTCCGGCTACCTTCCGGGGCCGAAGTGCCCGACCTGTCCGCTCGCCTGCGAGTCCGGCCCGAGCGGGACCTGCGGCGCGATCCCGTGACGCAGCCGCTGTCGCTCAGCGCGCGCGGTGGCCGCCGGCGATCCAGCAGCGGTCGGCGAGCGTGCCGAGCGCGAAGTCGCGGTAGCCGCCCTTGAAGAAGTCGCGGCAGCGCGTGGAGTGCGCGAGCGCGCGCTCGCTCGAGGTGCGCCGCACCTCCTGCCGGAACGTGCCGTCGTCGTAGAGCTCGTAGACCGCGAAGCCGCCGGGGTAGTCCTTCACGCAGTTCACTTCCACGAACGGGATGTCACCCGACGCGGCATAGCGGCGCACGCGGTTGCGATGCGTGTGCCCGATCAGCACGCCCTGGACCTGCGGGTTCCGGCCGAGCAGCTCGAACATCCGCGTCGAGTGCTCGGGAATGATGCCGATCGAGTTCGGATAGCTGTTGGCGTGCTCGGGCGGCACGGGCTGGTGGTGCGTGAGCAGGAGCGTCGGCTGCGCGAGCTCGCGCGTGCGCTCGAGCTCGCCGGTGAGCCAGCGCAGGCGCTCGTCGGGAAACACGCCGTGGTGGTGGCCGGGCTCGACGGTGTCGAGCAGCACCATCCGCCAGCCGCCGAGGTCGAACGCGCGCGGCGCGCGCGGCTGACCCAGAAGTGCGTAGCCGTCGACCTCCTCGCCCTCGAGCATGCCGTAGTGGTCGTGGTTGCCCAGGAACGCGTGCCACGGCGCTTCGAATCCCGCGAAGGTGCGCGCCGCGACCGCGAACTGCGAGCGCAGGCCGCGATCCGCGATGTCGCCCTTGATCACGACCGCGTCGACCCGAGCCGCGTTGATGTCGGAGACCGCGTCCTCGTTCATCAGCTTCCAGTAGGGCACGTCGCCGTCCGTCTCGCGCACGGCCGGAAAGCCCGGCGCCGGATCGCCGTACTCGTTGTCCTCGGTCATCATGCCGCCGAAGCGCGACTCGCCGAAGTGCAGATCGTTCAAGGTCGCGAAGCGCGCGACGACCCGGCCGCGCGGCGCGGGCATCGTGCGCACGCGCGCGGGGAAGTAGCGGCTCGGCTCGGCGGGCGCGGCACCGTCGGATTCGATCGCGAGCGCGTACTCCGTATCGGGCTCGAGACCCTCGATCCGAACGAGGCGCGTCGCGGCCGGCCCGCGTGAGACCGCGCGCGGCTCGCCGTTCAAGAGCACGCGCGCGGGTGCGTCCACCGCGCCCGCGTCGTCGGCGACCTGGAACGAGAGCGTCAGGCTGCGCGCCGTGACGGCGAAGAGCTCAGGGTCGCGGACGCTGTGCGCCATTGCGTGGCCTCCCGTCTAGTCGAAGAAGCAGAAGTGATCGGGCTGCGCGGCGAAGCCCGCGGTCGGCGTGTCGATCTCGGCCTGTACGCGCGCGCGGTGGTCGTTGATCCAGGTGCGGATCGGCGCGAGCGCCGTCGTGAGATCCCCCGTGACCGGCTGGATCAGCGCCTGCATGCGGTCGATCTCCGCGAGGTGCGCGGTCGGGTTCCAGACCGTGTCCAGGAGGTGCTGCAGCTTCGCGAGGTAGAGCGTCCGTACCGCCGGGATCGCGTAGAGCCGGCGCGGCAGCGCGGCGCGCGGAACGATCGCCTGGGCGTGCACCGGATCTCCCGTACGGCCCGAGAGAGGATTGCCGCGGCCGAAGGTGTCGTCGGCGCCCCAGGGGATGAAGTGGATCTTGCCTTCCAACGGCTTCACGTAGAAGTAGAAGTTGTTCTGGTCGTCGGCGTAGCCGTCCCAGTGGCCGATCAGCCCTTCGCCGGCCCAGAAGGTGAGGTAGGCGTCGAGGTCGACCACCGCCTCGATCGCCGCGCGCCGTTCCGCGTCGGTGTAGGTCGTGTTCACCAGCGCCGCCGTGAGCGCGTCGATCTCGGTCTTGTTCGCCGCGGCGGGGTCGTCCTTCGGCTCGATCGTGCCGCGCCAGGGCTCGCCCGTCGCGGGCGTGCCCTTCAGCCAGAAGTCGGAGAGCGTCCCTTCGTACAGGCGGCCGCTTGGATCGCCGAAGACGCGGCCCAGGAACGGCTCCTTGATCGACTCGACGTTGACGTAGAGGAGGTCGTCGATCGGCGTCTCGTCGGGCGTGCCGGACTGCGTGGTGTGCAATGTGACGCGCGCGAAGTTGCAGCGCGGCGCGGGAATTCCCGCCTCGGCCATGATCGCGTAGCCCAGACACTGCTTGACGTAGGCCGGGTCCTGGAGCGCGTTGTTCAAGGTCATGCGGTCGAGGCCCTCGAGCCGCTGGCCGGACACGAACTCGCCGAAGTCGAGCTTCAGCGAGGGCTTCGTCTCCGAGAGCGAGCCGAAGAAGCCCTTCTTGCGGATGCCCACGTCGACCAGCGGCTGGCCCTCCACGAGCACGGTCGGCGCGCTGAAGAACGTGTAGGGGTCGGGGAACGGCGTGTCGCCGCAGGTCTGGTTGAGGAACACCGAGAACAGGTCGCGCGCCTGCACGCGCAGGTCGTTCCAGTCCCCGCGCGCCATGGTGATCTCGATCTCGAGAAGCCGCTCCGGGTCGTACCAGAGCGCGGCCGGGTCCGCGGGAAGCGCCGCCGCGGGGCAGACCGGCGCGATGTCGGGCGGGAGCCCTTGATTCACCCGCCGCGTGACGGAGGCGTCGGCGACGTTGCACGCGCCGTCGTTCACGACGCCGCACTTCGCCGGCGCGTCGACGTTCGGAAGCTGCGCCGAAAGCTTCGCGCGCAGGTGCGCGCGATCGTTCGCGTCCACGTCTCCGTCGTCGTCGACGTCGCCGCACTCGCACGCGTCGCCGATTCCGTTCGCCCCGCCGGGCGCGATCCCGCCGGAGTCCGCTTGATTCGAGTTCGCCTCGCCCGGGCAGTTGTCGTCGCAGCCCGACGTCGCGCCGCCGGTGCAGGTCGCGTCGCCCGCGATGCCCGAGCGGTTCCCGTCGTCCGCGACTCCGTCCGTGTCGCGGTCGGGAATCGGCAGGCCCAGCCGCAGCGCGGACAGATCCTGCACGAGGACCCCGCCGCCCCACGCGTTCGGTGCGCCGAACCGGCTGGTGGTGCCGTCGTTGTAGGAGGTCGAGCATCGGTCGACCAGCGCGCTCGGCGCCGTCTCGAGCTTGAAGACCTCGCGGCTGTTCACGCCGACGGACGGCGGGTTGCAGCCGATCGCGGGATTCGACGCGATCCCTTCGCCCGCGGGCCCGAACACCAGCACATCTGCCGCGTCGCGGATCGTGAGCTGCCAGTCGTCGTTCGAGACCGGGAAGCTGTTCGGGGTGATGTACGTGCTCGGGCCGGCATCGCTCGCCTGCACGTTGATCCACCAGTCACCGCCGACCGCGATCGGGTTGTAGCTGACGTCCGTCGCGACATCCTCGGCGACGGTAATGATCGTGCCCGCGCGCAGGTCCGCCCAGAGCGCGTTCTGACTGAAGACGAGCTGCTCGTTGCAGACGCTGTTGTCGCAGATCTGGAGCTTCCAGCCGCGCACGTCGAGGTGATCGGCGACGACCACGAGCTCGAACCAGTTGCCGCCGTTCCCGGTCACGGCCGCGGGGCCGAAGTACGGGTCGAAGCCTCCGCCCTCGAGCACGTTCGCCGGCGAGACGGCGTTGTACTCGTTCAGGATCAGCTTCTCCGCGCGCGCGCCCAGGGCGGCGCAGAGGCAGAGCAGTGCCAACCAGGGCAGAGTCCCGATACGCATCGCGGGAGTCTACCCGAAGCCGCCCTGCCTGAGTGAGCCCCTTATTCCGGAGCCGGCCCCGGGAACTGATCGCGCAGGAGGCGCTTCAGCACCTTGCCGGTGGGGTTGCGCGGAATCACGTCGACGAAGCCCACGGCGCGCGGCTGCTTGAAGCGCGCGAGCTTGCCGTTGCACCAGTCGAGGACTTCCTTCTCCGTCAGCGACGGATCGTGCTTCACGACCACCGCGAACGCGGACTCTCCCCACTTGGCGCTCGGCTGTCCGATGACCGCGACCTCTCCGACTTTCGGGTGCGCGAGGATCACGTTCTCGATCTCCGCGGGGTACACGTTCTCGCCGCCCGAGATGACCATGTCCTTCATCCGGTCCTGGATGTAGATGAAGCCCTCTTTGTCGACGCTGGCGACGTCGCCGGAGTGGAGCCAACCGTCCTTGATCGTCTCGGCGGTCGCCTCGGGCCGGTTCCAGTAGCCGGTCATGACGTGCTGGCCGCGGATGATCACTTCCCCCTGCTCGCCCGGCGGGACGTCCTTCTTCTGCGCGTCGACGACGCGCACGTCCGTGTGGAAGAACGCCTTGCCCGTAGAGCCGGCCTTCGCGATCGCCTCGTCGGGTCCGATCAAGCACGCGGGGCCGCAGCTCTCGGTCAGCCCGTACACCTGGTGGATCTCGATGTTCAGCTTCGCGTACGCCTCGATCAGAGTGACCGGCACGGGCGCGGCGCCGCTCATGATCCAGCGCAGGCTCGAGATGTCGTACTTCTTCGGGTCGTAGGTCTGCAGCATGAAGTTCAGCATCGCGGGGACCTTCAGCGCGACGGTGACCTTCTCGCTCTGGATCAGCTCCCAGACCTTCACCGGATCGAACGCGCGCATGACCACGCTCGTCACGCCGCGGTAGACGTTGCCGGTGATCGGCGTGAGCGCGCCGACGTGGAAGAGCGGGAGCGAGACGAGGTAGCGGTCCTTGAAGCGCATCTCCGCCGTCGCGGCGATCGTCATCACGCCCCACATGGCGGTGCCGTGCGTGTGCATCGCGCCCTTCGGCAGGCCCGTCGTTCCCGACGTGTACATGATGTAGAGCAGGTCGTCGTCGCAGGCGGTGACCTCGGGTGACTCCGCCGACGCGGCGCGCTGCAGGGCGTCGTAGTCCTTCGCGAACCCCGCGCGGCTCTGCGCGTCGCCCACGTGCACCCATTGCTTCACGTCCGTCGCCGCTCCGCGCAGCTCGAGCGCGCCGACGGTCTGCCCGAACTCGCCGCCGTAGATCACCACGGTCGAGCCGGAGTCCTTCAGGATGAACTGCAGCTCGTCGGGGACCAGCCGCCAGTTCAGCGGCACGCAGACCGCGCCGAGCTTCGCGATCGCGAAGAAGCTCTCCATGAACTCGGGGCTGTTCATGAGCAGGAGCGCGACGCGGTCACCCTTCTTCACGCCGAGCTCGCGCGCGAGGAAGTTCGCGGTGCGGTTCGCGCGCGCGTCGAGCTCGGCGAAGGTGAAGCGCCGGCTCGTGTGCGTGTCGATGAACGCCTCGAGGCGCGGGTTCAGATAGGCACGCTTGGCCAGGAACAGGCCGATGTTGTTCTTCAAATCCCGTTTCCTCCCGGTGGCTGCATTCTGGCATAGTCGGGCGATGGAGAAGCTCCGGCGGAACGTGCGCTCGCTCGTGGACGAGGCGAACGCGGAGATCGAGTCGGTCTCGGCCAAGGACGCGATCGAGCTCGCGAAGCACCCCGACGTGCTGATCGTGGACCTTCGCGACCCGCGGGAGCTCGAGCGCGAGGGCTTCATTCCCGGCTCCTTCCACGCCCCGCGGGGCATGCTCGAGTTCTGGGTCGATCCCGAGAGCCCCTACTTCAAGGACGTCTTCGGCAGCGGCAAGCGCTTCGTCTTCCACTGCGCCAGCGGCTGGCGCTCGGCGCTGGCCACCAAGGCCGTGCAGGACATGGGCCTTCCGCGCGTCTCGCACATCGCGACCGGCTTCAAGGGCTGGGTCGAGGCGGGCGGGCCGGTCGAGCGCAAGACCCCCCAGGGCTGATCGCGCCGGGCGGAGAACACCTTCCGCAAGCGGGCGCGATTCGTTTATCCTCGCCCGAGGGAAGGGAAGAGCATGAAGATCGGGACATCTTTGCGCGCGGGCCTGGCCGTCGGGCTCGCGCTGATCGCGATCGCGGGCTCGGCGCTGGCACAGGGAACCTACGTCCTGTTCGAGAGCGGTCCCGTGCGGCCGCTCGCGCTCTCTCCCGACGGAACGAAGCTCTTCGTGTGCAACATCCCCGACGGACGGCTCGAGATCTTCAACGTCTCGGCCTCGGGGATCTCCTACTCGGCCTCGATCCCGGTCGGCGTGGACCCGGTCGCCGTCGCCGCCCGGAGCAATACGGAAGTCTGGGTGGTGAACCACCTCTCGGACAGCGTCTCGATCGTCGACGTCCCGGGCCAGCGCGTGGTGCGCACCTTGCTCGTCGGCGACGAGCCGCGGGACATCGTCTTCGCGGGCACCGGCGGGAACCGCGCGTTCATCACCGCCGCCCACCGCGGCCAGAACCGGCCCGGCGATCCGGAGCTGAATACGCCGGGGATCGGGCGCTCGGACGTCTGGGTCTTCGACGCCGCGAACCTCGGCGCGACGCTCGGCGGCACTCCGCTGACCATCCTGAACCTGTTCGGTGACACCCCGCGCGCGCTCGCGGTGAGCCCGGACGGCGGGACGGTCTATGCGGCGGTCTTCCACTCGGGGAACCGCACCACCACGATCGCGCAGAACGGCCCGATCGTGTCGCAGAACCCGCCGCTCCCGCTCACCGACCCCTTCGCCAACGCGACCCTGAACACGCCCGCGGTGAACGTGATCCTGAAGCAGCAGTCCGGCACGACCTGGGTCAACACCAACGGCACCACCTTCACCGACGCGGTTCCGTTCACGCTGCCCGACAAGGACGTGTTCGCGATCGGCGCGAACGGCACCCCGCCGGTGGAGACGGCGAGCTTCTCGGGGGTCGGCACGATCCTGTTCAACATGGCGGTGAATCCGCTCTCGGGCGTGATCTACGTCTCGAACACCGACGCGAACAACCTCGACCGCTTCGAGGGCTTCAGCACGCCGAGCCTGCGCGGGGAGCTGCACAAGTCGCGCATCACGATCGTGAATCCGGCGGGATCGGTTTCGCCGCGGCACCTGAACACGCAGATCGACTACGCGGCGGTCGCGCCCTCGCAGGCGGTCAACGATGCTAGCCTCGGCATCCCGACGGATCTGGCCGTGACGAGCAACGGCGCCACGATCTACCTCGCGGCTTTCGGCTCGAGCGAGATCGGGATCATCGATACGGCGGCCCTCGCGCTCGCGCCCGGCGCGCCCGGCGCGTTCGCGGCCAACGCGAACGACCACATCGCGGTCACCGGCGGCGGTCCCGGCGGAGTCGTGCTCAACGCGGTGAACGATCGGCTCTACGTCTACACGCGCTTCGACAACGGCGTCTCCGTGATCGACACCGGCGCGCGCCAGGAGATCTCCCACCAGCGCATGCACACGCCGGAGCCGGCCCCGATCGCCGACGGCCGACCGCTCCTGTACGACACGAGCTTCACTTCGGCGAACGGCGAGGCGTCGTGCGCGGTCTGTCACGTGTTCGGCGATTTCGACAGCCTGGCCTGGGATCTCGGAGATCCCGAAGGGACGGTGCTGAACAACACGAACCCGTTCGTGAACCTCTTCGGCAACAACGGGATCGTGCAGGGCAATCCCGACTTCCACCCGCTGAAGGGGCCGATGACGACCCAGACGCTGCGGGGCATGGAGCACAACGGGCCGATGCACTGGCGCGGCGACCGCACGGGCGGACTCACCACGAACCGCTCCCCTGCCTGGGACGGCGACCCCGTGAACGCGCTCGACGCGAACAAGGCGTTCCTGAAGTTCAATCCCGCGTTCGTCGGCCTGCTCGGCCGCACCAATCAGCTCACTGGCGACGACATGCAGGCATTCGCCACCTTCATCCTGCAGGTGCAGCAGCCGCCGAGCCCGATTCGCGATCTCAGCAACACCATCACCGCAGCACAGCAGCTCGGCAGCAACTTCTATTTCGGCGATGTCTCGGACGGGGCCAAGAACTGCGACGGCTGCCACACGGTGAACCAGGGGCAGGGCTTCTTCGGCACCGGCGGGCTCTCGACGTTCGAAGGGGAGACCCAGCACTTCAAGGTCCCGCATCTGCGCAACGCCTATCAGAAGGTCGGCATGTTCGGCATGCCCGCCGTGAGCGGCATTCCGGCGAGCGGCAGCCCGACCACCGAGCAGATTCGCGGCGTCGGCTACCTGCACGACGGCGCGATCGACACCGTGCTCGACTTCCTGCGTGCGATGGCCTTCACGTTCCCCGGCGGCGACCCGGAGCGTTTGAACGTCGTCGACTTCATCTTCGCGATGGAGTCCGACTTCGCGCCGATCGTCGGCCAGCAGATCACGCTCACCCAGACGAATGCAGCGGTTGCCGGCCCGCGCGTGGACCTGCTGGTGCAGCGCGCCAGTACGCCGTATGCCGACCCCGATCGCTCGCCCAACAACGAGTGCGATCTGGTCGTGAAGGGCCGCGTCTCGGGGGACACGCGCGGCTGGTGGATGAGCGCGCCGGGCGTGTTCACGTCCGACCAGGATGGCGCCGGCACGATCACCGACGCGAGCCTGCGGCTGCAGGCGGCCTCCCTCGGCGGGGACCTCACCTACACCTGCGTGCCGCCGGGCTCCGGTCCGCGGCTCGGGATCGATCGCGGTGGCATCGGCGACGAGTCGCAGCCCGACGGGATCAGCGACTTCTCGCAGTGCGGCGACGTGACCAACGACGGCGTCGACACGAACGCGGACGCCGCGCTCATGCGGACGTGGCTCTCGGGCATCGGCAACATGCCCGCGAGGTTCAAGTGCAACGTCTCCGGCCCGTCCGGGAGCTCCGACGCGGCCTGCAACATCGCCGACGTGACGGCGCTGCGGCGCGCGCTCGGGGGCCTCGGGCCGCTGCTCACCCAGGGCTGCACGCTCTAGGCCACGACCCGAGGGACGGGTTCCGCCACTCGGAGCAGTTTTCCCCCACTCCCCTCTGGTTGGGCATATCATCGCGCCCGGGATCGGCACTGGGAGGGAAGGGAAGATGAAGGTCGGGGTATCCTTGTGCGCGCGGTTCGCCGCGGCGTTCGCGGTGATTTCGCTCGCCGGGTCCGCGCTGGCCCAGGGGAACTACACGCTGTTCGAGAGCGGACCGGTTCGGCCGCTCGCGCTCTCGCAGGACGGCACCAAGCTCTTCGTCTGCAACATCCCCGATGGACGGCTCGAGATCTTCGACGTCTCGCCCGCGGGCTTGACCCATTCGGGCTCGGTGCAGGTCGGTGTCGATCCGGTCGCGGTCGCGCAGAGCCCGAGCGGCCAGGTCTGGGTCGTGAACCACATGTCCGACAGCGTCTCGATCGTCGATGTCGCGAGCTTGCGCGTCGTGCGCACCCTGCACGTCGGCGACGAGCCGCGCGACATCGTCTTCGCCGGACCCGGCCGCAACCGCGCGTTCATCACCGCCGCGCACCGGGGCCAGAACCGGCCCGGCGATCCGCAGCTGCTCACGCCCGGCGTCGGCCGCACGGACGTCTGGGTCTTCAACGCGTTGGCCCTGGGTCATCCGCTCGGCGGCACGCCCCTGACCCTCCTGAACCTGTTCGGCGACACCCCGCGCGGCCTGGCCGTGAGCCCCGACGGCGGCACGGTCTACGCGGCGGTCTTCCACTCGGGCAACCAGACCACGGTGGTGAACCAGGGCGTGCTGCCCACCCCCGGCCCGCTCCCCGCGATCACCGACCCGGTCGCGGGAACCGTCCCCGCGCCGGAGGTCGCGGTCATGCTGAAGTACGACTCGGGCAACACCTGGGTCGACGTCGACGGCGTTCAACACACCAACGTCGTGCGCTTCCGGCTGCCCGACCGCGACGTGTTCGCGATCAACGCGAACGCGAACCCGCCCGTCGAGTCGGCGAGCTTCGCGCACGTCGGGACGATCCTCTACAACCTCGCGGTCAATCCCGTGAGCGGCGCGGTCTACGTCTCGAACACCGACGCGAACAACATGGACCGCTTCGAGGGGTTCTCGACGCCGAGCCTGCGCGGCGAGCTGCACCGCGCGCGCATCTCGATCCTGTCGGGGAGCACGGTGTCGCCGCGCAACCTGAATCCGCACATCGACTACGACGCGATCTCACCGCCGCAAGCGGTGAACGACGCGAGCCTCGGCATCCCGACGGACCTCGCCGTCTCGCCCGACGGCAGCACGCTCTACGTCGCCGCGTTCGGCTCGGGCAAGGTCGGCATCCTGTCCACGGCGGCGCTCGCGCTCGCGCCCGGGGCACCTGGGGCGTTCCAGCCCGACCCCGCCGATCACGTCGAGCTCTCCGGCGGCGGTCCGGGCGGGCTCGCGATCGACGCGGCGAACGAGCGGCTCTACGTCTACACGCGCTTCGACAACGGCATCTCCATCGTCGATCCCGCGGCGCGAGCGGAGATCGCGCACGTGCGCGTGCACAACCCGGAGCCACCGTCGGTCGTCAACGGCCGCCCGTTCTTCTACGACGCGCGTTTCTCGTCGTCGAACGGCGAAGCGGCCTGCGCGGTCTGTCACGTCTTCGGCGACTTCGACAGCCTGACGTGGGATCTCGGCGACCCGGAGGGCACGCTGGCGCTGAACAACAATCCGTTCGTCCGCGCCGACCTCAACGTGGTCGGCATCCCCCTCGTGATCGGCTTCGCATCTCCGGCGCTGCCGTCGAACATCACCACGAACGTCGACTTCCATCCGCTCAAGGGCCCGATGAACACGCAGACCTTGCGCGGCATGGATCACCACGGGCCGATGCACTGGCGCGGCGATCGCTCCGGCGGGACGTTCAGCAACCGCAGCCCGCAGTGGAACGGCGATCCGGCGAACGCGCTCAACGAGACCCAGGCGTTCATGAAGTTCAATCCCGCGTTCGTCGGCCTGCTGGGACGGCAGAACCAGCTCAGCAACGAGGACATGCAGGCGTTCGCGCAGTTCATCCTGCAGGTGCAGCAGCCGCCGAACCCGATCCGCAACCTCGACAACACGAACACCCCGGCGCAGCAGGTGGGAGCGAGCTTCTTCAACGGTCAGATCTCGGACACGCTCAAGAACTGCAACGGCTGCCACACGCTCTCGCAAGCGGACGGCTTCTTCGGAACCGGGGGCCTCAGCACCTTCGAAGGCGAGAGCCAGCACTTCAAGGTCGCGCACCTGCGCAACCTGTATCAGAAGGTCGGCATGTTCGGGAATCCCGGCGACGGCGCGATCCCCCCGACGGGGGACCCGAACGCGGAGCAGATTCGCGGCTTCGGCGTGCTCCACGACGGCAGCGTCGAGACGGTGGTGCGCTTCCTCAACGCGGCCGTCTTCAACTTCCCGGGCGGCGACGCGCAGCGCACGAACGTCGCGAACTTCATCTTCGCGTTTCCGTCGGACCTCGCGCCGGTGGTCGGGCAGCAGGTCACGCTCACGCAGGCGAACGCGGCAGAGCCCCTCGTGATCTCGCGCTTGAACACGTTCGTGACGCGCGCGGGCACGGCCTACGCCGACGTGGATCGCTTGGTGAACAACGAGTGCGACCTGGTCGTGAAGGGCCGCATCGCGGGCCAGCCACGCGGCTGGTGGATGAGCTCGCCGGGCACGTTCACGCCCGACCAGGCGGGTGGCGCTACGATCAGCGACGCGAACCTGCGGCTGCTCGCGAGCATCCCCGGGCAGGAGCTCACGTACACCTGCGTGCCACCGGGCTCGGGCGAGCGCCTGGGTGTCGATCGCGGCGGCATCGGCGACGGCTCGCAGCCCGACGGCATCCGCGACGCCTCGCAGTGTGGGGACGTGACGGCCGACGGCGTCGACACGGAAGCGGACGCCGCGAGCGTGCGGAGCTGGCTCGCGGGCGGAGGCACGCCACCCGTGCTCGCCAAGTGCAACGTGTCGGGCGCGAACGGGAGCGCTCCCGCGACTTGCAACATCGCCGACGTGACGGCGCTGCGGCGCGCGATCGGCGGCCTCGCGCCGGCGCTCACGCAGGGCTGCACGCTCTAGAAGAGAGCTAGCTCGGAGCGGCCTCGAGGTTGAAGAGAGCGCGAGCGCGGATGTCGCGCGAGGATGCGCCCGCGCGCAGCTCGAACTCGCCGGGCTCGGCGACCCATCCGCTCACGGCCGGGTCCCAGTAGGAGAGCGCGCGCGGCTCGAGCGTGAAGCGCACGGCTCGGGTCTCCCCCGGCGCGAGCTCGATCTTCGCGAACGCGCGCAGCTCCTGCTCGGGCCGCACGAGGCGCGAGGCGACGTCGCGCACGTAGAGCTGCACGACCTCCTGCCCGGCCCGCGTGCCGGTGTTCGCGACGTCGAGCTCGACCTCGACCGGCTCGCCCGCCCGGACGTTCGCGCGCGCCAGACGCAGATTCGTGTAGCCGAAGCGCGTGTACGAGAGCCCGTGCCCGAACGGAAACAGCGGCTCGACCTTCCGCGTGTCGTAGTAGCGGTAGCCCGCGAACAGGTCCTCGCCGTAGACCACGCGGCCGTTCTCGCCCGGGTAGTGCAGGAACGCGGGCGTGTCCTCGATGCGCTTCGGGAACGTCTGCGGCAGGCGCCCCGACGGGTTCACGTCGCCGAACAGCAGGTCGGCGAGCGCGTTGCCCGCCTCCTGGCCCGGGTACCACATCTGCACGACGGCGCGAACGCGCGCGAGCCAGTCCATGCGGATCGGCGCGCCCGCGTTCACGACCGCGATCGTGCGCGGGTTCGCGGCCGCGACCTTCTCGAGCAGCTCGACCTGGCGGCCAGGCAGCTCGAGGTCGTCGCGGTCGTGGCCCTCGCTCTCCCACTCGTCGTTGAGCCCGATGACGACCACCGCGACATCCGCCGCAGCCGCGCA
>Ga0210377_10003037_pt1 | contig 14484 bp, 10 predicted proteins | sample PLM4_65_b1redo_FD_155480 | JGI IMG/M metagenome (GOLD analysis project Ga0210377, IMG submission 155480) | Groundwater sediment microbial communities from an aquifer in East River, Colorado, USA - PLM4_65_b1 redo | ecosystem: Environmental > Terrestrial > Soil > Riparian zone | place: USA: East...
GAGAGCAGATACCCCTCTCCGCGAGACTCTTTGCCGTGGTGGACGTGTGGGACGCCTTGCGCTCCGACCGCCCCTACCGCCCTGCCTGGCCGAAGGAGAAAACAGTAGAACATATTCGTCAGCTGGCTGGAGCTCATTTCGATCCTAAAGTGGTCGAAGTGTTTTTTAGTTTAATGTCATCAGGAATCCTATGACCGGGGCCCCGCCCATTCGATGATTGCTAAAGCGGCGACGACCCGTTATTTTGTTTCTCATGAAACAGCTATCCGGGTTTATGAATTGTATATTTCAAACGGTATTCCTCAATAATTTTAATTTGCTGCAATTACGACTTTGTAAAAGCTGACTGTCATTAATAAAATTTATTCTCCAAATAAACGTTCGTTATTTCGGTTTCTAAAAATCCTGTGCTCATGCTTTCCCGCCTTCCCATGCCATCGCCTTTTCATAATCCTTAAATAGTTTTTCTTTTTTTCTGAATTCCCGGGAATGGACGCTTCTTCTTTTTCCCCGGAGGGGCGTGCCCATGACTGCGTGCAGCATTTCATGATAGACGATGAGTGCGACGCAATCGCGGGGGGACTGCTTTCTTGTCGAGCACCGAATTGAGCCTGAGCAGGGGGATCAGAGAAGGGTTGTTTAAGAACCAAAGGGGACGTCATATAGCCTCTGACATCGGCTTGCCTTCATTTATTGCCACAGTCGATTCACGTAATCGGGAACATTTCGACCCATTTGCCGGCAGGAATCGCTCTTGCAGCTTTGGGACCTTATTGCTATAATCACATCCTGAGGGAGATTGAGATGTTCTATCCAACCCGCATTGCTCCTGCTTCTCCTTCCCCTAACGGTCATTTGTTAATTGATATTTAATTCCGCAGCTTAACGGATAAAACCAGCATTTCTGCGCGTAAAAACTCTCTTCCTTTGCAGGAGTTTGAAATGGCGGCTTCCCGGCACCACATCGGAATGGTTTTCGGACCTATTATCGTTCTCTTAAGCATGATCCTGGCCTGCGTCACGTCATCATGGGCTGAATCCCCGCAGAAGCAAATAGCATCTGAAAAAGCAACTGCGGTTATCCACTGCAGCTATGCGCCGGTCACGTTTTGGGACAAGAATTCCGACAAACCTTCAGGTTTTGCCGTAGACATTATCAACAGCGCGGCCGGACATGCAGGGTTGAAGATCAACTATATTTGTAAACCCGGTTGGCCGGAGATGATAACTTCGGTGGAGACCGGCGAGGCGGATATCAGCGTCCTGCTCAAGAGCGAGGAACGTAAAAAGATATTACTGTTCAGTTCCCCCATAGACATAACCTATCTGTCCTATTTTGCCCGTTCTCAAAGTACGATAGATCCCGACACCGTGCCCCAGGGGTATACTGTGGGCGTTATCACAGGCAGCCGGTCCTATGAGCATCTAAAAAACCGGCAAGGGGTGAATCTCACTGTTGAGGGAACCTATCACGAAGGTATTTTCAGTCTTCTTGCCGGGGAAATCGATTTATTTGCCGGAGAGGAAGCCCTGATTCATAAACAGGCGAGTGAAGCCGGTCTGGACGACCGCATCAAGAAGATCGGCAACCCCTTTTCCGAGCAGGAAAGGTGTTTGGCCGTACGCAAGGACAACGTGCAATTACTTGAGCGGCTGAACAATGCCCTGCAGGGCTTTATTGGAAGCCCTGAATATCAGAGGATCTATATCAACTGGTACGGCGCGCCCGCACAGTACTGGACAACTCATAAAATTCTTCTTGCCAGCGGGTTATTCCTGTTCATCGCCTTCTGCGGCATGGCATACTGGCGGTACAAATCAATTTTCAGGATCAACCGGGAACTGGTCCAAACGGTCGACGAACGCATATGGACCGAGGAGAGCCTGCGGGAAAGCGAAGACAAGTTCCGGTCCATATTCGAACGGGCGACCGACGGGATCATGATCGCCGACGCGAAGACCGCAAGGCAGATTGAAGCAAATAAATCCATGTGCATAATGCTCGGATACACCCGCGACGAGATCGTCGGCCTGAGAATTGATGATATTCACCCGAAAAAGGAACTGCCCGCGATCCGAGGCCTCTTTGAAAAACAGCTGAACGGCGAGATCTCACTTGCGCCTGAGGTCCCGATGTTGAGAAAGGACGGCTCGATCTTTTACGCGGACATCACTGCCGCCCGGGTGACGTTGGGGGGGAAAGAGTGCCTGGCCGGCATCTTCCGCGATATCACCGAGCGCAAGCGGGCCGATGCCGCATTGCGGGAGCGCGAGAAACAGCTTGCCGAGTCGCAGCGCATCGCCCACATCGGAAGCTGGGAGCACAACCCCGAGACAGGCCGGGTGTTCTGGTCCGATGAACTGTTCCGCCTTCTCGGGCTCGACCCAAGGAAGGACCCGGCGGACTTTAACCTGTTCTTCGAAATGATCCATCCTGATGACCGGCCGGCGTTGAAAAAGGCCGTCGAGATGACCCTCCAGCAGCATATCCCCTTCAACATAGAGTATCGATTCATCCTGAGGGACGGCACGACGAGGATCATCCATGCCCAGGCGGAGCTCATACCCGATGAATCCGGCAAGCTGGTGGTCCTGAGCGGGACCGCGCAGAACATCACGGAGCGCAAACGGGCGGAGACGGCGCTGGCGGTCAGTGAAGGCCGGTACCGCAGCCTGTTCGAAGACTCGCCCATTTCCATGTGGGAGGAAGACTTCACCGAACTGCAGGAACATCTCGCGGCGCTCCGTTCTTCCGGCATAACGGACCTTGGAGCGCACTTTACGGACCATCCCGACGAAGTATTGAAGTGCGTGGGATTGGTCAGGATCGTTTCCGTGAACAGGGCGACCCTGGATATGTATGAAGCGCCGGACCAGGCCGCGCTCCTTCAAGGCCTTTCGCGCGTGTTCATTGCGCAGTCCTTTGAGTCGTTCCGGGGGATCCTGGTCGCGCTGGCCGAAGGCGCCCGGATGTACGAGTGCGAAACGGTCAACCAGACCCTCACGGGGAGAACGATCAACGTCCTCTTGCGCTGGTCTTTGCTCGGCGGTGATCGAACGGACCGGTCCCGCGCATTGATCTCCATCGTGGACATTACCGCCAGTAAAAAAGCCGGGGAAAAGATCCGGCAGAGCGAGGAGTTTATCAGGAGCATCCTCGACACCGTGGACGAGGGCTTTATCGTCATTGACCGGGATTATCGCATCATGACGGCTAACAGGGCCTACTGCGGGCAGGTGGACCGACCCTGCGACGACGTCATCGGCAGGCACTGCTTCGAGATATCGCACAAGACCAACCGGCCCTGCTACGAAGAGGGCGAGGAATGCGCGGTCCACAAGGTCCTCGAGACCGGGAATCCCCACGTGGTCCTCCACAAGCATGCTGATCACGAGGGGCATGTGCTCTATGTAGAGACGAAAGGGTTCCCTATCAAGGACGCCGGAGGCAGCGTCATATCGGTGATCGAGACGATCAACAATATCACGGAAAAACATCTTCTCGAAGAAGAGCGGCTCAAGACCCAGAAGCTCGAGTCCATCGGGACCCTGGCGGGCGGCATTGCGCACGATTTCAACAACCTGCTGCAGGGCATCTTCGGATACATATCCATGGCAAAGATGACCTTAGACCGGAAGGAGAAGTCGCTCGCCATGCTCGAACAGGCCGAGAAAGCCCTTCATCAGTCGGTCAATCTCACGACCCAGCTCCTGACCTTTTCCAAGGGGGGCAAGCCGGTCAAGAAACGCATCTCCCTCGAGCCGGTGATCCAGAATGCCGCGAAATTCGCCCTGAGCGGGTCACGGTCCGTTTGCACTATCCTGGTTGATTATGGCCTTTGGCAGGCCGAGGCCGACGAAGGACAGATCAGCCAGGTGATCCAGAACATCGTGCTGAATGCCGATCAGGCCATGCCGGAAGGCGGACAAGTGGAGATCACGGCGAAAAATGTCCATGCCTCCGACAAAACACTGAGTCAGAGTCTGCAGAAGGGGAATTACGTCGTGATCCTTATCAAGGACAGCGGCATCGGAATTTCCGATCAATACTTTGGAAAGATATTCGATCCCTATTTCACAACCAAGGAAAAGGGTAGCGGCCTTGGCCTTGCAACTTCCTATTCCATCATCAAAAATCATAACGGCATGATCGAGGTATCGTCCACGAAAGATAAGGGGTCGACTTTCAGTATTTATATCCCTGCCCTGGCTGAGCAAAAAGAGGACCCGGTCATGCCGGCAACAGCGGCAACCGCGATGCGCACGGGAAGAGTGCTGCTCATGGACGATGAACAGGTTGTCCGCGAGGTCGCAGGTGAATTGATCAAGGCACTGGGCCACGAAGTGGAGTTCGCGGCACATGGCGATGAAGCGGTCGACAAGTTCAAAACAGCGCAGCAAGGGGGCAAACCGTTTGACCTTGTTATCCTGGACCTCACGATCCGGGGGGGAATGGGCGGCGTGGAAACGGTCCGGCAGTTGCTCAAAATAGATCCTCAGGTCAAGGCGATCGTGTCGAGCGGATACTCCGATGATGCCGCCACGGCAAACTACGAAAAGCAGGGATTCAGAACGTTTCTGAAGAAACCCTATGATCTTGAGGCTCTCAGAGAAGTATTAAACAAGTTGATCACTCGTTAATATTTCAGGCGGACATAGGTCGCTGAAAAAGTATTTTAGCCGTCATTGCGAGCCCAAGGCGAAGCAATCTCGCTTTATGGCTCGGGATAAACCCCGCAATCTCGGTTTTAAAGAAATCCGTAACTTCGGGATTGCCGCCCCTGCTTAAAGCATGCTGGGGCAGGCTCGCAAAAATCGTTCCTCGCAATGACATTTCGAGAATTTTTCAGCATCTTGCTAAATCCCGGTAACCCGAAATACCCTTCTTTTATTCTTTCACTACAGGTCGTTTTCGAATATAATTTCCCGAAATAAATCCGCACTTATGATATTCTCTTGTCCGTAGTACGCCTGCACCAGGCTGCAGGGCGCTTAATTTAATGTTCAAAGAACGAGGAATATGCCGAACCAGACAGAAAGCACCGGACCCAAAAAAGTGATCCGGGAGATCAGGATCAATCCTGTCGTGCCGACCGAGTCGGTGCTCGTAGCGACAGCGCGCAGCATGCGCCCGAAAAAGGAAGAACCGCCCGCGCCCCATGACGCGCGCCCGCACGTTCCGGCCTGCCCCTTTTGCAAAGGCAACGAGGATAAAACGCCCGCGCCGATCGCCGTCTTTCCCCAGGAGGGGGCCTGGCAGATCAGGATCGTGGAGAACATGTATCCGGTCCTGGGCGACGACACCGAGGACCCGAACTTCGCGTTCGGCTTGCAGCAGGCGATCAACGGATACGGACGGCATGAAGTCATCATCGACAACGCCTCGCATGGCATCCGGATCCATGAAATGCCCGACGACCATCTTGCGCTGCTCCTGACCGCCTACCGCATTCGGATGGAACAACTGTATCATTCCAATGACCGGCTCAAATATGTTCTTGTCTTCAAGAACTTCGGCCCGGCCGCGGGCGCCAGCATCGGCCACACCCATAGCCAGATCATTGCCATGCCGGTCGTGCCGCGCAACGTCCAGGCGGAGGTCCGGCACAGCACGCTCTTTTATGAAAAGAGCCGCCAATGCATATTTTGCAATTTGATCGACGAAGCGCTCACCTTCGAAGCCACTCTCTACGACCGGGAATCGGGAGCCTTGAGGCGGAAGATCAACGTCGGGCAGTTCGTGATCGAAAAGAGCAGGAAGTTCATCGCCATCAAGCCGTTCGCAAGCCGGTACGAGTGGGAGGTCCATATTCTGCCGCTAACGCATTCCGCTGATTTTCTTTCTTCAACTGCCGACGATCTGGCGGATCTGGCCGTGCTGTTCAAAAGGACCATGGCCAGGCTGAACGTCCTGTTGGGCGGAGTGCAGTATAATTTTTTCATCCATTCCCTGCCCCATGGAACAGAGTACGCAGGAAGCGCGCCGGCCTTCCATTGGCACATCGAGATCTGCCCGAGAACAAGCATCCCGACAGGGTTCGAAATGGGATCAGGCCTGTCGGTAAATACGATCGCCCCTGAAGACGCAGCCGCGCGCCTGAGAAACGTAACACTGATCGAATCGTAAAAAGTCGTTATTTACCTCAGAGTCACGGAGAATGCGGAGAAGAAAGCGGACCTGATCCGCGCAGGAAGGACCATGCTTTAAGATAGCGATGCAGTAGCCGCATTCTTTTCGGCGATCCCGAATCTTTCCCTGACCGATGTGTTGGTCATCTGCTTGCGTGTCACGTAGCGCAGGCACGCATGCAGATAGCAGGCCCGTACGCGATCTTCCTTCTATATTCATCGCGGAAAGATCTTTGTGGCAAAGAGTGCACTCCGGGTGAATCCTTCCGGGACCTCGAAGAGCGGGGGATGAGAAAACTGCCGTTTATACAAGGGCTGCTTTAATATGAGCGCGCATATTCAGTTCATATCGCTCATTTGCCGGTTGTTTTAGCCATCGCCGAACCTTCAACATAATAGGCGCCGCGTCGCGTTCCGAGAATATTCAAAAAACCTTCCTCTACAAGTCTCTTAAGTTCGCGAGTTGCCGCATAACGCGTAACGTTGAACATTCTTCGATACTCGGTATTATCGACCTGCTCATGCGCTTTGAAATATGCCTTCAATTGGGGGATTTTACTCTCAAGCCATGTGCGTGTCTGCAGATTGGGCGACGGATAATAGACAGCTCCCCTTCCCGCTGCGCCGGAAGACTGGACGACGCCTGACGACACCTATGGTTAAATTCACCTTAAGCCTACCGGTTTGGTTGTGCTATTCATTCACATGGCCGAGAGTAATTATGCATCAACAACATGTTGTTGACAATAGGATGCAGGTATGACATCTGCGCACAACACACTGTAAAATATCTATTTCCGACAAACCAGTTGCCGCTGAATCGTCCGTTTACATCTTTTCGGGGCGGTCGGACATCATGAAGATGCCATAAGAAACCACAATTTACCTTGGCTTGTCACTTGTGCTACTGAGTGCATTCTTTATCAGTTCGGACCACTCAGCGGTCAGATTATAAGCTCTGATTCGCAACCCGCCTTCTTTGGCGGGCTGAACAAAGCCGTCGGTCCGCCATTTATCCAGCCATTCACGCGCCGTATTCGATGATACACTAAACCACTCCACCACGTCACCTGGAGTAAAAATAAGAGCGTCCAATCCCCCGGCAATGCCGCGCGTCATCAAGCGCGTCAGCAATTGTTGCTGCACGCGGCGCAGTTTCTCCCAGGGAGGAGCTGGACGGCTATGGGGATCAAAAAGCGCCACTGCCTGCTTTTGCAAGTCCTCAGCAGCCCGCGACATGGTTGCGAGAAAATATTCCAGCCATTGAGTGTGATCAGGATCATGCCGGCCCTCGTAATAATTTACCGGCAAACCCATCTGGAGGCTGTCATAATAGGCATGGATATCCGCCATATAATGCTCTTCCAACGAGAGGAAACCCCGCATATCGTAGCCGCTTCGCCACAACTCGGTCGTTGCCAGCGCGCGCGCAGTGCGTCCATTCCCATCGCTGAACGGGTGGATGCTGACAAATCTGTGCGCAAGCAGACCAGCCCGGACTGGACCGGGCAATTCGGCTGTTGTTTCTTCCCGCCACCATGCCGCCAGCTCACGCATAAGATCCGGCACATCTTTGGGTTCAGGAGGGCCGTAATCAATGCGCCGGGTGGCTACGTCAACCACTGGGCATTCCTCCTCGCGGTAGGAGCTGCGGAGGCCGCGACGACCGATCCCTCGAACAATAACGATTCCGTGCAGCTCGCGGATAAAATCTTCCGACACCGGGCGCTGCGCCTCGATTTGTTCCTCGATCCATTCAAGCGCGCGCCAGTAATTTCGCACTTCCTGCTGCATCTCGGTCGGCGTCTTTCCCACAGCTACCACGGCCTGGCCAACCTCCACGCTGTTCAAGGTATTCCCTTCAATACGGGTGGAATTCCGAGTAGCGCGCTGTCTGGCCGCCTGACGCAGCCAAAGCACCTGGTCCGGTGGCAAGGGAAGCACATCCACCACAGCGCGGGCGGACTCAATACTGCCGAGGCTTCGCACCATTGAGTGCGTATAGCTGAAACGTGGTTGAAAAGTCATTTTAACCTCACAATGCTTCCACTATCTCGTCACTTACCAGCTACTGTGGTGGCTTGTTGCCGTGAGCCGGGCTGCAAATTTACCGTGACTACCGCCTCACGCCGCCTTTTCAAATCTCACAGAATCAATTCGATTTCGCGTATAAAGAAACAGACCTTCGATCCATCCCGCCGCAATACACGCTGAGAACGAACATCCCCAAAGTTTCTTCCGCGGAGAAGACCGGTCAGGTATTCCGTAGAGCGGTCAATTGTCATGCTTCGGACCCCTTTGTTACGGCTTCGAGATCTTCCTCCACAGCTTCCGCTGTTATTTCATCCGGTTCCCGCTCGCCCTTCTCCACATACGCGATCCGGTCGCCCTGCGCGTCATACGCGCGTTCGATGAGCGCATTCGGATCCGTGTCCTTGAACATATCGGGATAAAGCCTTAATTGTGCAATCAAACGTTTCTCAAGATCGGCTTGCGTCTCTGTGGTTTGGTCATCGATGATGTGCTGGATATCAACGTCCTGTCCGCGGAGATTTCTGCATATTAATATCGTTCGATGACACGTCATCGGGTCTTTCTCTGCACACATAAGAGCAAGAGTGTAACCTTTCTTAAGTCCGTGCTTAACGCGTTCCAGTCCATTTTTAAACAACGTCGTAGCAGCAATCTTTTCATAGATTGCCTTCCCTTCGATGTAGCATGACAGGTCTTTTGGTCTCGCTCCGAGTTCCTCGCCAAGGAATACATACTCGATATTATGAAGTTTTAGCGACTGCTTGAATATCTCGCGGTTGAACTGTGGATTACGGCTGCTGTAGGGCGCGGATCGAACATCGCAGAGCGCAGTTATCTTGTGCTGCTTGAGCAGGGCGATCAAGTCTTCGATTGATCGGTTTGAATAACCGATTGTGAAAAGTGTGTTGGTCATAAGTTCATTACTCGCAGGATTTTTACAGCAGCCCTACCGTCACGCTCTGCCAACAGCAACACTCAAGACGCGACCCTATCGGTTCCCGTTTGCAGGGCCTTCATGTGAAGATTCACACAATCAGCCGATGTATTTCGCCTCCGGCGCATAAAGCGCCACTCCGACATTCACGAATTCACCTGATACACATACCAACACCTTCCTTACTTTCTGAAACAGTTGTGCACTATTGTTCCGGGCCTGTGGAAAAAGGGAGTCGCTGACTAAGATGATTTGACGAGATGTGACCGCACAGCTTCAACGAATTGCGTTGCGTTCTGTAAAGTTTCTCCGGATTTTTCAGGCGAGATGGGCGTAACGCTCTTGTAGTCCGCTACCTGGCGCAATTCGAACGCTTTATGGAGATTCTTTGACATCTCCTTCGGGAAGACACCTTTAAGGGCGAACTCCGTATCGAATAGGCTTATAACGCCTGCATGTTTTGACGGCACACTTCCTATTTTCTGCAAAAGGGCAAGCACGGCATAAAACATCGCGTAATAGGCTCGATTTACAATGCTTTGAGGGCTGCGCTTGCCACTAAGGAGAAAAGCGGCATCATCAAGAGCGGTTTGCGCCTGTTCCATGCGGTGCCGTATAAGATCTTCGATCTCGTGCTCTCTCACAGGAGCACCCCTTCCTTTTCAATGGCAAGTGCAAGCAATGAATAACGTTCAGGGCTGATTTCCCATTCGTTTCTGGAATACATAACGGGCATAACTACAATTCCATGTTCAAAGCCCGCCTCCCAGGCGCACTCGCTCACATAGTCGAAATCTTTTTCCGTCGGCGCCCCGTCAAGAACGACCAGAACGTCCATATCAGAAGAGGGCTCAGCGGTGCCGCGCGCGCGGGAGCCGAACAGAATCAGCTTGTATACGCTGACACGCTTTGCAATAAGGGCCTTAAATTTGTCAAGAATGGTCTTTTCGACGACGGTCATCTTGCACCTCCTGAATTGATTGTACCTGAATATTTCTCGTTTATCAACCCATGTTCCATGTTGTGTTCCATGTTGCCGCCAACCTTCTGTTTGAGCGGTATTCAGCAGCGCACGATTGCCCCGGATAGCACGAGAGATTGAGCTGCAATGCGGCGTATCGCTTGAAGACCTGCGATCATGGAGAAGAACCATAAATATCTTGACTGCTCGACGACTCTTCAGTATCCTATCGAAAGAATATGGTTATACGGGGCGAGAGATCGCGGCATATTTGTGGAAAGACCCTGCGGCTGTGACGTTGTATCTCCGGAGTGGCGAGGATGTTCGGAAGGAAATTGAAGTGGTGGTCTCGGCTTTAAAAAAGCATAAGCAACTCAATCTTTAAGTCTGACCCCATACGATCGTTAAAGCGGAAACAAGGTTAAAAAATCGGATAAAGAAGATAGAGAAACAATGATCACAACAAGCGGGTCGTGTCCGTCCGCTGAGAAACGCGGCGGTACACCCGCGCGTTCTCTCCGACGCTTCGCGTCAGAGAGAATGGGGCGAATGAGCGGCCGATTCTGTTCTCCCGCGAAACCAGCGCGGGAGAACAAAGCGAATCGAAACGGACTTGACCCCTGCGGGGTCAGCCGCTCATTCGCCCCATTAATTTTATGAAGACTATTATTTTCACGATAAGTATTTCTTTATTTCTATCAACACCCCTTTTAGCACAAGGGCCTAGATCAACTGCCTCAACAACTTGGCAGACTTCTGTGGCCACTAAAGGGGAACCGACGAGTGCGCCTTCTAACACCGCTGTTACTCATTTCAAATTCATTGAATCCGCCATCAAATTTATAGACGTTCTTAATAATTACGCGCGATTGATTGGCGCGATTGCTTCACTATGCGCAGTACTTGTTGCGTTATATTTGGGCAGCTGGCGTGAAATGCGAAGAAAGCCAAAGTTAAGATTATTTTTTAATGAAAATAAATCATATCCGTATTTCCACAAGCTATCTTTTGGTTCATTTAACACTGATATCGAATTTAGCGGACAGAAATTAAATATTCTTATTCCTGGTTTTAACGCAAGAATTAAGATAGCAAACAAGGGAAAATCAACGGCAAAGAAAGTTCAAGCGCGAATCGAGAAGATCGAGTTTAAAAGAAATAATCAAGCTGTTGCACCAACTACTTATTATCACCCTACCACGATAAAATGGTCTGGAGAACCGACCTGGGACCCGATAGATATAGTTCACGAATCGTATTTCTTTTTGGATTTATTTCATGCAATCAACTGCAGTATCGATGAAATTGCATCCTTTAACGAACATGAATTAATAAAACAAAAGATTCCTCTGGATTCTTCTGTGCTCAAAGACATAATCAATAAATATGTTAAGCCTGATGAAGATATTTATTGGAATGTTTGGATTGACAACCCGGAATTTAGAGGCGTGCCAGCCAGATACTATTTTCAAGGAGATGTAGTCCTACATATTATTATTAACTCGAAAAATTGTGACCCTTTAAAGTTCGAAGCCATAATTAGCTGGTCGGTCACAAATTGGAACGAACCGAATATTAAGATTAGAATGGGTAGTAATTATATCAATAATGATGAAGGGAATTAATATGCCAAAATTGGTATGTGAAGAATGCGGGGAAGAAATGAAAAGAAAAGAAAGTCCATCCACCCCTCATGCTGACTTATATGCAGATAGTACAGCAGTTAGTGGCGTAACCTCCACAACGTCTGCACCCATAATAATACGGTCCGGACCTGCATTACCTAGCGATAGAAGAACAGTAAAAGTTTCTATATTTATATGTCCGCGGTGTGGCTCCGAGAAACAGATAATCGATACAGATACCACTTGAAGTATTTGCATCTGGTTGTGAATAACTTATATCGAGGACTTAGTTTTAACGAGCAAGTCGAGCGCGACGAGTCGCGCCTCACCCGCGCGTAAATTTCTGATCGAAAGAGAGCTACCATCTGATGCGAATATATTTCTATTTGGCACTGCTTATTATCGCTAGCATTGCAGGCTGTGATAAATCTGAACAGAAACAAATTGAACAGCCGAAGATAAATCAGGACCAGGACGCTTTGGCGACTGCCAACAGTAGGATTCAGGAATTGTCAGCGCAGATTGATCAATTGAGAATAGACAACCAACGGTTAAAGGCAAAAAATGATTTTCTTACGTCTCAAAATGAGATTATGCAGCCCAGGATTCAACAATTAATTACATAGCGAAGGAGCTCAATCTAGAAATAGTGGAAAACAAAGGATCGGGCGGTGAAAAATTCCTGGATGTCACTATTAAGGGAACAGCAGCCGAAATCGCTGTTATTGTGAAGGCACTAATGGAAAAGCTTTTTAGGATGAACCACAATATGAAAATAAGATATGAGTCAAATGTATGATTACAGTACCAGCGGGTCAACACCGACGGTGCTTCGTACCGTTAGTTACCCGCGCGTTACTTCGGTTTTGGAAATCCTGTGCTTATACTTTCCCGCCCTCCCATGCCATCGCCTTTTCATAATCCTTAAAAAGCTTTTCTCTTTCTCTGAATTCCCGGGAATGGACGCTTCTTCTTTTTCCCCGGAGGGGCGTGCCCATGGCTGCGTGCAGCATTTCGTGATAGACGATCAATGCGACGTAGCAGCGGGGCACAGTCTTCTTGTCGAGTATCGGATTTATCCTGATGGTATTCGACCGTTCGCTGTAGCTTCCGACGGTCCTTTTTCTCACGGCGCAGCGCGGGCTCCGGGTCCCCCAGGTGATCGCGGCGTTGATCGCGCCTCCGAAGTATTCCCTGTTGATCTCGTCGTATAATCCGCAAAGGTCGTGAAATTTGCCCGCGGTCCGGACAAGGACCTTCTTCGGAGGCTTCAGGCTGAGCTGCTCCCTGTTGTCGCGGATGAAGCTCCGGAAATGGGGCATTGCGCCCCTTCTGTTTTTCAGGTACGAGGCGATCTCGCTCAGCACCCGGCTGCCGGCATTCAGGAACATCCGGTGAAGGCGCACCCGCAGAACGCCGTCATGCATCCGCGCCGAAAGCATGCTCGTCGAATTTTCCGTCAGCACGAGAGAAACAGGCCTGTCGAGGAATTCTTCAAGATACTGTTTGAGATGGTTCTCCATAGGGCCAAAAGGCTGGATAAGAGAGGTGAACTCCGTTCGTTATTTTAGGTCAGATCGTTTTTACCTTACCATGAAAAGTAAAGAGGGTCAACGCGGAAACGCAGGCAGACAGCCGCTTCGAACGGCCCGCTCATTAAAATTCATCATATGCAACCGGGGACACAGCATCCACAGCATGGAAGGAGGTAGTCCTACAAGCCCTTTGCCTATGACGCCTCGAAAACCGCGGTAAACGCCTTCACCATCCATCTCGCCGCGTCTCCCTCTGGAACAACAATCAAGGTCAACTCGGCCCATCCCGGATGGGTCAGGACCGACATGGGCGGCCCCCAGGCTCCGCTCTTCCCTGTTGACGGCGTAAAGACCGTTGTCCGGCTCGCGACCCTTGCGCCGGATGGACCCACGGGGAAGTTCTTTCATAGGGAGGAAGAGGTCCCGTGGTAAGAGGCTCCTTCCTGCTCAGGTTGCAGGGCAACGTTACCGGTAATTTAATCAAAGCTCGATTTTCGCACAAAGGCGCACAGAAAGGCTGAGGCGAAAGAACATGTAACGAGCGGCGGTCCGCCAGCTTTTTAATAATCTTCCGTTGTTGATTGCCAGGGGTAATGACGTGGTGGAAGGCATCGTGAAATCAGATTCTCGGCTTGCGGGGCGTGACGGAAGGAAGGCAAAAGGGACGGGCCGGCCTTGTCACTTTATAAAATAGTAACAGGTTGTCGATAAAGTTTCTTTACCTTTACCGGCTTTGGAGTGTAATAAAGCAATCTCGCTGTTAAGCAAAACAAATGGGTGAGAGATTGCCGCATAGCATAAAGCTCTCTCCCCTGAGGTAGCCGAATTTTTTCAACAGCCCGTTAAAGAAGCGACCCCATTGTTTTCCTTAATTTTATTCGCCCATCAGCCCTGCTCGACCGGATCACGCTGCGATTTTGAGCTTTTCCAGCAAGCCTTTCAGGACTTCCTCGTCCTGCTTCAGCTCGTCCCGCAGTTCCTTTTTCATTCCTGACGCGATCATACCTCTGAGCTCCGGGATGGTGGTCTTCTCCAGTTCAGTGACAAGCAATTCTTTTTCTTTAATGTTCAAATTGACGATCATACCCGTTCACCTCTTTTCATCTTGCGATCTTTTCTAAACAAATTATACCACTTTCCCTCCGCAGCAAACCACATGACGCCTGATCAGGAAACAGGCAGGGATGGGCCGGGCCATGGCGTGTGAGCGGCTCAAAAAGATTTTTGAAAGGAAATCAAACTAAAGAAGTAGGCTGTTTCGATAAA
>Ga0210377_10003038_pt1 | contig 14476 bp, 9 predicted proteins | sample PLM4_65_b1redo_FD_155480 | JGI IMG/M metagenome (GOLD analysis project Ga0210377, IMG submission 155480) | Groundwater sediment microbial communities from an aquifer in East River, Colorado, USA - PLM4_65_b1 redo | ecosystem: Environmental > Terrestrial > Soil > Riparian zone | place: USA: East...
TCAGCCGTAATGCCATGGTGGTTGCCTCCGGATGTAAGTCTCTTCTTTTCTTCAGTATAACAACAATTCCCGCTTTTTCCCCATTGCCCGTCAGCCTGTAAAATGTTATAAAAAGACGAGTATGTGAACCACAGGGTCACCTCCTGTGGTTTTTATTTGTCCGAAACCGCCCTTTGGCGCCGCACCCTTTTTTAAAGGAGTATTTGTGAAACATCCATGTTATTCCGTATCCATCAGGATTTTTACACCCCTGCTGCTGGCTGCCCTTACGCTGCCGCTCGCTCTTACGTGCTGTGGGAATGACAAGCCCGCCGATCTGTCTGCGGCCAAAACTGCGAAGAACAGCAACACGACTTCAGCCACCCCGGCGGCGGCGAGTTTTGCGCCGAAGACCACAGCAACCCGTACTGCGGCGGCTTTCGCAGCAAAGACCACCGCACTCAGGAAGGCGCCGCCCTTAGAGATTGCGGCTCCCAAGGTCAGATACAATTCCGGCGAGGATCCCGAGTATGCCAGGAAACACGGCTGGCCGGTGAACTACCCCGCGCCGCTGCCCGGTTCGATCCTGCCGCGGAAGCGCATCGTGGCCTACTACGGCAATCCACTCTCCAAGCGGATGGGGGCGCTGGGAGAGTATCCGAAGGATGACATGCTGCGCCGGCTGATGGGGGAGGTGGCCCGCTGGGAGAAGGCGGATCCATCGACTCCGGTGCAGCCAGCCCTGCACCTGATCGCGGTGGTGGCGCAGGGGGAGCCGGGCAAGGCCGGCAAGTACCGGATGATCATGCCGGACAAGATCATAAACCAGATCTACGGCTGGGCCAGGGAGGCTAACGCCGTCCTGTTCATCGACATCCAGACCGGCCATGACGACATCAGGACCATCCTGCCCCGTTTCGAGTGGCTGCTGAAGAATCCGGACGTGCACCTGGGAATCGACCCGGAATTCAACCTGATCAGGAGCGGCAAGAAGCCGGGAACGAAGATCGGCACCTACGATGCGGCGGATATCAACTACGCCTCCGGATTTCTCAGGGACCTGGTGAAGAAGTACAATCTCCCTCCCAAGGTGTTCACGGTGCACCGGTTCACGCGCAACGGCGTCACCAATTCCCGGAGCATTGTGCTGCGCCCCGAGGTACAGATGGTCATGCACATGGACGGCTGGGGCGCTCCCTGGCTGAAGCGGGACTCCTACAAGGATTACGTGGTGGCCGAACCGGTACAGTTCACCGGATTCAAGCTCTTCTACCACAACGACACGAAGAAGGGCGATCCGCTGATGACGCCCCAGGATCTGCTCAAGCTCCATCCACGGCCGCTGTATATCCAGTATCAGTAGGCCGTTATCTGCACCGGACATACGGCATCAACCAAGGGGGAGAAAATGTTAAATAATCAGGATTTGGGCGCATCAATCTACAAGTCTTGGAGCACCACGCAGCGCCGCGATGAGATAGCCAGACTCGTTGAAGGTTACCGGTCCGGCTTGCCGGTCGGCATTCTCTGCAAGATGGTGGAAACCATCGCCGGCAGCCGCAAAACCGCCCGGAAGCACCTGCACGCGATGCTGACTGCCGAGGAGCGGCAAGCTGCGATTGAGAAGGAAAGCGGCGGGATGCAGATAGTGGTGAAGGAGTTTTTGCAGTAGTTCAGGCGTGCACCATCATCGATTCATACTATCGGCGTCAATTCATATTTGTCCCTTCCAGCCTTTGCTGGTAAAATTCAGACATTGAATACACGCAAAAAATGGAGCGACCATGCCGATTACAGTGTTCGACGCCATTAAGGGGAACATCCAGAGCTTTCTCGGCATGGCCGACGTGAATCTCGTCCCAGGCGGCGCAGGGGTTGAAAAGGGAAAGACCACCTTTGAGGAGGTCATCACCATTGAGGACCAACCCTACTTTTTCACGGCCCGGCGGGAAGCGCTGCCGTTTACCCGCACCGAGGAGATCTTTTGCCGGGAACTGCTGACCGCTTTTGCCGGCATGTATACCGGATTCCGCCAGGAAGGATATGCGGCTCATTTCCGGACGGCGCTGCTTGCTTCCATGATGGACATTACGGTGGCACGCTCCCTCCGGGGAGACCATCAGAAGGGCTTCTGGCCGATCCAGCAGCTGATCCAGCTCCTCAAGAACCTTTCATACCAGCGCTACGAGGGGAAACCAGCCACTACCGGCTTCATTGTTCACCGAACCACGCTGCCCGAGCTGCGCAAGCTGATCCGCTACCGGAAACATACCCTGATTCCCCTGCAGCCTTACCAGTCAATCTCAGCCAACTTCTTCAACAACCCGATGACCTACCGCTTCATCGACGGCAATAACCTTTTATTTGTCGCCAACATCCTCATGCAGGTCACCGGCGTCATCAGGACGAGCAACTGCGATGTCCACAACGATGTGGAGCGGCTGACTTACCGGGAAATTTTCTCGCTCGTAAGGAATGCCGGGGCGGGAGCCTTTGCCGTCATGGTGAATGAGGCTTCTGAGATAGAGGTGCTGATCAATCCCGATAAACTGCTGGTGCGGCGGAAAGGTCTCTGGGCGATCTTCGACCCCGACATCATCCGCTCGTTTCTTTCCGGGAGTATCAATGAGGGGGCTGTTGATGATCTGCTCTGGACGGTTTACGCACTCTCCAAGATGCGCCACGGAACGGTAATCCTTATCTATAACCAGGGGGCGCGACAGTTGGCTGCTCTCAAGAAAGGGTCGGTAGGAGGCGATGATCCCATCAGCCGGCTCCTTATCAGAAGGGTAAAGGGAAGATCGATAGGCGATCTGAAACAGGCGGGGACCCTGCTCCGCATCCTCTCGTCCGACGGCATGACGGTCTTCAACAGCAGCGGCAAGCTTCTGGAAACCGGTTTTATCATCGATACCTCCCATGCGCGGGAGGTGGTCAGCGGAGGTGGGCGAACCACGGCCGCCAGCGCCGCATCCATTTTCGGCAAGGTGATAAAGGTCTCCCAGGACGGACCGATTGAACTGTATCAGGATGGCAGGCAAATCTATCGCTTCGGCTGAGTGCCGCTAACGGTTTCGAGCAAGCATGTATTACCAGTTGACAGGGATAAATTAAGAATTGCAGCGGTTCAAACTGAACAGGATGAGCCGAAGATGGAAATAATGTTGTAGCATTGGCCCTTAGGGATTCCCCTCCGGGCCTTTTGTTTGTAGATTTATGAAATCGCCAACCTGGAAAGGCCTAAAATTAGCACGCGATAATTATACTCTTGATAATTTTACATCAATGAGTATTATAGGCCGTTAACAATAATTGCTAATGACTTGTGCGGGGAGGGTGATATGAAGACGTGGTGCAAAAGGGGCATTTGCCGGGCACTACTGGTGTTCTTGGCTGTTACCGGGGCAGGGGCATGGCCGGGGCCGGCAGCTGCGGGCATAAACCAATGGTCGAACAGCGGCCCGTGGGGGGGGAACATCACCACCCTGGTCATGCCGACCGCAAACACGATCCTTGCCGGGACTTTCAATGGCGGGGTATTTAAAAGCGTCGACGGTGGTACCAGCTGGGAGGCTGCCAATAACATTCTCGGCAACGCCACGGTCAATGCGCTCGCCACCACCCCGTTAGCCGCAACCACCATCTATGCCGGGACGGATGAAAGCGGCGTGTTCAAGAGTATCGATGGCGGCTCAAGCTGGTCCGCGGTCAATAGCGGTTTGACGACGTTATCTGTCTACTCCCTGGCAGTGGACCCGACCAATCCGGCCATTGTCTACGCGGGAACCAGTAGCGGCGGCATCTTCAAGAGCATCGATGCCGGCGACAGCTGGAACCCTGCCAGCACAGGCCTTACAAACAGTACTGTCTTCGCCCTCGCAATTAATCCCGCTGCCCCGGCCACCCTTTATGCAGCAACCTACGGCGGGGTTTTCAAGAGCACCGACGCCGGCGGGAACTGGGAGGCGGTCAATACCGGGCTCAGCAGCTCCTACATACGGGATGTCGCCATTAACCCCACGGCCACGGCTACCGTCTATGCGGCCACAAGCCAGGGGATGTTCAGGAGTGCGGACGGCGGCGGCAACTGGAGCCAGATCAACAGCGGACTGACCAATACCTCGGCCTATGCCGTTGCCATAAACCCTGCGGCTCCCGCGACGCTCTACGTTGCGACAGGCGGTGGCCTGTTCGCAAGCAGTGACGGGGGCGATACTTGGCTGGCCGCGAGCACGGGGCTTAGCGACATCGATCTCCAGGCGGTCGTCATCGACCCGGTTGACAGGGACACCATCTATGCCGGTGCCTGGGGCGGCGGCGTCTTCAAGAGCAGCAACGCCGGCGTTAACTGGGGTGTAGCCAGCGCCGGCCTTGCCAATACCTATGCCCAGGCCCTGGTTGCCGATCCCGCCGCTGCCAACGTCGTCTATGCCGGGCTCCTTGACGGCGCCTACAGGAGCAGCGACGGCGGCAACAGTTGGAACCCGATCAACAGCGGCCTCACTACCACCAATGTCCAGGCATTGGCGATCAATCCGGCACTGCCGCCCCAGCTCTACGCCGGGACCTGGGGAGGGGGCGTATTCAAGAGCAGCGACAGCGGCGCCTCGTGGGCCCCCGCAAACTCCGGCCTCGGCAGTATGCTGGTCGAGGCCCTGGCAATCGATCCGGTCACACCACTCACCCTCTACGCCGGGACCGCAATCGGCATCTTCAAGAGCAGCAACGGCGGAGGGAGCTGGACCCCGAGTAGCACCGGGCTTCCCGCTACGGATATATTCGCCGTCCTCATCGACCTGGGTTCTCCCGCCGTACTCTATGCCGGAACCGGCGACGGCATATTCCGGAGCAGCGACAGCGGTGGCACCTGGAACACCCGGAGCACGGGGTTGAGCTGTCTGACAACCTATGCCCTGGCAGCCGACCCTGCAACCCCTGACACGCTCTATGCCGCAACCTGCGGCGGCGTCTTCCGCAGCAGCGACGGCGGCGCCAGCTGGACCCCGGCAAATACGGGGCTCCCTGATGCCACGGCCTTCTCCCTGACCGTTCTCCCCTCCGTACCTCCCACCCTCTATGCAGGGGTTGACGGAGGTGTTTTCACCAGCAGAGACGGCGGCAACAACTGGAGCCCGCTGAACACGGGGCTCTCCAATACCGAGGTCTACGTCCTTACCGCCACCAATGCCGCGCCGGCTGCGCTCATCGCCGGAACCTGGGGTGGTGGTCTCTTCAGTTACACGCTGCCGGACACAACACCTCCCGACACCACCATCACATCCTATCCCGCGAATCCGACGGGGGCGACGACGGCGAGCTTCTCGTTCACGGCGGACGAGGTCGGTTCAAGCTTTGACTGCAGTCTGGGCAACGCTGCGTTTATCGCCTGCACCAGCCCCGTCACCTTTTTCGCACTTGCAGGAGGGAGCCACACGTTCCGCGTGCGAGCCGTTGACGTTGCCGGCAATGTTGAGCCGACGCCGGTCAGCCATACCTGGGTGATTGACACTGTGCCGCCATCCGGAACCGTGGCTATTAACAATAATTCTACAACTACCGCATCACGGGATGTTACCTTGACCATCGACGCCAGTGCCACGATACCCGGGTCCACCTGTTCCGCCTTTTATCCGAGAATCTGCGGTGCGCTGGATATGCAGATAAGCAATGAAAGTGGACCCTGGAGCCCCTGGGAAACGGCTGTGGCCGGCAAGGCCTGGCAACTTTCCAGCGGCAACGGTCCCAAGACAGTGCGGGTTCTTCTACGGGATGAAGCGGGGAACATCGGCATGATCATCAGCCCTGCCATTACCCTTGAGGAGGGGATCTATCGCGTAAGTTCTCCCGCCAGTCTCCAATCATTTTACAATGCCGCGATGGACGACAGTCAGCTGCTTCTGACTACAGTCGCCAGTTTTGTCGAAAACCTTGACTGTAACCGCCCGGTGCGGGTGAACATTCAAGGGGGGTGGGATGCCCCTTACACGAACAAATCAGGTCTAAGCAATCTCGTTGGGTCTCTCATCGTCAGCAGCGGCACCGTCACGGTGGAGAATCTCGTTATCATATAGTAGATCAATTGATTTGATGGAATAAACGGAACTATCAGCGAAACAAAGGTAACAAGTCAAAAGCATGGCACGCGGATAACATCTGATCGAATCGGATAAAAATCGGATTAACGGCCTTTGAAAGATTAAGGACAATAGTCTTTGATCTGCCTTTATCAGAAGTTATCAGATTTGATCCGCGTGCAATGAATTCTGCCTTTGTTTGGGGAATAATGCCGTAAATAATAACGGCCGTTCCGGAAAACCGGAGCGGCCGTTTTGTCTGCCGGGCTTTCGCTGCGACAAGCTGTGTAAGGCATGACCTGGGCTCTCAAGCCATACCCGTTTACCTTCTCTCTCTATTGACTTACCAGCGCCAGGCGCTACACTTTGGGGAAAATAAAACGATGCCGCTCCAGTAAACAGGCGGTCTCACCAGGGAGGTAAGAGAATGGACAGACGGGCATTTCTGAAAACCGCGGTAGCCGGTTCCGTTGTTGCGGGCTTTGCCGGCACGGCATTGGCTGCCGAACGCTTTTTCCCCACGCCGGTGGACCAGTCACTTTTCGCCGGGATCAATCGGGTGAAGGACCCCGCCAATAAGACGGCGCTTGAAAAATCCCACGCACCGGTGCTCACCGCTCCGGCAACTGTAAAGGCAGGCGAGCCGTTCATCGTGGAGGTGGCTGTCGGCGAATCGCTCCACACTATGGGGCCAACCCACTGGATCGAATACATCGAACTCAATATCGGCAACGAACCGGCCGGCAGGGTCGAACTCCAGTCGAAGGGGTACCTGAAACCCAAGGTTGCCTTCACCGTGGTGATCCCCAAGGAAGCTGCCCCGGCAAAGCTGACCCTGGTGGCGAAGCAGCTGTGCAACCTCCACGGCCTCTGGGAAGGGAGCCTCGACATTGCCGTGACCTGAGCCGGATTCTGGAAGAGACAAGTGCCCCAAATATGACGGAGCAGGATGTGGACCTTAACAATGGGATTATGAAAATATCAAAAAAATGGCCTTCCACTTTATTTGGAGGCCATTTTTTGTATAAAAACCTTTAGGGCATTTGGGATTCTGTGTTTGATAATAGTGTTAAAAAAATAATTAATATCTCATTACTAATGGCTCGGCTCTGTCAATGCCCTATTTCATAGAGCTGACAGGTTTTGTTTCGTAGCGTGCGTAGAACGCTATTCTTTTGTAACGCACTGACATTGCACTAAAAAATCACAAACAGGCAGCGCATCTCGGGACAAGGCTGATTGATAACTGTCTGCTTGGCAGGGAGATTAAGGACAATGGAAGGCTATTTACAACTTTTAAACTATACGCCGATAAAAATATTTTTAATAGACTGTTTATTTACTTTTTAAGTCGTATACTTAAATCAGATAGAAGGAGTTAAATACTGCACAAGGAGGGCAATCTTATAGACGATACTCCACCAGGCAGGTTAAATAAGTGCACGCTGTAAGATCCGGAGCGACATTAGCCGGAACATGACCTTGAAAAGGTATTCAAGAAGTTAAAAGCAAAAGAAGCCCACCAACATATGGTGGGCTTTTCATTTATAGAGGATTCAATTCAATTTTGATTTCAGCATGTAAGCACTCCGGTATTCAACATCTCAATTCTGATTTCATTTTATTCGGAACCCCACTTATGAGTAGAATTCACCCCTCTTGACATGTAATAGTTGTCACGGTCTGCCCTGGCTGTGTAAGTCTTCAGGATCACTTGTGCGGCGTAGCGCGGCTACGCCTTCGCGCAATCCTTCGACAGCCTTGCCAGGACGAAAAATGCCGAGTTTCTGGAAAAACATATATCGGGAGGCTTATGGAACAATCATTCATAAACGAACTAAAAGGCTGCGCGGCTCCTGCCGTATCCCCTGGCAGTGGGCGATGTGACAGGGATCATGGTAGGTGACTCTGTGAGGGCCGCCTGCTGAGCCTTAATGGCTGACATTATTGTCTGCCTGTAAATCATCCGACAGTTGGAGTGGGTATATACCGTCGGCGCTCTTGATTGAAACAGGGCGACCAATTTGTTTGATTTTATCGAGAAGGTAATGTATCTAACAGAGTCATCAGAATCTCTTTTCATGGGATCGACTATGACTTTCAAACCTATTAAGACTAAAAAGGTTTCCTCACAGATAGCGGAACAGATACGCTCCTCCATTCTGGCAGGCGAGTTCATTCCGGGCGACAAGCTCCCCCCCGAAAGGGAACTGGCTGAGATGTTCGCCGTCTCGCGCCCTTCCGTGAGAGAAGCCCTGAATATCCTTGCCGCAGCCGGGATGGTCGAATCCTATCAGGGTGGTGGGACCGTGGTGAAATCGCTTGTCGAGACTGCGACGGGCAATCCCCTTTCCGAGCTGATCAAGGTGGAGCGGGAACGGGCTCTGGATGTGGTCGAAGTCCGCAAATGCATGGAGGCATGGACTGCTTTCTACGCTGCCAGAAGAGCGCTTCCCGAGGATCTGCGCAGGCTTGAGAGCATTGTCGAAAATATGGAGGAGAACCTGAAAGGAATGAAACCTTCCGAAGATCTCGATGCGAACTTCCATATCGTCATTGCCCGTGCTACCCACAACGTGGTCTGGCTGCACATGATGCAGAGCATCTACGATGCCTTGAAAGTATTTCAGCAGAGCGTCTGGCGGGCTGTTTACCTGACCGAAGAGGACCGGCAAACCCTTTGTCAGCATCACCGTGCGGTTTTTGAGGCGATAAAGGAGAGGGACCCGGAGCGTGCCAGGGACGCGATGCTCACCCACCTTACCTTTGCCGAACAGCGTAGTAGCGCCTATGTTTTCCGGAACAGTGAATAGGTAGGTAGTAGCGACACTCTTTGGTTGCAAGGCCGGACAGAAAACTGTCCGGCCTTTTTTTTATCTCCCCGGAAGTCTTTATTTCTTGAAGATGCGGGGCATTTTAAGTATACTTACGCGGTTTTTCCCAGTGAGCAATTTCAAGGAGGATATGTATATGATAGATTTTCTCGGGGACTGGAAAAGATCCCATTACTGCGGGGCTTTGACCAGCGCCGATCTGGGTAAAGAGGTCGTATTGATGGGGTGGGCACACCGTCGTCGTGACCATGGTGGCTTGATTTTCGTTGATCTGCGCGACAGGGAGGGGTTGGGCCAGGTTGTGTTCGATCCGGAGCAGAGTCCAGCGGCCCACAAAAAGGCCGAAGCGATTCGTAACGAATATGTGGTGGCGATCCGGGGGACGGTCTGCGCCAGGCCGGAGGGGACGGTGAACAGTAACCTGAAGACCGGCGAGGTGGAGGTGCGGGTAATTGACTGCAAGCTGTTGAACCGTTCCAAGGCGTTGCCTTTCACCCTCGACGATTTTGTCGATGTTGCCGAGAACATCCGCCTCAAGCACCGTTATCTCGACCTGCGGCGGCCGGTCCTGCAGAACAATCTCATCCTCCGTTCCGTGGTAGCCCAGGTTACCCGTCAATACCTTGCCGGCAACGGTTTTATCGAGCTGGAAACACCTTTTCTCACAAAATCCACTCCGGAAGGCGCCAGAGATTTCCTTGTTCCTTCACGTATCAATCAGGGGTGTTTTTACGCGCTGCCGCAATCCCCGCAGCTTTTCAAGCAGATCCTCATGGTTTCCGGTTTTGACCGCTATTTCCAGATTGTCCGCTGCTTTCGCGACGAGGACCTGCGGGCCGACCGCCAGCCGGAGTTCACCCAGATCGACTGCGAGATGTCATTCATAGACCGTGAGGACATCATTACGGTCATGGAGGGTTTGATAGCAACTATCTTCAGCCAGGCAAAAGGGGTTGACGTGCAGCTTCCCATTACCCGCATGACCTATGCAGAGGCGATCCGTCGTTTCGGGGTGGATAACCCGGATATCAGGTTTGGCCTGGAACTGGTCGAACTGTCGGAAATAGTCAGGAATGCGGGGTTTAAGGTCTTTGCCGATGTGGTGGCCGGCGGCGGCATCGTCAAGGGTCTGAATGCCAAGGGGTGTGCGGGAATGTCACGCAAGGAGATCGACGACCTCACCGACTTTGCCAAGATTTACGGCGCCAAGGGATTGGCTTATGTCAAGATCACCTCTGAAGGATGGCAGTCGCCGATAGCGAAATTCTTTACGGCTGAAGAGATTGCCACGATGAACGCGTCGTTTGCCGCTGAAGTCGGGGATCTGCTGCTGTTTGTCGCCGACAAGCCGAAGGTTGTAAACGATTCGCTGGGCAAGTTGCGCAATAATCTGGCGAACAGTCTGGGTCTGTTGGATAAGAATATCTTTAAGTTCGTCTGGATTACCGATTTCCCTCTGCTTGAGTGGGATGAGGATGAAAAGCGCTGGTCCGCTGTCCATCACCCTTTTACCGCTCCCATGGATGAGGATATTGCATATGTTGAAACCGATCCGGGACGCTGCCGTGCCAAGGCGTATGATCTGGTGTTGAACGGCAATGAAATCGGCGGTGGCAGTATCCGAATCCATCAGGAAAAAGTCCAGTCTCTCATGTTCAAGATGCTGGGTTTGAGTGAAGAGGACGCACGGGGCAAGTTCGGCTTCCTGCTGGATGCCCTGGAGTACGGCACTCCCCCCCATGGTGGCATCGCCTTTGGTCTTGATCGCCTTATCATGCTTTTGACCGGAAGCGATTCGATCCGGGATGTCATAGCGTTTCCGAAGACCCAGAAGGGCGCCTGTTTGATGTCTGAAGCGCCATCCGTTGTGGATTTAAAGCAGTTACGGGAACTCGGGTTGAAAACGGTTGCCAAATAAAGGCATTAAATGAGTCGGCTCTTCGGGAAATTTCCTTTATTACTGGTTATTATTTATATATCCCTCTCCGGTTGTGCCACACCCGTTCCACTCTGGAGGCAGGATGCCATAACTGCTTTGGAAATGACGAGAAAGGCCGATGGCGATAAAATTCTTCCTGCGGAATTCAGAAGCGTTGAAGAGCTGATACTGAAGGGAGATGATTATTTAAAGGAAGAAGAGGTTGAAGCCGCCGACAAACTATTCCTGCTGGCCTGGTCAAAGGGCAGGCTGCTGGAAAAGAACCTGGCTGCTGAAAAACTGCGCATCAAGGAAGAGACAGTGCGCAGGGCGGAGGCTGAACGACGTGAACAGGAGCGAAAGCGCGCAGTAGAGGAAGAGGCGCGCAGGATCGCCCTGGAAAAGCTCGAAGCAGCCAAAGCGGCCCAGGACGCCGAAGCAAGAAGGGCAGCTGAAAAAGCAGAGAAATCCAGGCAGCCGAAAGAACGAGTCCTTGCGGCATATCATACGGTAAAGCGAGGCGAGACCCTGCCGTTCATCGCCTCACAACCGGAAGTGTACAACGACCGGAACCTCTGGCCGCTTGTTTACCGCGCCAATCGCGATCAGATCAGCGATCCCAAACATATCTGGCCCGGCCAGGTGTTGCGCATCCCGAGAAATGCCAGCCGCGACGAAATCGCCGAGGCGAGACGTTACGCCCAGGAAAGACCCCTCCATTAATCTACGTAGTTTCAGATAGTTGCGCAGTTGTAGGACTGCTCAACTATTTTACCTCGAAGTTGAAATCACAATAAATTATTCCAATATTTTCCTTGACACCGAAAATTGATTTGTATACTGTATACAAAATTTTTACGTCGCTGAAGCCGGCCGGCTAACAACCTATAATGCTTGAATAAATATCTACCAGGTAGCAAACGAGCGGACCGGCTGTGAGCAGTAAACAGTTATTTCGCCTCATTTAAATAGCGAGATTATACCGGCATCAAAAACTAAGGAGAGAATATGACGACACAAAAGATTATCTGGTCAAAAATCGATGAAGCACCCGCTCTGGCAACCTACTCTTTACTCCCTATCGTCAACGCCTTCACAAAGGCGGCTGGTGTAGTTGTGGAAACAAGGGATATCTCTGTTGCTGGAAGAATAATCGCAAATTTTCCTGAAAACCTGACTGAGAGTCAGAAGATGCCTGATTATTTGGCCGAACTGGGAGAGCTTACACAGAAGCCAGAGGCCAACATCATCAAGCTGCCCAATGTCAGTGCTTCAATCCCGCAGTTGAAGGCCGCTATCAAGGAGTTGCAGGAGAAGGGTTACAAAATCCCGGACTATCCCGAGGAACCTAAAACCGACGCTGAAAAAGCGCTTCATGCAAGATATGCCAAGTGCTTGGGAAGCGCCGTTAACCCAGTTTTGAGAGAAGGAAACTCTGATAGAAGGTCGGCAGCAGCAGTAAAGCAGTATGCAAGAAAACATCCGGTAAAAATGGGTGCCTGGAGCCCGGATTCAAAAACCCATGTGTCGCACATGGATGCCGGAGATTTTTACCACAGTGAAAAGTCTGTCACGATGAAGAAGGCTGGAAATGTAAAGATCGAGTTTGTTGATAAAGCGGGAAAAGTTACGGTCATGAAAGAGAAGTTGCCCCTTCAGGAAGGCGAAGTTCTTGATGGAACGTATATGAGCTGTCGCGCTCTGCGCAAATTCATTGCTGAGCAGATCGAAGACGCACAGAAGAAGGGTGTGTTATTTTCCGTGCACCTCAAAGCTACCATGATGAAGATTTCCGATCCGATCATGTTTGGTCACTTCGTTTCCGTGTTCTATAAAGACGTTTTTGAAAAACATGCAGCTACTTTCAAAGAACTGGGTGTCAATCCGGATCTTGGCATGGGTGATCTTTATGCAAAAATCCAGAAACTCCCTGAAGCTAAAAAAGCTGAGATAGAAGCGGATATCCAGGCAGTATATAAGAAGAGGCCTGCTCTGGCGATGGTGGATTCAGATAAAGGGATTACCAACCTGCATGCCAGTAACGACATCATCATTGATGCATCCATGCCGGTAGTTATTCGTGACTCTGGCGGGATGTGGGGTCCGGACGGAAAGCTTCACGATGTAAAATGCGTGATACCTGACACCTGCTATTCGGAATGGTATCAGGTATGTATAGATTTCTGTAAGAAAAACGGTCAATTTGATCCTACAACGATGGGCTGTGTGTCAAACGTTGGTCTGATGGCACAAAAGGCAGAGGAATACGGATCGCACGACAAGACGTTCAAGGTTCCTGCCGATGGAACGATGCGCGTTGTTGATGACTCGGGAGCGATATTGTTCCAGCACGATGTGGAAGAGGGCGACATCTGGCGCGGATGCCAGGCAAAGGATCTGCCGATCAGGGATTGGGTAAAGCTGGCTGTCAACAGAGCAAAGGCAACCGGAGCTCCGGCTGTCTTCTGGCTGGACAAAAAAAGGGCGCACGATGCACAGATGATCGAAAAAGTAAATACGTATCTGAAAGATCATGATACGAAAGGTTTGGATATACGCATCATGCCCCCAGTTGAAGCAATGCAGTTCACGCTTCAACGAGCAAAAGACGGCCAGGATACCATTACAGTGACCGGGAATGCATTGAGAGATTATCTGACCGACCTCTTCCCGATTCTTGAATTGGGTACGAGTTCCAAAATGTTGTCAATCGTACCGCTTCTGGCTGGTGGCGGACTCTTCGAGACAGGCGCCGGTGGCTCAGCGCCCAAGCATGTTCAACAGTTTGTACAGGAAGGTTACTTGCGTTGGGATTCTCTCGGTGAGTTCCTGGCGCTTGCGGTATCGTTGGAGCATCTGGCTGCCACCTTCAAGAATGAAAAGGCGCAGCTCTTGGCTGATACGCTCGATCAGGCAAACGCCAAATTCCTTGATAACAACAGGAACCCGGCTCGGAAAGTAGGACAGATAGACAACAGAGGAAGCCATTTCTACCTCGCAATGTACTGGGCGGAGGCTCTGGCTGAGCAGACCAAAGACAAGGAACTCCAGGCACGTTTTGCAAAGGTAGCCAAGCAGCTTCAGGAAAATGAAGCAAAAATTAATGAAGAATTGATCGGAGCTCAGGGAAAACCCCAGGATATAGGTGGTTATTACCAACCGGATCCCGCCAAGACGGAAAAAGCAATGCGTCCCAGCGCAACCTTAAATGCAATAGTGGACGCTATCGCATAAAGGTATAGGGAATAAATACAAATCTTATTCAAAGGAGAGAGAACCATGGCCAGAAAGAAAATCGCATTAATCGGTGGTGGACAGATTGGTGGTGTATTAGCTCAGCTTTGCGCTCTGCGTGAACTTGGCGATGTTGTGCTGTTCGACATCGTCGAGGGTCTTCCCCAGGGGAAAATGCTCGACATAGCTGAAGCGGCTCCCGTTGACGGTTTTGACGTCAACCTGAAAGGGACGAACAGCTACGAGGATATCAAGGGTTCCGACATCGTCATCGTTACAGCCGGCCTCCCGCGCAAACCGGGCATGAGCCGTGATGACCTGATAGAGGTCAATTCCAAGATCATGACATCGGTTGCCGAAGGCATCAAGGCCAATGCACCCAACGCTTTTGTCATCGTCATCTCCAACCCCCTCGATGCCATGGTAACTCTCTGCCA
>Ga0210377_10003039_pt1 | contig 14474 bp, 9 predicted proteins | sample PLM4_65_b1redo_FD_155480 | JGI IMG/M metagenome (GOLD analysis project Ga0210377, IMG submission 155480) | Groundwater sediment microbial communities from an aquifer in East River, Colorado, USA - PLM4_65_b1 redo | ecosystem: Environmental > Terrestrial > Soil > Riparian zone | place: USA: East...
AAAGAGCGAGCTCGAGCGGGAAGAAACGCCGACCTCTCCAGTCATTCCGGCCGCATCTCCGGTGCCGCCCCCGTCACCAATGCCTGAAGGACCCGAGGTTGAGCCGCCCTCGATAACGCTTACGCCTTCCGGTCTGCCCGAAGGGTCCTATCCTCCCTCTGAGCCGGAAACATGGGAGGAAGAAGCACAGCCTGCTCCAGCCTACGCCGCTGCCGCGCGCGTCGATCTTCCATCCGCTTCTGCCGCGCCGGAGCCTGCGGCTCCGTCAGGTCCGACCATGCAGGACCGCTGGGAGCAGTTCAAGTCCAACGTGGACTGGGAGCTCTTCACCGGCGTCAAGCTCTTCGCCTGGCTGGGCGGGCTGGCCCTGTTCATCGGCGCGGGCTTCTTCGTCAAGTATTCCATCGACCGGAACCTCATCCCTCCCGCGCTCCGGCTTGCCATCAGCGCCGTGATCGGCCTGGCGCTCATCGTCTTCTCGGCCCGCATCAACAAGGAACGGTTTACCGTGCTGCGCCATACTCTCGGCGCGGGCGGCATCGGCGTGCTCTACAGCGTCGTGTTCGCGGCCACGCTCTACTACCATTACCTGTCCAATCCCGTAGGCTTCGGCCTTTTGACGGTCGTTTCGGCCACCGCCTTCGTGCTCGCCGTCTTCTTCCGCGGCATTCCCATCTCGGTGCTCGGCGCGCTTGGCGCGTACCTGACGCCCATTCTTGTCACAACCGGCCAGGGCAGCCTCATCGGACTGTTCGTGTACCTCGCCGTGGTGAACATCGGCCTCTTCCAGGTAGTGACGCGTCTGCGCTCGTCCCTGCTGCTGTTCATCGCGACCGTGGGCACGCTCGGCACGCTGTTCCTCGCGGCCTTCTCCGGCCGCATCCAGCCTGAGAGCATCGAGATCGCCGGGGTCTTCATCGCCAACTTGGCTCTCTTCAGCTATTTTCTCGACCGGGGCAGGGAGGCTGCCGAAGGGAGCCGACTCCTTTCCTGGTCCGGTTATACGCTCTATCTTTCCGCGACGCTCGCCGCGCTCCTGCTCCTGGACCGGGACGGCATCGGGCCGCTCCTGATCGCGATCTTCGGCATGGCCGGCAGCGTGGTGCTCGCCTTCCGCGACCGCCGATGGTTCAACGGGGTCGTCCCTTACGGCGCGATCATGTTCGTTGTGGCCTTCCTCTGGACGTGGCTGCGCTTCGACCCCCGCACCCTGTCCTGGGGCTTCCTCGGCCTTCTGCTGTACGGGACCGCAGGCGGCCTGGGGCCGGTACTGCTCATCCGCCGCTACGGGCTCGACAAGGTAAACCTGGGATGGTTCCGCGTCTTTCCCGTTGCCCTGGGCGTGATGCTGCTCGCCGTGGTGCTGAAGGAGCAGGACATCGCTTTCTGGCTCTGGCCCGTGATACTGCTCTTACAAGTGATGGGCATCATGGTGAGCCTCATCTTCGGCGCGCTGCTGCAGGCCGGCCTGCTCGTGCTGTTCTTCCTTGCCTGCGGCCTCATCTGGCTCTTCCGTGTGCCGCCGGAACTCGGCAGTCCGGTCTTCTTCGGGTTCCTGCTCTTCGCCGGGGCGGCCTTGGCGCTCGCCATGGTCTACGCCTTCAAGAAGCTGAACGTATGGCGTGCTGCGCTGACGCAGGACACTCCTGCTCCTGCCGCGTGGACCGCCGGACCGATGGTGACGGAATGGCTTTCCGCTTTCCCCGCATCTGCCGTCTTCATCCTGCTGGCCGCCTCCTTCTGGCTGCAGCGGCCGCTCCAGCCGAATCCCGGCATGGTCACGCTCGCCTGCTTCCTTGCCTTGAGCATCTTCCTCAGCCGGAGGCTTTCCGCGCCGATCATGGGAGTAGTGGTCCTCTTGTCGTCGCTCGTCAGCCAGGCGGCATGGGCGTTCCGGCCCGACCTGTCCGTGGACCTGCATGTCGTCGGCTTCCTCTGGTCAGCGGCGTTCTTCGTTGCCGCGGTCATCGCGCCTTTTATCTTCTTCCGGTCCATCGAGAAATGGTCGCGCCTCTGGATGGCCTGGGCGCTCTTCGAGGTAGGCCAGGGGTTCTTCGCCATCTGGGCCGCGGACCACATCTGGTCGCGCGAGATGAGCGGCTGGCTTCCGCTCGCGCTGGCATTGGTGAAGCTGCCTGCCGTGGCGCTGCTCCAGTCGCGGCTTAAGGACCGGCCCGAGCGGAATGCTGTGCTCGCCTTCCACGGTGGCGTGCTGCTCTTCTATATCTCTTCGGTCCCGGTGATGCTGCTCGACCAGGGCTGGCTCGGCCTGACGCTCGTGATCGAGTCCACGCTGCTTCTCTGGCTTAACCGCAGAGTGGTCCACGAGGGCCTGCGCTGGGTTGCGTCATTCATGGCGCCCATCGGCCTGCTGCTTCTGTTCTTCGCCCTGCCGCAGATGAAGCATGCAGGCGATATGGCGCTCCTGAACAACGCTGTGCTGGCCGTTGCCGGCGCTGTGGCCGCGCTCGCATTCAGCGTGTTGCTCAGCGGTTTCCCGGAGAGGAAGCTCAATGGCGCCGACCTGCCGGAGTATTTCCGCTGGCTCGCAGTGGGCAGCGGATTCTTCCTGTTGAATCTCGCGATAGCCGACATCTTTGCAGAGACGGATCAGCTCTTCCGCATCCTTCCCGGACCTGATGCGAAGCAGGCTGTCTGCTACGCCCTGGTCTGGCTGACCTACGGCAGCCTGATCTGGACCCTTACAAAGCTTTCGTCTTCGCTGCGCCACGCCGGGCTCATCCTCCTCTGCTCAGGCACAGGCTACCTGCTCCTTATGCCTGTGCTCTTCCCGCGCTTCGTGCCGGAAATGTCTCCGCTCCTGAACCTGGGCCTTCCGGCGTATTTATACGCGCTGGTCGTCCTTGCCCTGCTGGTGCGTATGGAACTGAAGGAGCAGACCTCGCGGGACCTCTACAATCTGCTTGTATTGCTGCTGCTCCTGACCGGCTTCGTGGCGGTGAAGGTCCAGATGAGTTCGATCATACAGCCCGGCCAGTCTTTCCGGTTCTTCTTCAACCAGTCGCCGTCCATGGCCGTGGGCTCGGCGGCCGGCTGGCTCGCGTACGGACTGGGGCTCTTGTACTGGCCGCGGGGACTGGACCGGCCCTTCCGGATCGCCGGCGTGTTGCTGGTGTTCGCAGGGCTGGCAAAGGCGCTCACCTATCCGTTTGCTTACAGCTCCGCATTCGGCGCCATGACACCGCTCCTGAACACTCCGTCGCTTGTGTACCTCTTCGCGATCACGGTGCTCCTCTGCCTCACGCTGAACAAGCCGAAGCACCACTGGCCTCATGAAACGCTCTCCTCCCGGGCGTTCTGGGGGACAACGCTTGCCGTCGTGATCTTCTGCGTGCTGAACATAGAGATATCGAGCGTCTTCACCGAAAAGGGACGGAGCTTCAGCCTCGAGACCTACGGCAACCTCGCGCATCAGCTTTCCTTCAGCCTCAGCTGGCTCATCTACAGCATCGGGTTGCTCATTGTCGGCATCAAGTGGCAGACGAGCAAGGTGCGCTGGGCCGCGCTCATCCTGATGGTCGGCACCGCGTTCAAGATCTTCTTCATGGACCTCTGGCGGCTCGGCCAGCTCTACCGCGTGGCCTCGTTCATCGGCCTCGCCGCGGTGCTGATCCTGGTGTCTTTCCTGTATCAGCGGTTCATGACGGGGAAGGATGAGGAAGTGGAGCAGGAAGGGTAAGGGCAGTTTCGACACGGAAAAGGCGAATATCAAAATTTAGCACCTGATCCTTTGGGGTTCGGGTAGGGGATTGGGGAAGAGCGCAAAGCAAGCATAGAAACAACGAACCGAAAGTTGCTTTGACCCTGAGTGTTTTCTGAGGAGCTAAAGATGCTTGAAACCCTACACACATATCTACGCTTCGAGAAGTTAGTTGGGGAACTACTTAAGGCAAATGGATTTCAAGTCGATTCACTGCTTGGAGGAGATAAAGGGTTTGACTTCTTGGCTAAACTTGAAAAGAATTCATGGGCTGTTGAGGTTAAATATTACAGGACAGCACGTGCCCAATTGTCTCTTGTTGAAACTGCAGCCGCTCGTCTCTCAAACAATATTGCTCGCAAGAGCAATATGAAAGGCATGCTTGTGGTTTCATGTATTCTTAGTCCGGAATATCGGCTGGCCTTGGAAGATGAGTTTGGGCTAGTATTTGTAGATAGATCTGATCTTTTTATTTGGACAGCCAAATCGCCTTATCTTGCAGATGAACTGAGGGCCCTGCTTGAAGAGCGACAACTACCCAGTGAACTCCCGAAGGGTCGCGATATTCAAGCGTCTTTGGCAGCGACTGTATCGCCCATTCAAACAAAACCAATAGACTCCAAAGGTTCGGATCTATGTAATGAATTGCGTGCTCTCAAACGAGGAAAAGCAACTTGGAGGGAATATGAAAAACTTTGCGAGAAAATCCTGAGATATTTATTCCCAAACGATCTTCATGGATGGCACACACAAAAGCGAACTGATGATGGGCTCAATCGATTCGACTATGTTTGTCGTATTAAACCTGCTACTGATTTTTGGACATTTCTCCTTGACCATCTTAATAGCCGCTATGTTCTTTTTGAGTTTAAGAACTACAGAGGACTTATTAAGCAAGGCCAAATATTAACTACAGAGAAATATCTTCTGGAAAGAGGGCTTAGGCGTGTAGCAATTATTCTATCACGCACCGGTGCTGAAAAGAATGCAATTGCAATGACACAGGGTGCCATGCGTGAAAGTGGAAAACTTATGCTCGTGTTGGATGATGATAAAATTTGCCAAATGCTCCATATGAAAGAACAAGGAGAGGATCCAACTGATCTTCTATTTGAAGTCGCTGATGACTTCATTCTTTCATTGCCGCGCTAACGAAACAACAGTTCAATCTGCGCGGTCTTTCAAAAAGACTTGCAGTGATCTGAGCCGAAAGTAGACGAAACAGATGAAGGCGAAACACATACATGTCCTCAACTATAAGGGTCTTAATGACACCAGCGCACCGCTGTCGGATTTCGTCTGCGTCATAGGCGAGAACAATGCTGGCAAGTCTTCGCTATTACAGGCACTGTTGCTTTTTATCAAAGGGACGAAATTGTCAAAGGCCGAGTATTATGACCCGAGCAAAGACATAGTTATTACAGTTACACTGACTAGATTAAGCGACGAACTGTTGAACGCGATTGCAGATGAACATAGACCAAAAATTACTCCGTATATTCGAAACGGTGAATTGGTCCTGGCTCGTCGTTATGCCACTGACGGTTCCTCTCAGTTGAGGGTCGTTACGGACATTCCGAAAAACAAGAAATTTGCTCAAGAGCAGGTCGATGAGGCACTAAAAGGTAAGAAGGTCAAAGAGATCGTGGATATTATGAAGACATTTTATTCGGAAGTCGCAGACGCTGCTACTCTGGCCGGTCTCTCGACACAAAAGGCAGCGAAAGAATTAATTGCCGGATACGTTTCTGGTTTACCTGCCGATCAACTGATGAAGTCAGATATTCCGTTGCCGACAGGAATTGATAATAGCCTCCGAATCTTGCTTCCTGAACCGATATACATTCCAGCAGTAAAAGATCTGACGGATGAATTGAAGACAAAGGAAAGCGCCTCGTTTGGAAAATTGTTAAATATTTTGCTGAATGTTATCGAAGATGATCTCGCAGACGCAACTGAAACGTTCGAGAACCTCCGAAAGAAGTTGAATAGAATCACGCAGCCCGATGGAACGGTTGTCGATGATCGAATGCAGAAGGTCAAGGAGATCGAGACAACTATACAAACAAACCTTCAGGAGACATTTCGAAACGTATCAATCGAGCTAGAAATACCTCCGCCGGAAATTAAGACGGTTCTTTCCGGGGCAAGTATTGTGGCGGACGATGGCGTCAAAGGCCCCATCGATAACAAGGGTGATGGCTTCAAAAGAGCTATCGCGTTCAGCATTCTCCGTAGTTATGTTCAGCTTTCCCAAAGTCGTGAATGGAGAACAGAGGCCGAGCGGGAGAAGCCTGGTAAGGACAGGTTCCTTTTTCTATTTGAAGAGCCTGAATTGTATTTGCATCCGAGAGCGCAAAACATTTTGTTCGACGCATTGGCGCTGATATCCAAGCGTCATCAGGTCGCGGTTACGACTCATTCACCATTTTTCTTTTCAGCGGACGCGACCACGACATTCATAAAAATTACCAAAAAACAAGGGGCGCCTAAACCGGAAGGGCAATGTCATCATGTTGACCTCACCGACATGGCTGAAAAAGACAAGTTTCAACTTATTTCGTTTGAAACCGCTAACCTTGCATTCTTCTCCAACAAAATTGTTTTGGTTGAAGGTGATAGCGATCTAATAGCATTGCCGCATATTACGCGGTTGCTCAATTCTTCATGGGACTTTAAAACGTCGTCTACAAACATAGTGAAGATCGGGGGGAAAGGCAGCTTCAAGCGTTACCGGGATTTCTTCAAGCGTTTCGATGTCGATGTAGTGCTGGTTGCGGATCTCGACATACTCACACGAGATTTCGACAAGGTGGAACCGTTGGCGGAAGCGATAAAGATGCACGCTGACCTCATGAAATCGGTCGATAAAATAATCGATGAGGCCAATAAATCATCGACTCCACCTGGAAGACTTCTTAAGGAAGAGCTTCAGCGGCATAGGTCACAGGAAATTCTCGAAGAGATTCGTGCTGCCAGGGTTTCTGGTGATACGAACAGGCAGGTGGCAGCCATAGAGAGCTTTTTTATGTTCGAACGGAGGGAACCGAGATTAGAGGTGCTTATGGACACATCAAGAACTGAAATTGTCGCCAAGAAAAGAGCCCTGCTAACCGAGTTGCGCAAACAGGGAATATACGTTCTTGAAAAAGGCTCTATTGAGTCTTATTACCCAGCCGGTGTCGTGGGAGCAGATAAACCATCAAGGGCTCAGCATTTTTGTACTTTGATAAGCGAGCCTGATGAAGTGCACCGTTTGTGTGCTAGCATTGACACTGCGTCAGGACCAAAATCTGAATTCGAACTTATAATGGGGTCAATATTCTGTGCTGGAAGCCAATAATGGGGTCGCTTCTTGATAATTGGCAGATGTGTCACGGAACGAAAAGTGACTCCGATGCTCTTCGGAGTGGAAGAAGGTCACGGGAGTTGACGTGCTTTTGTTTAGAGAGTGCGTTTCCGAGAATATAAACATTATAGACCTGCCCCTGATATGGCTTGTCTGAAAGTCTATTTTTGACTGAGGCGATAAATGCTTCGATACCATTTAGACGATTTGGGATGGTACCAATTCGAGCAGTTGACTCAAAGTTTACTTAAGGCTGAACTAGGGCTGGGCATTCAATCCTGGGGTGGCCGTGGTGACTGGGGCATCGACGTATACTACAAAGGGAATATTAATTACCCCACTAAAACTAAACCCGTAACAGGCTCATTTATTTTTCAGGTTAAATTTGTCGAGAATGCCAATGCGAGTGGTGCAGATTCTGGAAAGGCGATTCTTAATGCAGTACGAGCAGAGATATCAAAACTAAAGAAAGCTAAGCACGCCTGGATAAAAAAACTGACTCATTATGTATTTATTACTAATGCACCACTTTCATCTAAAATGCGGTTAAATGTAACGGAATCTTATAAAAAACTGTTTCCCGCCGCCGAAATTCATACCCATAATGGTTCGGATATTTCTGATTGGTTAGATAACAATCCGAACCTGCGAAAGGCCTTTCCTCAGCTAATGAGCATAAGAGATATTGATTCTCTTTTAAGAGAAGTAGTAAATAATGACATCTTGACCAGAAGCAAAATGGTAATTGAAGAGGCGAAGGAGATAAACACTGTTTTTGTCCCCACGGAGACTTACAGCAAGGCTTGGGAGATTTTAAAAAAATATAAATTTCTCGTTTTAGATGGCCCGCCAGAAGTTGGGAAAACAGCAATTGCTTATGTCATAGCCCTGACCCAAATTCTTGATGAATGGGATGCTATCTATTGTAGCAACCCTAATGACATTTTAAAAATGCATGAACCATCGAGAAAGCAGATATTTATTGCCGATGACGCATTTGGCAGAACCGAATACGATCCGGAGCGGGGACGGCATTGGGAAAAGGATTTGCCGCACATTTTAAGACTGCTCGACTCCGCGCATTGGCTTATTTTCACTTCCAGGAAGCACATTCTTGAGCGGGCATATAGGGACATCGATCTTCAAGATCAAGCCAAAAAATTTCCGAAGCCGGCAGAAGTGATCGTTGATGCGACTCAGCTTTTAGTTCAAGAAAAAGCCTTGATGCTATATCGCCATGCAAAGGCAGCACAGTTAGAAGATGTCAGCAAAGCAATTATTAAGCAAAATGCAGTATCAATTGTTCAGAATCCTAATTTTACACCGGAGCGAATCAGGAGATTTGTATCCGAACGCCTGCTGGATCTGAGTGTTCAATTTAAAGGGAATAAATTAGACGATGCAATGCTAGCAAAAGAAGTTACTAATGCGATTAACAATCCAACAGAAAGAATCAGGAAAACTTATGATAAACTAACGCCCTCCCATAAGTGGTTTCTTGCTTCGTTAATTGCAATTGATCGAGGTCATCATGTCGATATTGCGGATTTGGAAAGAACGTATAACAATTACTGCCCACCTCAAGAAGGTTGGACTTCGTTTAACAAATTACGAGACGAGCTTTCAGAAACTTTCATCAAAATACGTGTTCTGGAATGGGCACCTCCGCCAAATAAATATGCCCAATGGATACACCCGAGTTACAGAGATTTGGTTATTGAAAAAATATCTGAAGATCTGGCCACGGTAAAGAAACTCTTAGAATTGGCAACAGTCGACTTGTTAAAGCTTGCAATATCGGATTCAGGCGGGGCAGAGGGGAAAAGGCAACTACCACTGCTCTCATCTGAAGAGCAATGGGAAATATTCGAGAAACGTTGCTGTAGCCAAATTCTTCAACTTGAATCGCCCCAGGATATTCTTTCTATTTTAACGGCCATTGATAGCAAATTTGCAAATGCCAGCGATACTATTACTAAAGCGAATATATCCAATACTGTAAAGGCAATATTAATTGTACTGGTTGAGAAATGGAATAGATCGAAACAAGCAATACAATCTGACCTGTTAAAACGATTTTATAATTTAAGCCTGATAATCAGCCCACTTCCGCCTTCCCCAAACTTGAAGGAGACTTGGACCCAGTCGGTTTCACGATTTGAAGAAGCAATTGAAAATTATAAGAACGATCAGGTGTTTTATGCAGATGATTTTGAAGAATGGATAAAGGTCATTGGCATTTTAGATAAAAATGAACCTAGATTACTAAGGCAATTATCATTTCCCGAGGCTTATGAAAAGGTGCTTGGCGACTATATCGCAATAGCGAATGAGCATGCCACAGCAGATCATTTAAGCTTAGCTTGCAATGAATTCGGCTTAAATGAAGATGAATACAGGAGCTGGATTGATGACCCAGAGTCTGTTGATCACGATGAGGATAAATCGAATATTCAAAAAATATCCGGACAGCTTGAAGAAACGATCAATGATTATTCTGTTATTGCCGAATCAATGATAGTTTTAAGTTTGCATAATCAAAGCAAAAATGAAACTCTTGAAGAAATAAGCAAACGCATTACATCTAATGAGGATGAGCTTAATCATATGATTGCCCAACTTGAAGAGGTAACTGCAAATTTAACACATGAACCCGACGACTATGAAAGACCTTCATCGGGCCAGCAGTTCGATGTCAATCAGTTATTTATTGATTTATAGGGGACATCTTAGGGGCGAAAAGACATCGCCAAGAGAAAAAGCTATCTTGTGACGAGAAAGGAACATATCGGGGTCGGACCAAGTCAACCATTTGGAATACAGTCATAAAGTCGAAGAAACCGCCTCTATTATGACCTTAGACCGCTGTTTTTGAGGGGGGAAAAGAAGCTTTTAAGTGTCGGTCGAGTGAGGAAAATCGTTGTCGACGTTGCGGTAATCGTAATGACAGCATAAAATGGATCAAAGAAAGGTGACCTGCATGAACCAGTTCCGAACTTCCGCGTTCTTTATCAACCTCGCTCTTATCCTCCTCTCATCGCCGCATCCCGCTCACGCCGACCAGCAATGGCACTATCAGGCATCGGCGCAGGTCGCCCAGCCGGGGCTGATCGAAACGGTGCTGCCTGCCGGGGTCTTCTTCGGGACGGACGGCGTGGCCAAGACGCCGCAGCTGGACCTGACACTGGTCGGGCCGGACCAGGTCAACCAGTTAACATACGATCATGAAGATGAACATGCTGACCGATAAATGAGTCCCTTGGCCGTTACCATACAGACAGCGAATAATGCCTATATTGTATGGTAACCGCGTAAGAGGGTTGGTTCTTCATATCTGAGGAGTGAAGCGGTTGTTGCGTAAGGCGATTGAAATTATCGGTGGAAGATTTCTTGACATCCCTAGGCCGTTACCATACAGACAGCGAATAATGACTATGTGTATGGTAACCGCGAAGTAGGTTGTTTCTTCAGGTCTGAGGATTGAAGCGGGTTGTTGCGTAACGGTGATCGACAAGACGATGGCGGGGAGGTTCATCTGGGGTGAATCATATCGGGGTCGGACCAAGACAGCCATTTGAAATGCCGTCATAAAGGCGAAGAAACTGTTTCTATTATGACCTTAGACCGCTGTTTTTGAGGGGAGAGAAACATATTGGAGTCGGACCAAGACAACCATTTAAAATGCCGTCATAAAGTCGAAAAAACTGCTACTATTATGGCCTTAGACCGTTATTTTTGAGGGTGAAATGAAGCTTTTAAGCGGCGGTCGAGTGCGGAAAATCGTTGTCGACGTTGCGTTGCTCATAATGAAAGCATAAAAAAGATCAAAGAAAGGTTACCTGCATGAAACAGTACCGAACTTCAGCGTTCTTCATCATCCTCGCTCTTATCCTTTTCTCATCGCCGTATCCCACCTTGGCCGATCAGCAATGGCATTATCAAGCATCGGCGCCGGTCACCCAGCCGGGACTGATCGAGACGGTGCTTCCTGCCGGGGTCTTCTTCGGGACGGACAACGCAGCCAAGACCTCGCAGCTGGACCTGACCCTCGTCGGGCGAGACAAAGTCGATCAATTTAAATGCAATCATGAAGACGAATATACCAACCGATAAACGTCCCTTGGCGGTTACCATACAGGCTTCGAATAATGCCTATGTGTATGGTAACCGCGAAGGGCTGTCGTTAGAGCCCGGTGCCGTCGAAGACAGTTGGCCCATGGTATTGGCATCGTAAGAAGCAGGCAGAATAGTTAGTATCGTAATGAAACGTTCAAACATCCCTTGGCCGTTACCATACAGACTGCGAATAATGCCTGTGTGTATGGTAACCTCGATGGTTGGAAGCGTACGGGGTCACTTCACGCACCTTGATAGGGTAGCCTGTCTATCGCAATTGATAGGGCGAGGAGGGTGTAATGAACAGAATTCAGCTTCTTGCAGCCGAGACCTTCCATTACAGCTATGACAATTACGATGACCACCTCGGAGTTAATGCGAGGTTCGACCGGCTCATGCCGAATGATGTCAAGACGCTTGAGAAGGCGACCGATGAAAAGTGGCCGTTGAACAGGAGCGCCGGAGAACTCGACGTTGATCCTGAGACCGCAAAGAACCTGCTTGAATCGTTCGAGAGGGCAAGACTCATCGTCGATGCTAAAAGTCCTGCAGAATCATTCCGGACCGGCGTCCGGTTCTCCATACAAAATGCAGTGGCGGCCGGTCTCCGCGACGACGAGGCTATTGAAACCCTCGTTGCCCAGATTTGCTATCGTGCCGCAGATCTGAGTTACCTGCTTAAGCAGCAAAACAGGCAGCTTTCGGAATTTTCCGGGGAGTTGCGCGAGGAACCTGATTATTAATAGTCTCAAAATATAATGGACATCCGGACACCGGTCTTGAGACCCATCCCCCTCTCTGTCTCCCCCTTGAAGGGGGAGAAATATCACCCTCCCTTTCAAGGGGAGGGCTGGGTGGGGATGGGTCATGCATGCTCATGATTCCTCGGAGCATGAACAGCCTATTTCAAGACCGTTATTAAGAGGCGCTGCGGAAATCGCTCTCTGAGCCATGTCGGCAATAACGGTATACAGAGCTTAGGCCGCGCGGCCATGCGGATTGTTTGCGGGTTACATGAAAAAGAAATTTGAACGCGCATACCAGTTTAAAATAACCCTGAAAGGGATCGAACCGCCCGTATGGCGGAGGATCCAGGTCCCGGAGACGTTTTCTTTCTGGGATCTGCATGTCGCCGTGCAGGATGCCATGGGATGGCAGGATTATCATCTCCATGATTTTACCGTTATCAACCCCCGGACCCAGTCAAAAGAACGTTTGGGCATACCGGACGAGGACGACGAGTTCGAGCTGAACATTCTGGCCGACTGGGACTATAATATCGCGGACTATTTTCCCTCGAAGAACCGCGCAGCCGCCTATGTGTACGACTACGGTGACAACTGGGAGCACGAAATCAAGTTCGAAAAGACCGTGCCGAGAGACAAGGGTAAGAAATATCCCCGCTGTCTGGCCGGCGAGAGGGCCTGCCCCCCCGAAGACTGCGGCGGTGTTTACGGGTACCGGGAATTTCTCGAGGCCATTATGGATACTGGCCATGATCGACACGAAGAACTGGGGTCCTGGGCCGGCCGTGATTTCGAACCTGAACGGTTTTCACCAAAAAACGTCCGCTTCGATAATCCCCGGCAGCGATGGAAGCGTGCGTTCGAAGAACCTGAGAGGTAGCGCCGTCTGCCAGTATCGGTTGAAGCCGTCCTGACGTCCCTTGGCCGTTACCATACATACAGCTAAATAGTGCCTATGTGTATGGTAACCGTGAAGGCTGTCGTTTGAGCTCGGTGCCGGCGAAAGCGTTGGACTATGACATTCGCATCGTAAGAAGCGGGCAGGATATATCGTAATGAAACGTTCAAGCACCACTTGGCCGTTACCATACAGAGAGTAGTTATTGCTATATTGTATGGTAACCGCGAAGAGGGTTGTTTCTTCAGGTCTCAGGAGTGAAGCGGGGTAGCTGCGTAATGGTGATCGACAATGCGATACGGGGAGGTCCATCAGCGAGTACAAGAAGTTCCTGCTTGCGATCTCGTAGCAACAGCAAACGTCATGCAGATTATCCATTGTACGAAGAAACTGTTGAATGAGCTTGGGGCACTCGGCAGCAAAATGCCGGCCGAGCTGCCGACCGGTGTTCTTGGCCCCTGGCACGCGAATCTGATCAGGATCGAGCGGAGAAAGTGCATCCTCTTCACGAACGATCGTACGCTCTACTCGGTCCTTGTGCCGGGGGTGAAGAAGAAGGATGATTTCCACGAGCTGTTTCTCATGAACCTGAATGCTCAACTTACCGTAGAAGGCTTGAGGCAGGGGGAGATACTCAAGGCGCTGGATGAGTACACCGAAATAGCTATTGCACCGACATCGAACCGAAGCGTACTTGGTTCGATGAACGATCTCGTGAACCAGGTCGAGTTCCTGATCAGCCGGGCCGGCGGCCTGGAAAAGGCCGATATGCTCAGAGTGAACATGATGCTCAACCGCGTTCCCATGGGTGCACTCAAGTACCACTATGCCGTCGAAAAGGTATACGAGCTCTTCGGCAGGACCGACACGGTTCGCGAACTCATCGATCCTTTCACGATGACATTTTCAAAATCGAAAGCACGGATACTTCCTTGACGGTTACCATACAGCACAGTATAATCGCGCTATTGTATGGTAACGGCATAGGTGCCTATGAAGATTATCAAAGGCGTTTTGGAAGACGAGCTCAAGAAGGCGTTGCTTGCCGAGAAAGACTATGAAAAGGCCCTGGTCGGGCTGCCCCGCGGCGCTCTGGTGAAGAAGTATGTCAAGGGACGACAGTATTGCTATCTCATGTCCCGGGAAAAAGGAAAAGTGAGATTCGAGTATAAAGGCAAACTCATGGGCAAGGATGTCCGCTATTACGAGACCGTCAAGAAAGATCGTGCATTGTATCGGAATAAGCTGTCTGAAGTAAGAAAGCGGATCGCATTTATCAGGAAGGTCTTGCGCGGCAAGGATTTGCTCGCCGTATGAACAATAAACAGAGTGGGATGGCTTCCCGGAAAGGTGAACTGCATGAAACAGTACCGAACTTCAGCGTTCTTAAGTATCTTCGCTCTTATCTTCCTCGCGTCGCCGCATCCCTCTCTAGCCGACCAGCAATGGCACTATCAGGCATCGGCGGAGGTCGGCCAGCCGGGGCTGATCGAGACGGTGCTGCCTGCCGGGGTCTTCTTCGGCACGGACAGCGCAGCCAAGACCTCGCAGCTGGACCTGACCTTGGTCGGGCCGGACGGCAATCCGCGCTCCTTCGAGCTTTTCTGGAAAGGTGACACCGGACCGCGCAGCATTGCGCTGAAG
>Ga0210377_10003040_pt1 | contig 14471 bp, 11 predicted proteins | sample PLM4_65_b1redo_FD_155480 | JGI IMG/M metagenome (GOLD analysis project Ga0210377, IMG submission 155480) | Groundwater sediment microbial communities from an aquifer in East River, Colorado, USA - PLM4_65_b1 redo | ecosystem: Environmental > Terrestrial > Soil > Riparian zone | place: USA: East...
CTGGGCGGCTCGTACCCGTACTACGCGATCTACGAGACGCGCGACGACAAGCTGCTGACGATCGGCTGCACCGAGCCGTGGCTGTGGGAGAACTTCTGCACGGCGATCGGCCGCCCCGACTTCGCGCGCTTCGCCCGCAAGGCCGACCAGTTCGTCCGCGCGGCGAACCCCGACGAGGCCGCCGCCCGCGAGGCCATCGAGGCCGTCATCCGCACCCGGGACCGCGACGACTGGTACGAGTTCCTGGTCAAGCACGACGTGTGCGTGGGCAAGGTCTACGACGTCGAGGAGATGGTGCGCGATCCCCAGATCAACCACCGCGGCATGATCGTCGACGTCGAGCACCCGACCCACGGCCGCGTCCGCCAGTTCGGCATCGCCATCAAGCTCTCCGACACGCCGGGGACGGTCCGCAGCGCCGCGCCGCTCGGCGGCGAGCACACCGAGGCGATCCTCAAGGATCTCGGTCTCGGCGCCGCCGACATCGCCGGGCTGCGGGAGCGCAAGGTCATCGAGTAGCCGCCGCGGGCGTGCCCTCGGAGCGCTGGCGGCAGCTCGCGGTGCTGTCGCTGGCCGAGCTGCTGGCGCTGTCCCTGTGGTTCAGCGCCGCCGCAGTGCTGCCGGCGCTGCGCCGTGAGTGGGTGCTCGGCGACGGCGGCGCGGCCGCGCTCACCATCGCCGTGCAGGCCGGCTTCATCGTCGGCACGCTGGCGGCGGCGCTGGCCAACCTGCCCGACGTCTGGCCCGCCCGCCGCGTGATGATCGCGGGCGCGGTGGTGGGCGCGCTCGCCAACGCGCTGCTGGCCGTGGCCGTGAACGACCTCGGCGCCGCGCTCGCGCTCCGCTTCGTCACCGGCGTCGCCATGGCCGGCGCCTACCCGCCGGCGATGAAGATCATGGCCACGTGGTTCCGCGAGGGGCGCGGGCTGGCGATCGGCATCCTGGTCGGCGCGCTCACGGTCGGTTCGGCCACGCCACACCTCGTCCGCGGCGTCACCGACCTGCCGTGGCGCCACACGCTGCTGGTGGCCTCCGGCCTGGCGCTGCTGGCGGCGGGGCTGGTCGTCGCCTTCGTGCGTGAGGGGCCCCACGCGTTCCCGGCGGCCCGCTTCGACCTGCGCATGGCCGCCGCGATCTTTCGCGAGCGGGCGCCGTGCCTGGCGTGCCTCGGCTACTTCGGTCACATGTGGGAGCTCTACGCGATGTGGACCTGGATCGGCGTGTTCCTGGCCGAGAGCCTGCGCGCGCGGGGCGGTGGCGACTACCTCGGCGCCAACGCCAGCGGCGCCACGTTCCTGGTGATCGCCGCCGGCGCTCTCGGCTGCTGGACCGGCGGCCTCGCCTCCGATCGATGGGGACGCACGACGCTCACGATGCTGGCCATGGCCGCCAGCGGGGCGTGCGCGCTGGCGATCGGCGCGACCTTCGGCGGCCCGCCCGCCCTCACGCTGGCCGTCGCGCTGGTGTGGGGCGTGACGATCATCGCCGACTCCGCCCAGTTCTCCACCGCCATCACCGAGCTGTGCCCGCCGGCGTACGTGGGCACGGCGCTGACGACGCAGACCTGTGCCGGTTTCGCACTGACCACGCTCACCATCTGGCTCATCCCGCCCGCGGTCGCCGCCGTCGGCTGGGGGTGGGCGTTCGCCACGCTCGCGCTCGGCCCCGCCCTGGGCGTGGCGGCCATGGCGCGCCTGCGAGCGTTGCCGGAGGCGCGGCAGCTGGCCGGCGGTCGTCGCTGACACGCCAGAACTTGAATCGCCGGGCGCCGTCGTCATACGGTACTTGAGCATGGAACGCTACGACCTGATCGTCATCGGCTCCGGGCCCGCCGGCGAAAAAGGCGCCGCCCAGGCGGCGTACTTCGGCAAGCGCGTGGTCGTGGTCGAGCGCGAGCCCTACCCGGGCGGCGCCGGCATCAACACGGGCACGGTGCCGTCGAAGACCCTGCGCGAGACGGCGCTCTACTTCTCCGGCCTCAGCCAGCACGGCCTGTACGGCGTGGACTATCAGGTCAAGAGCGAGCTGACCGTCAAGGACCTCATGTACCGCGAACAGGAGGTCGTGCGCTCGCTCCGCCAGGTGATCACCGAGAACATCGCGCACCACAAGATCGAGTACGTGCAAGGCCACGCCGCCTTCGAGGACCCGCACACGGTCCGCGTGGCCATCGAGGGGCAGCCCGACCGGCGGCTGCAGGCCGACGTGATCCTCATCGCCACCGGCTCGGTGCCGACACGGCCCAAGGACGTGCCGTTCGCGGACACGCGCGTGCACGACAGCGACGAGATCCTCGAGCTGGAACGGCTGCCGCGCTCGCTGGCCGTGGTCGGGGCCGGCGTCATCGGCTGCGAGTACACGACGATCTTCGGCGCGCTCGGCATCAAGGTCACGCTGATCGACGGCCGGGACCGGCTGCTCGGCTTCCTCGACGGCGAGATGGCCGATCAGCTCCGCCTGCAGATGGGGTTCCTCGGTATCGACCTGCGCTTGAAGGAAACCGTGACGCGCTACGTGCCCGAGGCCCTCGGCGTCCGGCTCGAGCTGCAGAGCGGCGACAGCCTGGTCGTGGACCAGGTGCTGGTGGCGGCCGGCCGCGTGGCCAACGTCCAGACGCTCGCGATCGATCGGGCCGGACTCACGGTCAACAAGCGCGGTCTGCTCGCGGTCAACGAGCGTTACCAGACCTCGGTGCGCCACATCTACGCGGCCGGCGACGTCATCGGCTTTCCCGCCCTGGCCTCGACCTCGATGGAGCAGGCGCGCGTCGCGATGGTGCACGCCTTCGACCTGCCGAAGTACAAGACCCAGGTGGCACCGATCTTCCCCCTGGCGGTCTACACGATCCCCGAGATCGCCATGGCCGGAGAGACGGAGGAGAGCTGCCGGCAGAACAAGATCGACTACTGCGTGGGTCGCGGCTTCTATCGCACCAACGCGCGCGGCCAGATCGTGGGCGACCTCTCGGGCGAGGTCAAGCTCGTCTTCCGTTACCCCGACAAGCGCCTGCTCGGGGTGCACGTCATCGGGGAGATCGCCGCCGAGCTCGTCCACATCGGCCTCATCGCGCTGCAGACCGAGTGCACGATCGACATGTTCATCAACACCGTCTTCAACTACCCTTCCTTGGGCGACACCTACAAATACGCCGCCTACGACGGCCTCGGCGCCATCCAACGCCGCGAAGCCGCGGCCGCCAAGCGCTAGTCGCCCAGCTGGGAAACTAGGGCGTGGCGGCCGCGGGGGTGAGGGAGCGGAGGAGTGGGGCGCCCTGTTCGTCCAGCCAGTCGCGAGTCGAGGTGTAGCCGAAGCGTAGGGCGGCCCGGCTGGCTTCGAATCCCATCGACGGGCCGGACAGGAACTCGTTGTCGTGCGCGGGCTGGAGCAGGTGAAACGCCGTGCGCGGGTACTTGACCGCCAGCGCCCCCATGCCGAGCTGGAGCAGGTTCTGGCTGTAGATGCGGCCGGCTTGCTCCATGATCGTGTAGACGCCGCGGGCGCGTACCGACCCGCCGTTGGCCGTGCGGTTCGGGACCAACGGGTTCACCACGAACACCACGTCGGCACCCGCGTCGGCGGCGAGGTCGGCATGTCCGCTGAAGCCTACGCCGCCGTCCAAGTAGTCCCGCCCATCGATCGTGTAGGGATCGAAGAAGCCGGGGATCGCCGAGGACGCGGCGACCGCCTCGCTGATCGGCACCGAAGCCAGGATCCCGCGGCCGAACACGACCCGCTCGGCCGTGTTCAGATCGACCGCGGGGATGAGCAGCGTGCGGGGCAGATCGGCGAACGAGTTGCCGGTCCCGCGCGAGGCCAGGCCCAACCGCATGAAGCGCTCGAGCGCCGCCAGGGTGAAGAACCCGGCCGGTAGCTCCCGCTCGGCCCGGGCCAGCACGTCGGGCAGGCTGCGACCGCCCCGGACCACGTGCTTGCCGATCGCCCACACGAAGCGGCCGAAGCGACTGCACGCCACGCGGAAGGAGTCACCGGCGAACAGCACGCCGCGGCGGAAGTTCAGCGGATCGTCCCGGTCCTCGTCAAGGATGTGGTAGATCTCGCTGGCGCGGATGCCGCTGGCCAGCAGTGAGGCGACGACGGAGCCGGCGCTGCAGCCCACGTAGATGTCGAACCCGGCGCCGCTGCCGCTGAGCCGTTCCTCCAGCGCGGTCATCGCGCCCACCTCGTACATCCCGCCGATGACCCCGCCACCAGCGAGCGCCAACGCGTATCGGGACCGGGGCCGAGGCTGAGCCCGCCGCCTCCAGAGCCCTATGGCGCGCTGTACGAGTTGCATAAGCTCAGTAGGAAGCAAATGGCCTGCCATCCGAGGCGCCCCGCAAATGCCTATGAAGTCTACTCAGCTCACGCCCGTCGCGTGTGAAACAGGCAACCTGCCTGATCGGTTTCCGGCCTGTTTCGTACCCCTCGGGTGAGTCTACCCGAACCGAGGCTGAACCCGAGCGGCGAACCGACCAGGGCCCGTGAGCTGGAGCCGACGGCCGGGGGCCACAGCCGCATGAGGACGTGGAATCGCATGGATGGGCTCGATAGTCTTAACCATCATGTCAATTGCACTGCGGCGGGCGGCCGAACGGGGCCATGCCGATCACGGCTGGCTGGACACCTGGCACACGTTCTCGTTCTCCGACTACTACGATCCGCGATTCATGGGCTTCCGTGCCCTGCGCGTGATCAACGAGGATTTCGTCGCGCCCGGCCGCGGCTTCCCCACCCACGCCCATCGCGACATGGAGATCATCACCTACGTGCTGGAGGGCTCGCTCGAGCACCGGGACAGCCTCGGCACCGGCTCGGTGATCCGCCCCGGCGAGGTGCAGCGCATGAGCGCGGGCACCGGCGTGCGCCACAGCGAGGCCAACCCCTCCGCCGCCGAGACGGTGCACCTGCTGCAGATCTGGATCGAGCCCGCCAAGGAGGGCATCGCGCCCGGCTACGAGCAGAAGACGTTCGCCGACGCCGACAAGCGGGGACGGCTACGACTGGTGGCTTCCCCCGACGGCGTGGAGGGCTCGGTGACGATTCACCAGGACGCGCGCCTCTACGCGACGATGCTCGGCCCCGGCCAGCAGGTCGTCCACTCGCTCGCGCCCGGCCGCCACGCCTGGGTGCACGTGGCGCGGGGCGCGCTCACGTTGAACGGTCAGCGACTCACCGCCGGTGATGGCGCCGCCGCCAGCAAAGAGTCCGTCCTCACCTTGATCGGCGAGCAGGACGCCGAAGCGCTCCTCTTCGACCTCCCCTAGCGCGGGCGATTTCGGGGCCCCCAGCCCGAGCGGGTTATCGAGGAGCGCCACGGCTTTGCCGGGGCGCGACAAGCGTTCGGGGGTTTGGGGGCCATGTCGGGGCCCCCATGTCCGATCAAAGCGGCCATGTCGGGGCCCCCCACTAGACCAGAAAATCAAAGTCGCAGCCGTGATCGGCCTGCAGGACATGCTCGGCGTACAGGCGGCGGTAGCCGCGCGTGGGAGTCGGCGCGGTGGCGGCGCCAGCTCGACGGGCCAGCTCGGCGGGTTCGACGAGGAGATCCAGCTGCCGCTCCTTCACTGACAGGCGGATTCGGTCGCCGCTGCGCACCTGGGCCAGCGGGCCGCCGACGGCGGCCTCCGGCGTGACGTGCAGCACGATCGTGCCGTACGCGGTGCCGCTCATCCGCGCGTCGGAGATGCGCACCATGTCGGTCACCCCCGCGCGCGACAGCTTGGTGGGGATCGGCAGGTAGCCGGCCTCGGGCATTCCCGGCGCGCCCTTGGGCCCGGCGTTCTTGAGGACCAGGAAGTCGGCCGGCGTCACGTCGAGCGCTGGATCGTCGATGCGCGCGGCCAGGTCTTCCAGCGAGTCGAACACGACGGCGCGCCCCTCGGTCTCGAACAGGCGCGCGTCCGCCGCCGAGCGCTTGAGGATGGCGCCACCCGGCGCCAGCGAGCCGAAGAGCGCGACGAGGCCGCCCACCGGCTGGAACGGCTCGCGCGCGCTGCGGATGACGCCGCGATCCACCCAGCCGTCGTCGGCCTCGAGGCGCGCGCCCAGTGTCTCGCCGGTCACCGTGAGGCAATCGAGATGCAGCCGGTCGCGCAGCTCCCGGAGAACTGCGCCAAGACCACCGGCCGCAAAGAAATCTTCCATGTAATGCTGGCCCGACGGCTTGAGGTCCACCAGCACCGGCGTCTCGTCGCTCAGCCGGTTGAGCGCCGGCAGGTCGATCGGCACGCCGACGCGGCCGGCGATCGCGGTGAGATGGATGAGCGCGTTGGTGGAGCCACCGATCGCCAGCAGCACGCGCAGCGCGTTCTCGATCGCCTTGGGCGTGAGGATCTGCGCGGGGGTCAGGCGTGAGCGCGCGAGGGCGACCGCGGTCTCGCCGGTGGCCTCGGCCGCCCGCAGACGGTCGGCGTGCACCGCAGGGATGGCGGCGGTGCCGGGCAGCGCCATGCCGAGCGTCTCGGTCAGGCAGGCCATCGTGCTGGCGGTGCCCATCACCGCGCAGGTGCCGGCCGTCGTCGCCAGGTTGCCCTCGATGCCGTCGATCTCGTCCTTGGTCAGCTGCCCGGCGCGGTACTTCGCCCAGAAGCGCCGGCAGTCGGTGCAGGCGCCGAGCCGCTCGCCGCGATGGCGGCCGGCCATCATGGGGCCCGCGACGAGCTGCACCGCCGGCACGCCGGCCGAGGCCGCGCCCATGAGCTGGGCCGGCACCGTCTTGTCGCAGCCGCCCACGAGCACGACGGCGTCCATCGGCTGCGCGCGCACCATCTCCTCGACGTCCATCGACATGAGGTTGCGGTACAGCATGCTGGTCGGCTCCAGGAAGACCTCGCCCAGCGAGATCGTCGGGAAGTCGACCGGCAGCCCACCGGCGGACAGCACGCCGCGGCGCACGGCCTCCAGCAGCTCGGGGAAGTGGCGGTGGCAGTTGTTGAAGCCGCTGGCCGAGTTGGCCAGCCCGATGATCGGTCGGGCCAGCGCCGACGACGAGTACCCCATCGAGCGCGCGAACGACCGGCGCAGGTAGAGCGCGAAGTCGCGATCGCCGTAGTTGGTGAGGCCGCGGGCCAGGCCAGTCGACATCGTCGGCACCCTACTCTTGCGGCCCCCCGGAATCAACCGCCGTCGCGGTCAGCGCCGGGAGCACGTGGCGGCCGAACAGCTCGACCGTGCGGATCGGGTCGGCGGCGAGACTGACGGTGAACATGAGATTCGTGGCGCCGGCCGCGAGCGCCGCCTGCGCTTGCTCCCCGCAGTCGTCGGGAGTGCCGGCCACCGCCAGCCGGCGGCGCAGGTAGTCGAACAGCCCCAGTCGCCGGACGAGATCCGGATCCATCTCGCGGCGCCGGGTCGTGTACTGGCGTCGCAGCTCGACGACGGCCGGCACCAGCTCCGCGGGGACGCCGCGCTCGGCCGGCGCCGGCCCGAGGACGTAGGCGGCGACGAAGCCGAGGATGTTGCCGAGCTGGCCCAACGCCGTCTCGCGACGCTCGCTGACGTCGAGGCAGGCGATGAACCAGGTATCGAAGGGCGCGGCGGCGCGCCCCGCCTGCGCGGCGCCCTCGGCCAGCAGGGCGCGTGCCCGGGACGTCTCACCGGCACCCAGCCCGTGGTTGACGAACGCACCATCCGCGGCGGCGCCGGCGGCGCGAAGCGCGCCGGGGCCCGAGGCCGCCGCGTAGACCGGCACGCGCCGCCCGGCCGCGGCGCCATCGCCGTCGAGCAGCGTGCGGACGCGAACCAACCCCTCGCGCAACTCCGAGGGCGGCGACGGCCGGTGGCCGACGTTGACGACGCCGCTGTGCCCGGCACCGACGCCCAGGACGAAGCGGCCGCCGGAGAGCCGATCGAGCGACGCCGCGGCACCGGCGGTGATGGCGGGATCGCGGGTGGCGAGGTTGGTCACGCAGCTCGCGAGCCGCACGCGCGTGCTGAGGGTCGCCGCCTGGGCGAGGGCGACCCACACGTCCATCGCGTTGCCGGGCGTGTCGGCGATGCCGACGAGGTCCCACCCCTGCTGCTCGCCCAGCCGCACCATGCGCTCCACCAGCGCCGGCTCGTAGGGCCAGAAGAAAAAGCCGAACCGCGGCGCCGTCACACTTCGAGCAGGTCCTCGCCGACGGCCACGGGGCCGCGGAAGCGCTTCTCGGCCGCCGCCCTCAGCTCGGCGGGATCGGAGCCCGGCATGAGGTGCGTCAGCACCAGCCGCTGCGGCCGCGCCCCCTCGGCGACGCGGCCGATGTCCTCCGGCTGCGTGTGGTAGGACGCGAGATCGCGGATCTTCTCCTCGATGGTCGCCCAGCCGCAGCCGGGCACCCACGACGTCTTCGCCATCTCGCAGCACTCGTGCACGAGCACGTCCACGCCGCGGCTCCAGCGCATGAGGTTCTCGCACGGCCGCGTGTCGCCGGAGACGACCACGCTCCTGCCCTCGGCGTCGAACCGGTAGCCGAACGCCGGCGTGACCGGATCGTGCTCGACCAGGAACGCCGAGACGCGCAGGCCGTCGCGCTCGAGCACCGTGCCCTCCTCGATCTCGGTCACCCGCACCTCGGGCGGCTGCCGCTCCTGCATGTGCTCGCGGCGGATGTCGATGTCCCAGCGCAGCCAGTCGAGCAGCTTGTCCACCTGGCGTCGGGTGCCGGCGGGGCCGTAGACCTCGAGCGGCGCGTTCTGCCCGACGATCCAGCGCGTGATCAGCAGGTGACCGAGGTCGATCGTGTGGTCGGAGTGGTGATGCGTGATGAAGAGGGGCGGCCAGTCGTACGGGCGCACGCCGGCCTGCACGAGCTGCACGCCGACGCCCGAGCCCGCATCGACCAGGAACCGCTCGGTCTCGCCGACGACGACGAGCGTCGAGGGACCGCGGCGTTTCGGGTTGGGTGGCGGCGAACCGGTGCCGAGCAGGATCGTGCGCATGGCGACGGGATACTATCAGCGGGCCCAGGGGGGGTAAAGTAGCGGCATGCTCTCTGCGCGCGGCCGGCTGTTCCTGGCGGCGGTGCTGCTGGCGCGGGCGGCGAGCGCGGCGGCCCAGGCCGATCCCGACGCCGAGGCCGCCGGCCGCGTCGTCATGCAACAGCTGGAGGCATTCCGCCGCGACGACTTCGAGACCGCCTTCGGCTTCGCGTCAGAGGAAATCCACCAACTCTTCGACCGGCCGCGCTTCGAGGCGATGGTCCGGGGCGGCTACCCGGAGATCGCGCGCTCGGCCTCCGCACTCGTCACCAGCATCGAGCGCGGCGCCGGTGGCCGGCTCTACCTGATGGTCCGCGTCCGCGGCGCCAACGGCCAGGGCATCGAAGCCGTCTACGAGATGGTCCTGGAACACGGCCTCTGGCGCGTCAATGGCGTCGTCGCCCGCCCCGACACGAGCGAGAAAGCTTGACGCATCGGGAGATCGAGGAGCACCCCGGCTTTGCCGGGGGGCGACGAGCGTTTGGGGGTCTGGGGGCCATGTCGGGGCCCCCAGTTCGAACTAGAACAACCCCACCACGTTGCCGTCGGCGTCGACGTCCATCGTCTCGGCGCCCGGCGTCTTGGGCAGTCCTGGCATCGTGAGGATGTCGCCGGCGTAGGCGACGATGAAGCCGGCGCCGGCGGCCAGCTTGGCGTCGCGCACCGTGACCGTGAAGCCGCGCGGGCGGCCCAGCTTCTTGGCGTCGTCGGACAGCGAGTTCTGGGTCTTGGCCATGCACACCGGAAGCCGGCCGTAGCCGAGGCTCTCCCAGCGCGCGAGCTTGGCGGCGGCCGCGGGCGCCACCTGCACGCCGTCACCGCCGTACAGCCGCATGACGATCGTCTCGATCTTCCGGGTGAGCGGCCACTCATCCGGATAGAGATGACGGAACGCGGCGGGATCGGCGGAGGCCATCACCTCGGCCACGGCCTCGGCCAGCTCGGTCGTGCCGGCGCCGCCCAGCTCCCAGCCGCGCGAGACCGCCGCCCGCACGCCCCAGCCGCGGCAGATGTCGAGCACGGCGGCGACCTCGGTGGCGCTGTCGCCGGTGAAGTGGTTGACGGCGACGACCGGTACCAGTCCAAAGGTCCGGATGTTCTCCACGTGCTTGGCCAGGTTCTCGGTGCCGCGCCGGACCGCTCCCTCGTCCTCGCGGGCGAGGTCGGCCATCGCCACCCCGCCGTGCAGCTTGAGCGCACGCACGGTGGCCACGATCACCGCCGCCGACGGCGTCAGCCCCCCCGTGCGCGCCTTGATGTCCACGAACTTCTCGGCGCCGAGCTCGGTGGCGAAGCCGGCCTCGGTCACGACGATCTCTCCGAGCTTGAGCGCCAGGCGGGTGGCGATCAGGCTGTTGCAGCCGTGGGCGATGTTGCCGAACGGTCCGCCGTGCACGAAGGCCGGCGTCCCCTCGAGCGTCTGCACGAGGTTCGGCTTGATGGCGTCCTTCATCAGCACCGCCATCGCGCCGGCCGCCTTGAGCTGGCGCGCCTCCACCATCGCGCCGGCCGTCGTCTCGCCGACGATGATGCGCTCGACACGCGCCTTGAAATCCTGCAGGTCGCGGGCGAGGCAGAGGATGGCCATGACCTCGGAGGCGACGGTGATCTCGAAGCCGCCCTCGCGCGGCACCCCGTGCGCGGTCCCGCCCAGGCCCAGCACGATGTTGCGCAGCGAGCGGTCGTTCATGTCCAGCACGCGCTTCCAGAGGACGCGGCCATGGTCGAGCCCGAGCGCATTGCCCTGGGCCAGGTGGTTGTCGAGCATCGCCGCCAGCAGATTGTGAGCGGCGCCGATCGCGTGCATGTCGCCGGTGAAGTGAAGGTTGATGTCCTCCATCGGCGCGATCTGGGCGCGGCCGCCGCCGGCGGCGCCGCCCTTGACGCCGAACACGGGCCCGAGCGACGGCTCGCGCAGCGCCACGATCGCGCGCCGGCCGATGCGGCGGAAGCCGTCGGCCAGTCCCACCGTCGTGGTGGACTTGCCTTCCCCGGCCGGCGTCGGCGTCATGGCGGTGACCAGCACCAGCCCGCCGTCGGGCCGGTCGGCCACGCGCGTGATCGCCCCCCAGCCCACCTTGGCCTTGAATCGCCCGTACGCCTCCAGGTCGTCGGGGCCGAGGCCGAGGCTCTCGCCGATCTCCTGGATGGGCCGCAGCTTCACCGTCCGAGCGATCTCGAGGTCGCGGGCGCCCACGTCACACCTTCCCGACGGCGTTCATGATCATGTCCTTCCTAGTGTCCTTTCACGCGCACCGCCAGGGCCAGGTCGGCCAGCGCGGCGTCCACCGCGGCCGCTTCGTCGGGCGCGAGGGCGGCGCCGCCGAAGCGCACGCGCTCGTAAGCGCCGGTGAGCTGCGCCAGCGGCGGCGCCCACGGCGCGGCCGGGGCCCGCCGGGCGAACTCGCGCGCGGTCTCCCCCGCCCCCGGGGCCAGGCCGTGCCGCGCGAGCACGCGAAGGGCACGCGCGTAGAACCCCGGCATCGCGGCGCCGGCCGCGACGCTCCGGCGCCGCTGCCAGCCGACGACCACGACCAGCACGACGACGAGGGCCGCGCCCGCGGCCGCGAGCCGGAAGCCCGGACGCCAGTCGGCGGGCCGCAACGCGGTCGCGCCCAGCGTCCACGTCGCTTGTCGCACGACGTCGACCGCCGCCAGCTGGTCGTGCAGACTGAAGCTGACGACGTAGCGGTACCACGACATCCGCATCGAGTCGAGCCACAATACCGCCGGCGTCGCCGGCGCGGAGGCCTCGGCGCCCGCGCGCGGCGAGGGATCCAGCGTGACCCAGCCGGCGCCGTCGACGAAGACCTCCACCCAGGAGTGGGCGTCGCGCAGCCGAACCATGAAGTAGCGCCCGTAGGGGTTCCACTCGCCGCGCTGAAAGCCGTTGACCACGCGGGCGGGAATCTGCAGCGAGCGCAGCATGACGGCCAGCGCCGCCGCGAAGTACTCGCAGTTGCCGGCGCGCCGCACGAACAGGAAGTCCTCCAGCGGGTCGTCGGTGGTCGGCCGCTCCAGCACCCGCGTGTAGGCGAGCTCGCGGTTCAGCCATGCGGTCAGGCGCTGCGCGGCGTCGTAAGGGTCCACGCTCCCGGCCGTCACCTCGCGGGCCAGCGCGTGGATCCGCGGCGACACCCTCGGCAGCTGCGTGTAGCGCGCCTGCCAGCGCGGCTCGTGCGGCTGCCGGGCATCCGCGATGTCCGCGCGACGTGGATCGCCGATCTCCGGCTCCGAGTCCACCGTGTACTGCAGCCGGGCCATCGCCTGCGGCACCGCGACGTTGCCGAGGTCGTCGATCGTGACGAAGTCGGAGCGGGTGTGCAACCGCAGCAGCCGGGGCGCGCCGAAGATCATCTGGCTCTCGATCGGCTCCAGGCGGATCTCCTGGGTCAGGACCGGCCCGCCGTAGAACTGGTGCACCGGGAACGGCACCGGCAGCTCGCGGCGAAGCGTCAGCTTGAGCGTCGAGCGGCTCACCGTCCACGTGCGGCCGTCGAAGTGGTCGAAGGCGACGCCGCGCCAGCGCAGGGACGGCAGGCTCTCCGGCGCCCCGCCGCCGTTGAAGCTCGTGAGGTGCACGCGCATGACGACGGTGGCGTCGGCCTCGATCTCGCCGAAGGCGCCGAGCTGCACGCGCTCGGTGAAGCCCGCCACCATGCGCGAGGTCTGCGCGCGCAGCGGCAGCGCGGCCTGGCCGATGCGCGGGATGACGAGGAAGAGCAGCGCGGTGACGACGACCGTGGCCGCCGAGGAGGCCAGCGCCAGGTGCACCAGGTCACGCCCGATCCGGCTCGTCGGCCCCGCGACGATGTCCGCCTCGTTCATCAGGTGCCGCAACATCAACAGCCAGGTGCCGACGACGAGGAAGGTGATGAAGAGGCCGAGGAAGACCAGGCTGGTCGTGACGGGCGAGGCCGCCACCAGCATGAAGAAGGACAGGAAGGCGACGTCGCGGGCGTCGCGCAGCGTCCGTAGCGTGTAGAGCTTCACCAGCAGCAGGAAGATCAGCAGGTGGGTGAAGACGTCGAGCATGCCGCCGGCCCCCGTGACGATCTCCACGACGAGCGCGGCGCCGGCCAGCCCCATGAGCACGGCCCCCAGCCACGGGAGCGGCTCCAGCCGGTGGCGCAGCGACTCCTGCCACCACGAGCCCGCCACCAGGGCGGCGACCACGACGAGGCCCGGCAGGTCGAGCAGGCCGCCGAGGAAGAGCGCGGCGATGCCATCCGCCACCAGCAGGTAGATGGCGGCCGTGAGCGCGCGGGAGGACAGCGGGCTCATCCCAGCGCGACCTCGATCTCGCTGGCGCCCGCGGACCGCCCGCGCGGCGGCGCCGCGGCGGTCGCCGGATCGTACAGCGCCAGCGCGGTCAGGAGGCGACGCCGGTGCCCGCGGCCGTGGCCGGGCGGGACGTACACGCCGGGCCCGGCCAGCTCGACGGCGGCGCCGGCGTCGATCAGGTGCACGGCCAGCGAGGCGGCCTCGGACATCGCCGCCTCCAGCCGGGCGGCGTTGCGAGTGCCGTCACCCACGAGGACGATCCGCGTGTTCGACGCCGTCTCGGCTTCCAGCTCGCGAACGATGAGCGCGGCGGCCTTGGCGCTGCTGCGCCAGTGGATGAGCCGGTAGTCGTCGCCTTCACGATACTCGCGCAGGCCGTAGAGGTCGTGACCCCGGCCGCGGCGATGCAGCGCTCGCGCGCCGCCGGCGGCCACCCGGCGCCGCCAGGCGGAGTCGAGCGGGCGCACCGCCGGAAACACGACGACCTCGTCGTCGACCTCGACACGCCCGGCCTTGAGGAACAATCCGAACGGGAACAGCGTCAGCAGTCGCATGCCCGGCAGCCGCTGCCGACCGCGAGCGGCGAACGTGGCCTCCCACGTCAGCAGGCGCTCGTCGCCGGCGCCGAGCCGGGCGATGTAGAGACGGTGATGGCTGGCCTCCAGCGCCACCGAGTACGAGGGCAGCCATCGCTTGCGGTTCAGCACGCGCGCGCCGAGCCGGACCGGGCGCGCCGCATAGATCTCCTCCGGGAGCGCCGCGCGCAGGTGCAGCAGCCGGATCGACTGCTCGGAGAGGATGCCGGAGACGACGATGAGCGCCAGCAGCAGGGAGGCCAGCAGGTAGAGCAGGTTGTTGCCGGTGTTCACCGCCGCGAAGCCGAGCCCCACCGCCGCCCCCAGGCACCACCAGCCGTCGCGCGTGGGCCGGATGGTGCGGCGCGGCTTCAGCCATTGGAGCGGGCGCCGCCAGCCCGGCTCGCGCGGGCTCCGTTCCTTCACCGGGGGACGGGCGTGGCGGCGGCGATCGCGCCGATGATGGCGTCGCCGTCGATCTCACCGCCGGGCGCGGCGCGCACCATCACGCGGTGGGCGAGCGCCGGCACCGCCAGCGCCTTGAGGTCGTCGGGCACGAGGTACTCGCGGCCGTCGGCCAGCGCGCGGGCGCGGGCCGCCCGCAGCAGCGCCAGCGAGCCGCGGGGGCTCACGCCCAGCCGCAGCAGCGGCGAG
>Ga0210377_10003041_pt1 | contig 14471 bp, 14 predicted proteins | sample PLM4_65_b1redo_FD_155480 | JGI IMG/M metagenome (GOLD analysis project Ga0210377, IMG submission 155480) | Groundwater sediment microbial communities from an aquifer in East River, Colorado, USA - PLM4_65_b1 redo | ecosystem: Environmental > Terrestrial > Soil > Riparian zone | place: USA: East...
AAGGGTCTATCCCACCGTGGCGGATGTGAATGCGTTGCTGGGGGAGCCGCGCAGTGGTCTGCCGTTATTGGAAATAAAACTGAAACGACAGGTCTTGAAACAGTGTCTTGCGGCATTCAGCGGGAATCCATTTCATATTGGCATCCCGCTGGCATTCCTGATCCTGAGCGATCTTGAAATACAGGACCTGACCGTGTTGATCGAAGCCAAGTCGTCGAAGATGGCTGAAGAGAAGTTTCGACCGTATTTGTTGAGAACGGAAGCGGTAAAGGTACAGTAGGCAGATTAAGCTGGTTTGCTGCAACGCAGTGTGAGAAGATAATCCAAAATGTTCGTTGGAATGGAGAAACCATGTTCTTCCCAAAGGCGATGACGGAGCTCGAGCTGATTGTCCCTGCCAAGGATCTCCTGGCGGTGACCAGGATCTTAAGTCGTTACGGTGTCTTTCATCAGACCGATAGCGCTTCCTATACGGGCGTGGCGACCGGGTCTGCGAATACGTGGCAGGAGACCGCTGCCCAATATGCCGCACTCGAACGCCGCATCCAGGTTGTCATGCAGACTTTGTCACTGGAGGAGGGGGAGCCGCCGTCATCCGAAGCCCAGCGCGATGCCATGATGGAAGTGGAGAAACTCCGCCCGGCAGTCGAACAGGTCGAGGAGGAAGTCAAAACGGCGAGCGATCAACTGACCACTGAAAAGAAACGACTTGAACAACTCGAAAATGTTTTGCATCAACTCGAACCGGTGGAGGAAATCGAGATCGACATCGCGGCACTCCGCAACTCGCGCTATACATATTCGATGCTTGGATTGATCCCCGCCGCGAACATTGACCGGCTGCAGACCAGCCTGGCGCGTGTCCCGAATGTTTTTCTCACCCTTCGTTCCGACTCAGCCAAGCCTGTGGTCTGGCTCGCCGGACCTCAATCCAACGCTGACATTTTGGACCGTGCCGCGAAAAGCGCGTATCTCGATCCGCTGAGCCTGCCTGAGGGATATGAAGGCACTCCCGCGAAGATCATCGAATCCCTGCACAAATCCATTGAAGATGCAAAACAAAAAATTGAAGAATTAAAGAGCACGCTTGCAAAATATGCCAGTGAGCATGGAGCGCATTTGCGTGAGCTTTTGTGGCAGGCTCACACCAGCCGCGTACTTTCGGATGCCATTGTACGGTATGGACAGCTCAAGCACACCTATGTCGTCACAGGCTGGGTGCCTGTGGATGACCTGGAAGATTTAACCACCCGTCTAAAAAATGCTTCAAAAGAAATTCTTATTGAGACTCTCCCGACCTCACGGTTTGGTCATAACCAGCATGTGCCCGTGGCATTGTTTAACAACAAATATTTGAAACCTTTTCAGATGCTGGTAAATACGTACGCCCGACCGCGTTACGGTGAATTAGACCCGACGATTTTGATGGCATTTACCTTTCCAATTCTATACGGCGCGATGTTTGGAGATATAGGTCAGGGATTGGTATTGTTTGTACTTGGCTTGCTCATGCACAACAAAATATTCATGAAGGGGATGCAGAGCCTGGGATTGCTCATTGCTTACTGCGGAGCATCGGCAGCAATCTTCGGTGGATTATACGGCAGTGTGTTTGGGTTTGAAGGTGAGCATTTTTCTCAAACATTTGGTTTTGAGCTTCATCCGATCTGGATCAGTCCCATTCACGACATATTACGCATCCTTGGTCTTGCCATCGATGCAGGTATCGTTTTGTTGATTTTTGGTTTCCTGCTCGGCGTTTTCAGCCATTGGCGAGCCAGGAATTGGGGACATCTTCTCTTCGGGCACAACGGGCTTCTTGGCTTATTGTTTTATATTTCCTTCCTCGCCTTGCTTGGCGGATTTCTTGGTCGAACTCCGATTGCACCTAAAATTGCTGTTGCGATTAATAGTTTACCCGTCCCGTTCCCTGCGCTGGCGCTAACTTTCGGACTCGGGATCATGTTCTCTGAACTTTTCATGAACCTGGTAGAAGGACACCGGCCATTAATCGAGGGAAAAGGAATTGGTGGATTTGTCATGTATCTGGTTCAGGCATTCATGAATTTGTTCGAGACCGTTATCAGCCAATTGAGCAATACCCTTTCCTATGTGCGTGTAGGAGCTTTTGCTGTTGCACATGGTGGCTTGAGTGCTGCATTCTTCAAACTGGCTGAATTGATCGGGGGCGGTGAGCATGGTGTTGGTTATTGGGTCATGCTTCTTGTCGGGAACTTATTCTTCATTACTCTTGAAGCCCTGATCGTCGGCATTCAAACCATGCGTCTCCATTACTACGAATTCCTGGGCAAGTTCTTCACAGGTGGCGGCATGCGCTTTGAGCCCCTTTCCATTACTCCTGCAAAAGAGGATGGATAGGTTGGTAGTATTTATGTATCTGGATTTTCGATCTTTCGTGTTCAGGCATGATAAAAAATCATCAGGATAAGGAGAAATAAAAATGTTTGTGCTCTTCGCTGTTCTCGTTGGTTTGATCCCGGTTATTCCCGCTGTTATCTACGTGATCCAGAATGGGAAGCTCAGCCCTGCCAAGGCGCTTTCCCGTCTGGTGACTGGTTTCAATGCGTTCAATTTTGTGGTGGGCATGATGGCGGCTGGACTCGCCGCCGTCTGGCTGGCTACCCCGACCTCGGCACTGGCTTCCGGACTGGCTCAGGAAGGCAGCAACGCGGACCAGTACGCGTCCCTCGCCGCGGCACTTTCCACGGGTCTGGCTTGCATCGGTGCAGGCATTGCAGTGGGTGGTTCCGGCGCCGCGGCTGTCGGTGCGACCGCTGAAAAGCCCGAATCGTTCGGTCGCTCGTTGATCTTCGTAGGTCTCTCGGAAGGGATCGCGATCTACGGTTTGATCATTTCCTTCCTTGTTCTGCCGTAGGGACACATGAAAGTTTTGGTCATCGGTCATCCGGATGCAGTGCTGGGATTTTCGCTCGCCGGCGTTCATGGTCAGGCGGTGGCGACTGCCGCGGAGGCCAACCAGGCTTTGGATGCCGCCTTTGCTTCAAATGATACGGGCATTGTCCTCGTCACGCAGGATGTGGCGCGCTTGATCCAGTCGCGGGTGGAAGACCTGAAACTGCACAGCACCATTCCGCTGGTGGTGGAGATTCCCTCGCCGGAAGGTGTCTCGCCGGATGCGCCGACCTTGAGCGAAGTTGTCCTTCGGGCGATCGGCATCAAACTATGATTTTTTACCTGCGCGTTTCATAGGCGCAGGGGAAACGGATTTGGTATCGAGTTATGAAACCAGAAGATGAGAACATCGAGGCATTGTCACGTGCCATCCTGAGGGATGCGCGTGCCGAGGCGGATGAATTGCAGGAAGAGGGTCGGGCAAAGGCTGAAGCGATTCGTCAGCGTGCGCAGGTCGAGGCTGAGTCTGAACGGAAAGTCATCCTGGAGCGCGCCCAGCAGGATGCGGAACGACTCCGCAGTCAGGCAGTTGCCACGGCGCAGTTGAAGGCGCGCACACTGCAACTGGGGCACCGCGAAAAATTATTGGATAAGGTGTTCGAAACGGCGCGCGAAAGACTTTCCACCATCCAAAAAAGATCGGACTACGACAAGGTTGCGGCGCAGCTTCTCAGGGAGGCGACCGCTCAATTGAACGCGGATACTGCCGAGGTCCGCGCGGATGATGTGACGGAGAGATTCCTCAAATCGACGGCAGTAAATAAAATCTCAAAGGAATTGGACGCGCAGATCTCCTTTGGCAAACCGCTCGAAGCAGGCACTGGTTTGATCGTATCTGCCTCCGAGGGACACCTGACGTACGATAATACATTGGAGACGCGCTTGAGCCGTTTGCAAAACTCGCTTCGTTCTGCGGCATATCAAGTGTTGATGGGAGAGAAAATATGAGTGAGCAGATCGCAACAGTGACATGGATCAATGGACCTGTGGTCCGTGCGCGCGGTTCGCGTCGCGTCAGTATGTTGGAACTGATCGAGGTGGGTGAGGAACGGCTCGTGGGTGAGGTGATCGGTTTGAATGGTGACATCCTCACCGCTCAGGTCTATGAGGAAACATCGGGCATGCGACCCGGTGCGCCGGTGTATGGTACGGGTTTGCCCCTTTCTGTTGAACTTGGACCGGGATTATTGAAAAGTATTTTTGACGGCGTTCAACGCCCTCTGCCTTTGATCGAAATGCAATCTGGTTCGTTCATCGGACGCGGCATGCGTCTGGATCCGTTGTATCGCAAGGACCGCTGGAAGTTCACACCCAAGGCAAAAGTGGGGGATGCGGTGAAAGGCGGAGCGATCATCGGCGTTGTGATGGAGACCGATACATTCGAGCATCGCATTATGATCCCGCCGGATCTTTCCGGGACTTTGACCTGGCTCGCCCCATCTGGCGAATACACCCTCGAGGATACGGTCGCGCGACTGAAGGTTGGCAATGAGGAAAAAGAATTGACCATGCTTCAGCGCTGGCCCGTACGCAGACCGCGACCGTATAAATCTCGTCTCGGTGTGAATACGCCGTTGATCACTGGTCAACGCGTGTTGGATACTTTCTTCCCGGTTGCGAAGGGCGGCGCGGCAGGCATCCCGGGTCCGTTTGGTTCAGGTAAAACAGTGACACAACACAGCATCGCCAAATGGGCGGATGCGCAGGTGATCGTCTACATTGGTTGTGGCGAACGCGGCAACGAGATGACCGAAGTGTTGCAGGAATTCCCACACCTGACTGACCCGCGCAGTGGACGACCGTTGATGGAGCGCACCGTGTTGATCGCCAACACATCCAATATGCCGGTGGCGGCGCGCGAAGCCAGTATCTATACAGGCATTACGATCGCGGAGTATTACCGCGATATGGGTTATCACGTCGCGTTGATGGCAGATTCAACTTCACGCTGGGCGGAGGCATTGCGCGAAGTCTCCGGTCGTTTGGAAGAAATGCCCGCAGAAGAAGGCTATCCTGCTTATCTTGCGGGGCGTCTTGCCGAATTTTATGAACGCGCTGGTTTTGTTGAGACCTATAATGAGCACTCCGGTTCCGTGACCATCGTCGGTGCGGTTTCTCCTCCAGGCGGTGACTTCTCTGAGCCGGTGACACAACACACCAAGCGTTTCATCCGCTGCTTTTGGGCGCTGGATAAATCGCTGGCATCTGCACGTCACTTCCCATCCATTAACTGGCTGGATAGTTATAGCGAATACCTTGAAGATGTGGCAGGTTGGTGGCGCGAGCAGGTTGGTACGGACTGGTTGAAGATGCGTAACAAAGCCATGGAGATTTTGAGTGAAGAAGCGCGGCTCTCACAGATCGTAAAACTTGTCGGTCCCGACGCGCTGCCGGATGAAGAGCGGTTGATTCTGGAAACAGCCCGCTTGGTGCGCGAAGGCTTCCTTCAGCAAAATGCCATGGACAAGGTCGATGCGTTTTCGTCGCTCCAGAAACAAGTGAGGATGTTGGAACTCATCCTGCGCTTCCACGAACGCGGTTTGAGGATCGTCAAGCATGGCGCACCGATCTCTTTGATCCACAATCTTCCGGTGGTCGATACCTTGATCCGTATGAAGACCGCTGTCCCCAACGAAGAACTGGAAAAGATGGACGATATCCAAAAACAAATTGACGATCAGATGAGTCAATTAGATTCGGAGTACCGATGAGCGATGTGATTGTTCAAGGCGGACAGGAAGTTATTGGCGTAGCACGTATCGAAGGTCCTATTCTCATTGTGGAAGGCGCGGCAAACGTCAGTTACGATGAAGTGGTTGAGATCCGCGATGCGCAGGGACGCATACGCCGCGGTCGCGTGCTTGAAGTGGGTGAGAAGACTGCGGTGATTCAGGTCTTTGCAGGATCCACAGGTCTTTCCATTGACGGTACCAGCGTTCGCTTCCTGGGCGATACTTTGCGCATCCCGGTTGCCGAGGAAATGCTGGGACGCGTCTTCGATGGTTTGGGCAACCCCATTGACGGTGGCCCGCTCCCGCTCACCGATAAGTACGCCGATGTCAACGGGCAGCCCATCAACCCGACCGCGCGTATCTATCCACGCGATTACATTCAAACAGGTATCTCCGCCATCGATGGCATGAACACCCTCCTGCGCGGACAGAAACTCCCAATCTTCTCTGGTGCAGGTATGCCGCATGACCAACTCGCGGCGCAGATCGTGCGTCAGGCAACATTGGGCGCGGTTGCCGGAGAAAAATCTGCGGAGACCGAACAGTTCGCGATCGTATTCGCGGCGATGGGCGTCAAACATGACGTGGCGGATTTCTTCCGTAAATCGTTCATGGAAAGCGGCGCTCTCACACGTGTGGCGATGTTCCTGAACCTGGCGGATGATCCTCCGGTGGAGCGCTTGGTCACTCCGCGCGCCGCGTTGACTCTTGCAGAATATCTCGCCTACGAGCGCGGCATGCATGTGCTGGTCATTCTCACAGACATGACCAACTATTGCGAAGCGTTGCGCCAGATCTCGAATATCCGCGGTGAGGTGCCAAGCCGCAAGGGCTATCCCGGTTATTTGTATAGCGATCTCGCCTCCATGTATGAGCGCACGGGACGTATCCGCACCAGTGAGGGATCGATCACACAGATCCCCATCCTGACCATGCCGAATGACGACATCACACACCCCGTTCCGGATTTGACCGGATACATCACCGAAGGGCAGATCACCCTCGGACGCGAACTCGGTCAGGCAGGCGTGTACCCTCCGATTGCCGTGCTTCCAAGTCTTTCGCGTTTGATGAAGGACGGCATTGGTCAGGGGCGGACGCGCAGCGACCATCCGCGCTGGGGTGCGCAACTCTATGCTGGTTATGCCCACATGCAAGATGTACGTGCGCTCGCGTCCGTCATCGGTGAAGAGGAGTTGGGCGAAGTGGACCGCAAGTATTTACAGTTCGGTCGCGCTTTTGAGCGTGAATTCGTCAACCAGTCCCTCACCGAAAATCGCACCATCGAACAGACTTTGGAAATTGGCTGGCGCTTGCTCTCCATGCTGCCGAAAGAGGAATTAACCCGCGTGACTCTCGACGAGATCAAGCAATACTATAAAGGCGAATAACCATGCCGACGATCAATGTCGCGCCGACCCGCACCAATTTGATCCGTATCAAGAAGGAATTGCGATTCGCGCGTGAAGGCTACGAGATCCTTGACCGCAAACGCGAAGTCCTGACAACGGAACTCGTCCGTGTGGCGAAGGAAGCGGACGCGGTCCAAAAGGAAGTGTGGAAGCTGTTGGAAATCGCCTACAGTGCATTGGAAAAGGCACGTCTGACCATGGGCAGCGATAATGTGGAGTGGGCAGCTCTTGCGGCAAGCAAAACAGTGGATGTGCACCTGAAACTTCGCGGTATCATGGGTGTTGCCATTCCCGAGATACAGGCCCGTGGTGAACCTTTGAAACTCTTGTATAGTTTAAGTGGCACCAACGCCGCGCTGGATGAAGCCGCAGCGGCATTCCGGGAAGTGGTCATCAAAACACCACAACTTTCCCAACTGGCGACAACGGTCTGGCGCCTGGCAGGAGAGTTGCGCAAAACCCAGCGACGGGTGAACGCCCTGCAACACATCTTCATCCCGCAGTATGAGGACACGGTCGCCTTCATAGTCAGTTCATTGGAGGAGCGCGAGCGCGAAGAAACCTTCCGCTTGAAGTGGCTCAAGACAAAAATGACCAAGGCTCAGCAGGCTTAGCAGGTTCCGGGAAAAGTCATTATAATCAGCGCATACTACGTTGCTCGTTGACGCCAATATCGGAACAAGGAGACGGTTATGAAGATTGGAGTGTTAGGAACTGGGGCAAGTGGACTGACCATCGCTTCGAAGCTGGTGCATCTCGGACATGAAGTCATGATGGGATCTCGTGATGCTGCCAACCCAAAGGCTGTCGAGTGGGCGAACAAGGAAAATAATAACGCGGTCCAAAAGCACGCGTTGTTTGGCACGTTTGCCAATGCCGCCGAGTTTGGCGAAATTATTTTCAACTGCACCCTGGGTACAGCCTCCCTGATTGCGCTGCAATTGGCAGGCGCGAGGAACCTGAAAGGCAAGATCCTCATCGATACTGCCAATCCACTGGATTATTCGATCGACGCCTGGTCGTTGACGGTTTGCAACACTGATTCGTTGGGCGAGCAGATCCAGCGCGAATTCCCTGAGACATTTGTGGTCAAGTCCCTTAATACCATCAATGCCGATGTGATGGTCAATCCCGCAAGACTGGCCGAGATGACGGATGTGTTTGTGAGTGGAAATGATCCTGATGCCAAGGCAACCGTGATTAAGCTGTTGAGGGATGGATTCGGCTGGAAGCATATCATCGATCTTGGCGATATCACCACTTCGCGTGCAGTAGAAATGTATATGCTCCTCTGGCGCAGTTTCCGAAAAGTGGTTTCCTCATATCAATTCAACATCAAGCTGGTGAAATCTGCATAATTGATCCGGTTTATTTACCCTTTTGGACATGAAAAGGTTTTAGCGATAGAATCGCTGAAACCTTTTTGTTTATGAAAACACTCAACCAACTTTTCACCAACCTTACTTTCGCACATCCCACCAATCTGCCTGCCATCGAGATCACAGGCATCTCCATTGACAGTCGTGCCGTCAAGCCTGGATATCTTTTTGTTGCCATGCAGGGCAGTACTGTGGATGGACATGATTACATCCAAAAAGCAATTGACAATGGTGCCTCTGCCGTTGTGGGGGAAAAAGATATACGCGGATTTTCCGTCCCTTACATTCGACTCGAAAACACCCGTCGCTCTCTTACATGGATGGCTGGCGCGTTCCACGATTGGCCCGGTCGCAAGCTGACGGTGATCGGCATCACCGGCACCGATGGCAAGACCACGACAACAAATATTCTCTATCAAATCTTACGCGCCGCGAATATCAAAGCTGGGATGATCTCCACGGTCAACGCGGTGATCGGGAACGAAGTGCTGGATACGGGATTCCACGTCACCACACCGGATGCGCATGATGTCCAACGTTATCTTGCGATGATGGTGGATGCGGGGTTGACGCATGTTGTGCTCGAAACGACCTCCCACGGCTGGTCACAACATCGCGTTGATGCATGTGAGTTCGATATCGGTGTCGTCACGAATATCACTCATGAGCACATGAATGAGCATGGCTCCTATGAAAATTACCGCGCCGCCAAGGCGAGACTATTTTCAAGTTTGGAGATCACATTGCCCAAACCGCAGGGTAATCCGCGACTGGCTGTCATCAATCACGATGATGTCAAATCGTTCGATTTTTTGAACGACTTTATCAAGGTGAATAAATTAAATTACGGATTACAGGATGGGGCAGATGTCCGTGCCGTGGATATTGACTACAGCCCATCAGGTATCCATTTTACGGCACAGAGCAAGGATTTTCGCGTAGACACTTCAAGTAAATTGGTCGGAGCATATAACGTCTCGAATTGTCTTGCTGCGCTCACGACGGCTGTCTATGGCTTGGGAATCAAGCCTGAGATCGCCGCGCTGGGAATTGCCTCGCTCGAAGGAATCCCTGGTCGTATGGAACGCATTGATATGGGGCAAAACTTCACCACTATCGTGGATTTTGCACATACACCAAACGCGCTCAAGGTGACTTTGGAAGCAAGCCGAACCATGACAAAAGGACGCGTGATCTCTGTTTTTGGTTCGGCAGGGTTGCGAGATAAAGAGAAACGCCGCATGATGGCAGAGACTTCAGCGGAACTGGCTGATCTCACGGTGCTCACCGCCGAAGACCCGCGCACCGAATCCCTGGAGGGAATCCTTGATGAAATGGCGGCAGGTGCGAGGTCCAGAGGAGGAAGCGAAGGCGAAACCTTTTGGCGGGTGCCGGACCGGGGCGAAGCGATCCGTTTTGCGTTGAAGCTGGCGCGCCCCGGCGATATCGTCCTATCCTGCGGGAAAGGGCACGAACAATCCATGTGTTTTGGCACGATCGAATATTTATGGGACGATCGCACAGCGATGCGCGCCGCATTGGCAGAGTATTTGGAGATCGATGGTCCGAAGATGCCCTATTTGCCTTCAAGTGATAAATCTGAGTTGGAATGGCTGAAATGATCGATGTAAAACCGGTGATATTGCAGGGCAAATATGTCCGACTTGAGCCGATGACCGAGGCACATACCTCAGGGCTGACGGAGATGGGTGCAGGTCAAACGTTTTGGGATTTTATGGTGTATGGGAGCATCAATAACTTTGACGATATGCATAACTGGGTATTGGATATTCTTTCACGTGCCGAGATGGGAACTGATCTGCCTTTTGTCGCGATCCATCTTGCGTCGGGCCGCGTGGCAGGTGCGACGCGTTATATGAACATTATGCCCAGGGATCACGGACTCGAAATTGGCGGCACGTGGTATGGATTGGAATTTCAGAGAACGCCTGTAAATACCGAGTGCAAATATTTGTTATTGTGTCATGCCTTTGAAACATTGGGCTGTATCCGCGTGCAGTTGAAGACCGATCTGCGAAACGAACGTTCGCAAAAAGCCATCGAGCGGATTGGCGCGGTGAGGGAAGGCGTGCTGCGCAATCACATGATCCTGCCGGATGGGCGTTATCGCCATTCGGTGTTCTATTCCATTTTGGATACAGAGTGGCCCGAGGTAAAGAAACGACTCGAGGAGATGATGGAGCGCTAAGTGTGTTTTGAAGACGTTGGGATATTTATGTTGAAGAAATAGATGCGTTCCCCGGTAAACAATTGTCGCTGAGGATCCCACGGGAAAACGATGATGACATCAAACTCGATGTGCTCTCCGGATGGCTGGGGCAGGTCGAGCCACTGATTTTGGTACGTGCCAGTCACGTGCGCCTCTTCGAAGACTCCCTGCGGCCCGATGATGATGTGTTGCAGATCGAAGTGAATATCGGGAAAAGAAGTCAGCAACTGTTGATAGAAACGGGTCGCGCCTTCCTTCCCATGCCAGTTAATGTGGCGGTTCGCTATCGTATAGACGCAATCTTCGGTGAGAGTTGCCATCAAACCGGGAATATCGTGCGCATCTTCCGCCACGGAGTGATCGATCCATAATCGACGGATCGCCCGATGCTCATCGGAATCCACTTTTCGACGCAACTGTTTGATAATTTCGGACGACAAATCGGCTCTCATGGTTTTAATCTACTCCGCATTAATTAAATTCGAGTGAAAGATGCCAGATCCAGATAGTGGGAATTGCAGCCTGGAGACTTCCTTGATGTGTTGTTGATCTATTTGGGCTCTGATGCCGGACGATTGCACCTTTTATGTGTGGGTGTTTTCGAGATAATGAGATTCGAGCGCTTCTTCCTGGACCTGGTCATTGATCCGAACGACCCGGTACGCTTTGGCATTCGGCCTGGAACTGACAACCCGAACCAACTTCTCATCGGTGAAGTGGACCGCGGTTCCATCCTCCGCGGCGAGACCACCTCTCAGCGCTCCCTGACCGATCAATTTCTGATAGGACAGTCGCCTTTCGGGTTCGCCATCGTAGTGCGGACAAAAACTCCCCGCCAGATAACCCAAACAAGCAAGGACTTGATATTCTCCCGGCAGGGAATCTGTACTGCAATCTTCGAAGGCGAGGTTCTCCGGTTCCATCGAGAAACCGTCTCCGCCCATGGCAATGATCTGGCGCATGGATGTTTTCCTTTGGCTGAATTATATACTTTCTTTCTGGCGGGATTAAAAATCGCCGTATCCAAAAAGGATACGGCGATACATCATTTATACGGTATCAACCCTCAGTTTTGCCTTGAAAGCAAACCTGATTGCGTTATGGTCATGGCACTACTTGCAAGACGATTTTGCCTCGCGTATGCCTGCCCTCGATCATTTCGTGCGCTTTTTGGATTTCTTCTAACGGAAGAACCGCAGAAACATGTGGCTTGAGCTGCCCATTCTCCACCATTTTTGATGCTTCTGTCAGCACCTTACGGACCGGAGGAGCTGTTCCGATCATACGCTGACGTACACCATGAGCCGATGCTATTTCCTGTGAAGGTGGCTGCACAGTCGAAAGCAACATGCCACCTGGTTTCAGTACCTGCCAGGAGCGCTGCTGGGTTTCGCCACCCAACAAATCAAGCACAACATCCACATCCTTAACCACATCTTCAAAAGCCGTCGTTGAATAATCAATCGCCTCGTCCACACCCAACTCCTCCAGAAACGAAAGATTGACTGAGGCGGTGCCGATCACCCTTGCTCCGCGCCATTTGGCGAGTTGCACGGCCACATGACCGACCCCTCCGGCTGCTGCATGAATAAGCACGGTTTGTCCTTCTGAAAGATCAGCGAACTCAATGAGCCCCTGCCACGCTGTCAGGGTGACATGAGGTAACGCAGCTGCATGAATATGATCCAGAGATTGTGGTTTGGCTACGACATCAGTAGCAATCGCCAGGGCGTATTCAGCGTGCGCTCCATCTCGATATACGCCAGTCCGGGTATATACGATATCACCTGGAGAAAACTCTGTTACTCCAGCTCCCACCTCTTCGACGACGCCAGATACATCAGTGCCCAGAATTAATGGGAACGTATAATTAAAATATTGCCCCATATAGCCTGCACGTACTGCGCAATCAAATGGATTCATCGTGGTTGCATGAACCCGGATAAGCACTTCGCCTGCAGCAGGGACGGGGCGAGATGCCTCCTCGAAGTGTAGAACATCGAGACCCCCATAGTCGTGAATATGGACTGCTTTCATTAAGCTGTTCTCCTTTTCTAAAATCATATTTACAAAACCATTTGACAAATCGTATGTAATTATTTACCGACCGTACGATACTTCGAATATAACACTATTTGGAGAATAAAGGTGCGAATAAGATGTTACATTCATAACACAAAAGCCCATCGATGGGAGGGGCTTTCGATAACGGGATCAATCTCAGGCTTGGGCAGGACGCGCCTGCCTGGCAATGGAGATGCGGTTGAGGAGGAAGAGTCCGAAGGTGGAGGTGAGTCCGATGGTGAGTCCGCCGATCCAGATCGCAGAGGGTGCGATGCTGTCGTTGAGGAATCCGCCGATGAGCGGGGCGAGCGTGCGGGCGAGACCCCAGCCAAGCCAGTAGATGCTCATGTAACGACCACGCATATCTTCGGGCGCGCGGTCCGCAACATATTTGCTGGCAGTGGGAACGAGGGTGAGTTCGCCGAAGGTGAGGATGACCATGCTCAGCCAGAAGCCGCTGAAACTGCTCATGAGGGCAACACTGCCGGCGCCGACGGCGTAGATCAACATGCCAACGGTAAGGACGGGGAGGGTGCGACGTTTTCGCGTGACCCGTGTGACGAAGTATTGGATGAAGACGCACATCAAAGCGTTGGTGGTGGGTATCCAGCCATATAGATTTTCGGGGATGCCGAAATTGGTTTTGGCGTAGACGGGCATGAGGATCCACAACATGGTGGGCGCGATCAAGCCGAGGCTCATTGTAAAAACGAATGCCATGTAATTTGTATCGCGCAGGACGCGCGTGAAGCCGCCTTTTTGAGGAACGGTGTGTTCAGCATGCTCGGCTCGTTTCGCGGATTTGTTTAGCGTTTCGCGTGCGAACACGAACAATAAAACGCTATAGGTGAGAAATCCCGTTGACGCACCAATAAATGCTAGATTATAGGATGTGGCCGCGAGGAATCCTCCCACGGCGGGACCCAACGCAAAGGCGGCATTGTTGGCGATGCGGTTGATGGCGTACGCGTCGGTCCGTTTTTCGGAGGGGATTATGTCTGCGAGCATTGCATCCGCCCCAACCTGGTACATGGGATTCGAAAACCCGATCATGACCATGATCCCGGCGAACTGCAAATAAGTCTGCGCGTGCATGAGTAGATAATAAGCGACGCCGGTCATGACGAGGCTGAAGTTCATGACACCCTTGCGACCGATGCGGTCGGCAAGTGCGCCTGCGATCAGGGATGAAGCCAGTCCTGTCCCTGCGTTGATGGAGATCAATGCTGCGACCGAACTGAGCGGCAGATTTAATTTGCCGCTGGCGTAGATGAGCATGAAGGGCCAGATCATACTCCCGCCTGCGGTGGCGATGACGACGCCTGTGATCATGAGCCAGTATTGGCGCGGGTAATCGTTGTAGATGTTTCTGAGGGCCGAAATTAGTTTCATAGCTGGGCGAGTCTATCACGAAAGAGCGAAGGATGAAGGCGGAAGGAAGAAGGATGTAAAAACAGTGAGTAGGTGCGTGAAAAGATGGAATAGGAACGAGAAAATACGGTACGTTTTATGTATCTCGATGATCCTGAATGTATTGCATTGCGGCCTCTTTGGGGTGAATAGGACCAACCCGGACTTGGACTTCCGGGAATCGAGCGAAGATTGTGTAAATAAAGCCTTGCAATTCCTTCAAGAGCTCCGGCGTAATTTCCACGTGATGACCGGGTAGTGTCGCCAGGATCTTGTGATCGATCTCATTGCCTTCGTGTTGCTCCAACAG
>Ga0210377_10003043_pt1 | contig 14464 bp, 9 predicted proteins | sample PLM4_65_b1redo_FD_155480 | JGI IMG/M metagenome (GOLD analysis project Ga0210377, IMG submission 155480) | Groundwater sediment microbial communities from an aquifer in East River, Colorado, USA - PLM4_65_b1 redo | ecosystem: Environmental > Terrestrial > Soil > Riparian zone | place: USA: East...
GGGGCGCCCTTCCGGGTCTTTCATGGTGGTCATGTAGCCGACCGGCTTGTAGAGCAGGATGTAGAGCTTATTCGCTTCAAGCCTGACAGGCTTGCCGTCAACCGTTATCCGGTCCTTTTCCCCATCAGCCTTCGTTCCCAGTTCGGTGACCACTACACCGTTAACGGCAACCCGGCCGTCGGTGATGATCCGTTCCGCCTCCCGGCGCGAGGCAATCCCCGCCTGGGCGAGTATTTTCTGCAAACGTTCCAGCATGTCTTTAAATCCTTTCAAAATACTTTGGGGCGCATATTTATGCGCCCCAGTTAAGTTAGAATGTGATCCTTGGAAGAACTTATTTTCTCTTTCTTCTGCTTATCTTCTTGGCTGTTTCAATTGCTTGCGCTTTTCCCTTCATTAACTCAATAAAATTCATGGAAGGAAGAATGAATTTACCATGCCAGCTATTACCGGTAACCTGGGCTACGACACCTCGTGCGACCCCGTAGAGAATCGAAAGACCGCTCGGCCCAATCATTTTATTTATAATCTCTTCATCCGTACCTTCGACAAAACAAAAAAAACCAGTTAATTTCAAAACCACTAGGTATTCTGCTACAGAGAAAGATGTTTCCTGGTTATTAACCTCGATGGTCATCGGTATCATGAATTCGAGCGGATTGGCGTTACTCCGTTTGATTTCGAAATCGACGTTGACCACACTGGTTGAAACATCTTTCTTGGCGAAATCGTGATTGGTTCTTACGCTGATTTCATCCACGAAGTACTCTTTAATGTTAAGCAGCGCTTGCATAGTCATCCTCATAATCATAAGGTGTGTAGCGGGTAAACCCTTTGTCGTCAGGCGAATACAGATTGATCGCCCGATACCCCTTACTGTATATGTCCAGATTCAGCCGACAGTCAAGAGCGTTGGAGATGGACACCATGGTTCTGATCGTCATGTTGGGGTTGCCGTTCAGCAGTTTGGTGATAAATGCCTTCGAGACTTTCAGGCGTTTGGCGAGTTCCGCCCTGCTCACCTTCAACTCCTCCATTTTTGCCACCAATTTCTCAGTAAAATCGAGGATCGCCTCCTCAGTCAGGAATTCGGGATCATCGGCGAATCTATCCAGTTTGTCGGTAAACCAGCTCTTCACTTGCATGCTGTCACTTCCTTTCTATGCCGTGTCTCTCCAGCAGGCGAAATGCCTTCTCGTATTCATCAGGATCGCCCTTTTGCCGTCTCTTTGGCGCCCCATGGGTCAGAATGATCATTTTACCTTTGCTGAACACGCAGAAAATTCGCACTCCGAACGTTTTGAACTCATAAAGCCCGTCTCCAAGAGACCTGAATTTCTCAATGTTTCTGGGTGGTCCGTGGTCAGCCGAACGCTTCAGAAGCGCCATCATCTTCTTTTGGTCCGCTTCAGGCAAGCCCTCGATGTAGTCGGCAACCAGATGACAACCATCTTCGACGATTTCGAATAGGCTGAACTTCTCTCCCCGATATAGGAGATGTAATGCGTCTTTGTTCATATAGTTAACTTTTAAGTTCACCAATGTCAAGTTTTTTGAAAGTATTATCTTTTAACAATTGCCCAGCTTAACGCCTAACTAGTTGATATTCCGAACGTATATCGCCATGCCAACCTTACACCTCACCCCCGGCAAACTGGTCTGCCAGTAACTTCGCCTGCTCCAGAATCGTCTCAACCGCCTTCTGCTGCTTGTCCGGCGGATAACCGTATTTGTTGAGTGTCCGGCGCACAAGAACCATCAGCTTCGCCCGCGCGCTCTCCCGGATGGTCCAGTCAATTGAGGCGTTGGCCCGCACCTTCTCCGCCACTTCGACGGCAATGATCCGTAGTTTCTCATCACCCAGCACCTGCACGGCCGATGCGTTCTCCGCCAGAGCGTCATAGAAGGCCAGCTCTTCCCTGGAGAGTCCCAACTCTTTTTCTCGCTCGTCATGCTCGCGAATCTTCTTCGCCACCTCATCAACAAGGAACTGGATGATTTCCGCTGTTGACAGAAGGCCGTTGTTGTACTTCTTGATGGCGTTTTCCAGCATCTCCAGGAGAGCCCTGCTCTGGACGATGTTGGTCTTGGCCCGCGCCCTGATTTCATCATTGAGAATTTTCTTCAACAGTTCGAGAGCGAGGTTCTTATGCTGCATCTCCTTGATCTCAAGCAGGAACTCCTCGGAGAGGATGGAAATCTCCGGTTTCCTGATGCCCGCAGCGTCGAAGATGTCAATGACCTGGTCGGAGCTGAGGGCTTCATCGACGATCTGCTTGATGGCAGTTTCGATATCTATACCGGACCCGCTGCCACCGCCGCCGATAAACTTCACAAGCCGGGCCTTTACTGCCTGAAATAATGCTACCTCATCTTTCACTGCCAATGCCTGTTCGTGGGGGATGGAGAGGGCAAACGCCTGGCTGAGCAGGACCACTTCGCGGATGAAGCGCTCCTTGCCGTTCTCAAGCCCGAGAATATGTTCTTCCGCCTGAAGGATGATCGAAAGTTTTCCCTGCGACGTTGCCGAGAAGAAGCGGCGGTAGTTGAAGCCGGTGCCGGGATCATCGGCATAATAGGCCGTCGGTTCCGCAGCCAGTATAGCCTCCCGCGTCTTGCACTCCTCCGCGAAAAACTGTCGCACCACTTCCAGCTTCTCAAGCAGCATGGCAACTGCTTGCGTCTGCGTTTCCGCTGGTTCCCCCTTGCCTCCGGCATCGGAGTAGAAAGCCAGCGCCTTTTTAAGATCAGAGGCAATCCCCAGGTAATCGACCACCAGCCCGCCCGGCTTGTCCCTGAAGACCCGGTTCACCCGCGCTATGGCCTGCATCAGGTTGTGGCCGCGCATCGGCTTGTCCACGTAGAGTGTGTGCAGGCAGGGAGCGTCAAAGCCGGTCAGCCACATATCCCGCACGATGACCAGCTTCAACGGGTCGGCCGGGTCTTTCATCCGGTCGGCCAGCAACCGGCGTTCGGCCTTGGTAGTGTGCTGTTTCTGCATTACCGGGCCGTCGGCACTGGAGGCGGTCATGACAACCTTGATCGCCCCCTTGCCCAAGTCGTCACTGTGCCACTCAGGCCGCAATTCAATAATACGGTTGTAGAGATCGACCGCAATCCGGCGGCTCATGGCGACGATAAGACCTTTGCCGTCCACTGTAGTCTGCCTCGCCTCGAAGTGGGTGACAATGTCCCTGGCCAGGTTCTTGACCCGCTCCTCGTTGCCGACAATGGCCTCCAGCTTGGCCCACTTGGCCTTGGCGCGCTGCTTGTCGCTGATCTCCTCGTCCTCTTCCAGTTCCTTGTCAAACTCCGCAATCAGCCGCCGCCCTTCTTCGTCCAGATTCACCTTGGCAAGGCGACTTTCGTAGTAAATCCTGACCGTGGCTTGATCTTCCACCGACTGGGCGATGTCGTAGATGTCCACGTACTGCCCGAAGACCGCCTTGGTGTTGACGTCGGTGCTCTCGATGGGGGTTCCGGTGAAGCCAATGTAGGTGGCCTTGGGCAGGGCGTCCCGCATGTACTTGGCGAAACCGTAGGCAATCCGGGTGCCGATGACCTCTTTCGTCTCCTTGTCCTTCACCTCCAGGAATTTCGCCTCGAAGCCGTATTGGGTCCGGTGGGCCTCGTCGGCGATGACGACGATGTTGGTCCGGACGGAAAGCTGTTCGTAGGTGGCGCTCTGCGCCTCGGGGAGGAATTTCTGTATGGTGGTGAAGACGATCCCGCCGGAGGCAACCTTCAGCAGCTCTTTTAGGTGCTCTCGGTCCTGCGCCTGCACCGGCTCCTGCCGCAGGAGCTGCTTGGAGGCGGCGAAGGTGTCGAACAGCTGGTCGTCCAGGTCGTTGCGGTCGGTCAGCACGACAATTGTGGGATTGTCCAGGCTCAGCACCAGCTTGCCGGTGTAGAAGACCATGGAAAGGGACTTGCCGCTCCCCTGGGTGTGCCAGACCACGCCCCCCTTCCGGTCGCCCCCAGCAGAAGCGGCCTTATGGGTGCTCTCCACCGCCTTGTTGACTGCGTAGTACTGGTGGTAGGCCGCCAGCTTCTTCTCCGTCTCCACTTGAATGAGGCCGGTCTTCGGATCTTCCTTCTTGGTCTTCTCGAAAACGATGAAGTTGCGGACGAGGTCCAGAAGCGTCGCCGGATTGAGCATCCCCTTGATCAGGGTCTCCAGCTGCGGGGCGAAGCGGGAAGCCTCTTTCCTGCCATCTGCGGTTTTCCATGCCATGAAGCGACTGAAGCCTGCAGACACGCTCCCTACCCGGCATTCATGCCCGTCGGAAATGATGCAGATGGAGTTGTAAGCGAAGAGGCTCGGGATGGTGGCCTTGTAGGTCTGAATCTGGTCGTAGGCTTTGCGGATGGTCGCGTTTTCGTCCGCCGCGTTCTTCAGTTCGATCAGAACGAGGGGGATGCCATTAACGAAGAGGAGGATGTCGGGGCGCTTGTTCTGGTTGTTCTCGATGACGGTGTACTGGTTGATCGCCAGGTACTCGTTGTTGTCGGGGTTGGCGAAGTCGATCAGCCAGACGTAATCACTCTTTTCCTCGCCATCCTTGCGGTACTGCACCGGCATGCCGTCGGTAAGATAGCGGTGGAAGGTTTCGTTGTTGATCAGGAGCTCTGGGGAGTTGATGCGGAGGAGTTCGCGCAGCGCCTGTTCGCGGGCGTCGGCGGGGATTTCCGGATTTATTCGGGAGAGCGTTTTTCTCAGCCGTTCAACCAAGATGATCTGCTGAAAACTTTCCCGTTCCGACTGTTGGGCACCGGGCGCAATCGCGAGACCATGCACATAGTCCCAGCCGGAAGCATGCAATATTTCAATGGCAAATCTCTCGATATTGTCTTCAGTCAGTATTTTCATCTGGCAGGCCTTATTTATACAGAGTTCAGACGGACTTCCCCGCCCATAAGCTTGGGCAGGAGGGTATCGCGCATGCGGGTGAGGGTGCGGATTTCTGCCTTGTTTCTGGTTATCTTCTTCCAGAACTCATCAGTAGCAAAGTTGAATTTCTTAACTTTATCATCTGGTGGTCTGAGAAAGGTTAAGGAAAAGATATCATCCGGATTAACACGTTGGTGACTGCCGCTTGTACCACCAGCTGAATTGCTGAGTTCCTGCGATACCTTAGGTGACTTCAGAAAACAATAGATAAAGCCATACCACGATTCATCTTTTGGCTTCACAACTTGAAACTCTGTCGAAGCGACGGAGAACTCAGAAGCTAACACCTTGTCCATGCGCCAGATTCGCGGAGTCCTTGGGTTCAGCTTTGACATCAGAATTGACTTTGGAAGCACCTGGTATTTGTTACTCAAAATCTCGCTGCCCAATTCCTGCCTCGGTTCTTGCCCCTCATCAAAAGCAGGTAGGCTATAGTGATAGAAAGAAGTCTGTGGATTTTTTGCTGGGTTGATGCTTGATTTCACATGATCGGCAATTGTAGACAGAGTAATTTCGTCCCAACTCTCCCCCGCCTCCTCCACAAACCATTGCATGAACAACGTTTCAGCTAGAGACTCCAGGGTATTGCTCTGACGGTGAAGCAGGTCGATCTTGTCGTCAAGGCTGCTGAGCACAGATGCAATGAGTTTTTGTTCCTGGAGCGGAGGCACAAGCAATGGCAAGCCTCCCAATATAGAAGTATTCAGATTTGGCATTGTAGTGCCGACGGCACTATTTAAAACCCATGATTTTATTTCAGGAGTGGACAGATAATATGCAGCAAACTTTGAGTTTACAGCCGTCGATGTAAATCTGATTCTCAAGCAGCCAGTACCACAAAGCCAGCCATCTTGATTTTCAGTAATATAAGCACATTTTTCTACGTCACCTCTTCTGCTATAAACAATGTCCCCTGCTTTGATTTTGTGCCTGCTAAGCCTTTGAACGTCACTCTCACTAATAAATGCAATTTCTCCAGTATTAATTTCGAGCCTGTTGCCGATATTGGTAGGCATTATACATGGGATGCCTTTAGTGACATAATCAGAAGCGTGCAACTGACTTCCAAACGGCCCTGTTTGGACTTCGGCAACATCTTTGAGATTATACTTCTTCCACCCCCCCATCACGCAACCACCGGCACATTTACCTTCGCCAGATTCATCCTAATCCGCTCGTTCAACTCCGCCTCTTCGGCCATCTGCCGCTCCAGCTCAGCCTTCAGGTCATTAAACCGCTCTGCAAAATTGAAATCATCCTCATCATCAGCCAAGCCGATATACCGGCCCGGCGTCACCACATAATTCATCGCCTTCACATCATCCAGACTGGCCGACTTGCAGAATCCCGGCACATCCACATACTCCCCTTCGCCGGTGCGCCAGTTGTGATAGGTTCCGGCAATCAAGGCTATATCATCGTCCGACAGGTCGCGGTTTTTGCGGTTGAGAAGATACCCCATGTTGCGGGCATCAATGAAGAGGATTTCCCCTTTGCGCTGCTGCTTGTCGCGCCGCAGAAACCAGAGGCAGGCTGGTATCTGAGTGTTGAGAAACAGCTTGGTGGGAAGATTGACAATGCAGTCCACCAGATCCTTTTCCACCATGGCTTTGCGGATCTCACCCTCGTTGTTGGTTTTGGTGGTCAGCGACCCCTTGGCGAGCACGAACCCGGCCCGGCCGGTGGGGGCCATGTGGTAGATGAAGTGTTGAATCCAGGCGTAATTGGCGTTGTTTGGTGGCGGCGTCATCTTCTCCCCCAGCACGCTCCAGCGGGCGTCATTCTTGAGCTGATCGCCGCTCCAGTCGCTGTCGTTGAAGGGGGGATTGGCGATGATGAAATCGGCCTTCACATCCTTATGCATGTCGTTCAGGAACGATCCTTCGTTGTTCCATTTGACGTTGCTGGCGTCGATGCCACGAATGGCCAGGTTCATTTTGGCCAGCCGCCAGGTGGTCTGGTTGCTCTCCTGCCCGTAGATGGAGATCCGGTCCTTCGGGTCGATGTTCAGCTTCTTGCCGTTATTCTTCTGGTAGTAGTCCCGGTGGGCCTCCACGAACTTTTCGCTCTGCACGAACATGCCGCCGCTGCCGCAGCAGGGGTCGAACACCCGTCCCTCGTAAGGCTCAAGCATCTCAACCAGCAGCCGGACAACGCTCCCCGGCGTGTAGAACTGCCCGCCCTTCTTCCCTTCCGCCAGTGCAAACTCGCCGAGGAAGTATTCGTACACCTTCCCCAACAGGTCCTTCCCCCGCGCCTCCTTCGTGCCGAGCGCAGCCGTGCCGATCAGGTCGATTAACCCGCCGATGCTCGCCTTGTCCAGCTTCTCCTGGGCGTAGACCTTGGGCAACACCCCCTTCAGCGAGACGTTGTCCTTCTCGATGGCATCCATGGCATCATCAACATCCTTGCCGATGGTGGGGAGCTTGGCGCGACCTTGCAGCCAGTTCCAGCGGGCGGATGGCGGCACATAGAAAACCTTTTCAGCGGTGTATTCGTTCTTGTCTTCCGGGTCCGCCCCCTCATACTCCCCCGTGCCGTCCTTCAACTTGACATACAGCTCTTCAAAGGCATCGGAGATGTATTTTAGGAAAATCAGCCCCAGCACGATATGCTTGTACTCAGCCGCGTCCATGTTCTTGCGCAACTTGTCGGCTGTCTTCCACAGCTTCTTTTCTAGTGGTTCATCGTTCTGAGTTTTCTTTTCCTTCGCAATGCGGGCCATCAAATATTTCTCCTCAATTAATACCTCTTAGTTCTTACCTATATTCTCGTCATGACCGAGACTGCCACCCACATGCGCACCCATGGGAAAAGATTAACCCTTTTATTACCAGATTGCCTCCCACAATTCCATCCTTAAAAACAAGAGCCTGAGAAACTAGATGATGAAAATAGAAAAGGCGGAGATTTCTCCCCGCCTTTTCCAGGTCTGCTCTATGGCCCGGCTATTCGATAAACCGCGACATCTTCCTGAACTTCTGATAGCGCAGCTCGACGAGTTGATCCGCGGGTATCTGCCGCAATTCTTTCAGGTTTCTCGAAAGCGCCTCATGGAGGGATTTCGCCATGGCCTGATGGTCACGGTGGGCGCCGCCAAGGGGTTCTTTGACGATTTCATCGCACACTTCAATGGCCTTGATGTCCTGCGCCGTCAGTTTCAGCGCCTCGGCCGCCTGTTCCCCCTTGGTGCCGTCGGACCAGAGAATGGCCGCGCACCCTTCGGGCGAGATGACCGCATACACGGAATACTCCAGCATCAGAATCCGGTCTCCAACGGCGATGGCCAGCGCCCCGCCGGAACCACCCTCGCCGGTAATGACGACAATGATCGGCACCGTCAACCGCGACATCTCCCTGAGGTTTCTGGCGATGGCTTCCGCCTGGCCACGCTCCTCGGCGCCGATGCCGGGAAATGCGCCGGGGGTGTCGACAAAGGTGATGATGGGGAGCCGGAACCGCTCTGCCATCTCCATGAGCCGCAGCGCCTTGCGATACCCCTCCGGGTTCGGCATGCCGAAATTGCGGTAAACCTTCTCCTTGGTGTCGCGCCCCTTCTGGTGGCCGATGACCATCACCGGCTCGCCGTCAAGGCGGGCCGGGCCGCCGACAATGGCGTGGTCGTCGCCGTAATTGCGGTCGCCGTGCAATTCGGTAAATTCCGTGAAAATATGGTTCAGGTAATCCATGGTAAAGGGTCTGTTGATGTGGCGCGCCACCTGGGCGGTCTGCCAGCGGGACAGGTTGGCGAAAATATCTTCCCGCACTTTTTCCGCTTTCTTTTCAAGTTTAGCAATCTCCGCCTTCAAATCAACGGTATCGCTCGACATTTCCTGCAACTCCACGATCTTCCGCTCCAGGTCGGCAACCGGTTTTTCAAATTCGAGATAATATTGATTCGCCATTTTATGATGTCTCCTTTGATGACAATTAATTCCAAATAATCAGTTCGCGTTCAAAAATGACCAGGTGCAAGGCGCTCAAGGCCCAAGGAGTGAGGCGTACACCAGGTACGCCGCAGCGACGAGGACCGTAGCGCAACGCCGCAGATGGGCGTTTTTCAACGCGAACTACTCGAAAGAAACGGCATTATAACCGAACAGGTTCTTCACTTCCAGCGATAATTCTTCGCTGGCGGCCACCTTGCAGGAATCGGGCAGATTAATGGTCGTCTTCAACTCCTCGGGGAGAACGATATGTAAAAACGATTTACAGCTGCCCGGGTAGCGGCCGATGATCCCCTTGAGCGCTTCCAGCTGCTGCCGCTCCAGGCCGGGAGCCTGGATGGTGACATGGACCCACCTGGTCTCCCGCTCGTTCACATCCCTGAAGGGGACGATATCGGACGCCATGATCTTGGTGTTCTTTTCCCCCACATCAATGGTGCCGACGACGAGGAGCGGTTCCTCGCCCTTCAGGTGTTCAACGGCCTTGGCATAGACATCGCTGAAGACAACCACCTCGACGGAACCGGTCAGGTCTTCCAGCGTGACAAAGCCCATACGGTCACCCTTCTTGGTGATGATCTCCTTGAGCCCCGCAACAATGCCGCAGACTTTCACCTCGCTCTTGTCATTCAACTCGGCAAGCGCCGCCGTTGCAACCGTGGCAAAACGCTTCATATCCGCTGCGTAGCGCTGCAGCGGGTGGCCGGTGATAAAGAAGCCAAGGGCCTCCTTTTCGAAGGCGAGGAGCAGCTTTTCGTCCCATTCCGGCACTTCAGGCAGTTTTCCTTTGCCGTTGCCGTTCGCCTTGACGATCTCCGCCATGCCGAAGAGCGATACCTGGGCACTGTCCCGCTCCTGCTGGATTTTCTGCCCCACGGCCATTGCGTCTTCCATCGCGGCCGTGAGAGGGGCCCGCCGGGCGCCGGTGGAATCGAATGCACCGCACTTGATGAGGGATTCGACGACCCGCTTGTTGACCCGACGCAGGTCCACCCGCTCGCAGAAATCAAAGATATCCGTAAAAGGCCCTTCCTTGCGGGCTTCGATGATCGCCTCGATGGCCGACTCGCCGACATTCTTGACCGCGCCGAGGCCGAAGCGGAGTGATTTGCCGAGGACGCGGAATGAGTGGTATGAGGCGTTGATGTCCGGCGGCAGCACCTCGATTCCCATCTCCCGGCAGTCGCTGATGTTCTTGATGACCTTGTCGGTATTCCCCATGTCCTCGGTGAGGAGGGCGGCCATGAACTCCACCGGATAGTGGGCCTTGAGATAGGCCGTCTGGTAGGCGATGAGGGCGTATGCCGCCGAGTGGGACTTGTTGAAACCATAGTCGGCGAACTTGGCCATCAGGTCAAAGATCGCCTCCGCCTTTTTCGCATCAATCCCCAGCCCTTTCGCCCCCGCCACAAACTTGTCCTTCTCCTTGGCCATGGCCAGCGGGTCCTTCTTCCCCATGGCGCGGCGGAGGAGGTCAGCGCCGCCCAGCGAATAACCGGCCAGGGTCCGCGCCATCTGCATGACCTGTTCCTGGTAAACGATGACCCCGTAGGTGTCCTTGAGAATCGGCTCAAGCTGCGGCAGGTCGTAGACGACTTTCTTGCGGCCGTGCTTACGCTCGATGAAGTCGCTCACCATACCGGAACCAAGCGGGCCGGGCCGGTAGAGGGCGCAGGCAGCGATGACGTCCTCGAAGCAGGAAGGCTTCAGGTTGACCAGCATATCCTTCATGCCGGAGGATTCAAGCTGGAAGACGCCGGTGGTGTTTCCTGCCGAGATGAGCTCGTAGCTTGCCTGGTCGTCATCGCGGAGGATTGTAATGTCGAACGCGGGGTCCTTGTCAGCCCGAATCAGCTTGACGGCATTGTCGATCACCGTCAGGTTTTTCAGGCCGAGGAAGTCGAACTTGACGAGGCCGATCTTCTCCACGTACTTCATGGAGTACTGGGTAGTGATGGAGCCGTTCTTCTGGTCCTTATAGACCGGACAGAACTCCTCAAGCATGTCCGGAGCGACCACGACACCGGCTGCATGGGTGGAGGCGTGACGCGCCAGGCCTTCCAGGCGGAGTGCCACGTCGAGGAGCTCCCGCACCTTTGGCTCGGCAGCGGCCATCTCGTTCAGCTTCGGCTCCTGCTGGAGCGCCTTTTCCAGGGTAATACCGAGAACCTCCGGCACCAGCTTGGCGATCTTGTCGACATCGCCGTAGGCCATGTCCAGTGCCCGGCCGACGTCGCGAATAACACCGCGGGCCGCCATGGTACCGAAGGTGATGATCTGGCAGACCTTGTCCCGACCGTATTTTTCGGTAACGTACTGGATCACCTCCTCGCGGCGGTCCTGGCAGAAGTCCACGTCGATATCGGGCATGGAGACCCGTTCCGGGTTAAGAAAACGTTCGAAAAGGAGGTGATAGGGGATCGGATCGATATCGGTGATCCGGATCGAATAGGCAACCAGGGAGCCGGCCGCCGAGCCACGGCCGGGACCGACCGGAATGCCGTGATCCTTTGCCCAGTTGATGAAGTCGGCAACGATGAGGAAATAGCCGGGGAAACCCATCTGTTTGATGCAGTCGAGTTCGATCCGGAGCCGCTCATGGTAGCCCTGCTCCTGTTCCGGGGTGAGGTCGGGATATTTGGCCCGGACCGTCACCAGCCGCTCCCTGAGGCCGGCGCAGGCCTGCTCTTCCAGAACCTCGTCGAGGGTCTTGTCGGCCGGCTTGGTGTACTGGGGAAAATGGTAGGTGTTGAAATCGAGCTCCAGGTTACAGCGCTCGGCAATCCGGCCGGTATTGGCAATGGCCTCCGGGGCGTAATGGAAAGCGGCCGCCATCTCACCGGGGGACTTGAAGTAGAACTCCTCCGCCGAAAAGTGCATCCGGTTCGGATCGTTCATGGTCTTGCCGGTCTGGATGCAGAGCAGCACCTCGTGGGCCTTGGCGTCTTCCCGGTTGAGATAGTGACAGTCGTTGGTGGCTACCAGGGGCAGCGACAGCTCGGCTGCCACTTCCAGCAAACGTTTATTGGCAATGTCCTGCTCAGGAATGGTGTTTTCCTGCAGTTCAATGTAGTAGCGATCCGGGAAGGTTTCACCGTACCAGCGGGCCACGGCAGTGGCTTCTTCGATGCGGTTGCGGCCGCAGTGGTAGGCGACCTCCCCCTTGAGGCAGGCGGAAAGGGCGATCAGCCCCTCACTGTGCAGGGCGAGAAGCTCCTTGTCGACGCGCGGCTTGTAGTAGAAACCTTCCTTGAAACCGGCGGAAACAAGCCGGGAAAGGTTCTTGTACCCCTGGAGGTTCTCGCAGAGCAGAATCAGATGGTAGCTGGAAGCCGTCTCGTGGCCGTTGCCGCTCTCCTTGCTGAAGCGCGAGCCGGGCGCCACATAGACCTCGGCGCCGATAATCGGCTTGATCCCCTTATCCTTGCACTTGGTGTAGAACTCGATGGCGCCGAACATGCTGCCGTGGTCGGTGATGGCCACGGCCGGCATCCGGTACTCCAAGGCTTTCTTGACCAGGTCGCCAATCCTGATTGCACCGTCGAGGAGGGAATACTGGCTGTGAAGGTGGAGATGGACAAAATCTGATTCGCTCATACGCCTCTGAATACAATGATGGGAGCCGGCAGCTCCCTTTTAGTCCCACTAAAAAATTTTGTTATTATTGCACAGAAATCGAATAGCTGTCAATGATCGTCGCGGTGAAAAATCGAAGTGAGAATTGCATTCACCGTTATCGGTGGTACATTTTACAGCTGACGCATGAGCCGTTACAGCGGCAGCGCAGTGCGCAAATCTCATCTCTTATCCGTATTTTTTTGCATGCAGCCGCTGACAGTGCTATTCTCTTGCCGAACAGAGCGGATATGCTTAGAACAGGAACAATAAATAATGACTGCCAAACCTTTTTTAATCGACTCCCATGCCCATATCTACGGGCTGGATTTCAGCACTGATTTTGACGACATGCTGCAGCGGGCAACCGTGGCCGGAGTGGCGCAGATCATCGTCGTCGGCACCGACCTGGAAACGAGCAGGGCAGCCTGCCGGCTGGCCGCTCAATACGAGAATATCTACTGCGCCGTCGGTATCCACCCCCACGATGCCTCGCGTGTCACCGAAAGGTGTTATGAAATAATCCATGAGATGGTCAGCGACAACCCTAAAATAGTGGCCATCGGCGAGATCGGCCTTGATTTCTACCGCGACCGCTCGCCGCGTGATGTCCAGGAGACGGTATTCCGCCGTTTCATCCGCCTTGCCAGGGAACTCTCACTGCCGGTCATCATCCATGACCGGGATGCCCACGAACGGATCATGGCAATCGTGAAAGATGAAAAGGCTGCCGATGTCGGCGGGGTCTTCCACTGCTTTTCCGGCGACCTGGCAATGGCCAGCGAGTGCGTCAACCTCGGATTTTTCATCTCCATCCCCGGCACCATTACCTACCCGAGCAACGAGGCCCTGCGCCAGGTGGTGCGGGGGGTAAAGATCGAGAAACTGCTGGTGGAGACCGACTGCCCCTATCTGACGCCGGTTCCCCACCGTGGCAAGCGCAACGAACCGGCTTTTGTCCGGCTCACCGCCGAAAAGGTGGCTGAAGTGAAAGGGCTCTCGCTTGAGGACGTCAGCCGCATAACCACCCTCAATGCTCAACGGCTGTTCAAGATCGGCAAAAAGGACCAGAGCGCCCAGATCGCTTACCGGATCAGAGACTCGCTCTACCTGAACATCACCAACCGCTGCTCGAATCGCTGCTCGTTCTGCGCAAAATTCGAGGATTTTACCGTTAAAGGGCACTATCTGCAGCTCGACCATGAGCCCGACTTCAGCGAGGTCATGGCGGCAATCGCCGACCATGGGGGTTATGACGAGGTGGTTTTCTGCGGTTACGGCGAACCGCTGTTGCGCCTTGACCTGATCAAAGAGGTCGCCGCTGCCCTTAAAAAGCAGGGGATGAAAATCAGGATCAACACCGACGGCCAGGCAAACCTCGTCTACGGCAGGAATATACTGCCGGAACTGGCAGGGTTGATCGACTGCATCTCCGTGAGCCTCAACGCGGCAGACGCCGAAACCTATGCCCGGCTCTGCAGTACCCCCTTCAGCACAAAGGGCTTCGAAGGGGTCTGCACCTTTCTCCGTGAAGCGAAACAGCACATTCCCCAGGTGGTTGCCAGCGCCGTCACCGTGCCGGGAATGGATATGACAGAGGTCAGGAGGCTGGCCGAATCACTCGGAGTCGAGTTCCGCGAACGGGAATACGCAGAAGTAGGCTGATACCGGGTCGCAATCAAACGCTGACGAATTCGTTTCCATCTGGAAAAGAGGTATTTCCCCAATTAAGACAAAACACCGCCAACGGGCTCAACGAAGGTAATTCTCCATGTCAGACAAAACCCGCTGGCTGCTGCTGCTCTGTCTGGCCCAGACATTCATCATGCTTGTGTTCATCAACTACTCAGCAGTCCTCCCGCTCCTGAAGCAGGAATGGGGGATGAACAACACCATGGCAGGATCGATCTTCTCCGTCTACCAGCTGGGCTACATCGCCTCCGGTGTGATC
>Ga0210377_10003044_pt1 | contig 14458 bp, 11 predicted proteins | sample PLM4_65_b1redo_FD_155480 | JGI IMG/M metagenome (GOLD analysis project Ga0210377, IMG submission 155480) | Groundwater sediment microbial communities from an aquifer in East River, Colorado, USA - PLM4_65_b1 redo | ecosystem: Environmental > Terrestrial > Soil > Riparian zone | place: USA: East...
GTGGTACCAAGCGTTATTTCAAGTTCGGAAGAACTTAATGGATCGGGAGTGCCCATACCTAATACAATACGCAAATTCCAAATTGCGCGAAACTGCGTTATCTTTACACAGCCAATGGTCTTCCTGAGAATAGTGGCTGTCTCGGAGATGCTAAACCCTTCCAAAAAACGCAAAATGATCACATGCCGTTGGTCTGGTGATAGACTCTTTATCGCTTGTGAGACCTTTTCAAGTTCCAGTTGATCCTCGATATTCGGATTCACAGAAAGCCCGTCATATCCATAGGTATCAACCAGTTCAATGGAAACTCGACGAGAGACATAACGTGCATTATCGATGATCGAATTGTATGCCATTTCGAACAAATAGGATCGGAGATTATCCCGCGGACCCTTTCGCTCTGCCAGTTTTTCCAGGAGTTTGGCAAACACATCCCCCACAACCTGGTCTGCCAGTAAGGGATCACCGCAGTAACGAAGAGCGTAATTATACAAAGGACGTGCATACAGATCGAAGATTTCCGTCAGCGCCTTTTTATCCATTCTTCTTGCAGCTGATAAGAGCCTGTTTTCAGTGTTCATAATTACCTCTAACGTAATTTAAAAGCAACCGAATACAGGCGGTTATCGTGCAATAAGTTGAGTTGTGTTGTGTTGTGTTGATCAGTGAATATTACATGGAATGTGAGCGCGCCCTACAAAGTGAATATATTATAAGAGGAATCTGATACGCTGTATATCTAATTATTAGAGGTTATACAAAATCTAAAAACAGGAAGCTGGAAGCGATGGCGATCACGGCAGAGAAGTTGGAGGTACGTTTTCATAACGAGTAGCAATGCGACGGAATCGTTTGGGACAACTCGCTATTATGTATACAGACTCTAACAAAGGAATTCATCCAATGACAACAAAACAACCTTCATTCAATTTGAACGGTCGGGTGGCGCTGGTCACCGCCTCCTCCAAAGGGATCGGCAAAGCCTGTGCCCTGGCGCTGGCAGAAGCCGGGGCAGATATCATCCTCGGGCTGAGACAGCCATCGACTGGGCAGGGACTCGTCAAACAGATCCAAAAGATGGGGCGGAAAGTTTTACCCGTGCAAATGGATGTCGCCAAAATGGACGAGATCACCCGGGCAGTGCAGACGGGTTTCAAGCACTTCAAGCGCATCGACATTCTGGTGAACAATGCCGGGATCGGCGCGCCCAACCCAGCCGAGCATGTCACCGAAAAGGATTTCGACGACACATTGAACGTCAATCTCAAAGGGACGTTCTTCACCGCGCAAGCCGTTGGCAGGATCATGATCAAGCAAAAACATGGACGCATCATCAATATGTGTTCCCAGGCTGGCTTTGTGGCGCTGCCCAGCGAGTCGGTCTACTGCATGACCAAGGCAGCCATTGCTCACCTGACCAAATGTCTCGCGCTGGAATGGGCGCCCTATAACATTACGGTCAATGCCGTGGCGCCCACCTTCATCACCACGCCCGGGACGAAGAAATGGCTGGATGATGCTGACTTCCGCGACTCTGTCCGCAAGCGCATCCCGCTGGGACGCATCGGCACAGCGGAGGAGGTGGCTGGTCCCGTTGTATTTTTGGCATCGCCCGCCGCCTCGCTGATCACCGGTGAGACGCTGATGGTGGACGGCGGCTGGACCATTCAATAGAATCACGATGAAGATACATGTATATTCATTACACTCGACCCGATCGGATGACAATCCATGTATGGTACAGTAGGGACGCCATAATCCACCTGGGAAAATTACACTAATGAAGAACATCTTCAACCCTGTCTTGCCGGTCGTCCGCGCCATCGTTCCGCCTTTGTTACTGGTCAGTTCCGGGTTCATATTGTCCATGCACTGGTTTTTGTTGATGGCAGATACGCATGTGGCAGGGATACCATCGCCCGTCATTCCCGCGGAGACCATTTCATTGATCATTGGCTATTACACGGTTGTGTTTGGACCGATGACCTGGTTGATCAAAATTATCATCCTCACCATGTTGTTGACCATGACCCTGCAATTGTTCATTCGCGAGATCCCCTGGTATCTGCGCTGGACAATCTTTCTCACCAATGCTCCGCTCGTCTTCCAGGGAGTCTTCCGAATCATTCCGATGGTGGACCAGCTTATTTTGAAGACAGACACTCCCGAAGTCCAATCACAGATCGTACGCACCGTTCATGACGCACACGTACTTTCTGCCTGGGGAGTGGCATTGATGATCGCTCTGCAGCTTGTCGTCATCATCCTTCTACAAAGACAGTCAAATAGCAAGTAACAATAATGCGGACGAATGTCCGCATTATTGTTTACCCAGGTTTTCCCATGTATCCTCATCACACCCGATCCATCCAGAATGTCACCGACTATTTTCAACGCGACCCGGAAGTGCTTGCTCTATTGCTGGGCGGTTCCATCGCACACGGATTCGAAAGCGAGACATCTGATATCGACCTCATGATCTTTGTCTCCGATGAAGACTACAAAAAACGCTTCACCGAGAACCGCATCCATTTCTTCACCATGGACTTGACGCCCTACCCAGGCGGCTATGTGGATGGGAAATATTCCACACAGAAGTTCGTACGGGAAGTCGCCGAAAAAGGCAGTGAACCGGCGCGCTTTGCTTTTGCGGGCAGCCAGCTCCTGATCAATAAAATAGACGGCTTTGAGGAAGATGTCCGCCGGGCAGCACAGTATCCGCAAGCGGGCAAAGCCGAACGCATCCAACGCTTTTATGCCCAGTTCGAAGCCTGGCATTGGTATTGTGGCGAAGCCCTGCAAAAGAAGAACAATTATTTATTGGGGACATCCGTCAGCAAGTTCATCCTGTTCAGCGGGCGGCTCATCCTGGCGCACAATGAATTGTTGTACCCCTATCACAAGTGGTTTCTGAAAGTATTGGAAGAGGCAAACGACAAACCGGAAGGCTTGCTGGAAAGCATCCACGCCTTGAATGAAAATGCAAACACGGAAAATATAGAAGCCCTGTATGAAAAGGTCAAATCCTTCCAGCCGTGGATCGCAGGCGACTTCAACTGGCCCACGCAGTTCATGCTCGATAGCGAACTCAACTGGCGCGATTCAACAACGCCGGTGGACGATTTGTAATACAATTCAAAACAACCCCACATAAAAGAATCGAGGAATAAACCATGGCAGATATTGAAGCCCTCCTTGGGCAAATGACCCTGGAAGAAAAAGCTGCGCTTTGTACAGGCGCCAGTATGTGGACGACCACACCCGTGGAACGGCTCGGCATCCCGGAAATGGTGGTTTCGGATGGACCACATGGCGTGCGCCGCGTGCCAGACGTCCACGCCTTGGGATCGGAAAGTTTGCCCGCCACCTGTTTCCCCACCGCTTCCGCCGTCGCCTCCACCTGGGACATGGAGTTGATCCAGGAAATGGGACAGGCTCTGGGCGAGGAAGCGATCGCGCTAAACGTGGACGTCCTGCTGGGTCCCGGTAACAACATGAAGCGCACGCCCCTGTGCGGACGCAACTTCGAATATTTTTCCGAGGACCCGTTCCTGTCCGGGGAAATGGCTGTCGGTTTGATCAACGGCATCCAGAGCAAGGGCGTGGGCACTTCCCTGAAACATTATGCCGCCAACAATCAGGAATACCAGCGCTTTGTCATGAGTTCGGAAGTCGACGAGCGCACCCTGCGTGAGATCTATCTTCCCGCCTTCGAGACCGCCGTCAAAAAAGGAAAACCCTGGACGGTGATGTGCTCGTACAACAAACTCAACGGCACCTTTGCCTCCCAGCACCGTGGACTGTTGACCGACATCCTCAAAAAGGAATGGGGCTTTGAGGGCTTGGTCGTCTCGGATTGGGGAGCGGTCCGTGACCGGGTTGCGGCGTTAGGCGCCGGGTTGGATTGGCAGATGCCGGGTCCGCGTGAGGTGGATGTGAAGGCGGTGGTCGAAGCCGTTCGAAACGGAACCCTGGACGAGGCTTCGTTGAACGACTCGGTCCGTCGCATCCTGAAGATCGTTTTCAAAGCCGCGGAGACTCCCAAGGGCGGCACCTTCGATGTCGAGGCGCATCACATGCTGGCGAGCCGCATTGCTGCCGAAGCCATCGTCCTGTTGAAGAATAATGGCATCCTGCCACTGTCGAACGTGCAGCACATCGCCGTGATCGGACGTTCCGCGCGTGAGGCGCACTTCCAAGGCGGAGGCAGTTCGCACATCAACCCCACCAAGGTATCTGTGCCATATAAGGGCTTGCAACAAGTCGCTGGCAACGCTGAGTTTACGTACGCCGAGGGCTACCCCACTGATAACAGCCTCCAGCCTGCGATGGTCGATGAAGCTGTGAAACTGGCAAGCGAAGCGGATGTGGCGTTGCTCTATATTGCCCTGCCGACTTTCAAAGAGTCCGAAGGCTACGACCGCGCCGATCTCGATCTGACCGAACAGCAGGTTGCCTTGATCAAAGCCGTGACAAAGGTCCAGCCCCGGACTGTGGTGGTTCTGAACAACGGCGCGCCCGTGGACATGCGCGCCTGGATCGACGACACTGCTGCCGTGCTCGAATCCTGGATGATGGGGCAAGCTGGTGGCGATGCCATTGCCGATGTTTTGTTCGGCAAGGTCAATCCCTCCGGTAAACTGGCGGAGACCTTCCCTATGCGTTTGGCGGATACGCCCGCCTTCACTAACTTCCCCGGCGAGAACGGCAAAGTGCATTACGGCGAGGGCTTGTTCATCGGCTATCGCTATTACGATGCCAGGGAAATCCCCGTGCTGTTCCCGTTCGGCTATGGTCTCAGCTACACCACCTTCCAGTATAGCAACCCAAAGGTGTCTGCGAAAACATTCAAGGATGTGGATGGTCTGACCGTCTCTGTGGATGTGACGAACACTGGAAAATTGGCTGGCAAGGAAGTGGTACAGGTCTACGTGCATGACCACAAATCCAGGCTGGTGCGCCCGCCCAAGGAATTGAAGGGTTTTGCGAAAGTCGAATTGCAGCCCGGTGAGACGAAGACGATGGATATCGCATTGAACTTCCGCTCTTTTGCATATTACGACCCAGGGTACAAACAATGGGTGACCGAGAATGGCGAGTTCGACATCCTGATCGGTTCCTCCTCCGCCGACATCCACTGCACCGAAACCGTGATGTTGGAATCCACGCTGACGCTGCCCAGCCTGCTCGATATGGAATCCACCATCCGTGATTGGCTGGCAGACCCCAGAGGCAAGGTAGTCTTTGGACCGATGTATGAAATGATGGTCCAACAGATGAAGGCTGCGATGGGTAATGTGGACGAAGACAGCGCCATCGGCATGGACATGACCGGCTTCATGCTGGAAATGCCGTTGGTGAGCATCCTGCAATTCCAGGAAAGCTCCCTGCCACTGCCCTCGCACGAGATCGTGGGTAATTTGTTGAAACAGGTGCAAGCCCTATAATTTGCTGGATACAATCTGAAAAGTATCTATCATTGCGAGTGGCACATTCGTGCCACTCGTACTATTTTAAATGGTTCATGCCATCCAAAGTCAAAACAAGAACCATGTCGTTGCGAGCACTTCGACAGGCTCAGCATAAACTCCGCGAAGCAACCTCCCATTAAATGGAGTTAGCTTGTCGAGAAGAATCAACCGTTTAAACGGAGATTGCTTCGGGCAACAAACGCCCTCGCAACGACATAGTAAATTCGTAGCCAAAAGTCCCATAACAATTCGAGCGACTCGTCCTTAATCAGATAAAGGAGATTTATCATGTTACCTATTGGAGATGATGATTCTGCCCGGAGAACATTTCCCATTGTTACCATAGCATTGATCGTCATTAATGTACTCTTCTTCCTGGTGGAACTCGGAGGCGGTGATGCCTTTATTGAACGCTGGTCCGTCGTGCCAGCTCGTTTGCTTGCCAGCCCCGCGGGTGATTTCATTACCATCTTTACAGCCATGTTCATGCATGGCGGCTGGCTGCACCTGCTGGGCAACATGCTCTACCTGTGGATCTTCGGCGATAACGTCGAGGACCGGCTTGGTCAGGGCAAATTCCTGGTCTTTTATCTGTTGTGCGGGATCGCTGCCACCTTCGCGCAGGTGCTGGTCAACCCCAATTCGAACATCCCCAACCTGGGTGCCTCCGGTGCGATCGCGGGGGTGCTGGGTGCCTACCTGCTCATGTTCCCACGCAGAAGTGTGCGCGTCCTGATGGGGCGCGCCATCATTCCGATGCCGGCGCTGATCGTGATCGGCTTCTGGGCGTTCCTCCAATTCCTGAGCGGATTTGGCGCCATCGCCGCCACGGAACAGACCACAGATACCGGCGGTGTCGCCTACATGGCGCATGTCGGCGGCTTCGTGGCAGGGCTGATTCTGGCTCCACTCATGGGAGGTCTGCGTCAACAACCGCGCTTGCGCGGGTACTAAAGGATGACAAATTAACGTAACAGCCTCTGACACAAAATGCCAGAGGCTGTTACTGATTCCACATCAACATCACTTCCTCTCGTTACTTTTCTTCATCGATGCAAACTCAATGTACACCGGACTTATTTGGCGCGATAATGGAAACAGTTCCCTGTCAGAGTAAATCCAATTATCCATAACGGAAGCAGGAGTCAAAGATGAAACGAGCCGTCTGTATTGGGATCAATAATTACCCCGGTATCTTCAACGACCTGAAAGGCTGTGTCAACGACGCGAACGACTGGTCCGCCCTGTTACAGGGACGCGACTTTACAGTCAGCACGATCCTTGATTCGCAAGCGACAAAGGCAAATGTCAAAGCTGCCTTGCAGGGATTGGTGAACTCGACCAACGCCGGAGACATGGCGGTCTTCACCTATTCAGGTCACGGCACGCAGGTCGCGGATTTCGGCAGCGATGAAAACGACACCTACGACGAAGCCATCTGCGCCTATGACGGTAACGTCATTGACGATGAACTGCGCCTCATCCTGCAGGGCATCCATCCGCAAGCCACACTGGTCGTGATCAGCGATAGCTGCTTCTCTGGTTCGGTTACCCGGTTGGCTGGCGAAAAAGCCATCCCGCGCTTTATGGCACCAGCCATTTCCACCGCCGGGATGTCTGCCCGTCGACCGTTCCTGCTGCCCGAAGCGGACATGCCCGAGCTACTGATCTCCGGTTGTAGTGACAGCGAATATTCATACGATGCCGAATTCAACGGGCGTCCCAATGGCGCCATGAGCGCACTGGCGATCCAGGTCATTAAACAAAACCCCAATGCGACCTATCGTGAGTTCTTCGCGGGCTTGCGCGCCCTGCTGCCATCCGACGATTATCCCCAATCGCCGCAACTCGAAGGCTCGGACACCAACAAAGACCGAAAGTTGTTCGAGCCGCTTGCCGTCGAGCCAGGACCAACACCGGAACCCACGCCATCGCCAACACCCGAACCGACTCCATCACCTGATTCTCCCGGATGCCTGATGGGAGCGATGCAACAAATCAAGCGTTTCTTCACAGGATAAAGAAGACCCATCGCACCCGGAATTTAATTTTCGGATTTTTTAGCCACGGATTTACCCTTCGGGCACGATGTCACTGATTTACACGAAAAAAGCCAACCCTTGGAACGGGGTTGGCTTTTTGTGTAGCTCATTTGAATCAATTACTTTAAAGATCCGTGTGCGAAGCGTCCGTACGATCAGTGGCTGAATCCTTGAGCGTATGGTTAATCATGTTCACTTATTCCTTCTCGCCGCTTGCCTTCATCCACGCCTTCTTCATGTTCTGCGCGTCCTCTTCCATGATCGGGCTTTCGCACAGGATGCGCCCGCCGCAGCCGAAATCCTTCAACACCTGGAACAGGAATTTGATCTTCAGATCGGACTCTCCCAACGCCAGATGATTCTTCTCGCCCTTGGGACCGTACTCGATACCCGAGAGATGGATATGGAGATTCTTCAACGCCTCTTTCCCCAACGCGGCCTGATACGCTTCGAGCAGCGCTGTCCACTCCTTGACGGTGTTCATCGTCCCATCGCCGGGGCGGGCGTGCAGATGCGCGAAGTCCAGACACGGTTGGACGTTCTTGATGGCTTTGCTCATCGCCAGCGTATCTTGCAACGACCCCAGCATTGCGGATTTGCCCATCGTCTCCGGTCGCAAGATGACCGGGTTCTTCGCCTTGCGTAATTCGTCCGCACAACTCTTCAAGCGTGGGATCGCCACCTTTAACACATCCGCAGGCGGTTGTTCGAAGTACGAACCGGGGTGGAAGATAATGTCGGTGGCGCCTGCCAGATTCCCATAATGCGCGGCATCCATCAGTCGCTTGCGGGACTTGGGCCACTCTTCTTCCGTCGCGTTCAAATTGAAGAAATACGGCGCATGCACACTCAGCGAAACCTTGTGATGTGAGGCAGTTTCCTTGATCAAGGCGCAGGTTACCTCCGTCACGCGTACCGACTGCACCCAGCCCAACTCGAATGCGGTCAACCCGATCGACCTGCTGAACTCGATAGCGCCCACCGATCCGCCCGGCTTCTTGGGCGTGCCAAGCGGGGAACCCACTGTGCCAAATGCAAACGATAATGTCATGCTATCTCCTTGGTTTTATTCACGATTAACGGATGATCATAGATTATACACATAATCGATTTCATCATTCTGATGTCCCCACCGTGTGAATGCTTCTGACTTCGACAGGAAAAAGGATTAGAGAGTGTTTAAAAAACCACCACAAAGGACACGAAGCTCACAAAGGTTTGAAAAAAGATGGGAAATCCGCGTAAATCTCTAGCAGTTTGTCGGAGAGGGTAGTGTTTCTGCGACATAGAAAGCCATAACGGCTATAAAAGGCCTTGGAATTTGTATTGGTCAGGAATAGGTCGAACACAAACTCTGGCGCTTTGAGAAATTTTTGCGATGAAATCGCCCTTATTTGGTTCGAGATTATCTAAAAACGCTAAAAATGAAACTGTTCAGCCTTTACCTGATGAATACAAAATCCGCGTAAATCCGTGACATCGTGCCCGAAGGGTAAATCTGTGGCTAATTTTCTTCACTTATGCAAGAAGTCTATTTAACCTTTTTCCTGTACTGCCTGCTGGGGATTCTGGCTTATTGGGAAGAAATTCCATTTCATGCCGTAGAAAGCCGCCTGACAGATCCCCGAGAGCATAAAAGCAAAGAATCCAAAGATACCGATGTTCGTCCAGACAGCGGTTGCATTAACGGTCAAAAACATAACCAGCGCCCTGATGGAGATGATGATCCCAAAGAAAATATACAGAAATTGGGGCCACAATAAATAACCGTAAAAACCGCTTTGGCGTGTCTTCCTGGTCACCTTGTACACCGGCTTTATGTTACGGGAGCGAAGCGCAATGAGAAATCCCTTGGTATAGGTGGGCCAATGCCCGACCCAATACTGCCACATACGCAGGAGATCGATCAAGCGGCTCTTCGACAGGGTGGCATAGTACACCATGCTGACCACCATCCACGGGAAGAGTGCCGCGCCTTCGATGGTGGGGAAAACGCCTGTCGCCAGGGAGATCAACGGGACCAGCATCAAGCTGGGAATAAAGAGAACCGAAGTGATATAGAACATCCCAAGCTCCAGATACTGGAGTCGCTGACGGAGGGTCAATCCATATTGAAAGAGCGGATTCTTGAACAGGAAGAGGCGGATCGTATCAGCCGCCCAGGTGCCTCTCTGTTTCAACAGATTGGGGATGTCATCCGGGGCAAGCCCGATGGTCAATATTTCGTTGTGATATTCTGAACGGTAGCCGGCGGTGTGCAGGTAATAGGAAGTCGTCAGGTCCTCCACCAGGTTCCAGGTCACGAAACCGCCGATCGACTGAACGGCGGAGATGCGCCAGATCACGCCGCTGCCACACGAGAAGGAAGCTCCCGAACCGGCGCGACCCGGCTGGAGGCTGTCGTAGAAGATGCGGTCACGCACCCCGAACGGATCGCCCTTCGGTGCAATAGCCTCCTTCGGCGTCTGGACGAATGCCACTTTCGGATCGCTGAAATAGCCGACAGTTTTATGGAGGAAAGATGGATCCATTAATTCGTCGGCATCCTGCGTCAGGATGAACTCCGCATCGGGGAGATATTCCCTGATGTATTGCAGGGCGCTGTTCAAATTTCCAGCCTTGGCGTCACGGCGCGCTCCGGGATTATAGAGAACGTTATGATGCGCCGCCAGTTCCTTCACCTGTGGATTGTGGGCATCATCGGAGATGATGATATGCAAAAGTTCACGCGGATAGTTAAGCGCCTTGAGGGAGAGAACCGTCTTTTCCAGGATCGCTATCGGTTCACTATAGGTGGGGATCACGGCTGCAACCGCAGGTAGCCGCTCCGGTAGAGGCGGCGGCTGTCGTCTGTTCTGAGGCATGAACTGGTTCAGGAAATTCAAGTACATGCCCCCAATAACACCTGCCACCCCAAACAGATGGAGCACCGAAACAAAGTGAACGTCGGCAAGAGTCGTCTCAATACTATGCAGGAAATAGCTCTGACCGATAAGCAGCATGAAGAAACCCACCAGGCGGAACATCCAGACCTTCTGCATCTCTTCATAGAACCAGATCGTGATGGTTGCCAGGATAAGCAGGAAATAAAGTCCCGGTTTGGGCCATAGATAGGGCCAACGCAAGGTATTAAAATCGTGCAGCAACCAGTAGTTCAATCCCAGAAACACCACAGCCAGGACAAGGCGTAGAACGTGCTTTTTGAACCGCGACCGAAGTGAATGCAACCAGCCACCATCCAACGTCATGTTATTCAGGTAAAGGGTCATTCCACTGACGCCCAGGATCACATGGTAAAGGATCAACACCTGCCAGGGATTCGACAGCCAGCCGCGTTGCTGCAATCCCCATAACGTCAGCAGGGATGCACACAGCAGTGCAATAAAGATCAGGATGGAGCGCTTCACTGGGTACCCCCATTTCCCAGAACAAAGACCTGCACCAGGATGGTATCTCCGGTACGCAGCTTCTGGACGTCCTGCCAGCCTACAACGTACCCTGAATCCAGCAGGAGCGGGCTGAGTTGCTCACGTATTCCGGGGATGTAATAATCATCGATGATAACGAAGTCCACGGCGTGGTCGTGGATGGCGGCAATGGCTCCCTCCGGACCGGAATCGCCGGCATAGTCCATGTACCAGAAATTATGCCATACCTGGTTACTTCCCAATTCAGGCTCGAAATAATACTGGTAAACGTCCATCTCCTCTGCGAGGACGCGGCTGTTTTCATTGAGACCCTTCTCGCGCAGGTAGGTCATGACCCCATTGGTATTGGGCCAGCTTTGGTGGAACGACCAGCTTGAGTCGAGAGCGCCATTAACAAAGTAATAAACACCCGTGCATACAATCAACATGCCCATCACTTTGACAATGATCAGGCTGCGGGAGCGGAGGAACTCCATGACGGTGGCTACGCCATACCCCGCAAGCGGGGCGAGAAAGATCAGGCTGTAGGCGCAGTTCTTCCAGAGGGAGCGGCTGTTGGCTGTCAATAGGTGTTGGATGGGAGATGCCAGCCAGGTAGCTGCGAGTACGAACAATAGGAAAATGAAAACAGGACGATACGTGCGTGGCAATGTCCGCCAGTTGAACTGCGAGCCGTCCCGGCCGAAAAGTGCCTGCGTATTTTGAGCGCGCCCAAGGGCAACAGTGATGACCAGGAACACCAGTCCTGCAAATGCGAGCGCAACGATAAACCCGATCTCTTGAAAAATGATCTGAAGGATCAGCCCGCGCGAAGCCAGTGAGAAGCCCTGCTCCTGAAATACCTGGGCCAGTTCGCGCCAGGTAAATGCCGCATAGAGTCCTAATGCCAGCAGGATCGGCAAAGCAAAATACACGGATAATGCTGCCGCCGCTTTTCGCAAAGGCATTCCTTTGAGCCCGTACAGGATCAAGGCACTCATAAAAAGCGCAGGGAGATAGATCAAACCAATATACTTGGATAGTGTGGCAAGCATCGCGAAGAGAGCAGCAACCAGAAGCTGGCGCTTTTGGGTTGACCCGGCAGTTGTCGCTGTGACAAGGAAATAAAAGGAAAGAGCCAAAAAGGGAAGTGCCAGCGCATCGTACACAGCCAGTTGTCCCAGGTTGAGGATGTTGCCATTAAAGGAAAACAACATGGCTCCGAGCAAACCGGCTTTGCGACCAAAAAGTTTTCTCGCCGTCAAATAGATGGAAGCGGACGCCACGCACATCAAAAGCGTACTGGTCAGGCGCAAAGCCGTCACGCCTCCCAGGGCATTGATCGAAGATGACAGAATGGGATAAAGATAGGAACCAAAATGGAACGATAAGGCATTGCGGGTAAAGGTCCCTTGCAGGAAATCCTGCCCGATCAACACGTTGATGGCTTCATCCAGAAATAGCGTATTATAGGCAAGGTTATTAATCCCCATCATGAACAAGCCAAACACCAGTACAAGAAATAATCCTAATTCCAATGAGAATCGATATGGACTATCCTGCTGGTACTGCTCGATAAATTGCTCTTCAAATATGGAAGAAAAGTTCCCGGTTTTCATAAATGGAATTGGGTTCTGGCGGTTACCTGATATTTAATTTTGATATTGACCGGTGAAGATGGATGAAAACTGCAAAGATCGGTTATGGTTGGGCTGCAAAGTTACTACAACTTCAGCCTATTTTGGAAAGAAATAGGTATTGTTCTGACAATTCGGCAAAGTATACAGGCAACATGACGAAAAAGGTAGGGAAAGGGTACAAATCGCCTGCTAAAACGCAAATGGATGGCAAATCTTTGCATCCGTCGATGTGACAGAGAATATCCAACTCCCCGTTGCCAGCTTGTTGCAGGACATCCAAAGTTTCGAACTACATCCCCGAATACACAACAACGATCTTTGCCCACAAAGGCGGACCCAAAATCAACAACCCGATCAACGCTGCCGCCAATGCAGCCACAAGGACAGCCGCTGCGCCAACGTCCTTGCCTACCTTTGCCAGCGGATGATGCACCGGGCTTGCCAGGTCCACCACGGCTTCGATGGAGGTGTTGATGAACTCGGCAGTGAAGACCATGGCGATGGCTAACACGAGCACAGCCCAATCACGCGCTGGAAGTCCCAGCCACAGACCAACGGCAATGACCAGCGTCGCCACCAGGGAATGGATCCACGCATTGTGCTGGGTCTGGAGCACGTATGCCCAGCCGCGGAAGGCATGTCCAAAGGCGGTAACGCGGGATGTAATGAATTCTTTGATAGTCATAACTTTTGCACATCTTACTTTTCGATTTTTGATGGCTTTTTTAAAACGCCGAAGGTGTCATCATTCGTACACTATGTCATCTCTTCGGAATTTTCCATGGGTCGTATTCCGCTTCTACAATCCTGCCATCCCATTAGGGTTGTTGTTTATTGGGTTCATTGGTGACCGCCCTGGGTATAGATTTCGGCAGTGATTTTATGTCCAACCCCAAAGGGTGTCATAATTTTGTTCTGTTGTCATTCCTCACGGATCTGAATATCGCCAAGCCCAAGCGACTCCAATATCTCTGCCTGCGCCTTCCACATCTTCGCCTTTTCTTTCGGTTTGGCGTGGTCGTGTCCCAGTACATGTAACACGCCATGGACAACCAGGAGTTGCAACTCCGATTCCAACGGGTGACCGGCCTTCGCGGCGCCTTTGGCGGCATACGGCACCGAGATGATGATATCGCCAATATAACGCGATCCGGTTTCCGGATCCGTTTCAGAGGCGGGGAAGGAAAGCACGTCGGTTGGCGCGTCGATTCCCAGATAGTCCCGGTTTAATTCGTGCAGACGTGCATCATCCGCCAGCACAATGGACAAGTCCACCTCCGGCGATTCCTTTTGATGCTTAAGAGCCGCCTGTGCGGCGCGTTCGAAGAGAGAGGCAGGAAAATCGTGGTTCGATTCGATGTTGATCATAGGAATGCTTTCGGCGGCTCAAGCGGGTACCGTCACTTCTTCGGCGTGGTGCTTACATTTTCCGTCGCCGATTTTTCCTTGGGATACGTAATGCGCGGATGATGTGTGCCACGCAAAATGGAGACGAACGAGTCGGTAATGATGCTGAGGTCGCGCAGGGTCAGTTGCGTATTGTCGAGCTGACCCTGCTTCTGGGCGGACTCAATGGTGGAGAGTACGATGCGGCGCAGGTCTTCCTCGGTCTGGGGGCGTTCGGCGCGGGCGCGCGCTTCGGAACCATCTGCCAGCATGAGCAGGGCCGTCTCGCGTGAACGCGGGCGCGGACCCGGATAACGGAACTTTTCGATATCCACTTGGGTGGGGTCGCTGTTGGAAAGTTCGAGCGCCTGGTTGTATTGATAACGCGTGATCATCGTGCCATGATGTTCGAGAATGAAATCATCGATGCGCCGCGGCAGCTTATGTTTATGCGCCAGCGCCACGCCATCAGGCACGTGGGCAATTATGTTGGCAGCCGCATCAACCGGGTC
>Ga0210377_10003045_pt1 | contig 14457 bp, 11 predicted proteins | sample PLM4_65_b1redo_FD_155480 | JGI IMG/M metagenome (GOLD analysis project Ga0210377, IMG submission 155480) | Groundwater sediment microbial communities from an aquifer in East River, Colorado, USA - PLM4_65_b1 redo | ecosystem: Environmental > Terrestrial > Soil > Riparian zone | place: USA: East...
AGAGCAGCCGGTAGTTCTCCCAGAACTTGTCGGGCAGCAGCAGCGTGTCGCCGGGATCCACGAACAGCTCGCCCGCGAGCGCGAGGCCGTGCGTGATCGCCTGCGTGACGATCGGAAGACCGAAGCGCTTGCCGCGCAGGGCGGGGTTCTCGGCGAGCAATTTTTCGCGCCAGCGCTCGCGCAGACTCGGCCGTCCGGCCGGCGGCGCGTAGTCGACCGCCTCTGCGGTATCGAGATCCACGAGATGCCGCACCAGCGAGGGCAGGCGCATCGGCGCGCGCTCCTCGGTCGCGATGCCGATCGTGGCATTCATGCGCTTCGCCTTGGCCTTCGCCTCGGCCCCCTGCGACAGGATGCCTTTCGGGAAGTAGAGGCGGCGCCCGAGCGCCGAGAGCATCGCCAGCACCTCGGGTGCTGCGGCCTCGAGCTTGCGATTCAGCTCGCGTGCGATCGGATGCAATGTCTCGGAAGCAGGGGACATGGGGCCACCGGGGCTCGGCGTGTGCGGGCGTTCAGAATCTACAGACGGCGGTGCAGGACGTCCATCAGGTCCTCGAAGCCGAGGGCCCGCCAGAACGCCTGTCCCTCGCGGTTCCCGCTCGCGACGCGCACCTCGATCCGCGCCACGCGCCGCGCCCGCACCCACTCGAGCGTGGCCGCGACGAGCGCGCGCGCGAGTCCGCGGCGGCGCAGCGTCTCGACCACGAAGAGATCCGTGATCTGCGCGCGCTCGACCTCGATCAAGATTGGCGGCGCGCGATCGATGCGCCCCGCGCAGAAGCCGACCAGCTCCCCGGCGCGCTCGCACACGAAGAACACCGCGTCGGCGTCGGCGAGCTGACCGCGCAACAGCTCACGAATCTCGTCTCCGGCTTCCGAGCGTTCGGTGAACAACGGATCGAGGTGGGAGTGGTGCGCATTGATCGCGCGCCAGAGCGCGGCGAGCTGGTCGAGATCGCGAAGCAAGGCGCGGCGGATGCCCTCGGGGCCGCCGGTCCTCACGGCGCGACGACAGCCTCCTCGACCAGCTTGGGAATCTCGCCGAGGCTGCGCTGCTCCGATAGCAACCGCTTCTCGATCGCGGGCACGAGCGTCTCGACCTGGGTCGTGCGCGTGGCCGGATCGATGCGCAGGCTGCGCATGCGCTCGTCGATCGCGACGCGGATCATGGCCTGCAAATCGGCGCGATCCTGCTGCGTGAGCTGCGCCTCGTCGAGCCGCCGCGTGCTCATCGACTCGATGAAGCTGTCGCGGGTCCGCTCCGCCTGCGTGCGCTTCGTGGTGAGGGCCTTTCCGGTGCCGGCGCGCAGCATGCGGAATGTCCCTTGCCGGCTGCCGTCGCGCTCGTAGCTTCCCTTCAGCGCTTCGCCGCCCGGATCGGCGCTGGTCGTCGTATAGAGCGTCACCCCGTCGAGCGATTCCGTCCGCTCACCGCCCAGCGAGTCCTCGCGCCGGAACACCGGCAGCTCCGGAGTGCCCTCGATGCTCCACGACTCCGTGTAGGACACGATCGAGGCAGAGGCCGCAGTCGGGCGCGAAGCCGACTGCCAGACGCCGCGCGTGTTGCGCAGGCTCTTCTCCTTCATGCCGCGCGAGTTGAGCTCGAGACCCGCCGCGATCTCCGCCAGCTGCACCTCGCTCGGCTCCCAGTAGCCGAGGACACGCGCGTACTGGCCGCTCGCGCGCCGCTCGAAGCGCCCGGTCTCGTCGGCGAAGACCGCGATCGGATACTCGGTCCAGCTCAGACGATCGCCCTTGCGTTCGAATACCCAGACACGGTCGTCCCAGCGCTGCTCGTCGGCATGGGTCGCGTTCGCGTCCTTGTAGTGCACGAGCACGTGCCAGGTTCCGACCAGCCGATCCGCGAGGTCCGCGGCGTGCGCGGCCGGGGCAAGCAGAAGCAGCAGCAGCGCGGCGAGCGTCGCGAGGCGTCGCATCAGATCGTCCGCTGCGTCCGCGGGAAATCGCGCCAGACCGGGACCCCGCAGAAATGCGAGCCTTCCGTGCAGCGCGGCCGCACGAGCCCCGTGCGCACGAAGCAGGGCGGGCCGACGTGGCGCACCAGCTCGGGGTGCACGGCCCGCACCTCCTCGACCTCGTCCATCGAGGCCTGCCAGATCTCGCGCTGCGCATTCAGACACGTGCGCATCGTCCACTTGTGAAGCAGGTCGAGCAGGGCGCCGGACTCTTCGAAGCGGATCGCGAGCGCGTTCGGGAGCACGTAGAGCGCGAGCTCCGGCGAGACGCCGCCGGCGAGCAGCCGAGCGCGCGCGTCCCAAGCCGCTTCCACCGCTTCCGTGAACAGCGCGTGGCAAGCCGGATCCTCGCGGATCAGCTCCGGCTCGATCACGTCGACGCGCCCGGGCACGCTGCGCGAGAGCAGCGGACGCGAACCTGGCACCGTACGGTGTCGCTGATCCTGCGAGTCCGCGGTATGCGAGAGCTTCTTGCGGAACGTGTAGTGCGCGTGTGCGAGGGTGCGCATCAGCGGCGAGTGCGTCGAGACGTTCAACGTTTCGAGACGGTAGGGGTTCTTCGCGGGATCGAGGACCAGCTCGAGCGCCTCGTCATCGCCGAGGTCGAAACGTCCGAGCACGCGGCGCACCGCGTCCGCGATCACCTGGGGCGAGCGCCGCCCATAGTCGACGAGCCGCGCCGTGCGGCCTTCGAGGAGCTTGTCGAAGGCTTCGGCCGCGACGCCGTCGGCGACGCCCGCCGACGAGTGCCGATTCTCGACCATGTCTGCGAGCGCCGGACCGCCCACCTGCTCGAAGAAGGAGGGATCGATCCGGGACACCTCGGCGAGCATGCGCTCGACCACGTCGGCGGCTTCGTCCGGTGCGTCGCCTACCCTTACCATGCGCCGCAGCCGGTGTAGCACCAGACCCGAAACCGTGTAGACCATCGCCGTATGGCAGGCGATCGGGATCACGTAGCGAGCCGTCTCGATCGCCTTCTTCTCCGACTCGCGCGCAATGCTGCGTCCGAAGGCGACGGACTTGCGCGCGGGGAGCCGCCATAGCTCGGAGAGCCGCTGCCCCGTCACCGGCAGCAGCCGCGCGGTCAGCTCGCGGTAGGCGCTCCAGCTGGCTTCGATCGAAGCCTCGAATAGCGCACGCTCGTGCGGAGCGAGCGCGGGCGGAACGTGCGCCGCCACCTCGTCGAGGCGAACGTAGCGCTGGCTCTGCTGCTCGCTGTTGTAGAACGGAAAGCCGTGCAGGAAGGACCAGACGAGCTGACGCGAGACCCCCGAGAGCGCGAACTCGAAGGTCGCGTGCTGGAACACCGTGTGGTGACCGCCCTCGAAGGTGAGGGGGCCGATGCTGCGCCGCTGTCGCTCGGTGATCTCGTCCGCCTCGATCACGCGCGGCGAGTAGCAGGTGCGCGCCGCGGAGATCGCGTCGTCGTAGGGACGATCGAACCAGTTGCGAAGGCGGACCTCGGGTCCGCGGTCGACGACAGTCACGCGCTCTCCTGGAGGTACCGCCTAATCTCGCAAAGGGCTGACGTGGGTTCAACGCCCGCGGATCTGAGCAAAGGTTTTCCTAGAATGCTCCGGGGCGCGGGGTGGAGCCCCAGGCTCCGAGGCCGGGAGGCTGCGCGCGCGCGGCCGCGTTTCCCGACCCCGGCCCATCGCTTGCCGTGGCATCTGCCAGCTGCCTTCCGGAGGGGCTCTCTTGGCACAGGGATTGCCTTTCGCAGTGTCTGGACGGGTCCGCGCGGTGGGCAGCGAGCCGCGCGGCAAAAGCGCCCTCCGGCGCAGGCTGGATCCCATGCCCCGGCTCTGGATCGTGCATCGCGACGCGCAAACCCGCAGCGCGCTCTCGCGCCTCGCGGCCGCCCCCCACGACGCGCTGCTCGGCGCGCCGGGTGATCCCGTGTTCGCCGGCGCCGAGCCGGCCGATGTCGTGCTGCTGGGGCTCGCGGCGCCGTTCGAGGCCGAGCTCGAGTTCGCGCACCGCATGCGGCCGCGCCTGGGTCGCGCAGCGTGGCTGCTGGTCGGCGAACGCACGCAGCTCGTCGCCGCGCGGCGGCTGTTCGACGCCATCGATGCCGAGCTGCTCGCCTATCCGCCGGAAGCTGCCGTGCTGCGCCGGCGCCTGCGCGATCTCGCGCGCCGCGGCGAAACCCTTCCGCAGCCGCTCTCGCTCTCGCAGCGCGGGGTTCGCGACGCGTTGGCTGCGCGCTTCTCGCGCTGGTTCGGCGATCTCGAGCTGCCCGCGCTGCTGCGCGCGCTCGATCCCCGGCTCGCCGACGTTCCCCTGCTCGTGCGCGCAGAGCCCGGCAGTGGACGCGGTAGCCTCGCCCGCTACATCCAGTTTTTTGGAGGCGGCGCTGGCGGCGCCTTCGTGCAGATCGCGTGCGCGCCGGGCCTCACCGCGGGCGGGCTCCGCGACGCGATCGCCGCCGCCGCTCGCGACGCGCTCGCGGCCTCGACCGCCGCCATCTGTCTGCTCGACATCGATCGTCTGGAGCCGGCGCTGCAGCGCGAGCTGCTGGATTGGATCGAGCTCGGGCCCCCGCCGGGGCTGCTGCGCGCGCGCAGCCTGCGCTGGATCGCGACCGCGGAGGACGCTCGCGAATCGGACACGCTCGACCCCGCCCTGCGCCAGGCGCTCGGCGGTCTCGTGCTGCGCATCCCTCCGCTGCGCGAGCGGGCGGCGAGCATCGCGGGGCTGGTCGAGGCTGCCGCAAGCAAGTTCTGTGGCGCGCACGGCGAGCGCCCGCGCCGCTTCGACGACGACGCCCTGCGCGTGCTCTGCGAGTACCCGTGGCCCGGGAATCTGCGCGAGCTGGAGGCCGTGGTCGCGCAGTCGCTCGCCGCGTCGGCGTCCGATCCGCTGACACCGTCGGATCTCGAGCTCGACGGCGAAGCCTTCGCGCCGGTCGACGTCGAGTCGCTGGGCGCCGAGCTCGTCGAGCTCGACGAGCCCCTCTTCGATGAAACCGTCTTCGAGGCCGAGCCGGTCATCGAGGCTGAGTCCGCAATCGAGACCGAAACGGCGCCGGTGCTGGCAACGCCTTCGGCGCAGCCGAGGCCGCCGCCCCAGGTCCTGCCGGAGGCTCGGCCCGCGCCGGCGGAGCCGTCGCCGGCGCGCGCGCTCGGGACGGCCGGACTCCGGCCGCTGGCCGCCGCGCTCGCGCACGAGCTGCGCAGCCCGCTCACCGGTATCCGGACTTTTTCGGAGCTGCTCGCCGAGCGCTGGACGGACCCCGAGTTCCGCACGCGCTTCACGGAGCGGACGGCCGAGGACGTGCGGCGCATCGAGGCAGCGCTCGAGCACCTCACGCGCCTCGCGAGCTTCGGCCCGCCGGCAGCCGAACCGGTCGACGTCACAGCGCTGCTCGCAGAGCTACTCGAGGCCCGCCGGGATTTGATTCGCGAGCGCCACCTGCTCGTGTTGCAGGAGCTCGACACGCAGCACCCGGAGGCGTTTGGCGACCCCGAGCAGCTCCGCTTCGCGCTCGATGCGTTGCTCGGCCTGCTTCGCCCTCGTGCCGCGGAGCGGGGCGATGTCTATCTCGCGTCGAAGCACCACCCGGCCAGTTTGCGCGGCGCGCCGACGCTGCGCGTGCTCGTGCGCTTCCACGGACCCCAGAGCGGCTCGCCCGCGGGGCGCGTCCCGGGCGTCTCCCCGGTCGAGAATTCGCTGGCCCTCGTTCTCGCCGAGCTCGTCGTGCGCGCGCAGCAAGGCAGCTTCACCGTCAGCGAGGGGCAGGGCGAAGAGACGTTGATCGTGATCGAGCTGCAAGCAGTTTGACGTGGCCCGGCGCGGGCATAGCCCGCGCAGCCACTCCAACGGGTCCCGGCGCGGGCATAGCCCGCGCCGCCCGTACTCCGCTCGGCTTTGCCTCGCTGCGCGCTTCGCTTGCGGTCCGCTAGGCCTTACCGACCTACCGGAACGGCGCGAGCTGTTAAGCTCCGCGCATGCCGCGCGTCCTGGTCGTCGACGACGAGCCCGGAGTGCAGGAATCGCTCCGGATGCTCCTCAAGCACGAGTGCGAGGTGCTGACCGCAGCGAGCGTCGATGAGGCGCTGCGCCTGGTCGCGCAAGCGCCACCAGACTTGATCTTGCTCGATCTCGTGATGCCCGGGCGCAGCGGCTTCGACCTCTTCACGGAGCTCGCCAATCAGGACTCGCCGCCGCCGGTCGTCGTGCTCAGCGGCACCAAGACCATCGCGATCGCCGTCGAGGCCATGAAGCGCGGGGCGGCCGACTACCTGACCAAACCCTTCGAGGTGGAGGCGCTGCGCATCAAGGTGCGCCAGCTGCTCTCGCGCCGGGAGCTCGAGCGCGAGGTCCTGCGGCTGCGCGCCCAGGTTGCCGCGCAGGAGCGCCTCGGGGGATTGCTCGGTCGCAGCGTCGCCATGCAGGAAGTCTTCCAGACGATCCGTCGCGTGGCGGCGACGCACGTCACCGTGCTGATCCACGGCGAGAGCGGCACGGGCAAGGAGCTCGTCGCGCGCGCGATCCACGCGCTCGGGCCGCGCGCGCAGGGCCCCTTCGTCGCCGTGAACTGCGCCGGGATTCCCGAGGGCCTGATCGAGAGCGAGCTCTTCGGCCACGAGCGGGGCGCCTTCACGGATGCCGTCGAGCGTCGCATCGGGCGCTTCGAGGCCGCCTCCGGCGGGACGCTTTTTCTCGACGAGATCGGCGAGCTCGCCGCACCCGTGCAGGCGAAGCTGCTGCGCGTGCTCCAGGAGCGGCGCATCGAACGGCTTGGCGGCTCGGGCTCGATCGCCGTCGACGTGCGCGTGCTCGCCGCCACCCACCGCGATCTCGAGCAGGACGTCGCGGCGGGCCGCTTTCGCGCCGATCTCTTCTACCGCATCCAGGTCGTTCCGATCGAGCTGCCGGCGCTGCGCCAGCACCGCGACGACATCCCCCTGCTCGCCGCGCACTTCCTCGAGAAGGCGCGCGCCGCGGCGGGGCGCGGCCCGGCACGGCTCGCGCCCGCAGCGCTGGCCGCACTCGAGCGCTACGACTGGCCGGGTAACGTGCGCGAGCTCGAGAACGCGATCGAGCACGCGCTGGCGCTCGCGGATGGAGACGTGCTCGGCGTCGACGATCTGCCCCGCGCGCTCGTGCGCGCGACGCGCATCGATGGCCTGCACGACGCGGTGCGCTCGGGCGAGCTCGGCTTCGAGCAGGCGACCGCCGACTTCGAGAAGGAGCTCCTGCTCGAGGCGCTCGAGAGCAGCGGCTGGAACCAGACCCGCACCGCCGAGCAGCTGCGCATGACGCGCCGCGCGCTCAAGCTGCGCATGGACCGCCTCGGGCTTCAAGCTCCGGAAGGCTGATCCTCTCTCTCCGCCAGCCTGCCTTCGCATCAGGCGGGATGTTCGTTTCAGAACACTCTCTAATCATCATTGATTTCAGATAGTTACGAACCTGTATGGGGCTTCTGCGTTCGGTCCGGAACGCCCTTCGGCAACCTCCGGATTCTTCGCCCAGTCCCGCAGCCGAGCGAATTCCCCTGCTCATTCGGAGGCTTGTCGCGGCGCGCGCGCATCGGGGGCCGGCTGGCACGTTGCTTGCGATTGGAGTCGCGCGAACACACCTGGGGAGCCCATGACATCGAAGCAGCCGACGGTGCTGGTGGTGGACGATGAGCGCGGCTCGCGCGAGTCGCTGCGCATGATCCTCTCGCCGCACCACCGCGTGGTGCAGGCGGCGAGCGGCGCCGAAGCGCTCGATACCCTGCGCACGAGCCCGGTCGAGCTGATGACGCTCGATCTCAACATGCCCGGCATGAAGGGCGAAGACCTGATGCGCGTGGTGCGCAGCGAGTTCCCCCAGGTCGAGATCATCGTGATCACCGGCTGTGGCACGCTCGAGAGCGCCACGTCGGGGATCCGCTACGGGATTTGCGACTACCTCCAGAAGCCCTTCGACGTGGTGCAGGTGACGGGCGCGGTGATGCGCGCCCTGTCGCGCCAACGCGCGCGCACGCGGCTGTCTTCGTTCCTCGAGGAGCTGGGCGAGGTGGTCGGCAAGGAGCGCGACGCGCACGCCATCCTCAGCGACGTCGAGCGCAGTCAGAAGCTGCGCGGTCGGCTCGGCGGGATCTTCGGCGAGCGAGGCCCCGCGAGCGAGCTCAGCGGCGGAACGCCTCTCGATCCGCCGCGCACCATCGAGTTCCTCGAGGTGCTCGCCGAGACGATCGAGACCAAGGATCGCTTCATGCGAGGCCACGCACGCCGCGTGGCGCTGTACGCCGGGCTGCTGGCGGATCGGCTGTGCCTCTCCGCCCAGGATCACGAACACGTTCGCATTGCGGCCTTCCTGCACGATCTCGGCAAGGTCGGGGTTCCGACCGACCTGCTGCTGCGCGCCGGCGCCCTCGACGTCAAGGAGCGACACCTGGTCGAGCAGCACCCGGAGATCGGCGCGCGGCTCCTCAAGCCGCTCGACGTCCCCGCGGCGATCCCGCTCGCGATCCGCCATCACCACGAATGGTGGGATGGCTCGGGCTATCCCGACGGGCTTGCGGGCGAGGAAATCCCGCTCAGCGCGCGCATCATCGGCGTCGCTGACGCCTTCGACGCGATGAGCTGTGATCGGCCCTACCGGCGGGCGCTCGCACGGCAGGTGATCACCGACGAGTTCCAGCGCTTCTCGGGCACCCAGTTCGACCCGAATCTCGCGAAGGAGCTGCTGCTCCTGCTCGAGACGGGTGTCTGGGACGTGGATCCCCAGCTGCTCGCCGACAGCGTCGGGGAGATGCTGCCCCGGCAGGCCGCCGCCGGCGCCGTCTGACGCCCGCGCGCGCCCCAGGTTTGCGGGGGTCTTGCGGGGGCCTCCGGGCGAGTGCCCGGGGTCCCCGCAAGAAACCCCGGAGCCGGGGAAGTCGCTGGCTGCTATTTTTCGAGCCTATGTTCGGAATCGGAATGACCGAGCTGCTGGTGATCATGGCCATCGCGCTCGTCGTCCTCGGTCCGAAGAAGCTCCCGGAGCTGGCGCGCTCGCTCGGTCGCGGTCTCGCCGAGTTCCGGCGCGCCTCGTCGGACCTGCACCGCGAGTTCCTCGACGTCGACAAGGACGTGCCACCCGCTGCGCCGGTCCCGCCGGCTCCGGCCGTCAGCGCCGTGGCGCCCTCCAGCGCCCCGGCGGTCGAGCCGATCGTCGCGCCGCCAAGATCTTCTGAGACGACGGGTGGATGACAAGAAGCTGCCGCTGACCGACCACCTGGCGGAGCTGCGAACCCGATTGATCCGCGTCGGCGTCGCCTGGGGCGTCGGCTCGGCTCTGGCCTGGAGCTGGAGCGAGCAGATCTTCAGGCTGCTGCTCGCGCCGGCCGTCGACGCCCTCGGCCCCGATGGAGGCAAGCTCCAGGCCATCGCGCCGACGGAGATCTTCTTCACCTATCTCGAGTGCGCCCTGCTCGCCGGCTTCGTGCTCGCGCTGCCGGTGATCCTCTGGCAGATCTGGGCGTTCGTCGCGCCGGGCCTCTACCCGAGCGAGCGGAACACGATCCTGCCGTTCGTGCTCGTCACGACCGTGCTGTTCGCGAGCGGTGCCGCATTCGGACACACCGCCGTCATGCCCCTGATGTTCCAGTTCTTCACGACCTTCGACAGCGAGCTGGTCGAGTCCGCCTGGACCATGAGCGAGGTCTTCTCGCTCATCACGCGCATGTTCCTCGCCTTCGGCCTGGCGTTCGAGCTTCCCGTCGTGGTCTTCTTCCTGGCGCTCGCGGGAATCGTCGAAGCGCCGAAGCTGCTGCGGGGCACTCCGTACGCCGTGCTCGCGATCTTCATCGTGGCCGCGATCCTCACGCCGACCCCCGACTGGGTGAGCCAGATGCTGCTCGGCGTGCCGATGGTGGTGCTCTACCTGCTGGGCGTCGGCGTCGCCTTCGTCTTCACCGGCGGTCGCAAGCGGGCGGCTGACGCGAAGGCGGAAGGCAGCGAGGTCTCGCTAAAGGTCGAGTAGCCGGTCGAGGATCGCCCGCGCGGCGCGCGGGGCATCGACCGCCGTGGCGACGCGCATCTCCGAGCCGAGCTCCGCCGCGAGCGGCAGCTCGTGCGTGCGCAGCACTCCCTGCTCGATCGTCGTCGCGATGCGAAGCCGCTCGAAGTGCAGCGGCGAGGCGTCGATCAGCGCGAGCACCGTGAGCGGATCGTGCAGGAACGCGGCGTTGTCCGGAGCCAGCGTGCCTCCCATCTTCGTGAAGATGCGCCGCTGCACCGGCTCCCAGGTGTGGATCTGCGCGGCGAGCGCGCGCGCGAGCGGACCCGCGTGCGCGAGACGCAGCACGGCCGGCGCGTCCAGCCAGGTCGCGAGCGTGACGTCGGCCGTGACCAGCGTGGTGCGGAAGCCCGCGCCGAGCACCGCGACCGAGGCCTCCGGATCCGAGCACAGGTTGTAGTCGACCCCGGGCGGGCAGACGTAGCTCCCGATCCGCGCCTCGCGCACGTGTCCGCCCATCACGGTGAGACCCGCCACGCGCCGCGGCAGCTCCGGGTCGAGGGCGAGCGCGCGGGCCAGGTTCGTGAGCGGGCCGACCGCGACGAGCTCGAGACCCGGCAGCTCGCGCGCCGCGCGCACGATGCGCTCGGGCGCGGGCTCGTGGGAGAGCGGCGCGGCGGGCGCCGCGACGATGCAGCGCTCTTCGTGTCCGAACCAGGCGAAGCGCTCGGCCGCACGCAGCAGAGGCCGGCGCTCGCCGGCGCAGACCTCCACATCGCCGCGCCCCGCGAGCGAGAGCAGGCCTGCGGCGATGTGCGCCCGCGTCACGGTGTCGCCGGCGACGGTCGTGACGACACGCAGATCGAGAGCGGCGGGCGACGCCAGGATCAGCGCGAGGGCGAGCGCGTCGTCGACGTCGCTGCCGATGTCGGTGTCGAAAAGAACGTGGCGCGGGCCCGTCACGCCGGCGGCGGCTCGACCACGAACAGCGTCGCGCCGGCCTCGACGGTCTGCCCCTCGGATACCGCGATCTCCTTGACGATGCCGTCGATCGGGGAGGGGATCTCGTTTTCCATCTTCATCGCCTCGACGATCACGATGCCCTGGCGCTCGCGCACCTCGGCGCCGACGGCGACGTTCAGCTTCACGACCTTGCCCGGCATGGAGGCCGTGACGGTCTGCGGGCCCGAGACGATGACCGCGGCGGAGGCCGCGAGCAGCTTGCTGCGCTCGTCGATCACCTCGAGGTGGAAGATCCGCCCGCCGACGAGCACATCGAAGCCATGGGCGCCCTTCTCGTCGACCATGGCCTCGAACTGCTGGCCGTCCTCGATGATCGAGTAGATGTTGCGCCCGCTGCGCACCGCGTCGACGTGGACTGTCTTGCCGTCGAGCGTGATCTCGTACAGCCCCTCGCCCGTCTCCCGCAATCCGACGCGAACACTCGGGCACTTCTTCTCCGCGACCTCGTAGTTCACCGCAAGCCCCCGCGCAGCTGCGCCCGCCTGCCGGCCTGCTTCCACGGGTCTTCGGCGGCGCGACCGCTCGTCGCCGCCTGCGCCCGGGTGGCCTGCTCCTTCTCGCGACGGTAGGCCGCGATCGCGGCGAGCATCAACGCCACGCGCCGCGCCTCCGCCGCCTCCTCGCCCTCTTCCCGGCCAGCGCCCTTGCCGCCGTTCATGTGCGTGTCGATGAAGCTCGTGTCGTAGCGTCCGGCGATGAAGACCGGATGACGCACCACCCGCTGGTGGAAGGGAATCGACGTCTTGATGCCCTGCACGACGAACTCGGCGAGCGCGCGGCGCAGGCGATCGATCGCCTCCATGCGGTCGGCTCCCCAGACGACGAGCTTCGCCACCATCGGGTCGTAGTGGACCGTGACGGTGGCGCCCTGGTACACGCCGCCGTCGACGCGCACGCCGATTCCGGCGGCAGGCCGATAGACCTTCAGCGTGCCCGGCGAGGGCGCGAAGTTCTGGTCGGGATCCTCGGCGTAGACGCGCGCCTCGATCGCGTGCCCCGTGATTCGCAGATCGCTCTGCGCGATGCCGAGCAGCTCGCCCGAGGCCGCGCGAATCATCGCCTTCACGATGTCGACGCCGGTGATGGCTTCCGTGATCGCGTGCTCGACCTGCACGCGCGTGTTCATCTCGAGGAAGTAGAAGTGATCGTGGCGGTCGACGAGGAATTCGCAGGTGCCGGCGCCCACGTAGTTCACCGCGCGAGCCGCCGCGACGGCCGCAGCGCCCATTCGCTCGCGCAGCTCGTGCGAGATGCCGTTGCCCGGCGCCTCCTCGATCACCTTCTGGTGACGGCGCTGGATCGAGCACTCGCGCTCGAACAGGTGGATCACGTTGCCGTGCCGGTCCGCGAGCACCTGGATCTCGATGTGGCGCGGCTGCTCGACGAACTTCTCGACGTAGAGCCCGTCGTCGCCGAAGGAGGAGCGTGCCTCGCCGCGCGCCCGCGCGACGGCCTGCGCGATCTCGCTCTCGTTTCGCACCAGCCGCATGCCCTTGCCGCCGCCGCCGGCGCTCGCCTTGATCATGACGGGCGGACCCGTCTCCTTGATCCAGCGCGCGATCTCCTCGTCGCTGAGCCGCTCGGTGGTGCCGGGGACGATCGGCACGCCGGCCTTCTGCATGGTCTGGCGCGCCGTGACCTTGTCGCCCATCGCGCGCATCACGTCGCCCGACGGCCCGATGAAGACGATGCCCTCGTCGCGGCAGCGGTCCGAGAAGGTGCCGTTCTCGGCCAGGAAGCCGTAGCCGGGATGGATCGCCTCCGCGCCGGAGCGCTTGGCGATCTCGATCACGCGGTCCATCACGAGGTAGGACTCGCGCGAGGGAGGCGGCCCGCAGGGATAGGCCTCGTCCGCGAAGCGCACGTGCAGGGCGTCGCGGTCGACGTCGGAGTAGATCGCGACGGTCTTGACGCCGAGCTCGCGGCAGGCGCGAATCACGCGCACGGCGATCTCTCCGCGATTGGCGATCAGGATCTTCTTGAACATGACGACCTACAGCGGGATGTTGCCGTGCTTTCTGGGCGGGTTGACGTCGCGCTTCGTCGCCAGCATCTCGAGCGCCTGGATGATGCGAGGCCGTGTCTCCTCCGGCCGGATCACGTCGTCGATGTAGCCGAGCTCGGCGGCCTTGTACGGGTTCGCGAAGTTCTCCCGGTAGGAGGCTTCGAGCTCCACGCGCTTCGCCGCCGGATCGCTCGCGGCCTTGAGCTCGTTGCGGAACACGATGTTCACCGCGCCGTCCGGACCCATCACGGCCAGCTCCGCCGTCGGGTAGGCGAGATTCACGTCGGCGCGCGTGTGCTTGCTGCTCATCACGACGTAGGCGCCGCCATAGGCCTTGCGCGTGATGATCGTGATGCGCGGCACCGTCGCCTCGCAGAACGCGTACAGCAGCTTCGCGCCGTGCTTGATGATGCCACCGTGCTCCTGGTCCACGCCGGGCAGGAAGCCGGGGACGTCGACGAAGGTGATGATGGGCAGGTTGAAGGCGTCGCAGAAGCGCACGAAGCGCGCGCCCTTCTTCGAAGCGTCGATGTCGAGCACGCCGGCCCGATGCGCGGGCTGGTTCGCGACGATCCCGACCGAACGCCCGCCGAAGCGGCCGAAGCCCACTACCATGTTCTTGCCGTAGAGCGGGCCGACCTCGAAGAAGTTCCCGTCATCGACCACCAGCTTGATCAGGTCCGTGATGTCGTAGGGCTTGTTCGCGCTGTCGGGGACGAGCGTGCGCAGCGCCGGGTCCATGCGGTCCGGCGGATCCTCGGTCGGCACGAAGGGCGGATCCTCGAGATTGTTCTGGGGAATGAAGGAGAGCAGGTTGCGAATGATCTGGATGCAATGCTCCTCGTTGTTCGCGGCGAAATCCGCGACGCTCGACTTCGAGGCGTGCGTGAGCGCGCCCCCCAGATCCTCGGCCGTGACCTCCTCGTGTGTGACGGTGCGGATCACCTCCGGTCCGGTGATCATCATGTTGCTCGTATTCTTCACCATGATGATGAAGTCGGTCATGGCCGGCGAGTACACGGCGCCGCCGGCGCAAGGGCCCATGATCGCCGAGATTTGCGGGATCACGCCGGACGCGAGCACGTTGCGCAGGAACACGTCGCCATAGCCGCCGAGCGAGACGACGCCCTCTTGAATGCGCGCTCCGGCCCCGTCGTTCAGGCCGATGAACGGCGCCCCGACCTTCGCGGCGAGATCCATGATCTTGCAGATCTTCTCGGCGAAGGCCCCCGACAGGCTCCCGCCGAAGACGGTGAAATCCTGCGCGAAGCAGAAGATCTGACGACCCGCGATCTTGCCGTAGCCGGTGATCACGCCGTCGCCAAGTATTTTTTGGTCCTGCATCCCGAAGTCGGTGCAGCGGTGCGTCACGAACTTGTCGATCTCGACGAAGCTGCCGGGGTCGAAGAGCAGCTCGATGCGCTCGCGCGCCGTCAGCTTGCCGGCGGCGTGTTGACGCTCGATGCGGGTGGCGCCGCCGCCCAGCACCGCCTTCTCGTTCATCTCCTCGAGCTT
>Ga0210377_10003046_pt1 | contig 14456 bp, 9 predicted proteins | sample PLM4_65_b1redo_FD_155480 | JGI IMG/M metagenome (GOLD analysis project Ga0210377, IMG submission 155480) | Groundwater sediment microbial communities from an aquifer in East River, Colorado, USA - PLM4_65_b1 redo | ecosystem: Environmental > Terrestrial > Soil > Riparian zone | place: USA: East...
TCATCCAAATGCTCAGCCAGGTTTGTGCCAGTGAAGTTGCTTACGGTACAGATCAAATATTCAACGTATTGCTGTTTGGTTATCACATTTCCATACTACCATTTTCAACCATCAAGCGAAAGTCCTAAAAGTGTCGAAATATTCAGCCGTACGGAGATAATTGCTGCACAAGAAGTAAAACTCCAATAATTCCTGCCTGAACTCAGCAGTCTGATTCAAGACCAGCCAGTTTTCAGCTTTTTGGCTGAATTCTCGAATCGCCTTGAGCAGCTTTTCTGGGGGCTCGTGTTCAACCAGCGCAGCCTTGCCTTCCGACTGGCATGCTTTGCGTTTCTCCAACAGGATCTTGTTGATCGCGCTCAGCTTTTTAGCCAGCTCAGGCATATGCGGTTTCAGTGTACGTTGGAGGTGTAGTACTGTCGTTTTATCCAGTTCAGCCGAATACATCGACATCGCCCGATCCGGAAGGTTGTGCGCTTCATCGACCAGGAAGATATACGGTTCCGTATTGAGATCAAAAAAGCGGTGCAGGTAGACGCGCGGATCAAATGCATAGTTGTAATCACAGATGATGCAATCGACCCATAGCGCCAGATCCAACGAAAACTCAAAAGGACAGATTTCATACTGCCGGGCGAGCGTCTCAATGACTGGACGGGTGAAGGACTGGTGGTGGTCGATTTCCTCCAGCGCCCTCTTGACCTTGTCAAAATAACCGCGGGCAAATACACACACTTCCGGGTCACAATTAACCGGTGGGCAAAAACAGATTTTTTCTTTGGCGGTCAGGGCCACACTTGTCAAATGCAGGTTGGCTTGGCGCATATCATCCAGCGCTTTTTCTGCTACCAAACGTCCAGGGGTTTTTGCGGTCAAGTAAAAAATCTTTGACGCCAGTCCCTGACCCAGGGCTTTCACCGCCGGGAACAGGGTCGCGATGGTTTTTCCAACCCCCGTAGGCGACTGAACATACAAGCGCTCACTGGCTCGGATGGTTTTGTAGACGGCTACAGCCATCTCGCGCTGACCTGGACGATACTCTTCATAAGGGAAATTGAGTTGTTGAATAGATTGGTCACGCCTGACCTGCCATGCCTGCACCTTTCGAAACCAGTCCAGATAACGAGTGATCAGATTGGCGAAAAAGGTTTCCAATTCGGCGAATGTAAAACGGCGCTCGAAGGTTTTTTCTGCCTCTGTGTCCAAGTGATAATAGGTCAGGTGAATCCTGATCTCGCTGAGATGATGCAGCTGGGCATACATATAAGCATAGCACTGCGCCTGTGCCCAATGCAGGTGGTTGTGCTCCTCGCTCACAAGTTCCAGACTCAGTGTGGTGGTTTTGATCTCCTCAATGATCACTGGTATTTCGCTGGCATATAAGCCATCGATCCGTCCTCGCACTTCCATAGGCGGATCGGCGCCTTCAACCTGGTAGGCGATCTCCACTTCGGTTTCATAGCCTAGGGGGCGAGAACGCTGTACTCGCTGATGGCCGCGTGTGCCTAGCTGGGCGCGATCGCGCCTTTGAAACCCACCAGAGGTCAGATCACCGGCTTGCATTACAAATTCCACCAGGCTTCGGACCGAGACGCTGTGCGGTTGGCTTACTTCAATCTGAGGGGCATTATCAGTATGCATTTCCGCTTGAGATTCTAGCATGGGTTTGGGAAGTCGACTGAAGAAGACAGGAGTAGAGCGGCAAATGACTGTTGAAATGTTACAGGTTGGTTTTATATATCAGTTCCCATTCCTGCAAAGAAAAGCTGGTTTTCCCCAGCGCGCATAGATCGCAAAAGTCTTTGCGGGCACCGCCTCCCCAACTGTTCATATCCTGTCGCTACAGATTGCGGGTCGAATAATAGATTGCCTTCATGCATAATTAGCCACACCTAGCCGTTTAAAAATCTCCATTGCTCGTGCCAATCTCGTTTCTCTTTCTTCTCCAACCGCATGTTGCCCGATTTCATAATAAGCCAGGGCTTCATCGTATGGCATTGCCAATTTCTGTGCAGCTAGTAAACTTTTTTGCCAAGCCCGCCGCGCTCGATTAGGCTTTCCATCCAGCCAATCGTAGAGACCCTGCCAAAGCCATGCCCGAGGCTTAGCAATGGGATAAATCCGCACAAACTGATGCAATGCGCGACAGGCTTGCCGCGCCAGCGCTTTCATCTCGGATTTTTCTTGTTGAGCCTGCGATTTTTGCCACAATTCCAGATAAACATTTGCAACACTGCTGTACGCATCGAGTGAAGAAAAGACGGGGATGAATGCCAGCGCCAACAACCGGGCGGTAGAATCGGCAGACTGCCGGGCTTGCTCAAATTGACCTTGCCGCCATTGAACAGTTGCCAACATCCCTTGGGACAGTAACTCTGTCAGACTTGAGTCAGGTATGATGACAAATAGTGACATAGCTTTATTAAGCAAAAGAGTGGCTTCGATCATTTGCCCCTGTCGGAATAAATTCATCGCCCGCCCATTCAACCCCCACGCCTGATGCTCGACATGATTGGTAGCCTGTCCTTCATTATAGATTCTGGCGTACAGTTTGAGACTATGCTCGAACCGACCCTGAAAATATGAAAGGAATCCCAAGATGTTAAGGGTCAAAGCCTGATAGCGACGATCCCCCAATCGATCAAATATTTCCAACGCCTGTAGAAAGGCTCTTTCGCTTTCATCCCATTTTCCAATTCCGATCGTGTACAAACCTGTATGATAAAAAACCAAAGCCAGAGAGGCTGGATGATCCAGCCCAACCATTGTTGTACGCGCCAAGCGAAGATAATTCCGGGCGAGAATATGCATAGGTAGAACACCTATGCCATTGCCAAGCAGGGCATAAACCCGAGCTAGAACTGGCAGTTTGCGTTGCCTGGACTCAACTATATTGAGCACCCTTAAAAGATAGTACATATCAGCAAGACTGCCTTGATTAGCCAGTGTATCTACAAGCACGAGGATTTCATATGCGCGGATCAACTCCAACTCATCGGCGCTAATTTCCGGTATTTCTTTCTCAACCTCATCGCGCATGGGCTTGATTGCAAATCGCAGGCGGTGCCAGATTTGTCGCAAGATCTCTCCTAGCAAACCGATTTGCCATTGTAGGGCAGTCTCTGGCAATGGTTGACCGACGGATTTCAAACCCAGGGTCATATGCTCCCGAGCTTCGGAAAGCCGACCCCAACTAGAATAAACTTCTGCGCGTTTGAGGCGTAGGCTACCTTGCTCTCGAGGTTCTCTTAAAAGGGGATGGAGTCGGGCATAGTAATCCAGCGCGGCTTCATTCGCAAATGCCCCACGCGCAGCGTCGCCTGCCTTCAGCCAATATTCGCGTTGTTTGGCTTGATTTTTGCTGTGCCCATAATGATAGGCAATCGTATCCACGGGTGTGGCAATGCTTTCCAAGTACATTGCCAACTGCTCATGCAATTTCGCGCGTGTGGCAAAGGGCAGGCTTTCGTAGGTCACTTCATGGGTGACGATGTGCTTGAACAGGTACGCCAACTCAGGCTCGGGCGAGTCGAGAGGCGTGATGTCCAACGACTCCAACGCATCCAGCGACGCTTTCACCGTCGGGAACGCGCCCAGCTCAGGATAATAACCCGTCAGCCAATTGGCGCGGAACAGTCGCCCGACGATGCTCGCCACGCGCAGGGTGGTCTTCTCCTGATCGCTCAACTGGTCAATGCGGCTCAAGATCAGCGTGTGCAGACTGTCGGGCAGTTCGATTTTGTTTAAGTCCGATGGATCGATTCCACGGTCGCGCACATAGTTGAGCAGTTCTTCGAGGTAGAACGGGTTGCCCTGCGCGCGCGCCATCAGGGTCTGCACCAATCCGCTCGGCAGTGCACCGCTCCGCGCGGGATACAACTGCGCCAGTTTGGCGCGGATGGCGCTCTCCGCTTCGGCGTGGGTCAACTCATGCAACTCGATCTTCGTGAACTGCGCCAACGCTTCAAGCCGCGGCACGCTCACGCGCAATCTCTCCATCTGTATTGGGCGATACGCTAGCACGAAACACACACGATAATTCGCCAGCACCTTCACCAACCCTTCGAGCAAATCGTGCGAGAGCGCATCCACCCAATGCAGGTCTTCGATCACGATCAACAACGGTTCATCCATCGCCTCCGCCTTCAAACAATCTTCGAGCAGGGCATGCAACGCGCTCTGCCGAATCTTCGGCTCCAGATTTTGGGTGAAATCATTTTCGGGGATACTTAAATCCAACACGACATTCAACAACGGCATGGCGTCCACACGGCTGGGCGCGCGGTCTTCAATTTCGCCTTCGATGAAGCGCATCTGTTTCTTCAAAGACATGTCATGGTCAACTTCAAAGAACGCGCCCCAGATACTTTTCCATGCCTGATACGGCGTATGGATACTGTCTGATTGACACGCGCCGCCATACCCGACGAAGCCCTTGCGACGTGCGGAGCGGAATGACCTCCGCCACGAGTCGGGACTTCCCCAAGCCTGCCTCCGCGACGATGCCTATTACTTGCCCTTGACCTTTTTCCGCCAACGCTAATTTGTCATTTATAATTCCTAATTCCTCAACGCGTCCCACCATCGGCAGGGCATACGTCGGCTCCTGCAAACGGATGGCGCGTCTTTGTTGCTCATCCACCAGTTTGAATACAGTTACAGGTTCGGCTTTGCCCTTTACGCTCATGGCGGGGCGGGTTTCTGTGACAAAATCATGTGCCACGGTTTTATGCACGTGTCCGCTCAATAAAATTTCATCTGTTGAGGCGGCTGTCATTAGTCTTGCCGCAAGATTGACATCGTCACCCAGTGCGCCATAGGTCATACGTGTTGTTCCTCCATACGCGCCCACGCGCATCACCCCTTGTGTGATGCCCATCTGCAACTGCAACTCGGTCTTGTTCCGCAACTCCAACGCCGCCTTTACCGCGCGACGGGAGTCATCTTCATGCGCCGCCAACGCCCCAAAATTGACATACGCATAACTGCCCTTGTCCCCAATGATGATATCCAGCAATGTGCCATCGTATCGTGATGCGATCTTCTGCACCTGACGAATGAACGCATCCAACTCGCCCTCGGCTGAATCCGCATCATAGTCAATGCCCATGAACCGCACAAACAATGCTACGCACGGACGGAACTCGGTCAGGAAGGTCCCTTGTCCTGAAGTCTCACGGATATATACATCCTTATGCACATAAGGACGTAAGGCTTGCAGCACGGGCGTTACCACTTCAGGTTGTGCTGTGTACAATTGGCTTGGACTGGTTTGCGATTGACTCACCGCCGCAAATTTCGGACTGTCTTCCGCAGCGCTCCGCCATTCTTTGATCACAACCATTGAGCCAAGCTCTTGTGCTGTGACTTCATCCACCAACACATCGCCGCTCATAGCCAGATGTTCACCATCCGCTGTACGTGCCACTGTCACACCTGCCAAAATATCGAGGCGTTGTATTTCCGGATCACCAACTACAAAACGCCGCACATTCCCTGATGCGATTGCCACCTTCAGCCCCAGGGTGGGAAATGCCTGTATCGCGGCTTGCATTGCAAATGCGCAGTCTGTGGCGCGCACGGCGGAACTGCCGTGTGCCTCATAAAACCAGCACAGCATGGCGTCACCGGCAAAACCGATCACGCTCCCGCCAGCCTGCTCAATTTCGGCGATTAATGCCGAATAGACTTCACCCAATTGTTTCGATAGCTCTTCCGCGCCCAACCTTGTCCCCAACGATTCGCGCAACGACTCGGTCAATGCCGTGAAGCCGGAAATATCCGCGAACAACGCCGATCCCGATGTTCGATTGGGCAAGGCAATATCGTTGGCGATCGCTCGTAATCTGTCTTGCGGGAGGTAGGTATGCAGGGTCATGGGCTCGCTCCCTCTGTAAGTTGGTGTATGTTCGATTGTACCGTATAACAAAATCGCTTATATAACAGCCATCGGCGCTGAAATGCTCTCCACTCCATGAAAGAATCGCCACATCGAACTGATCGCCAGCAAATACAACACTATGGTCGTGATAGACAACGGGGTAAAACCATAACGCACCTGCACCAGACCTGAAAGATACGGTTCCATCAGCCGATCTGCCAAGCAATGTTCATGACACTGCTGACAAATCTCTGCTGGCGTTCGGGCGTCTGTTCCATGCAAAAGGCGGAATACAGCGGCGCAGACATATTCATCAGCGTTCTATAATGACTTTTCTAAAACCCCTTTAATCCGGGCTTTTTCACCAACTCCAACATCGCGCGGCGATTACACATCGTATGTTGTGGCTCGGTATTCCCCTGCAAGAAATTGGAAATTCGATTCATGGTGTTATTACCTCCATGGACTTGAATATGCCATTTCCGGTGACAGTCTGATTGAATTAAGAGGCAGGAGTCTTTTTAAACATGAGCCGCCAGTTCCATACTAACGTTTTATTTGCAGACGAACCATGTTAAACTATTTCGCATGACACTCCCCTTCCCCTCCACTGGAAAATCAAAGGATGAAGTCCTTGCCATGATGCGCGCCGCACGCGATCATGATGTGCAATGGCAAAAGGGCCGCGCTTTCAGTCTGGTCTATCACGCCGGGAAGGAAGTTGATGAACTGTTAAAGGAAGCGTCGCTTTTATTTTTCTCTGAGAACGGCTTGAACCCCACGGCGTTTCCGTCCTTGCGAAAGTTTGAGACAGAGATCGTTGCAATGGCAGCATCACTTTTGGGTGGGGATAGTCACACAGCCGGGACCGTCACCTCCGGCGGCACCGAATCGCTTTTGATGACGGTCAAGACCGCCCGTGATTGGGCGCGTAAAAATCGCCCTGGGATCAAATATCCGGAGATGATCCTGCCCATTACTGGACATCCAGCCTTTGAAAAAGTAGCGGAGTATTTTGGAGTAAAAGCGGTTCATATCCCGGTTCAAGCTGATTATCGCGCTGACGTTGATGCGGCCCGAAAAGCTGTGACCGCCAATACCATTCTGATGATCGGCTCTGCGCCGGCGTACCCACATGGCGTAGTGGATCCCATTCGTGAGTTGGCAGCAATCGCTAAAGAACATGGCATCCTCTTCCACACAGATGCTTGTGTTGGCGGCTTCATGTTGCCCTTTGTACGTAAACTTGGTTACAGCGTGCCTGAGTTCGATCTTTCTGTGCCTGGTGTTACCTCGATCTCAGCGGATTTGCACAAGTATGCCTATGCTGCCAAGGGTGCCTCCGTCATTTTGTATAAAACCGCGGAATTGCGCCGCTATCAAATGTTTGTGCATACCGATTGGCCCGGAGGAATTTATCCATCCCCCGCAATGGGCGGGACACGTCCCGGCGCTCCAATCGCGGCAGCCTGGGCAGTGCTCAACTATCTGGGCGAGGCGGGCTATCTTGAAATGACCGATCTGGTGATGAAAACCGCGCGCCGTTTACAAGATGGCGTCAATGCCACACCGGGATTGAAAGTGATCAGTAATCCAGAGATGAGCGTATTCGCGATTGGTTCCGATGGTTTGGATGTGTATGCCCTGGCTGATGAACTGACTCAGCGCAACTGGCATTTGGATCGCCAGCAATTTCCGCCAACCTTACATATGACCGTACAATTTGGTCATATCGGTATCGTAGATGAATTTTTGAACGATCTGTCAGCTGCGGCGGAAGCGGTCCGCAAACCAAGTTTTGAAAAGACAGTCAATGCGTGGTTGATCAGGATCGCTAATTTTCTGGTGCGGATTTTGCCTGAAGCCTGGGTCACGCGCCTGATGGATAAAGCCTCAGCACTGCTCGGAGGCGGAGTCAGCCTGCCAGGAAAGATGGCACCGATGTATGGGCTGATCGGTTCGCTGCCAAACCGTGGCGATTTGAAGGAAATGGTGTTGGATCTATTGGATGGCATGACACGCTATAAGTCCTAAAGTGTTGATAACAAAATAGAGCTCACTTCGCCAAAGGAGAAATCATGACCGCGACCGCCAAGCAGGGTTCCCTTTCGTTTTGGACAAAATTAGCCTACGGAACTGGAGATTGGAGCCTGGCTAGTTTTGGTACACTGCGTCAGGTTTTCTATGCCATCTTTCTTACGGACGTGGTTGGGCTTGAGCCGCGTCTGGCTTCCTTTGCAGCCTTAATCGGTATCATCTGGGATGCGATTAACGATCCAATCGTGGGCACAATCAGCGATCGTGTCCGCTCACGCTGGGGGCGCCGCCGTATCTTCCTTTTACTTTTTCCAATTCCATTCGGATTAAGTTTTATCGCACTATGGTGGGCACCGCCATTTGAGAATCAATATCTGCTGGCCGCCACCGTCTGTCTGACATTCATGTTGAGTGACACATTTCAGACTCTGGTTTCCATTCCATTCTATGCGTTGACTCCTGAAATGACTCCTGATTATGATGAACGCACCAGTCTCAGTGGGTATCGCATGTTCTTCAATTTGCTGGCTTCGCTGGCTACCGCAGTTGCTGCACCGGCAATTGTGGATGCCGCTCTGGCAGGTGGTGCAACTCAACAACAGGGTTACTTCATCGTCTCGGCGTTATTTGGCGGATTGGCTGTTATCCCATTTTTTGTCATCCTTGCGGTTATCCGTGAACGCGGCAACGCCGCCGATGCAGCTGAACCTGAGATCCCATTTTTACAAACCTTGCGCACCTCCTGGGCAAACGTTCCTTTTCGATTCGCAACCGCTCTTTACATGCTCAACTGGATCACTTTCGATCTGGTTGCATTGGCACTTCCATTTTTTCTGGCATATTGGGTTGCCAATGGGAATTTACTGCAAAAGGCGTTGGGCTTGCCCATTGAGTCAGCGGTCTTTGCCTGTCTGCTGGTTACATCCGTTGTTGTCCTACCGTTTTGGGTTTGGCTGGCACGCAAATTCGGGAAGCAACGCGCTTACATTGGCGGCATGACATTTTGGGCAATCGTACAGCTATTGATCTATTCCATTCAACCTGGACAGATCACCTATATTCTCGTACTGGCTGTCCTGGCTGGGATCAGTGTCTCTTCAGCGCATGTTTTACCCGATGCCATTTTCCCGGATGTAATCGAATGGGATGAACTTCGCACGGGGCGTCGTCGCGAGGGAATTTATTATGGCGTCAAAAATTTCGTGCGGAAATTAACCGGCGCACTGGCAATATTTATCGCTTTGCAAACACTTGGCTGGTTCGGATACCAATCACCTCCGCTGGGCGCGACGCAGTTTTCTCAATCTGCATCTGCATTACAAGCCATTCGTTTTTTGATTGGTCCGTTGGGAACATTGCTCCTTGTTAGTGCCGTCACGATGGCCTGGTTCTATCCATTGACAAGGGAAAAGCACGCCCGTGTGCGTGGGATGCTGGATCGGAAGAAGGCACGCGCACTTGCAAAGAATGTGGAATAGTTCATTTATAGCGAATTCGATACAACCAATATCTTGTGCATTATTCGTGCATAAAGACCACAGGCTTCAATGGTTTGATTCACGTTACAATTTTCATTTCGCATGTGAGCCAGCTTATATTCTCCGGGTCCAAAACCGATCGTAGGGATACCCATGCTCACAGGTGTGACGGCGTTGGTGCTGAAATCCCAAAAGTCAAACTTCGCGGGTTCACTTCCAAGTTTTTGCGATATGCTGCGATACAAGCCTGGGCTAGTTCATGCTGCAGATCATTTTCCAGGCGGAAAGAAAACGAGGGATACACACAACTTGACGCATTTTCTATGTTTGGCGAATGGCAAAAAGCTGATCTTAAGAGCATATTTCAATACCTGATTCAGTTGTATGATTATTTATACTCATATATGAGATATATGCCATGCTTGAGAGATTTTGGTAATGCTTTAAGCTTTACTACTTCCTACCGCATTCACTAAAAAGCATATAATATCTGTAATGCCAAACATCCTCCCTGCATCGCTGACATCACTCCTCGGACGCGAGAAAGAAACCGTGAGTTTAGGCCAACTCTTGCGCTCCTCCGAAGTGCGCCTCGTTACCATCACCGGCCCCGGCGGTGTGGGTAAGACGAGCCTGGCATTGCAGGTTGCCTATGATCTACAAGACGCCTTTGTTGACGGTGTCTTCTTTATTTCTCTTGCAGCAATCAGCGACTCAACTCTTATTATTCCTACGATCGCACACACCCTTGGCGTGATCGAATCCCCGAACCGCTTGTTGCTGGATAGCCTCAAAGAATTTCTGCGTGACCGGCAAGTGTTATTGATGCTCGATAATTTTGAGCAGATCATGTCCGCCGCGCCGCTGCTGAGCGAGTTATTGTCCGCCTGCACCGGGTTGCGGATGTTGGCCACCAGCCGCGAGGCATTACACCTACGCGGTGAGCAGGAGTTTCCTCTCTCGCCGCTCGCACTGCCCGATCAGTCATCCGTCGAAGTATTGTTGCACTATTCAGGCATCGCGTTGTTTGTCCAACGTGCGCAAGCTATTCAGCCTGAATTCAAATTGACAACCGACAATGCAACTTCAGTAGCTGAGATTTGCGCGCGCCTTGACGGCTTACCGCTGGCGATTGAGTTGGCCGCCGCACGGATCAAGTTACTGCCTCCACAAGCGATGCTCACGCGATTACAAGAGTCATCCCTCACATTGCTCACCAGCGGAGCGCATGACCTTCCCGCCCGCCAGCAAACTTTGCGTAGCGCCATCCAATGGAGTTACGACTTGTTGAACAGCGACGAGCAGCGCACATTCCGAAGACTATCCGTTTTTGTCGGCGGATGCACATTGCAGGCAGCGCTCTCTGCGATTGAACCGACAACCTCCTTGGATACGCTCGATTCATTGGTGAACAAGAGTCTCCTACGTCAAATCGAAACCGATGCTGAGCCGCGTCTGACTATGCTGGAAACCATTCGCGAGTTTGGCTTGGAGCAACTGACACATACGCACGAACTGGAATCCACGCGCCGCGCGCATGCCGAATATTACCTGTCCTTTGCGGAAGATGCCGAGCAGCAGTTGACGGGCGCCGATCAAAAGAACTGGCTCCGACGATTGGAACGTGAGCAGGATAATTTGCGCGCCGCTCTTCACTGGGCGATTGAACATCAAGAGGTTGAATTGGCTCAGCGCATGGCTGGCGCGTTACAGGTGTTCTGGCTTACCCGCGGCTACTGGAGCGAGGGACGTCGTTGGCTGGAAGAATCCTTGGCAATGGACTCGGATGCGGCGCTGGCACCCGTTGTCCGTGCTAAGACGCTGTATGGGGCAGGCGCCCTGACTCGCTTTCAGGGTGACTTTGCGCGGGCGCGGATGTTGTTAGAACAAAGCCTGACGTTGTATCGTCCCCTCGCCGATAAAACGGGGGTGCTCATGGCGCTCGTGGAATTGACCCGCATCACTGCCTTTCAAGATGATCAAACGGCAAAGGTGTCCTTTCTATCTGAAGCCGCCTCCCTGCTTGAAACCTTGCCAGATACCGTCATGAAAGCGTACGCCTACACAGAGCTGGCGACTACCATGTTGGATATTAATGTTAGCCCCATTCAATTTCCCCCCAAGGCGTCCCGCTACATGGCTGAAAGCGTACGCATTAATCGCGCGTTAAACAACCCGGCTGGGTTGGCGTTGGCTCTCGCCCGTCAAGGCAGTGGCGCGTTATTCACAGGAGATTTCACTCTGATGGCGTCCCAGTTGGACGAAGCCGAGCGCCTGGCGCTGGAACTTGGCGATGAACGTATCCTGAGCCGCCTGGCAGGCCTGCACATGTTGCTCGACATGCGAAAAGGCGATTTGACCGCCGCGCGCCGCCGCCTGCAAGACACTTTCCAGCGGGCTGCTAACCGAGGTGACCATCAGTTGCCCATCTGGCTGCCAATGCTGGCTGTCGTTCTGCATGGGCAAGGTCTGGATGTGTGGTCGGCACGGATTTTTGGTCTGACAGATGCTTTGACCGGGACCTATCAAACGCGTGGCGAAGGGATGGCAGAAGTCTTCAGACGATTCTTGGGTATCGGTGACATTCACGCCGAGTTACGCGCCCAATTGGGCGATGAAGCCTTTGCCCGCGAGTTCGCGGCAGGCAAGCATCTGACTCTGGATGACCTGCGGACGATTCCTCACCCGCCGGAGCCTGATTCTGCCGCCCAAGCTATATCCGCCTCTGGGACATCCCTGACCGCACGCGAGATCGAGGTGCTCCGCCTGCTCGCCCAAGACCTCAGCAACCCACAAATTGCAGAGAAACTCGTCGTCAGCCGCCGCACGGTGGATGCTCACCTGCGCTCGATCTACGACAAGCTGGGCGTCAAATCCCGCGATGCTGCCATCCGGGTGGCAGGTGAGAAAAAGTTGATTTAGCGGCGACCAACTTTCGGCTAGGGCGAAGCGGGGTTCCGTCATCTAACGATTTTTTCAAGAGTAATCCGTTGGTCGAGTAAGTCGAGTTCTTTTCTCGACCGTATCGAGACCAACAATAACAAGCAAATAGGAAATTCGCGGTCTCGATACGGGCGTCGCCCTACTTGACCACCGTTGAAAAATAGGCAATCTAAATAGGCAAGCGGAATAGGTAAGTTACCGATGTGCGTTGGACGTTTGCGTCCTATACTGTTAGTAATTATTCGGACTAAAGGAGCCTACTATGTCTAATTCAACCACGCAAACACCAACGCCCGGTCAACCCATTCCATTGCCACCCGACTTTCAAGTAAAGTGGGCTGACCCTCGGGATTCCAAACTTACCTGGATGTCGAGCCCCCAATTCAAAACCCCAATATCCCCATTAATTTATGCTGTTATCAGCGCGTTCCTGGTAGGGGGCAATGCCGGCTTCGAGGGGGCAGGCTTGCCCTTTCAGATACGGGTGGAGCGCATCAACACCTATCCATACATGGGCATGGTACCCAAAGCCGCGCCGCCGGATGTGGTGATGAAAGCCATGGGCCTGCTCAACCGGGCCGCGCCCGGCGTTTTCAAGATGATGATGAGTAAGGTGGGGGCCGGGATGTCAAAACAACAAGAGGCTGCCCTTAATCCCCTCGTCGAACGCTTCGAGTCCTATTGGCTCGACGAACTCCTGCCGGAGATGAAACAGCACATCGCTTACTTCGAAAGCTGCGACTTGCGCGGCATGAGCCTCGACCAGTTACGCGCACATCTGGCCGAAACGCTCAAACGTGTGGAGCGTATGGCTGCCCTGCATGGAGTGATCATGCCGATGCTGTATGCCATGAGCCAGTTCGAGGAGTTGTATTGCGAGTTGTTCGAGGGCGCTACGACGCTAGATGCTCTGCGACTCACACAGGGCTTTGACAACAAGACCATGGAAGGCGACCGCGCACTTTGGCGCTTGAGCCGTGCAGCCCGGTCGATACCAGAGGTGCGCGAGATTTTATCCAAACACGCGGCGGATGAGGTGATCCCCGCCCTGGAAAAATCAGCCGCGAGCCAGCAGTTCCTGGCTGACTTACACAAATGGCTGGCTTATTACGGTCAACGTCTTAACTCTGTCTTTGCGCTTGACCAGCCAAGTTGGATCGAAGATCCAACGCCCGCCATCCAAAATTTGCAGGCGTACCTCGCTCAACCCGATCTCAAGCCTGAAATGGAACCAGCCGCGTTGACTGCCGAGCGCGAGAAAGCAGTGGCTGAGGCGCGCCTCAAACTCGCTGGTTATCCACAGCCTGTCGTCACTCGATTTGAATCTCTGTTGAAGGCGGCACAGGTTGCGGCCATTGTTCATGAAGACCATAATTTCTGGATCGACCAGCGCCTGTTCTATCACGTCCGGCGGCTCATCCTGGAGTTTGGAGGGCGTCTGGCACAAGCCGGGATGTTGGATGTGGTTAATGATGTGTTATATCTGACGCTGGACGAACTGCAAAACGGTCAGGAAATTCCGATGAAACACCTAGTCCAGAAGCGCAAAACAGAAATGGAACACTTCAGCCAGGTGACCCCGCCACCGATGTTGGGTACCGCACCAGCCTTTGAAATGACCGATGGCGGCTCCATGGTTCGGGCTATGTTCAAAGGTGAAATGAGTCCAGCTCCCACCGGTAACAGTGAAATGAACAAGGTCAAAGGATTACCTGGTTCAGCCGGGGTGACGCGCGGCACCGCCAGGGTGATCCGCTCGTTGGCAGACGCAGGCAAACTGCAGCCAGGGGATGTGTTGATAGCCATATCTACAGAGCCGCCGTGGACGCCGCTGTTCGCCACGGCCTCAGCCATCGTCACCGATAGCGGCGGGGTGCTGTCGCATAGCGCCGTTGTCGCCCGCGAGTATCGCATCCCCGCAGTAGTTGGCACAGGTAATGCAACCACGACTTTCCAAGACGGACAACTGATCGAAGTGGATGGCAATGCCGGTACTGTGCGGGTGGTCGTTGAGGAACAAGTTCATGAACCTGCTCTGGTTGGGTGATCCGAAATCCTTTGAGGTAGCTTTAGTCGGTGGCAAGGCGGCAAATCTCAGCCGTCTTGCCAGAATGTAT
>Ga0210377_10003047_pt1 | contig 14451 bp, 10 predicted proteins | sample PLM4_65_b1redo_FD_155480 | JGI IMG/M metagenome (GOLD analysis project Ga0210377, IMG submission 155480) | Groundwater sediment microbial communities from an aquifer in East River, Colorado, USA - PLM4_65_b1 redo | ecosystem: Environmental > Terrestrial > Soil > Riparian zone | place: USA: East...
GAGCAGTTTCTCGGTCAGCATCATTTCGCCGAACGTGGAGGCAGTCTCCGCCAGCGGCAGGGACGAATGCCAGGTGAACGTGCTATGATGCGCCGCCAGCATGGCATGGATGGCATGTCCGAGTTCGTGTGCCATTGTCGCCACGTCACGGGCACGACCCTGGTAATTCAACAACACATACGGCGTCATATCTGGCAGCACAGACCAGCAGAAGGCGCCGTCGCGTTTTCCCTTGCGGACTTCGCTGTCCACGTGCTCCTGCTCGAAGACGCGCTGCGCCATCTCAGAGATTCTCGGGTCAAACGAGTTGAATGACTCGAATACCATCTTGGTGGCGTCGTTGTAATCGAACTTCTTGTCCGAGTTGGCGATGGGGGCATAGATATCGTAACGGCGGATTCTTTTCACGCCGAGTTGTTTGGCTTTGAGTTTGAAATAACGTTGGAAGATCTTCGTATTCTTGCGTGCCACGCTCAACAGGGCATCCACCGCTTCATCGGGAATGTCGTTGCCAAGGTTGCGTACCGACATGGCGCTGGAGAATTTCCGCAAGTTGATATTCTCGTTGTGCCAATCACGCGCGCGCGTCTGGTACATCTGCCCGAGGATGGCGCTGTCCGCGCCGTAAACGCGATACAGTTCCTGATAGGCTTTGGCGCGCAGGTCGGGGTCCGCGCCCTGCACGTATGCCATCAACTGTCCGCGTGTGAGTTCCTTTGTCTCACCGTCCACGTCCAGTTTAAAGACATAGCGGTTCGTGATGGCATCATACAAGGTCGTGAGAGCAGCCGAGCCGGTTACTTCCTTGATGTTGATGACCTTCTCCACTTCTTCGCTCAATGTATAAGGCTTGAAGGTGCGCATCGCTTCGAGATAATACCGATAATCGCCCGCCGTCGACATCAGCCGTTCGGCGTTCTTGTCGTCCACTTCCTTCCACCACAGGCTGAAGAACAGCGTGCGGTTCCCCATCTCCGCTGCGAACTGTTGCACGCGCGCCATGTAGGTCTGCGCGGTCTGGTCCTGTGTGTCGGAGGCGAACGAGAGCCCGGTGAAGGCATAGACCTTGTTCACGATGCGCGTCATCTCATCAGAGGCGCGCACCACTTGCAGGAAGGTTTCCACGTCCATATCAGAGTTCAGTTTGTTCCGCACGCCTTCGAACGATGTGACCTGTTCCTCCACGTTATCGAACGCGGCTTGCAGGTCGGGACTGTCGAAGGCAGGATACAACTCGCCAAGATTCCATTTTGTCAATGCGTAAGCCATAATCAATAATCTCCTCGGATATTTTTTACCATACTGTCAAGCGGATTTGTAGGTGCTTGAGAATTGTTTTCTGTCTCCCGTCATTGCGAGGAGCGATAGCGACGAAGCAATCTTATAGCAAGTGATGAGATTGCTTCGCTACGCAGGATAAACCGCCTGCTTCGCTCGCAATGACGAGGTAGTTATTTACAAACTCGACCGGATGTGGACGATATCTCCGTCCTTGACGAGATATTCCTTGCCCTCAAGCCTCAGCTTGCCCTTGGACTTCGCTTCATTCATGCCCCCGAGGCTGATGAGGTCGTCGTAAGCCACCACCTCCGCCCGAACGAATCCACGCATCAGGTCAGTGTGGATCTCACCCGCGGATTCCTGCGCCGTGGCGCCGCGCTTCGTCTCCCAGGCACGGACCTCGTCCTCACCCACTGTGAAGAACGACTGCACCTGGAGCAGATCATATGAAAGATTGATCATGCGGCTCAGGCTGAGTTCCTTGATGCCATACTCTTCCATGAACATGGCGGCATCTTCAGGGGAAAGTTGCGCGATCTCCATTTCGAGCTTGCCCTGCAGCGCCACGGACGGGGTATCCAGTTCCATTTGTGGAGCGGCTTGTCCCTCGCTCATGTTGAAGACCACAAGCACCGGCTTGCGTGTGAGCAGACCGTACGAAGCAAGTTCTCGGAGCTCTTCGCTGTTATATTCCAATTTGCGGAGCGGGATGCCGTTGTTCAGCGCCTCATTCAAACGAGTAAATAGAACCGTTGACTTTTCGTTGAGGGCTTTATCCGTACCGCCTTTTTTGCGTTCGTCGGTGAGACGTTCCAGCTTGCGCTCGACCGCGATCAGGTCATTGAGCAGGAGTTCGCTCAACATCGAGTCGACATCGCGTTTGGCGTCCACGCTGCCGCTGGGGTGCATGACCAGGTCATTTTCGAAGCCGCGCACCACCAGGATAAAACCATCCATCTGGGAGAGCTGGTTCAGCAATTGACCGGAGATACCGCTTTTGGCGGAACCGGATTCCAGCCCCGCGATGTCCGCGTACGTTACTTTGGCATAAATCGTCTTCTTGGGGTTGAACATTGCCGAGAGTTTGGTCACGCGCGGGTCAGGGACTTCCACCACCGCGGTATGGACCTCGAAGCGTCCGGCAGAGGCGGTGGTGGGCGTGTTGCCACGGGTGAGAGCGTTGAAAATGGTGGTCTTGCCTGATTGGGGTAATCCGATGATGCCTAGTTTCATGTTTTCCTTTTGCGGTAGAGCGAGATAGTATCTCGCTCTACCGATTTTATCTTGACCCTCGTGTTAGGAGTGGTATACTTTGGGGCGCGTAGGGCAAATTATCAATTTGCCCAACAAGCCGAAGTGGCGGAATAGGCAGACGCGCACGACTCAAAATCGTGTTCCCTCCGGGAATGAGGGTTCGATTCCCTCCTTCGGCACACGGATTATACCAACGCCATCCATTGATTGGAGGGCGTTTTGGTTTAAATACCAAACGTATGTCGTTGCGAGTTCCTATAGGAGCGAAGCAATCTCCTGTTCGATGATTTTCACGCGTACTGGGAGATTGCTCACCTGCACTCCCCGGCACTTGCGCCCGGGGCAAGTGTGCGTGTGATTTGCTTGGCAAATCATGCAAGTGTCGGGCAACGAACGCCCTCGCAACGACATTCCAATTTTCTGATTTATAAGACTTGTATTAGACCTTGTCCATACTGGTTGACTTTCGTTTTCCTGAATCGTAGAATGAAAATGACAATAGGGAGCGGCACTCTACGCTGGAGTGCGTTGTGTTTTCCTGGAGGTGAGAGATGAAACTACAACTTATTTTTATACTGATCGACATATTAATTCTACTGGCGTATCCGTTCGTTTTCGTGGCTGGAAAGGTGCGACAACTTTTTCATTTTAAGAGATAATAAGGGGAATATATGTCATTGCGAGCCCGATAGGGGCGACACTTGCATGATTTGCTTGGCAAATCACGGGCGGTGCCGGGGAGTGCAGGTGAGCAATCTCCTCAATCATGCAAGATTGCTTCGTCGCAAAGAAAAAGACGCTCCTCGCAATGACGACAAAGGAGAATGCCATGCCGTCAATGAACGATATCCTGGGTATCATCATGGGAGGAGGGCGCGGGTCGCGTTTGCATCCGCTGACGATGATGCGCTCGAAACCCGCCGTGCCGATCGCAGGCAAATATCGTCTCATTGACATTCCCATCAGCAACTGCATCAATTCGGGGATTTATCGCGTTGCGATCCTGACGCAGTTCAATTCTGTTTCCCTTCACAGGCATATTACCCAAACCTATAACTTTGACACGTTCCACACCGGCTGGGTGGATATCCTTGCCGCGGAGCAAACCCCGGAAAGCGGCGATTGGTACCAGGGCACAGCGGATGCGGTCCGCAAGCAGTTGTTCGAGATCCAGGCGACGGGCGCGGAGTACGTGCTCATCCTGGCAGGGGACCATCTCTATCGCATGGATTACCGCCAGATGGCGGATTTCCTGTGGGAGAAAGGCGCCGATATAGCGGTGGCCGTTCAACCCGTGGCACGCGGCGAAGCGTCCCGCTTTGGGATCCTGAAGGTGGAATCAGACGGCAGGATCTCAGCGTTCATCGAGAAGCCCAAGGACCCGGAAGTCCAGAAGAATTTCATCAGCCGGCTTCATGATGAAGAGCGTCCGTTTTTGGGTTCGATGGGCATCTATCTGTTTAAGACCAAGGTGTTAATCAACCTGCTGACCAAGTTCCCGGAGTACGATGATTTCGGCGGGGATATCATCCCGGAGGCGATCAAATCGCTGAATGTGTTTGGCTTTGACTTCGATGGCTATTGGGAGGATATTGGAACGATCCGCTCGTTCTATGAAACGAACTTGAAGTTGACGAGTTCGAACCCACCCTTTAATTTTTATGACCCCAAAACGCCGATCTACACTCATGCGCGCTACCTGCCCGGTTCCATCGTGGAGGATAGTAGATTGCAGGATGTGTTGATCGCAGAAGGATGCCGCATTCGCAAAGCAGAGATCACTCATTCCATCGTGGGCATCCGTGCTCAGGTTGCAGAAGGCTCGGTGATCAAGGATAGCATCATCATGGGTGCCGATTATTACACGCCCAAGAAACACCCAGAGGTCGCCATCGGGATCGGCAGGAATTGTTATATCGAATCGGCGATCATCGATAAGAACGTTCAGATCGGCGACGGAGTGATTATCAAGCCGTTCACGAACAGCCAGGACATCGATCACGAATTGTATTTCGTTCGGGATGGTATTGTAGTCATCGCCAAGGATACGGTCATCCCGGCAGGCACGTGCATCGAGCCAGGTGGGTAGCTTCCCCGAACTTCGTCATTGCGAGCGAAGCAATCTTATAGCTAATTATTTCCTTGCAACTGTAAATAGGATTGCTCACTTGCACCGAGCGCAAGTACGGTGTCGTCGGGCAAGGCCCTCCTCGCAATGACGGGAAGCTATTTTTGAGATGATTTGTAGTAATTATTAAAGTCACATTGACAGACCCTTAGGCTGGGCGTAGACTCGTAAGCACCAAAGAGAAAAAAATAGATCGTCACGGAGGCGTGGCGGTCTTTTTTTGTCTCTGCGACAATTTCTACGCTGGAGAAACCATGAGCGAATACGGTCCCATCCTTGTCATCATATTGCAGTTGATATTTCTGGAGGGCATCCTTTCCATCGATAATGCCGCCGTGATCGGTGCGCTGGTCTCGCCGTTACCCGATAACAAACACGTGGAATGGCCCAAGGCACTGCAACGGGTCGGCGAATGGTTTCATCCACTGCTGGGCAGCCAGCGCATGGCGGCATTGCGCGTCGGCTTGCTAGGAGCTTATGTGGGGCGCGGATTGATGCTCTTCCTCACCAGCTTCATCATCCACAACTCATGGATCAAACTACTTGGCGCCGCCTATCTCATTCATCTGGCGTTCGACAACCTGGAGGACAAATCAGGCGGCGGCAGTGAAGACGACGAACAGATGCGTCCCATTAAGGTGCAAACCTTCTGGGCAACCGTGCTGACCGTCGAAACCATGGACTTGATCTTCAGCGTCGATAATGTGGTCGCGGCTGTGTCGCTTTCCAACAAACTCTGGGTGGTCATGATCGGCGTGGCGATCGGCATCCTGACCATGCGTTTCGCGGCGGGCATTTTCAGTTATGCTGTGCAAAAGGAGCCCATCCTGCAACAGGCGGCATACATCCTGGTGCTGAATATCGGCGTCGAATTGACGATATCCCAGCTCTGGCACATTGAAATACCCGATATGATCCGCTTCGGCATTTCGGTCGCCACCATATTGCTGGCGCTGGCATACGCGCACAGCCCGTTCCTGCAACGCTTCCGCTTTGTGCTGACCTGGCTGGCGCAGGGCATCGGTATTGTCAATGAACTCGTGGATTGGCTGCTTGCGCCGATCCGTGGTCTCTTCCACGCCATCTTCATGATCTTCAAATCCCCTTCTGAACCCGAAACCACTTGAACTCGGAGGCAACATGTACACGATCAAGTCACCGAAAACCCGTGACGATTTCAAAGCCTACTATGCCCTGCGCTACAAAGTCCTGCGCGAGCCGTGGGGGCACCCGAAAGGCACCGAAAAGGATGATTACGAACCCATCAGCGAGCACTTTATGGCAGTCAACGATAAAGGCGAGGTGGTGGGCGTGGTCAAGCTCTATGAAAAGAACGAAGGCGCGGGCTATATCTCCCATCTGGTGGTCGCCGCTGAACACCAGCACAAAGGCATCGGACATCTGCTCCTGAAGACGGTCGAGCAGCACGCCCGCGAACATGGATTCAAAGTCATCGGGACGATGGCGCGCGTGACGGCGACCGCCTACTTCGAGCGATTCGGATTCCACATCGCGGGGATTCCCACGCCTCACCTCGGTACCACGCACCTGGTCTGGATGGAAAAGGCGCTATCCTAGCAGGCTGTCAGAGAGCAGACATCACGGGAAAAAAATAGTTTGAACCGCCAAGAACGCAAAGAGCGCGAAGTTTTAAAGATTTTCTTAGCGTTCTTAGCGGGCTGCGCGGTAAAAAATGTCCGCCAGCAACGTTCTTCGAGAAGCTGCCAGATGACATTGAGTTCCACCAAACAAAACCATACAGTATCCGACTTGACAGCCCATTTGTTTGGGGAGTAAACTGAAATTGGATGGGGAGTAGCCGCCTGTTCCCCACAGGATGGATTGTCGTCATCCCATTGGCTCGCTATGCGTGTCATCGGCAATCCGTGCGCTCTTGAGCGTTGGCAAGACCACCTGCATGTGCGGTGGTCTTTTTGTTTGTATCGCCGCAACAAAATCAACCCCGGAGAAACCTTATGACTCACGATAGCGAAGATACAAAACCACGGGAATGGCACGCGCTCAAGGCGGAGGAAGTCCTTGCCCATCTGAAGGTACAGGACCACGGCTTGTCAACCGAGGAGGCGAGAAATCGGCTCGAGCATTATGGACCCAACCAATTAAAAGAAGCACCGCGTACCACCTTCCTGCAAACGCTATGGGAACAATTAAATAACTTTGTCGTGATCCTGTTGATCATTGCCTCGGTCATCTCAGCCTTGCTGGGTGATTACGTGGAAGCGGCGGCGATCATGGCGATTGTGGTCTTGAACGCGGTGCTGGGCATCGTCCAGGAACGCCGTGCCGAGGAAGCGCTCGCCGCCCTCAAGAAACTTGCCGCGCCCGATGCACAAGTCATGCGCGGTGGACACCGCAGATCCATCCCCGCTTATGAACTGGTGCCGGGCGATATTGTTTTTCTCGAAGCGGGTAACTTCATCCCGGCGGATATCCGCTTGCTGGAGGCGATCAACCTGCGGGTGGAGGAAGCCTCACTGACAGGCGAATCCCTTCCCGTTCAAAAGAACGCTGCCACGGTGCTCGATCAAAAAGTCCCGCTGGGTGACCGCAAGAACACCGCCTTCATGGGTACTGTCGTCTCCTATGGGCGCGGACGCGGCGTGGTCACCAGCACCGGCATGCGCACGCAGCTGGGTCTCATCGCCACCATGCTCCAGAGCGTGGAAGCGGAAGAGACGCCACTGCAGCGCAGGCTCGACCAATTGGGCAAATCGCTCAGCATTGCATCACTTTTCCTGGTTGCCGTCGTCTTCATTGTGGCGCTCATCAACTACACCGAGATCGGCGGCTTGTTCACCGGTCCGCTGGCGTATGTAAAGGAATACGCGGCGGAGATCACCGAAGTCTTCATCATCGCTGTCAGCCTCGCCATCGCAGCCGTGCCGGAGGGACTCCCGGCCGTGGTGACCATTTCCCTCGCCCTCGGGATGCGGGAGATGATCAAACGCCACGCCCTCATCCGCAAGCTGGCTTCCGTGGAGACGCTTGGTTCCGCCACCATTATTTGTTCCGATAAAACCGGGACCCTGACCCAGAACGAAATGACCGTTACGCGCATGTGGGTGGATGGACAGTTCATCGACATCACCGGCACTGGCTACGTTCCCAAAGGCGAGTTCATGATCGATGGCAAGCCCGTCGATATAATGAACTATCCCGGTGCGCGCACTGCCCTGTGGATCGGCGTCTTGAACAACGATTCCGATATCGAGATCACCGGCGAAAGCGAAGCCCAATTGACGTATCGCATCATCGGCGACCCGACCGAAGGTTCGCTACTGGTGGCTGCTACCAAGGCGGGAGCCGAACACCTCAACATCGATAAAGCCTATCCGCGCGAAAATGAAGTGCCGTTTGATTCAGAACGCAAGCGCATGATCACCATCCACAACGTGGCGGAACCCGATCCAAACGATCTCTCTCCGTTCCAAAACAATAAATGGATCAATTGGGATGTGGTGGCGGTCAAAGGCGCACCGGATGTGGTGCTCAATCTTTGTTCGTATTATCAAACCATCAACGATGAATCGAAGCCGCTGGATAATGAAACGCGCAAACGCATCCTCGATGCCAACGATGACCTGACAAAAGGCGCCCTGCGCGTGTTGGGACTCGCCTATCGCGTGCAGGAGGATGTGCCCGATAACCCCGACCAGATCAAAGCCGAAGAGCTCGAAAAGGAACTGGTCTTTGTCGGACTGATCGGTATGATCGACCCGGCACGCTCTGAGGTGAAACCCGCTCTTGAAAAGGCGCGCGCTGCGGGTATCCGCACCATCATGATCACGGGTGATTATCCCAACACCGCACATGCCATCGCCGAGACCATCGGTATGCTGAAACGCGGACGCGGCGTAATGACCGGCGCACAGATCGACGCGCTCTCCGATGAAAAGCTGCGGGAAGTCATCAATGACACATCCGTATTTGCCCGCGTTTCGCCCGAGCACAAAATGCGCCTTGTGGATGCCTTGCAGGCAAACGGTGAAGTGGTCGCCATGACCGGTGACGGCGTCAATGACGCGCCTGCCATCAAGCGCGCCGACATCGGTGTGGCGATGGGCATCACCGGCACAGACGTTGCCAAGGAAACCGCCGACATGGTGCTGACCGATGACAACTACGCCAGCATCGTCTCGGCTGTCGAACAGGGACGCATCATCTACGCCAACATCCGCAAGTTCGTGTTCTTCCTGCTCTCCTCGAACGTGGCAGAGATCATGATCATCTTCCTCGCCACGCTGGCAGGGCTGCCCGCACCATTGACCGCCATCCAATTGTTGTGGCTCAACCTCATCACCGATGGCGCGCCCGCTCTGGCACTCGCCATGGAAAAAGGCGACCCCGATGTCATGGAGCGCAAGCCGCGCTCCAAGACCGAACCTATTGTCAACAAAAGCATGGGCTTAGGCATCGGCATCCAGACCATCACACAGACCGGCGCGGTGCTGGCTGCCTTCGCCTTCGGGCTGATCTGGCATCTCGAAGCGGGCGCACACATCCCTGCGGGCGCAAATGCCCTCACCTATCTTCTGCAACATGACTGGCGCGGCGTCGATGTGCAGACCGCCGAGACCATGGCATTCATGACCCTCTCGTTGTGCGAACTCTTCCGTGCCTACACTGTCCGCTCGGAGCGCGCTTCACTCTTCCAGATCGGCGTGTTCTCGAATCGCTACATGCAATACGCGGTCGGGTTATCCATCTTCCTGCTGGTGCTGGTGGTTTCGGTGCCATTCCTGCAACCCATCTTCAACACCCATTTTCCGTCCATGCGTGAATGGCTTACGGTGATCGGTCTCTCGCTCATCCCGGCGGTCTCGGAGGAGATCACAAAGTTCTTCCTGCGCAGAAGCGAAGCGTAAAGCGAGATATTATCTCGCTCTACAAAAACTATAACAACAGCCTGACGGGTTTTCACGTCAGGCTGTTGTTTTTCAGGACAAATGTTTTGCGGTGAATGGATGAATACCCCCAGCGCTTCATCGCCGACCGATGTGCCTGGGTGCCGTACCCTTTATGTTTCCCCAGCCCATAGTTTGGATAGTGCGAATCCAGTTCGCGCATCAGTGCGTCACGGGCGGTCTTTGCCAGCACGGAGGCGGATGCGATGCTCAGGCTATGCACATCCCCTTTGACGATGGAGGTTTGCGACAGTTCCAGTTGCGGAAGTTCGAGATGGAAATCGGTGAGCAGATACTGCGGCGGGATGGACAGGCTGTTCAAGGCGCGCATGGCGGCGGTCCGCGTGGCGGGGACGATGCCAAACATGTCGATCTCCTCGGCGGAGGCGAAGGCGACGCTCCATGCCAGGGCAATCTCCTGGATGCGCGGCGCAAGAGTCTCACGCGCCAGCGGAGTCATCTGCTTGGAATCACGGACCCCGGCTAAGGCTTGGAGAAGAAGCGGCTCGTCACCCTGGGGCAGAATGACCGCTCCCACGGCGACCGGTCCAGCCAGCGCGCCGCGTCCTGCCTCATCCAATCCGGCGATGTGCTTGTAATACGTCCAGAGGTTCGATTCGTAGTGTAGGTCAGGGTTTTGGATCATACAATCCGCGCCATGCATTGCGTCGAATGGCAAGCAGGTCGAGGAACATGCGCAGGGAATCGCGGAAGACGCTGATCTTGCTATCGGCGTTGTAATACCAATTGATGGGAACTTCAACAATGTTATACCCGTGACGGTGGGCGATGAAAAGCAGCTCGACGTCGAACGCCCAGCCGGTGAGAGTTTGGTAACGGAAGATGTCGCGCGCCACCTCGGCACGGATGCATTTGAAACCGCACTGCGTATCCTGCAAATTGTGCAGCACCAGCAGGCGGATCAGGGTATTGAAGACCCGCCCCGTGAAGTGACGGTAATACGGCTCGTTGTAACGCACTGCGCCGGGCGCTTCGCGTGAAGCAATGGCGATATCCACGTTCTGCAATTGCGGCGGAAGAAACTTGCTGATCTCATCGATGGGCATCGAAAGATCGGCATCGCACAGGAAGACATAACCGCCCAGCGCTTCCTTCACACCGCGCTGAATGGCACGCCCTTTGCCGCGCCAGTCATTCTGGATGACGCGCAGGTTGGCGTGTTGTTTGGCATATTTCTGTGCGATCTCAAAGGTGCGGTCGGAGCTTCCATTTTCCACCACGATCACTTCGGAAGAGAAGGTTTGCTTTTTGAGAAAGGCAAAAACCTGCTCCAGCGTGCCGGGCAGGCGCGATTCTTCGTTATGAGCAGGGATAACAATGGATAAAAATGCAGACAAGGCTGATTTCTCAGGAGAAAAGGAAATAGTAGGCGGCACCACCTGCAACGATGCCGATCAGGCACAAGAGCAGGGCGCCAATGACAGCGACCTGCCAGATCTCCATACCCATGATGCGCCGCGCCTTCGGCTTGGAGACTTTTGCCACAGGCTCCGCTGCCTCAAGGGAAGAGATGGGAGGGATTTCTGGTAAAGCCTCCTCATCGTTCATGACAAAATCAAAATCGTTTGGGTTGAACGGCTTTGCCTGTTCAGAGGCGTCGAAGATCGCACGCGCCCGCGACGTTTCCTGTTGTGGAGGCGGCTCATCCCAGGAGGATCGCGGCTTGGGCGGGGCAGTGGGCGCGGATTCTTCGGGCGTTTCCCTGCGTGGCGGACGCGGGTTCAGGATGCGTTCGGTCATCTCGAACACAGATTCAGTGCTCATGGCGGGACGTCCCGTTGCCAGCCCGTTAACGAAGGATTTGATGCCATCGATTAGAATTACCCGTACGGAGGGTTTGTTCGACTCGATATGCACACCCGGGTCACCGGCGATCAAGATCGGTTCGATATCGACCGGGACTCTGACATTCTGCCGTTCGATGAATTTATCGAGTGCGTGTGCCATGCGTGCAGTATTCTGGATCAGGTTAACCGGGGCAGGCTTGTATCCTTTCCCCGAGTCAACGTTCCATGAATCGCCTGTGGCTTCGTATCTTCCCTTTTGATATAAAACAGAAATGACGAAGACCCCTGCCGGTCCCAGCAGGATCATGGGGATCACGATCCCGCTCGCGCCCAGCGGCAGGTTACGGATGAGGGTATAGCCCTTTTCGAGTTGGCGGTCAAAGTATTGGATGATCGCCTTTTGTACTTCGAGTTCCTTGGGCCAGTTCATCCCAAACTGAAGCATACCTTGAATGCGTTGTTGAAATCCAAGGTTGCCTTTCTCGTCCACCAGGGGGGTCTTGTCGATGATTTTCATAATAACTTTTCTGCTCAAGCCGCCGAGAGCAAAATATGAGTTTAGAAAACGGGCACTTGTTCCAATTCATCGCGGTCGGTTCCATCGCCTGTGGTGATGAAATCCTTGCCATCGCGGCTGACCACTTTCACTGGTTTGCCCTGCACGAAGGTACCTGCCATCAATGCCGTTCTCGAACCGGTTACGAATTGTTTCCCTTTTTTGACCAGCCCCAGAAATTCCTTGCGGTCGATCAGCACCCGGTCCGAAAAGGCTGCCCCGCGGCGCTCATAGGCACGCAAGACCACGATCTGTCCATTTTTATAATGAACTGCTTCGATAATGCCATCATATTTCTTCGCCATACTGTATCTCCAATGTGTATTTTAGCACTAAACATTAAAGAGACCCTACAGGTTTAGTACCTTTAGGGTCATTGAATATCAAGCCCTCTCCTAGCAGAAATAAAAAACACAGGAGCCTGAGAATAAAACTCTCTATGCTCTCTGTGTCTAAAACTGTCGGGGCGCCGGGATTCGAACCCGGGACCTTGGCGCTGAAAGCGCCACGCGCTAGCCTTTGATACTTGAGAGATAACGTCCAATACCGCGTGCCTTGATTTTTTGCTCTTGTTGCATTGCTTCAGAACGGGTTGTAAAAGACTCTGCGTGAACCAACTCCCATGGCATACCTGCACGCGTCGATTTTGACTTTCCAACATTATGTTCCTGTAAACGTCTTTCTACGTTTTCAGTGGAGCCAACATAATATCGTTGTAAGCTTTGGCTATGGAGAATATATACGTGATACAAGTTGATTACCCCAGATTCAAAAGATAGAATTCCTTTTCAAATAGGTCGGGGCGCCGGGATTCGAACCCGGGACCTCTTGCTCCCAAAGCAAGCGCGCTAGCCGGACTGCGCTACGCCCCGATGTAAGCTGTATGAGTATAATGCGAAGGATGAATACCCGTCAAGCAATGAGCGAAGCAATCCTGCGGACAAAACGGATAACAATGCTCTTGACGCTTCTGGCAATGCTGACTGCCTGCTCCCCGTCAAACCTGCCCACTCCCACGCGGACGCCACTCCCGTCAACATCAACCCCCACGCAGACGCCCACCTCCTCACCCGTTCCCACCTCCACGCCGCTGACGTGCCTGTCTCAGCCCGGTCGCGTGGACAAGGGCGTGCTCAGCTCCACCAAACCGGCGCAGGAATACTTTATCTATCTGCCGCCATGCTACGATGAAAAAACAGACACGCGCTATCCCGTGCTCTATCTCCTGCATGGACAGACCTACAAAGCCGACCAGTGGATCCGTATCGGCGCGGTGACCGCCATGGATCACCTGGTTCTCTCCGGCGAAATCACTCCATTCATCGTCGTTTTCCCCGATGACCGCTACTGGTACTCACAAGATTCCGGCGATACGTTTGGTGAACGCCTGGTAGACAATCTCATCCCCTACATCGACAAGACCTATCGCACCGTCCCTGACCGGGAGCATTGCGCCATCGGCGGTTTATCGCGCGGAGCCGGCTGGGCGCTGCGACTGGGTCTCACCCGCTGGGAGTTGTTCGGGCACATCGGCTTGCACTCCCTGGCGGTGCTTGAAAGGGATGCTGATCTCATCGAAGATTGGCTGGATGTAATTCCCGCCACCAAGTATCCCACCATCTACATGGACATCGGCAAGAGTGACGCTGAACTTGGCAGGGCAAAACTCACGCAAGAGACATTCACAAAGTTCCAGCTTCCCAACGAGCTGCATATCAGCCCTGGCTTCCACACCGAGGAATACTGGTCCGCGCATGTGGAGGAATACATGCGGTGGTATGGGGAGGGGTGGAATAACTACAAGTCATCTCAAAAATAGTTCCAGCCCCGTCACACCTGCACTCCCCGGCACTCCCTGGCACCTCCCGTGATTTGCTAAGCAAATCAGGCAGGTGTGCACCAGGTGCAAGTGTTGCGAGCAAAGCGAAGCAATCTTACGAGAAATTATTTGTCTGTAACCGGAAATAAGATTGCTTCGGGAAAATCGCCCTCGCAATGATGCAACAAGTTTATAATCCCCCCATTCAGGAGACAGCATGAACATCCTCGTCACAGGCGGGGCGGGCTATATCGGCTCCGCTACAGCAGAAGCATTATTGAAGGCAGGGCATTCCGTCACGGTTTACGATTCGCTGATCACCGGTCATCGCGCGGCGGTGCCGGAGGGAGCAACATTCATCGAGGCGGATCTCTCCGACAGCCACGCACTCATCGAAGCAGTGACCACCTCCAAATTCGAGGCGGTCATGCACTTTGCGGCGTTCATCGAAGCGGGCGAAAGCATGAAGGACCCCGGTCGCTTTTACCAGAACAATTTCACGAACGCACTCGCTTTAATGGAAACAGCCGTCCGCGCGGGAGTGAAGCGCTTCGTGTTGTCGTCCACGGCGGCAGTGTTCGCATCCAGTGACGAACCGCTGACCGAGGAATCGCCGCTCGGTCCCACCAATGTCTACGGACACACCAAGCTGATGGTCGAGCAGGCGCTTGACTGGTATC